>Ga0131853_10005609_pt1 | contig 22641 bp, 22 predicted proteins | sample TergutLab28metaG_FD_92764 | JGI IMG/M metagenome (GOLD analysis project Ga0131853, IMG submission 92764) | Labiotermes labralis P1 segment gut microbial communities from Petit-Saut dam, French Guiana - Lab288 P1 (version 2) (version 2) | ecosystem: Host-associated > Arthropoda: Insects >...
CTATATTCACGATTTCAACTTCTCCTAAGTATTCGCCTGTATCCTTTAGTGTTACTGCCCATTGGGTTTCTGTTCTATGCCTAATCATTCCTGTAATAGAGCGTTCATCACGCGGCGGATGCCCCCCAACAAATTCCCTTACTTCATCGTCATTAAACATTTTCATCATATAGGGAAAATCATCATATTTTTTTCGCCTTAAAACAAGCCGCTTTGTTTCGATTATAGGTGCTTCATTTCTCTTTTTCGCCATAAATTATTAAATCCTCGTATAATATAAAAACTGTTCGCACCCTGCCGCAAAGGTCGGCAACGAATAAAAGGATTATACCACAGTCAAGTCAAAACGTCTAGTTTTGCAAAGGGGTGTACATTTCATACACCCCTTTGCCGCCCTAATGTTCCATCTCCCACCCTCTGTTTCGCTGTGGCTGTTTTGGCATCGTCTCTCTTGCCCTTTTGCGAATACGGTCAATCTGTCGCAACCGCTCCGAGAGTGACATTGTAGATTTGCTGATTTCGTTTTTCTCTGCGGTGAGTTGCTCATATTCCTTTACCCAAGCGGTAAGCGGGATTTTACCCTCGGCGTTCAGGTGCTTCTTGAGATAGCCGCTTGCGGATTTGTACGTTTCCAATTCCTTTTTATGCTCCGCGGCATATTTCTTCTGCTTGCGCGGGGGCAGAGCCTTGTACTCATCATAAAAGAAACCTCCGTTTTATATGTGTGAAACGGGGGTTTCTTTTTGTTTTCCAAATAAATAAAAGTAAATTTATCTGAGAAATTTTAAATAATGCTTGCAATTTAGGTGACATAAGATTATAATGGTTGAAAAAGTGGGGCGAAGTGGAGCAAAGTGCATCCAAATCCCATAGAGAGGAGTGAGGTGGGGAATATGACCGGTGAGTATAACCATTCCGTCGATGCCAAGGGGCGTCTGTTTATTCCTGCTAAGCTCCGGGAAGATTTGGGTACGGTGTTTTATGTGACAATCGCGCCGGATCAGTGTTTGTCGGCCTATTCCGCTGACAGTTGGAATCAATTTTTAGAAAAGTACAAGGCGATGCCCCAGACGAATAAGCGGAAGATTCGTGCCTTCTTTGCCAATGCGGCGAAGTGCGAGCTTGACGCACAGGGGAGAATTCTCCTGCCGCAGAAGCTGAGAGATTATGCGGCGCTCGTGAAAGAAGTTTCCATCATCGGCGTGGGTGACCATGCGGAGATTTGGGACGCAGAGCGTTGGACGGAGATTTCTGCCATCGAGACCACACCGGAGAATATCGCGGCGGCTCTTGAGGAGCTTGAATTCTAATGGAGCGGCATGTATCAGTTATGCTGAATGAGTGCCTAGAAGCGCTCAACATTCAGCCAGATGGCATTTATGTAGACGGCACTCTTGGGCGAGCGGGGCACGCCGCTGAGATTGCCAAACGACTGACCACCGGACGGCTTATCGGGATTGACCGGGATGCAGATGCTATCACGGCGGCTTGGGAGAAGCTTGCGGAATTTGGAGACCGTGTAACGCTGGTACATGGTGATTTTCGGGAAATCGGATCGATTTTGGATCAGCTAGATATCCCGTTTGTGGATGGAATGTTGTTTGACCTAGGGGTTTCATCTCCTCAGCTGGACAATGCGGAACGGGGTTTTTCCTACATGGGAGACGCCCCTTTGGATATGCGGATGGATCAGCGGGCGAGTCTCTCAGCTTATGAAGTGGTGAACACTTGGACAGAGGAACAGCTGAAGCGGATTCTTTGGGATTACGGCGAGGAACGCTATGCGCCCCGGATCGCAAGAGCCATCATGGCGGCGCGGGAAATCGAAACGACAGGTCAGCTTGTGGATGTGATCCGGTCGGCTATGCCGGCGGCGGCATTGCGGGAGCGTCAACACCCGGCGAAACGAACATTCCAGGCGATTCGGATTGCGGTGAATGATGAACTGGGCGCGGTGGAAGATATGCTAGCAGGGGCGGTGCCCCATTTGGCGCCTGGTGGGCGGCTTGCGGTGATTAGTTTCCACTCTTTAGAGGATAGGCTGGTGAAAGTTGCGATTCAGCGGGGAGCGAAAGGTTGCACTTGTCCGAGAGATTTCCCGGTTTGTGTTTGCGGCTTTCAGCCCACACTCAAGGCAGTGAGCCGGAAGGCGATTTTACCAAGTGAGGACGAGATAGCGGAAAACCCGCGGTCACGGAGTGCGAAGCTTCGGGTGGCGGAGCGGATTTGAAGATAGATACACTTTCAGGATGAGGAGGCGACTGTTTTGGCTAGAAATCATGCGGCAACCATGGGTACAAGTGCATATGACTTAGACCGTTTCGGTGCGCTTCCGGAACTTGCAGAAGATCCAAACCGTGCAGAGGATTTGCGTCCTCGTGAGTCAGTACGGGCGCGGGAACAGGCACGGAAACGGACAGGGCGGCAGAGCATTTCTGGTTTTGCCATTTTTGGCGGGGCTGTTGTGTGTATTATGCTTCTGTTGGTAGTGCTTTCCCATATGCAACTTGCGATGATCTCCACGGAAATGGGGCGGCTTGATCGGCAGGCTTCCAGCTTGCGAGCCCAGGCCTATGAGCTTCAACTTGTACACGAAGTAGTTTTTAGCCAAGAAGCGGTAGAGGCCTTTGCCAGGGATGAGCTAGGCATGGTGGACGCGGCGCCGGGGCAGGTTGTGATTGTGGGCAGTAACAGCAATGACGTGGCGGAAGTGCTCTATACGCCAGAGACCAGAGAGACTGGGATATTTACCCACTTAGTGGGCTTACTACGGGAATATTTGCCGTTTTTGTCCTCATAAACTAGAAGGCAGAGAGTTTTACTAGCCGACAGATGAGGATGAATTAGGAGGAAATAGATGTCTAGACCCAGACCTAGGGAACAGGGGCCGAACAAGCAAATACTTCGCCGCACACTAGTTCTAATGGGCTTGTGCGGTGTTCTTGCGTTTGTTGTGCTTGCGGTTCAGCTATTTTATATACAGATTATCAATCACGCAGACTTCGAGCGCCGGGCGATTCAGCAACACGTGCGAGAGGTGGCGGTGACAGCAGGCCGAGGGACGATCTACGATGCGACAGGCACTGTTATGGCAATGAGCGCCAGTGTATTCAATGTTTTCATCAGCCCAGCAGAGGCGATTCGTTTTGAGGAAGACAAGGATTTCATCGCACGGAATCTTGCTGAGATACTCGATGTGGAAGAGACGTTGATCCGGGAGCGGATGGAGAATGTGGGTTCCTATTATGAGGTCATTGCGAGACAGATTGAGGGCGACCTTGAGTATGAAGTGCGGGCGTTTATGCGTGACAACGGTCTCAGAAGTGTGCATCTTGAGCCGACTACCCGCCGATACTTCCCCTTAGAGCGGACAGGGGCGCATATTGTCGGCTTTGTTGCCGGGGATGGAAGCGGAATGGGCGTTGAAGGTAGCTATGACAGCTGTCTCACTGGTGTAGACGGCAGAATTGTGCGTCTTAGGGGCGGCGGTGGTGTGGATATGCTCCGAGCCAGTTATGAGAATTATTACAGATCTGAGCCGGGGCATGATGTACATCTGACGATTGACGCCAATGTGCAACGGATCATGGAGCGGCACATGAATCAGGCAGTGCATAGCTTTGATCTCCAATATGGCGGCATTGCCTTGGCGATGAATCCCCAGACTGGGGCGATTCTAGGGATGGTGAGTCTGGAAGATTTCAATCCCAATAGTCCCGGACGGCTTTCCGAAACGCGGATGGAAGCGCTTAGAGCACAGTTTTTGGACAATGAGGAAGCCCTTCAGATGGCTGTGAATGAGGAGCTTTTCCGTAGTTTCCGGAATAAGAATATTGGCTATACTTACGAGCCGGGTTCTACCTTTAAAGCGCTCACTTTTGCCATTGCATTAGAAGAGGGATTTGTAACAGTAGACGATGGACGCGTATTTTACTGCGGCGGACAAATGGATGTCCGTGGACGTGTGGATCCGGTGAACTGTTGGCGGCGCACGGGGCATGGTGCTTTGACCTTTACCCAGGCATTCCAACAGTCCTGCAATATCGCGACAGTTGAGCTTGCTCTGCAGATTGGGCCTGAGCTGTTTTTGGAATATATGCGGGGCTTTGGGATCTTTGAGACAACGGGAATTGATCTAAGCGGCGAAGTCTTGGGACAGTGGTGGTCTGAAGCGGACTGGCTTGATTGGGCGGCAAATGGAAACTTTTCTTCTCTGGCGGCGGCCTCTTTCGGGCAGACATTTACCTTGACGCCGATGCGTTTGGTGACGGCGATTTCAGCATTGTCAAACGGTGGTTATATCGTAGAGCCCTATGTGGTAGAGCGAGTTGTGGGACGTGACGGGACTGTGGTTAGTGAGAATGAGACGGTGGTACGCCGACAGGTGGTGAGCCGGGAGACCAGTGAGACAATCCTACATCTCATGGAACAAACAGTAGCGGATGATGGATTTGGTACAGGGCGCAATGCCGCTGTTCCGGGCTTCCGTATTGGCGGGAAGACGGGGACATCTGAGGATATTGTAATCTATGTAGAGACAGGGCAGAAGCAATATATTGTATCCTTTGTCAGTGCCGCTCCAATTGATAATCCGGAGATTGTGCTTTTGGTTGCTTTGCAGGCGCCGGGGCCGAATAATACGGTTTATGTGTCTGGCGGTCAGATGGCGGCGCCCGTTGTGGGTGCGATGTTACAGGAGATCTTACCTTATCTTGGCATCAATCCACGGTTTGGATCAAATGAACAAGCGGTGAATACCCAGGTGCCATACGTCCGCCGCCGCACTGTGGATGAAGCGATTCAGGCCTTGGAAGCGGCAGGGTTTGAAGTGCACACCAATGGTAGCGGAGACCGGGTGGTGGATCAAATGCCGGTAGGCGGTGCCTTTGTGATAACGGGATCGCGGGTGATTTTGTATCTGGATAGCGAGCGGTCGGAGGAAGACGTGGTAGTACCTGATGTGAGAGGGATGCGCTATGAAGATGCCCGGGCGGCACTGGAAGCGCGGGGACTTCATATACAGCGGAGCGGATCTATGCTGAACCACGCGAATGTGGTGGTGTATGCCCAGTCCCGTGAGCCGACGGCTATTGTACAGCGGGGAACGGTTGTGGAACTGATGTTTATTGATACTACACAAGGTAGTTTTTTCTAATACAAGAGATACTGGCAGGAGGATGTCCATGAAGCTTCGGGAACTCTTACTTGATGTAAAGCCAATCGAAATAGTGGCGGATCTGGACATGGAGATCTGTGATATTTGCTATGACTCTCGCGAGATTCGGTCTGGCGATCTATTTGTTGCCATCACAGGATTTGAGGCGGATGGGCATGTATATATCCCCTCTGCTGTTGAGCGGGGTGCGGGGCTTGTGGTTTGTGAGAGGAAACCGGAAGTAGATATACCGTATGTGCTGGTAGAAGACAGCCGATGGGCGCTTGCATATATCTCCGCCCGATACTTCGGGCAACCGGCGAAAGAGATGACAATGCTGGGTGTGACGGGTACGAACGGAAAGACGACGACAACGCTATTACTCAAGAGCGTGATTGAGCAATGTCTCGATGTAAAAGTCGGACTGATTGGTACGAATGAGAATATGATTGGTGACCTTGCCATCGAAGCGGAGCGTACCACGCCTGAGAGTTATGTCTTGCAAAAGCTCCTGCGCCAAATGGCGGATGCGGGTTGTACCCATGTGGTGATGGAAGTGTCCAGCCATGCCCTAGCACTGGGACGTGTGGCAGGGATTCAGTATGCCGTCGGTGTGTTTACAAATCTGAGTCAGGATCATTTGGATTTCCACCACACTATGGAAGCCTATGCCTTGGCGAAGGCACAGCTTTTTGCTCAGAGTGATGTTGGGATTATCAATATGGATGACAACTATGCGCCGATTATGCTAGAGGTTGCAAAAGAGTCCGCTTGTGAGATTGTCCGGTTTTCTGTTGAGAAGAATGAAGCGGATCTGATGGCGAAGAGCATTCGTCTCAGGACAGACAGTGTGGAGTTTTCTGTGCTCATACCCGGGGAGATTGCTCGGATGACGCTCCACATTCCGGGTGAGTTTTCCATTTACAACGCCTTGGGTGTTGTGGGAACGGCTCTTGCTTTGGGTGCACCACTGACGCAGATTGCGGAGGCCTTGGGAAAAGCGCGAGGCGTGAAGGGCAGAGTGGAGCCTGTGCCGACGGATGGGGATTATACCATTCTCATCGACTACGCCCATACGCCGGACGCCATGGAGAATGTATTAACAGCTGTGCGCGGATTCGCAAAGGGCCGTGTGGTGACCCTCTTTGGGTGCGGCGGAGATCGGGATCGAACGAAACGGCCTCTGATGGGAGAAGCGGCGGCGCGGTTATCAGATTTTGTGATTGTGACATCAGACAATCCGCGGACAGAGGTTCCAGGGGCAATCATTGCGGACATCTTGCCGGGTGTTACCCAAGTTGACACACCCTATGTGACGATAGAAGACAGACGTGAGGCCATTGCCTACGCGATAGAGAATCACCAGCCGGGAGATGTGATCGTCCTTGCCGGGAAGGGGCATGAGACCTATCAGATTATCGGCAAAGAGAAATTTGACCTAGACGAACGCCAAATAGTGGCGGAGTGTCTGGCGAAGCGGGGGGGACGTTAAATGGTCAGGGATCTTTTATTAGCGGCTCTTGTGAGTTTTGCTGGGACGGCGGTGTTTGGGAAGTTTCTGATCCCAAAACTCAGAGCCATGAAAGCGGGACAGAGCATTCGTGAGGATGGCCCTGTGTGGCATATGGCGAAACAGGGGACGCCTACGATGGGTGGGTTGATGTTTATTGTAGGCATTGGTCTTGCGGTATTTACCATCGGCTTTCCGGCGATCCGTGCCGGGCGACTTGGACATGTGATTGTATATGCATTTGCACTTCTCTATGCGATCATTGGGTTTTTGGATGATTATGAGAAGCTACGGAAGAAGCAGAACTTGGGACTCACTGTGGCGCAGAAGTTTTTGATTCAGCTGGTGATGGCGATTGTGTTGGTCTTAGTGCTCCGTCATCTTGGATTCCTGTCGCCGAATCTAATTATTCCATTTATCGGACGGACGGTCTTCCTGCCGGAGATTGTGTATCTCATCTTCGCGGCTTTTGTCATCGTGGGGACGGTGAACGCGGTAAATATCACAGACGGTGTGGATGGACTGGTGACAGGTGTGAGCTTGCCTGTGGCGATTTGTTTTGGGGCGCTGGCCTTGTTTTGGGGACAGAATTATCTGGAACTTGGTTTGTTTGCCGGGGCTCTCGTGGGTGGACTTGCGGCATTCTTGATCTATAACTTTAATCCCGCCAAGGTGTTCATGGGGGACACGGGTTCTCTGTTTTTAGGCGGTACGATTTGCGGGCTTGCCTTTGCGATGAATATTCCCCTTGTTTTAATTCCTCTTGGGGCTGTCTATATTGTGGAGACGCTTTCGGATATTATTCAAATTGGCTATTACAAGGCAACTGGCGGAAAACGCTTTTTCCGGATGGCGCCTTTGCACCATCATTTTGAGATGGGCGGCTGGTCAGGGAAGAAGTGGAATGAGAAAAAGGTCTTCACGGTATTTACCCTGGTCAGTGTGATTTGTTCTGTGATTGCATTCTTTTCTATATATATGAGATATGGGCTTTAAGTCGCAAGATAAGAAGCCTCGGGGAGGTGGAAGGCTTTGGATGAACTTTTAAGCCGGAGACAGGGAAGAGAGATACAGGAAGAGGCGGTTCCGGATGTGCGGCGCGGGCAGATAGATTTGCCATTTCTTCTTTTGGTTTTACTCCTGCTCTCAGTCGGTGTTATCATGGTGCTCTCCGCCAGTTTTGCACGGGCTTATTTCAGTGTCGGAAGTGAGACAGGGGGGAATCCCACCTTCTATTTCCTGCGGCAGTCTGTGTTTGCGATTTCCGGCATTTTATTGATGCTGGTTGTCAGCCGCTTTCCTTCTAGCTTTTTCCGGCGGATTGCTTTGCCCTTGATGGGACTTACAATCGTGTTGCTCCTTGCGGTTCGTGTTATCGGGATCGGGGACACGGTTGGGGCGAGACGTTGGATTAACCTTGGATTTATTACCTTCCAACCCTCTGAGTTTGCAAAACCTGCGGTTGTGTTCTTGTTTGCCCATATGATTTGTCTGTATAAGGACAAAATGAAAACCTTCCGCTGGGGTGTGCTTCCCTTTGTGGTGGTTTTGGGCGTTATTGGGGGGCTTTTGCTCTTACAGCCTCACTTGTCGGCAACGGTTATTATCCTTGCAGTCGGTGCGGCTATGATGTTTATCGGCGGGACGCAGATTGGGTGGTTTATTGGCGGCGGTGTGGCCTTTGTGGGGATTGGTTCCTTTGTTGTCTCCCAATTCTGGCACGCCTCGGCACGGATTACGGCCTGGCTGGATCCCTTTGCGGATCCGCTGGATGCGGGATATCAGATTATTCAGAGCTTATTTGCCATCGGTTCCGGGGGTGCCTTGGGACTTGGACTTGGACAGTCTAGGCAGAAGTATTTGTATCTGCCGGAAGAACACAATGACTATATCTTCGCCATCGTAGCGGAGGAGCTTGGTTTTGTTGGTGTTGTGCTGATTCTTTCTCTCTTTGCCATGCTGGTTATAAGAGGGTATTGGATTGCCCTGCATGCGCGGACAAAGTTTGCCACCTTGATTGCGGCGGGGATGAGCAGTCTCCTTGCGATTCAGGTATTCTTGAATGTGGGCGTTGTAACAAATCTCTTGCCGGCAACTGGCATTTCCTTGCCGTTCTTTAGCTATGGAGGTACTGCCCTCTGGTTCCAGCTTGTTTGTATGGGTGTCATCCTTGCCGTATCCCGTGAGATCCCGGCGAAGAAAGCGGGGTAGGGGTATGCGATTTCTATTTACATGCGGCGGTACTGCCGGGCATATTTATCCTGCCATCTCTGTCGCGGGACGGATCAGGGAGCTGATGCCCGATGCGGAAATCCTCTTTGTTGGGGCAGAGGGGAAGATGGAGACAGAACTTGTCCCCCGTGAGGGATTTGCGATTCGAACGGTGAAGATTACCAACCTGCAACGGAAGATGACGGTGCAGGGTGTTTTGCATAATTTGAAGACTGTGAAAAATCTGGCTGGCTCCATGTGGGCGGCGAAGCGGATTTTGAAGGATTTCAAACCTGACGTGGCGATTGGTACGGGCGGTTATGTCTGTTATCCTGTCCTCCGGCAGGCGGCGAAAATGGGGATTCCCACAGCGCTCCATGAGTCGAATGCGGTGCCTGGACTTACGACGAAGATGCTTGCCAAGCGAGTGGATCGTCTGATGACCGGGTTTGAAGAGACAGAGACAACGTATAAGCCCGCGGTTCCCCTTGTATATACGGGTACCCCGGTGCGGGGCGCGTTTTTGGCGCGGACGAGAGAAGAGGCACGAGGGGAACTGGGGATACCTTTGGACAAGCCCTTGGTGGTGTCATTCTGGGGATCTCTTGGGGCTTCGCGGATGAACACAGCGATGGTGGATTTTATCCGTCGCGCCTGTCAGGAACAGAATTTTCGGCAGATCCACGCAACAGGCGGCGGAGAGGATGGACTTCAGGTGATGATGTCTGCCCTCAGTGTGCTGGGTGTGGCTGACCCACTACCCTATGGGGTGGATGTGCGGGCGTTTATCTATGATATGCCTCTTGTCCTGGCGGCAGCGGACTTGGTGCTCTGCCGTGCTGGAGCGTCTACACTGGCGGAGCTTACGGCTATGGGAAAACCGGCTGTTTTGGTGCCGTCTCCTCATGTAACGGCGAATCATCAGGAGGAGAACGCAAACGCCCTGGTGAGAGGCGGCGGCGCGGTGATGTTACGTGAGCGTGACTGTAAGCCGGATGTATTATATGACACGGTAGAGACGCTTCTTCAGGATACGTGGAGACTCTCTGAGATGGCGGTGTCTATGCGGAAGATGGGGAATCCCAAGGCGACGGAGCGGATTGTGGAGATTGTGTTGGAGATTATGAAGAAGTAGGGGTATGCCAGATGGGCGGATATAGCTATAACGCGAGATACAAGGCAGAGGTGGCGAAGTTTGGCAAAAGAGATGGTTTCTTTGCGATCTGCTTTTTTGTATTCTACTGTGTAGCCGGTTTTGCTTTGGGTCTGGTGTGGAGAGTATGGCATTCTCCCTATAGCGGCGCGATATTTGGTCTTGTGATGGGGATCGCTTGTTTTGTTGTGATCGGGGTTAAAAAGGACGGACTTGCATCGATTGGACTTCATAAAGGGAATCTATGGCCGGCGATTCGCCTTGGACTTTTATTCGGACTGGTACCTCTCGTGTTGAATAACGGCTTGTTGCCCGGGTTTGTCCTTGGCTGGGAAATGCAAACTTCTGCTGTGATTCTTTTATTGATGCTCATACGCACCTTTATTCTTGCGGCGCATGAAGATATGATATTTGTGGGCTACATACAGACCCGATTATATGGACTTATGAAGCATGATATCTTAGCTGTCCTGATTGGGGCGATCCTGTTTTCGGTTATGCACATTATGCCTCAACTGGGTTTGCATGGAATTGGGGCATTTAACGCGGGGAATGGCATTTGGTTGCTTGTTCTGATTCCTCAGCACATTGTGTTCAATGCGCTGTTTCGCAGGTATCACTCTCTCTACCCTACAATGATCCTGCATACTATTGTCAACGGAGTTGGGCAGTTGTGGCGTCTCCGTGAGCCAGAGACTTGGTGGAGCGGCGGTATCATTTACCTTGTTGCGATTGTGCTGGCAGTTGGTCTTTGGACTTTGTATTTGCATCGGAAAGATCAGAAACTAGCTGGGGAATAGAAGAAAAGGGTCAACAGAACTCCTGTTTGCATACGATGGCTTAGAAATTGTTCTTTGCGTATGGAACAGTTTCAAATGCAACTTTCGGGGGAATACACAACTATGGAAAAACTCAAGATATATGGTGGGCGTAGATTAGAGGGTAGGATACAGGTGCAGGGGGCGAAGAACAGTGTGCTCCCGATTTTGGCAGGGGCTATCCTGGTACGGGGGGAGAGCTTACTCCAAAACTGTCCGGATCTCAAAGATGTAGCCGCCGCCATTTCGATTTTGCGCCATTTGGGCTGTGTTGTCACACGGCAGGGCTCAAATGTACATATTGACTCTACGATACTGACCCGCTCAGATATTCCGGATGAACTCATGCGTGAAATGCGCTCTTCTGTGATCTTCCTCGGCGCCATTTTAGGCCGCATGGGAGAGGCGACTCTTTCCATGCCGGGAGGATGTGAGCTTGGGCCGAGACCCATTGATCTCCATCTGAAGGCGCTCTGCACCCTAGGTGCGGAACTGGAAGAGAATGGTGGGAATATCATCTGCCGCGGGGGCAGACTTGTGGGGGCGGAGATTACCCTGGCTTCTCCCAGTGTGGGTGCGACGGAGAATGCGATGCTTGCCGCTGTTTGCGCAGAGGGTGAGACGGTGATTACAAACGCCGCAAGAGAGCCGGAGATTGTAGATTTGGCACGCTTCTTAGAGACGTCTGGGGCGCGGATTCAAGGTGCGGGACAATCGACAATTACGATAGAAGGCGGCGGTATGGGACGGCCTGTGGTGCATCGGGTGATGCCGGACAGGATTGTGGCTTCTACTTATCTTTCCGCTGTTGCCATGGCTGGCGGACGGGTGGAGCTTTTGGATATCGTACCAGAGCATATTGAAACGGTAGTCATAGCTCTGAGAGCCGCCGGGTGTGAGATTACAGTTTCAGGGCAGAATTTAGAGATACAGTCCAGCGGGCGGCTTTCCGCCATCTCGCCTGTGATTACACGGCCTTATCCGGGCTTTCCGACAGACGCACAGCCCTGTCTCTTAGCGGCCTGTACCAAGGCTCGGGGGACGACGGTGTTCATTGAGAACATTTTTGAGAGCCGATACCGCTATGTGGAGGAACTCGGTCGCATGGGGGCAAGAATCCGCTTAGAGGGGCGTGTAGCCGTGGTTACCGGAGTGGATCGCCTCGTAGGGGCTCAGGTTGTGGCGACAGACCTCAGGGGTGGCGCGGCTTTGGTTGTGGCGGCTTTAGGTGCTGAAGGTGAGACTCAGATTGGGGAGCTTGCCCATATTGACCGCGGATATGATAGATTTGAAGAAACGCTGAGGGAACTTGGTGCGGATGTTGATCGTGTAGTAATATAAATCGGTGAAATACCCCTTGCAAAAGATAAAGGATGGAATTCCATGGGAGGAAGACGGCAATATACCACGTCCGGACGAAGACGGAGACGCTCGCCTTTGGGCAGATTTTTGACCTTTGCACTGATATGCTTGGTCTTATTCCTCGGTGTCTCTGTGTTCTTCCGTGTGAGTGAAATAGAGGTAGTCGGAGATACCCGCTATTCCCGGGCGGAGATCATTGAGGCATCGGAAATTGAGTTTGGTTCTCATTTGTTCTTTTTGCGTGAGGATGTGGTGCGGGAGAATATCCTATCCAGCTTGCCTTATGCGGGACATGTGGAAATGGCGCGGCGATTTCCGAGCCGGATTGTGATTACCGTGCGGGAAGCGCTTCCGGTTGCATTTTTGTGGACAGAGGGGGGATATTTAATCTTAGACCGCAGTGCTCGAATCTTGGAGCGTGCGGAGACAAGACCGATACAACGGCTGGTTTTTGTGGAAGGACTCAGAACGCCTATCCTTCCGCGAGAGGGTGAGATTTTGGCTCTGGGTGAGGAAGGAAGAGCGCAACTTCAGTATCTGCAGGGGATTTTAAATACCTTCTCCGGTTTGGGACTTGTCCCTTGGGTATCCTCTCTTGATATGCATGATGTGTATAATCCGCAGTTTACCTATGCGGAACGTTTTACGGTGTACCTGGGATCGAATCGGAATTTACAGCACAGGATGGACATGTTTGTCGGTATCGTTGCGACTATGGATGATGACGAGTTTGGTGTGATCGACTTACAGCCGGAGCGGCCGGTGTTCCGTCAGGGGTGATTTCTTGTAACTATTTGTTCGGGTGCTGTTACAAAATGAGTATATTTGTTACGAATAGACGAAAAAAGCGTAAAAATTTTGATAATTTGCACGATAGGACTTGACCTTATGTCAATTTGACGTTAAAATATATAGCAGTAAAAAGAGAAGTGTCTCTTCAAACGATCTGGTTTGGCTCAAGAGCTTACCGGTTCACATAGAGAGCCAAATGAATGATTTGGGAGGAAATTTAAAAATGTCTTTTACTCAAGATAATGGCCCTGATAATGTAGTGACCATCAAGGTTGTTGGTGTCGGCGGTGCCGGGAACAACGTAGTTAACCGTATGGTCGATTCCGGCACGAAGGGAATTGAATTTATCGCGGTCAACACAGACAAGCAAGCGCTGGCGGTTTCTGCCGCCAACCAAAAGATCCAAATCGGCGAGAAGCTGACCCTTGGACAAGGTGCGGGTTCTAATCCTGAAGTTGGTAGAAAGAGCGCGGAAGAAAGCCGAAACAATGTTGCGAAGGCGTTTGAAGATGCGGATATGATCTTCATCACAGCCGGCATGGGCGGCGGCACTGGTACAGGTGCGGCTCCTGTTGTGGCGGATATTGCGCGGGAGTCTGATATTCTGACGGTTGGTGTGATCACAAAGCCATTCAGCTTTGAGGGCAAGCGCCGGATGAACCAGGCCACTGATGGGATTAAAGAGCTTCTTGGCAAAGTGGACTCTTTGCTTGTGATCCCGAATGATCGCATTAAGTATGCCACTGACCAGAAAGTCACGTTCGCCAATGGTTTTGAGATTGCAGACGATGTACTCCGCCAAGCGGTTACGAGTATTTCTGACCTGATTAAGAACACAGGTTTTATTAACCTTGACTTTGCTGATGTTACGGCGATTATGAAAGACGCGGGATATGCCCACATGGGTGTTGGACATGCGGCAGGGAAAGGCAAGGCGGAAGACGCGGCTCGTGCGGCGGTATCTAGTCCACTGATGGAGACTTCTATTGATGGCGCAAAAGGTGTCTTGGTCAACATCACAGGCTCTATGGATATCGGCCTGGAAGATGTAGAAGCGGCGGCAAGCCTTGTACAAGAGGCGGCGCATCCGGACGCGAACATCATCTTCGGTGCAACCTTTGACGAGGACATGGACGACGAGATCCGGGTAACTGTTATTGCCACCGGATTTGACGATCATCCAGGCGGTCGTCGGCAGAAGGAAGAGAAGAAGATCGACGAAGAGAATGGACTCTACTCTACCGCGTCTGAGCGTTCTATGGAATCCTCCGTTTCTGACTTCGCACCTTCCAGTAGCTCGGCGTCTGAAAGCAGTAGCGAGGAAGAGGACGATCCATTTGACACGATTTTCAAGATCTTTAACTCAAAATAGGCTTACACTTTTGTAAAACACAAAGGGATCATCTGTAATGGATGATCCCTTTTTCTGTGGAGATACTAGGTAGGGGCGGGGTCAGCCCGCCTGTAGGGTACAGGCATCTGTAATAGGGCGGCCTGACGCCGCCCCTACAATCTAGGAAAGGAAACAAATGCACATGGAAAAACATCCCTTGATTGGCTTTCTAGTGCAATTGGTGCGGACATTTCAAAAACGGCGGGTGTCGCGGTCTGCGGCGGAGTTTGCTTATTTTTTGACCCTCTCGATTTTTCCCTTGTTGATTTGTGTAATTGCAGTTTTAGGGCAGTTTGAGAGTAACCTATCCGGTCTCCTTGGTGATGTTTGGGCGGCGGATGTGCTAAGTGCGGTGTTTGATTATGTGGAGCATGTGGGAAATGTGCCGTCTGCCTTTATCATTGTAACTTCGATTACGATCATTGTGACTTCCGGCTCTGCCGCGTTTCGGGCGGTGGCGAAGAGTATGGAGGAGATCCAGGGGTGCTCGCGCTATACAGGAATCTGGGGCTTTTTGCTGAGTTTTGCCTTTTCCTTGGTGCTTCTGTTTACGATCTATTTCTCCGTACTCATGATTACCACCGGCGGGTGGCTTATGGAGGAGATTGAATATTTAACTGGGATTTATGGATTGGCGCTCTTTTGGAGCCGGATCCGCTTTCTGCTTCTCTTTGTAGTAGCGGTTGTGGTGGTGTATGCGCTCTATCTGTTTACAGCGCCGAAAGAGCCGAAGCTCCGCAGACTCCCGGGGGCGATTATGGCGACTCTTGCTTTGGTTTTAGGGAGCATCATTTTTTCTGTCTTTATGGGTGCTTCTGCAAGGTATCCACTGGTATATGGATCTCTCGCGTCTTTTATACTGCTGATGGTTTGGGGCTATCTTTGCGGACATATTCTGATTGTGGGAAATCTGTTTAACTACACTTTGTATCAGCGGAAGCACCTTGCCAATGGGGCGGATTTGTGCGATAATGGGGAGTGAAAATAAGCCTCTGGAGGAGTAATCACTATGCGGCAGGTTCGTGTATGGCTTGCGATTTTTATATGTAAGATGGTGCGTTTCGGGCTTCGTGTTTTGGGGCGCGGAGGGACAACGATACCTGGAAAGCTTGCACTTCGGGTATGTCCGGATCTGCTTGGTGCCCTTGGACAGCAGGTTACCACTGTGATTATCACGGGGACGAATGGGAAGACCACGTCTGCCCGGATGTTGGAGCAATGTTTAAAAAACGGTGCAATTCCGGCTTTTTCGAATCGCTCCGGTGCGAATCTCTTGCCGGGGATCACGGCGGAGTTTGCGGCACATGCGAGCCTTGCTGGAAAAATGCGGCTTCACTATGCGGTGATTGAATGTGATGAGGCGGCATTTAAGCATGTTTCGAAATACGTGGATGCCAAGGTAGTTCTTGTGACCAATGTGTTCCGGGATCAGCTGGATCGTTTCGGTGAGATTACCCACACCTTGACAAGCATTCAGACGGGGATCGCAAACTCGCCCAATGCGACAGTGTGTTTAAATGCGGATTGCGCTTTGCTACTCACGATGATGCAGGGGCTTTCGAATCCTGTGCAGTATTATGGTGTGGATGCGCCGCTGTTTGAGGTGAGCGGGGATGATATCTTAGAGTCTACCCGCTGTGCTTGCGGGGCTGAGTATGTGTATGACTATCGGACTTATGGTCACTTGGGTGCGTATCGCTGTCCGAATTGCGACAGTGCACGTCCGGCCTTGGATGTGGCGGTGACCGGGATATTAGAGGAGACGCCGGATACGTCGAAGATCGCTGTTCGGGTAGGTGGGGCGCCGCATGAAGTGACTGTGAATCTGCCGGGGGCGTATAACATCTACAATGCGGCAGGTGTGATTGCGGTGTCTGAGGTGATGAACCTGGGCATGGCGGTGACCAGTGCGGCGCTTGCGGAATTCCGGGGTGGATTTGGACGAATGGAGCGGTTTTCCCTTGGAGATGTGACTGTCCGTATGATTTTGGTGAAGAATCCGATTGGGTGCAGTCAAGCTCTGCGGTATTTGGCGGGGCAGACGGAGCCGTTTTTGCTTGTAATGTGTTTGAATGACCGTCCGGGAGACGGGGCGGATGTCTCTTGGCTTTGGGATGTGGATACGTCGGTTTTTGCTGGGCTTGAGGATCGGCTTACAGGTGTGATTTGCGGCGGTACCCGGGGGGATGAGCTGGCGGTTTGGATGAAGTATGCCGGGGTGCCTCTTGAGAAGATTTCCGTGGAGCTTGATTTTGACCGGCTGGTGGATGCAGTCGGACAGGCAAAGGTGCCGGTGTTTGTGATGCCGACCTATACGGCGATGATGGATGTGCGAGAGCGGATTGCCAAGCGGTATGGCTTGGGGCGGTTTTGGGAGTAGAGGGGCTAAAGTAAGCGCACCCAAAGCCTCCTTTTCCAAAGGAGGTGGCAGGCGAAGCCTGTCGGAGGATTCAAACCCATAAAAGCCCGCAAAGGGCAATCCTCAGTCCGCTTCGCGGACAGCTCCTTTTCCAAAGGAGCCTATGTACTTAAAGAAAGGAAAACCCAAATGGAACTAAACATTTGCCACCTATACCCAGACTTACTAAACCTATACGGCGACCGAGGGAATGTCATCACGCTCTCAGAACGTTGTACTCGTCGCGGGATCACTACACGTGTCACAGACGCGCCTCTGGGTGAGCGGGTGGATTTATCTAAGCAGGACATTCTCTTTATCGGCGGCGGACAGGATGCGGAGCAAGGGGTGCTTTTGGATGAGCTCTGTGCCACGCGGGGGGCGGAGATTCAGGCGGCGATTGAAGATGGTAAAGTGGTGCTTGCGATTTGCGACGGGTATCAGCTTTTGGGACATTCCTACAAGACTTGGGATGGGAAAGAGATGGATTTTATTGGTGCCCTTGACCTTACCTCTGTCGGCGGACGTGCGCGCATGATTGGGGACTATATGTTTTCTTGGGACGAGCTGGGTAAGCCGCTTGAGATTGTTGGATTTGAGAACCACAGTGCGAAGACATTTCTCGGCAGTGGTGTGAAGCCCTTTGGGAAAGTGCTTAAGGGGTACGGGAACAATGGGGAAGACGCTACAGAGGGCGCTCGCTATCTCAATGTGTTTGGAACATATAGTCATGGACCGCTCCTGCCGAAGAATCCAAAGCTTGCGGATCATTTGATTTCTCTCGCACTGGAACGTAAGTATGGTGCGGCGGAACTAGTGCCTCTGGACGATACCTTAGAAGAGCGGGCGCATCGGTTTATGGTGGAGCGGCTGAGCCGCACATAACCCTTTTCTTTTTTGGGATTTTATGATATGCTAATTACACTTAACAGGTAGGGAGGCTATTATCAATGGCAGAACTGAACTACATTACACGCACCGAGGCACATGGAAGCGTAAGCATAGCAGAGGATGTAATCGCGGCAATCGCGTCTGAAGCGGTACGCTCGGTTGACGGTGTTGGCGGATTTGCGACTTCCTTAGGCGGTGAGATTGCGGAGCTTCTAGGGAAGCGGGCAGTGTCTCGCGGGGTTAAGGTCACTTGTACGGGGAATGATGTTACAATTGATGCATTCTTCTTGGTACAGTACGGCACACGGATTACAGATGTTGCAAAGGCCGCGCAAGAGGCAGTTATCTCAAACATTGAGGCGATTACAGGGCTTAGTGTACGGGAAGTGAATGTGACGGTTTGCGGCGTGACATTTGAAAAGAGCAAGTAAGAGAAAAATATAGTAGGCGGAGAAAATTTCTCCGTCTATTTTATGTTGGGAGAAAGAGTAGCTATGACAAGATCGCAAGTTCGGGAGATTGTAATGCACATCTCCTTCGCGCAAAACGCCAATCCACGTCCAGTTGAAGAAGTGTTGGAATTGCTTTTAGATCGGGAGTACTATCAGTCTCTTGGGGAAGAGGATGAACTCTACGGAGACTATCCATCCGCCAAGCAGATTGCCTATCTGCGTCAGATGGCAGAGGGGGTAACGGCACATTCCGTTGAGCTTGACTTCTATATTGAGAAATACGCCAGAGGATGGAAGATTTCCCGGATCTCTCGCGTGGCCATGGCAATTATGCGGGTTTCCATGTATGAGGTGCTCTATATGCAGGATATTCCCGGTAGCGCTTCCATCAACGAGGCGGTGGAGATTGCGAAGCATTACGAAGAGGCGGATACGGTTGCCTTTATCAACGGCATCTTGGGGAGCTTCATCCGTGAGGAGATGCCGGGTTTGGAAGAGGCACCAGCACCCGCGGAGGAGTCTTAGATGACAGGGGAAGTGTTTAGCGTATCTGATCTGAATGGTCGGGTGAAGTCGCTTTTAGATGGGGATGTGGTCTTGCAGAACCTCTTTGTCTTGGGTGAGATTTCGAACTATAAACTCTACCCCTCCGGGCACCACTATTTCACCATGAAGGATGCGGAGAGCGCTGTACGTTGTGTGATGTTTCGGGGCAGTGCATCGAAGCTCCAGTTTCGGCCTGAAAATGGGATGAAAGTGGTTGCCAATGGGCGGATTTCGGTATTTCCCCGGGATGGAGCGTATCAACTTTATGTAAACCAACTGATTCCCCATGGGACGGGGGATTTGCACATTGCCTTTGAACAGCTTAAAGAGAAGCTAGCCAAAGAGGGGCTTTTTGATGAGCGGCACAAGAAGCCGATCCCACGTTTTCCGGAGCGGATTGCGCTCATTACTTCAGGTGCTGGGGCGGCAGTGCAGGATATGATCCGGGTGCTTGGGATGCGCTATCCTTTGGCGAAGGTGCTTGTGATGCCTGTCAGAGTGCAGGGCGTAGAGGCGCCGCCGGAGATTATTGGAGCTTTGGCCTATGCCAATCGGCATAATGTGGCAGATGTGATCATCACAGGCCGGGGCGGCGGATCCATTGAGGATTTGTGGGCGTTCAATGACGAGGGAGTAGCCCGGGCGATTTTTGCGTCTCAGATCCCGGTGATTTCCGCTGTTGGGCATGAGCCGGATGTGACCATTGCGGACTATGTGGCAGACGTGAGAGCGGCGACACCATCAAACGCGGCGGAGCTTGCGGTACCCCATATGGATGAGCTCAGAGAAGTGCTGGATAGCAGTACAAACCGGATGGCCTTGACTTTGAACCGCCAGCTTGCCCAGTATCGGGAGCGGCTTACAGATTTTCAGCAGAAGCCGGTTTTAGAGAGTCCCCTGGGTTACCTCCAACAGCGGCGAGAGGCCTTGTCACACATGCGGGAGCGGCTTTCCGGGGCTTCTATGAAGCTCTCAGCCACGTGGAAAGAGCAGTATGTGGGCTTTGCGGCGAAGCTGGATGCACTGAGTCCGTTAAAAGTGCTTGGGCGCGGATTCTCGGTGGTAAAGGGGTCAGACGGTCATGTACTGACTGAGGCTTCTGATATAGAGATTGGTGAAAAAATCAGTGTGACACTCTCGAAGGGGACGCTACACTGTTTGGTAGAGGGGAGAGACTAAAGATGGCGAAGAAAAACTTTGAGGCGTCTATGGCGCGTTTGGATGAGATTGTGAAATCCCTTGAGCGGGGACAGACACCTTTGGATGAGGCCTTGAAATTGTTTGAAGAGGGAACGAAACTCTTAGCCGGTTGCGGCAAGCAGTTGGATGAGGCGGAACAACAGGTGCGGCGGCTCATGAAAGGTGCGGACGATGCCCCTGTAGAGACACTATTTGAGACGGAGTAAGCGTAATGGAAAAGTGGTATGCGGACTATGTTCAAGAGATTGAAGCCTACCTAGAAGGCTTTTTCTGCTCACCTGTCCAGTGGAGTCCTTTGTATGAGGCGATGCGTTATAGTTTGCTGGGCGGCGGGAAGCGGATTCGTCCGGTTTTGACGTTGGAGTTTTGCCGGGTATCTGGCGGCGACTACAACGAGGCGCTTCCCTTTGCGGCGGCGGTTGAGATGGTGCATACTTACTCCCTCTGTCATGATGATTTGCCGGCCATGGATGATGATGATCTCAGACGTGGATGTCCGACTTGTCATAAGCAGTATGGGGAAGCGTTGGCGATCTTAGCGGGGGATGCCCTCCAATCTGCCGCGTTCCGGGCGATTTTGGCGGCTGATTTGCCGGAGGATGTGCGGTGCCGGGCGGGACTCACTTTGGCGCGCTGTGCGGGTGAGGACGGTATGGTTGCGGGGCAGGTGCTTGATTTAGAGGGTGAGACGCGGCCTTTGACCGAGGCGGAGCTGTCCCAAGTCCACCAGCTGAAGACGGCGGCCTTGATTCAGGCGGCCTGTGTGATGGGTGTCATTGCAGGGGGTGGCACGGAGGCACAGATTGGTGCGGCGACTCGTTTCGCCCGGGCGATTGGGACGGCGTTTCAGATCCGGGATGATATCCTGGATTGTATTGGTGATGAGGCAACCCTGGGCAAACGAATCGGATCGGACGCGGAGAGCGGAAAGACCACCTATGTGACGCTCTATGGCTTAGAGCGGGCAGAGGAGATGCTCCGAGAGCAGACAGAGCTTGCGAAGGCGGCTTTGGAGGCGTTTGAGGATGTCGGGGGGTTGCTCTGGCTTTGCGATTGGTTGTTGGAACGGGAACGGTAGATGGTTTTACAGATAGGGGAGCCATCATAGAAAGTTTATATTTTGCGGAGGTATGATGAATCCAAACAAAAGAGTTATACTTGGAATTTTGATTGTGCTGATACTTGCTTCTAGTATTTTTGTCGGTTGTTTCAATCAAAATACACGCAGTACAGAGGAATCTATCTCCATTTTATTTGTAGGAAACAGCCATGTGCGCACGGGCAATGTACCGGGACAATTCCAGGCACTTGCAAGTTTACACGGCATTGCAGTGACGTATGTAGACGTTTCCATAAATGGTTCAGGCTTAGATGGTGCGTTACGAGACAATGCCATAAGAGAAATGCAGAACAGAAACTTTGATTATGTTGTTATGCAACAACCCGCAGGGCGTGGCGGCAGGATAACAACTGATATTGATGGTTTTTTTAGCAATATCAGAACTTTCACCGAGATAGTAAGAGAACATGGGGCGATACCTGTACTCTATAGCCCTATGTGGATGGCTGTAGACGGGCGCCCCAACGAGGAATTTCATCATATTTCTTCAGAAATGTTCAAACAAGCCGCCTATGAAAATGACGCTATTTTAGTAGATGTTGGCGGCGCTTGGGTTTACACATTCAGGACGATTCCCGGGATTTCTCTTTATGCCAGAGATGGAATGCACGCAAACAATGCCGGAGCGTTTCTCGCCGCTAATGTGTTTATGGCTACATTGTTTGATTTGGATACCCAGAATATTCCCACAGGTAATATAATCGACAATGTGCCGATGCTAAATATGATAAGCCTTATAGGTTTTGTGGCTATAGCACTTACCATGATCTACCGCCTTGTTAAAAAGCAAGCTTTGCGGATGATGAAGCTACTTGTAGTAGTGATTGTACTCGTGTTGCTCCAAGCAATGAGTTTCTTTCCTCATGTGTTTCTATTTACAGAAGGAAGCAATCGCCTTTTGTTATTATACGCAGTCGGATTTACTCTTTTGGGCGTGACAATTTGCTCCGTTTATCGCATGATACGAATTAAATTTATAGAAAAGCAATCGTGGGGTACGGCAAGGAAATATATCTTCTGCATTCTGGTTTGCAGTATGATCTATTGTTTAACTTTTCTTCCATTCTTAGAGCTACGCTTGCCCTTATATAGAGGGAGTGATGCCTTTGCTCTCGCACAGACTGCATGGGATTTTGTTCATCTTCCCTAGACTGTCCTGAACAAGCATTTTCTAAATGACAAAACAAAAGCAAACCCGAGACGTGAATGCGTCTCGGGTTTTACCTTATCCGCCGTATTTTTGCTTGGCTTGCATGACCTTTTGCTGGTCAGCTTGTTCGACCTGGTACCAGCCGTTTGTGTGCATGTGGTTGAAGATGTCCGCTTGGATCTTGTGTTCGTCGTCTAAGATATTGAGCATGGTTGTGCGGAGCTGTTCGTTCATGCATTCGCCGGCGAACATGTTGAATGTGGCGGTTGTGAACTTTTGGCTGGAGAGACAGTCTGTCAAGATCTCTTTTTCGGTTAGAAGTTCAGCGGTTACAGTTGGGTTTGCCATTGGTTTCGCCTCCTATTGTAAGAATGTGATGAGTTGATTTGCGTGTTGTTGGTGCCGGTTTGCCATGTTTTCCAGATCCTGTTTGATCTTTTCGTCATTACATAGGCAGGCGAGGGCTTTGAACTTTTTGACTAGGTTTTGC
>Ga0131853_10005612_pt1 | contig 22639 bp, 17 predicted proteins | sample TergutLab28metaG_FD_92764 | JGI IMG/M metagenome (GOLD analysis project Ga0131853, IMG submission 92764) | Labiotermes labralis P1 segment gut microbial communities from Petit-Saut dam, French Guiana - Lab288 P1 (version 2) (version 2) | ecosystem: Host-associated > Arthropoda: Insects >...
ACTAGGTTTAATTAGTCCAGTTGTATACAAAATTTTCCTGCAGCAGTTGTGGCTGCACAAGCTTGATTGGGATGAGCAACTACCATCAGAACTTTTGAATCAGTGGTTGGACATGTATTTGCATCAGTCCAAGGTGAACGAGATAGCTGTTGATAGATTAGTCTTAGCAAACAGACAGCCAACAGAAATTCAGTTGCATGGATTTTGTGACTCTAGCAAGAAGGCTTATGAAGCATGTTTGTATTTGCGCTCTGTTAATCAGCAAGAGGAAGTAACAACTAAACTGCTTTGCTCCAAATCGAGAGTGGCCCCAGTGAAGAAAGTCACACTCCCAAGGTTAGAATTATGTGGATCCTTACTCCTAGCACAATTGATACAGAAAACAATACCTGCATTGAATTTGAAGATTTACAGAATCTTGTTATGGACAGATTCTATGATTGTGTTTTCATGGTTAACATCATCAGCTAGTAAGTGGAAAACATTTGTTGCCAACAGGGTTTCCCACATTCAAGAAGTGACCGCAGGATGTGAATGGAGACATGTTGCATCCGCAAGCAACCCAGCAGATCTCATATCACGAGGCACAAATCAGAATACCTTGAAGAATTGCAGGTTATAGTGGGTAGGTCCTGAATGGCTGAGTCAGCATCAATAACAGTGGCTTAACACAGAACCACCAACAGAACAACGGGAGGTTACAACACTTAAAGTTACGATTCAATTTTCCCCAGCAGAGTTTATCACCAGATTTTCAACACTATGAAGATTGTAAAAAGTAGCAGCCTATTGTTTGGGATTTTCTCACAACGAAAAAAACCCGTTAAGGTCAGGTTATCTTACTAGCACAGAATTACTAGATGCACTGCACACCTGCATTAAGATAGCCCAGCAGGAGATCTATGCCCCCAGTGGGAGCTCAGCTAGGAATTTTGCAGCACTGGTTTTTAGGCCAGAAGGTAATCATACTGACATGAATAATTAAAGTGAAACACAGAAGCCTGATTCCTGGGTTTTTGGAATGTGTTCTTGTGTAGACTGAGATGCAGTTGAAGGTTCTTATGTAAATTACTGAAACCCTTCCCCGCTGTCATATTCAGAATGAGGTTAATTCACATTACTGGGGTACTTAAGACTGCTCCCTCATGAAGGCATTCATGGCATGCTTAAAATATTTACTGTCAGACTATATTGAATTGAATGTTGTTACATTCATATTGGCTATGTTTTCGTGAGGTTTGAAAGTGAAGGCTCATTTTCTATCCAGGTGACATGTCTTCCATGGCAGCTTTGCAGACAGTTTGTTCATCAAACCAGGGTTTATTCTGCTTAAATTCCTGCAGACCCAGACTCTCTTTCGCTGAGGTTTGGATATTCTCTTTAATATTCTCCCAAGTCCTATTTACATCCTCGTCATCATTAAAGATCTCCAAAGCTGCAAATCTGTTTGTAATCTCAATCTGATACTGTTCCCTAACCTCTGGCTCATTTAGCTTCCTCAAGTTAAATCTTTGCCCATCAAACCTCTGTGTGGTCTGTTTACCTACTGCTAATCTTTCCCTAACCTTTGCAATCACCAGATAGTGATCTGTTTCACATTCAGCTCCCCTAAAACTTCGCACATCCAGTACACTTGAATGCCATCTCCTATCTATCACTACGTGGTCAATCTGGTTGTGAGTCTTCCCATCAGGGGAGGTCCAGGTGTATTTACGAATGTTCCGGTGAGGTAACATCATGCTCTTCACCACCAGATTTTTTGATGTGGCAAAGTTAACTAGACTAACCCCATTATCATTACTATCCTGATGGAGACTCTCCTGTCCAATTGTTGGCTTGAAAATATTCTCTCTCCCTACTTTTGCATTAAAGTATCCTAGTAACATTTTTATATGATACTTCGGGAAGTGATCGAACACCTGCTCTAGATCCTCATAAAAACTATCTTTTGCCTCATCACTTTTTTCCTCACTTGGTGCATGCACATTTACAACAATGATATTACGCCAGCGACCTCTCAACACTATATAAGACAACCTATCGCTAACAAACCCTACTCTCTTCACTGCTGATACCATTCTACGGTGTACAAAAAACCCGTTCCCAATTGATGATTTTCATTTCCCTTCCCGTAGAAAAATTATAATCCCCTGCTTTTACTGTGCCCCCTTTGTCCCACCTGACCTCCTGCACACCCACTACATCTAATTTATACCTCACTAATTCCCTCGCTGCTGCCTTAAGGGATCCTGCCCTATAAAGACTCCTAACGTTCCAAGTCCCTATTTTCATCCCTCTTTGCCTGCTGCGCGATGCTCCCCCTGGAAACACTCCCCCCCCCCTGAGATCCGAGTGGGGGAGCAGTTTACCTCTGGATTGTTTTGTCTCCAGAGCAAGCATCCCGCCTGTGACTGTTTCTTAACATAAGTGTTTTACATGGAGGGTTTGTTTGCACCTCGCCCAACCCCCCAGCTGGAGGACCACCCCTCGTCGGCTGTCCGCGACTGCTTATTCGATTTATTCGCAGCTACCCTCCTTATCAGAGGCTGTTCCTGTATCCGCAACCTGAGGACACGCCATACCGTGCTGACAGGGACCCACTACATGGCTAAGCTGCATTCATACATATGATTAATGATTTCTTGTTACTTCAAAATCTCAATTCATTTATGTTTTTTGTCATGTCTGCTAACACTATAATTTAATGAGTTTACATGTTAAAAATGGAAACAACCCACATCCTTGGCACAATCACATATTAATTTTAATTGGTTCGGCCACATTTTCTCAGATGATTGCATTTATTCAGGTTATTAACTTCTCACATTTCACAGTTCATCTTTGTCCAGTCTACCATATGCCTGCATAAAAACCAAGGTCACATTGGTCGTAGACTTGTCTTTTTTTCTCCATCATGATAAACAAAAAACTTACTTCCATTATGCCACATTATTTTCTACATGCAATATGGTTTGATCAGCAACTACATAATATTCCCAAATGTTGCTTTCAATTAACAGACATTTTAATAAGAGTGGCATTAGCATGAAAATTATGCATGTATTCAGCTTCTACTGCACAATCAGCACTTTCTCCTCCCTTGTAAAAACAAATGTGTTAAACCATTTTGCCATTACAAAAACATAAATACCGTATGTGGCAAACTGCAGTTCCTTAATGTTATGGCAAATGGTACATGCAGTACTACTGCTTTCAAACATTTAACATAAATTAGTTCTGAGTGAGTTCTCAAGGTTTCTGGTAACTGTATACTACCCACAGGATTATTCATTTGCAAATTAAGCCAACTAGATGCAAATACTTTTTAGTATTTGGTATTTGTCACTCTGTATCGGTGACTGCCCGGTCTGGTGGTTGGAAGTCATTCCAACCACCAGACAGGACAGCCACCCACACAGAGCGACAAATACCAATGTCGCGTAGATACAGTAAGTTCTCCTGATGATGGGCATATAGATGCCTGAAACATGTACAGAGGAGAAAATAAATATACTAAAGAGTATGTGCACCTAGTTGGCTTAATTTGCAAATGATTATACAAGGATGCACAGCCTACAAAACACAAAATACAGGATTATTCAGTTTCTATATATTGTGAATTGTTTTGTATTCACAAACAATACATAATTTTGAGAACTGTGCATGGGAAGAGAATTTCTTGGAAACTCTCAATTTTTCTTAATTTCATACTTAAGAGCTACAATTCCATGCTAACCTGTACTTTGCTTATAACAGGCAACACAATAAAGGCCGTGTGGAATGCTGACATATCTAGTTCATTCAAATGGTCTCTTACAATCTGGTTGATTTAACCAAAATCATGTATGCATTTCCTGGTTCCACCATGTGTGCTATATCTCACACCCATCCCATCCTTAACCACAACAACATTACACCAATAACATCTGGAAGTTGAATGTCTAATACGCCAGATTTCATCACTAACGAACAGTGCAATATTAACCACATAAGGGTGTCATTAAACAGTAGTCAGTCAAATCAACTGTAACTAAAGTTACATTTACCTACATGAAGTCACTACATGTTTCAGGGCCATCTTCAGGCAATACTAATATAAGATATGCAAAGGAAGGTAATATTAAAATGAAAGAGGCTTCTCTCTTGCATACTGTTAATAGAACTGGTGTATCAGAGTATCTCCTCGAGTAGTTGTATTATTATTATTATTGTTGTTGTTGTTGTTGTTGTTGTTGTTGTTGTTGTTGTTGTTGTTGTTGTTGTTGTTGATATGTAAAAATATAAAATATCTTAAGAATTATTCAAATTGGAGTACCCAGTAGTCTCTTAATATTCAATGACGATACGGGTGGTAAGGAAGCATATTGAATTTTATTTGTTCCAAGATGTCAATTCATATGAAGTTGGAGCTACTACAAAGTATTCTTCCATATATGAATTCTTCATAACAGGGAATGTTGTAGAATTCAAAATTAGAAAAGAAGTCTGAAGTTACATAGGTTGTGCTGTGTATTAAGTGTAAGTTGAAATTCACTTAATGTTTTAATATTACCTTCATTTGCCTATTTTGTATTAGTCTTGTCTGAAGATGGTCTTACATGAAACATGCAGCAACTTCATAACATAGTTATATGACTGACTTTATTTGTTGCTCTACTGTTACACAAAACTACAGAATGTCCTCTCCAAAAATTAAGGACGTCAAAAACAGACCAATGTACAACACCACATGCAGTTAAAACACACATGATTATCTACCTTCAACAAAATAACCATTCCAAATACGAAGGTTGACTGCTGCTTTCCAATACAGCTCTGTCTTTCAAAACTATTCTATATTTATTCAGTAACAACAACTTTACATCTGTATCTGACACATACAATATTCTCTCTATACCACATTTCCTAACAATTACCATTCGCGTGCCTTACAAAAACATATACATTGAGTTAACAAAAATGTAATTAATTGCTCTTCCCATCACCAATGCAAACGGGAACTTCAACCCAGTAAAAGAAAGTTAGAGAGAGAATCTAATTCCCTGCATTGCCAAATGTACATTAATAACAGCTATCAAGCTATTAGTGCAGCCACAAATCCAAAGGTTCAGGATAGTGGTTTAGTAATGTCATGGGAATACAAGTGTTCCCTTTACACAATGCATACAGTGCACATAAAATAGTAAACACAATGTGTCACATCTCCATCTTCAGATTGGAAGAAATGGTACCTACTCAAGTTGGTCATGTCACTACACAAATGAATATCCTTTCCTTACCATGCAGACAAAGAGAGGGTAAGGGGAAAAGGAATCCAGCCCCTCAAATGTCATGTATCCCCTGTTAGCCACAATATGGACAAAGGGCAAAGGCAACATTCTTAGCACAATTTTCTTATGAGTGTTAGTTAATTACTACTTTGAATATTAAAGACAGACACAAGTAATTGCAACATGTCACAATTTTGAAAAATGTGTCAAAATTAAGTTACTTTATCTATAACTACATACTATTTCTTTTTGAAAGCGTAAATAAATTGCATTATTCTGAATTATACTTAATCTCAAACCTGATTAAGAACTGTGGTGTAGTTAAAATATTCCATCCTATCAGTCACAGTCTCTAATAAATGTTTCCGGTCAAACTTAGCAACTACAAATAAAAATACCATGGCCTCCTTGCATTGTAACTGCTGCACTTGATATATTTTGATCATACACCCGAACGACTTACTTATTTTAAAATACCTTAAAGTACATATGACTAGGGTTTCTGTTCACTACACCTGATGCACATACATTTTTATAACACACGGTGACCATGCCATAGCTCAGGCACTTAGTGGCTTCTCATCTGTGGACTGGGTTCGGTCTCAGGATAGTCCATGTGGAATTTTTGATGAACAAAGTAGCACTGGGACACGTTTTTCTCTGAACACTTACGTCTTCCCCTGTCAATAAGCATTCCACCAATGTTACATATTTGTTCATCTATCATCCAAGGGATGAACAACAGGCCTGTCAAGAACCAAGCTCCACAGAGACACAGTCTCACCCCACCATGAGAATAAATAATACACAGTGCTGACATGATGGTCAGAGTTGAGTCACAGACTTCAAAAATCTTCCACAGATTCTAAGTTAACTTACAACCAATTCAAGCCAAAAAAAAAATGTGGGCTTCAAATAGCACACACTCAAATATTTCACAATTTGTGCCCTACATCTTGCAAGAGTACCCTACCAACTACAAAACATTATCCTCACCCAAAATTACTTATCCAGAACATGCTTAAATATATATTTTTGTTTGTTTTTTCCCCCTCCAAATCACTCCTCCATTTGTGTCTTATTACCTATATGTGATAGACTGTTCCAAGCCTTTCTTTGGTAAAATAGCACAAGCACCTTACTACACCAACCTTGTAGGTATTCAAATTATGAAGTTAAAGAAAATTAATTAAAATGTCTATTAAGAACTACAACAAACAATACCTTCAAAAATGTGTTATTACATTTCAATCACCTAGTACAGTTTTGTTTCAAAACTGACTTAACATCAAGCATTATATGAAAAATTCAATCCATGTTGCCATATGACTGAAAACATTTTATAAAATAATACTTTATCAAACACACACCCTGATTTCAGTTGCATTGAGTTACATATGGTCACGACTTTATGCACCCTCATAAATGACAAGCTAATAAACTGTGATGAGGAAATAAGCTAAGCTTTCATGTAATGTTTGTAAAAAATATCTATTTCAAACACAATGAAACATTCACTGTAAATTTACCTGCAAATAATTAAAACAGCTAGATACACATTTTTAATCATCAATTCCATTCATATGCCTCTGGAATATTCAACCAAGGCTCAATAACAGTTCAATTATGCAGAAGACTGTATAACACACTACCTGCAGTCATTCCTTGTACACATTAATAGTTCATTCTGTGTAGCGCCCCAAAACCAATGCCCTCAGAAGTGGTCCTACTTCATGCGGGTCCTGTAACGCCTCCAGCAGCATCTTTTCCACATTTCGCATGATGGCTACCTTTTGGTGGTCCTTGAGTGGATATACAATCTGACCAGTTGGTCCAGCCTGCAATAAAGCTTAATGTGTATAATCAGCAGTTGCATTTTAATATAGTTTCATGCTGCAAGACCTGCAGAATCACAGGAGATAGTGTCTAAGCCCGTCGCACTAAAACTAGAGGCACCATCTAGTTTGGACAGTACAGCACTCAGTAATACTAATCATAGTCAAAGGGGTCACTTTGAAACTGCCATCAATATCTTTGTCCACATTTGATGGAAAATAAGAAAGTTGGGCAACCCCTGAAAATATTTTCAAGGTTATTGTAGACAATCGCAAAGATATAACGTCCAATGAAAAATTCAATTATTAGCTATTGACACTGAAGGGTCAAGCACTTCAGTTGGTTCAAGGGCTTCCTATCACAACTGAGAATTACTCAATAGTTTGGAGTATGTTGGTGGGCATATATAAAAACAAGAAACTTATTGCAGCTTCTTATGTTAGACAAATACTGGGTTTAAGGTCAATCAGTAGAGAGGACGTGGGAGAGATGAGGCAATTTGTGAACACATTTTGCAGCAATTTCAGGTCACTGAAGGCATTAAACATAGAACAGCTGTTAGAAGACATCATATTGTCACAGCTGGTTGTAGAATGTTTGGAGAGTCAGATACGTCGCAAGTGGCAAATGAAACAGGTAGACAAAGGGTTCCCAACACTCAAGGAATTAATCATATTTATGAAGCAGAAGTGTAAAGATTTGGAAACACTAAACCTTTCACCAACACTGCTCATCTTAAGGAGACACAGGGTGGGAAACAACAGTGAAGGTCAGCATGGGGTTTTACAACTTTTGTGGCCACGACTGAGAACAAGTGTGTTTTAAGTCACATCGTCTATTTGAATGTGCAGTGTTTTTTATAGCAGATATTCCGCAGAGGAGATCTTGGGTTCAGAAACACAAATTTTGCTCTGATCATCTCTGGCAGGGTCATACAGCTAGAATATATTGATCGAGCCATTGTCATAATTGTAGGGAGATGCATCACACCTTGATATCTCAACAGCATGATTCAAATGCATCCAAGCAACATAGACAGGGATGGACAAGTCCACATCAATCAGATGCTAAACCTATAAAGGCATCATATTGCTCCTTAAAACAGTATTTTGATAAACTAGTGTTAGTGTTGACAGCCATTGTAAACATATGAGATGTCAGGGGTAGAATAAACAAATGCAGACGTTTATTAGACAGTGCATAACACGTTCATTTCATAACAGAGGCCATGGTAAATACACCAGGAATGCAGAGAACAAGGAACTACATTTCTTTAAAGAGAATCAACAATGTGAAATCAGATGCTAGATACATTGTCAACATACATCTTTACTCCAGATATAGCAAGTTTCAGGCAGAAATAATGTGCATTACCTTACCTAAGATTGTAGAGAATGTGCCAGCATGGTACATTGAAAATGACTCATGGAAGCTGCCTACTGATCTGTTTTACACGTATCCAGGGTTTGCCTATCACGAAGATGTGCATATGTTGATTGTAGAACTACTCTTTCACCTACTTCATCCACGTAGATACAGTAGCAATGGGAGAGTTCCCACACTCCAAGATACTGAATTCTGATGGATTCTAGCAGAACATATTCAGCATCCAGGGCAGCCATTCAGAGTAGCAGCATCATCATGTTTAACATTGGAAAAAAACAGTTTAGATGCACAGCTACAATGTTTCTGGGCATTTGAAGAGTTTCACTCTCTTCCCAAAACTACACTGAAGCTGGAATGTGAGAGTCATTTCCAAGCAACCCCTACACCAGATGCTTCTGGGAGATTTGTCATGCAGTTACCATGGAAGTCAAATCACAAGTGACTTGGCAGTGCATGTCATCAAACATTTTACAGATTTCAGCAGTTGGAGAAACGACTTCAGCACCAACCAGACATGCAGAACAATCATGCAGACTTCATGACAGAATACAAAGAGCCTGGACATATGCAGCTGGTATCTGGAGATCATGGCAAGGTAACATTTTACCTGCCTCATCACCTGGTATTCAAACACAACAGCAGCACATACAAACTCAAGGAGTCTTTGATGTGAGTAAGGAAAGCACTAATGGGCACTCCTTAAATAATATATTGTTGATTGGACCTACTGTTCAACAAGATCTGTTCTCAATAATGATTCCGTACTCACCAGATTGCCTTCACAGCAAACACTGAGATGTATCAGCAAATCAGGGTTCATTCCATGGACACAAGACTGCAATGAATACTGTAAAGAGTTTCATCAGATACATCAATTCAGACTTACAAAGTCCCGGCAGTACCATATGGGACTGCATCGAAACCTTTTTTGGTTACTGCATGTCTGAAGAAACTCGTGATGGAGGAAAGGGAGAAATATCCCCAGACAACAACAGTACCTTTCACAGGATTTCTGTATGGATGAAGTGCTCAGCAGATGTGATGATGTTACCGAAGCACTAACGCGCCAGGCTGACTTGATTGCACTACTCACTAGTGGTGGCTTTCCATTAAGGAAATTGTGTTCCAACCATCCTAGAATCTTAGAAGCAGTACCCGCTGCAGCGTGATAGAAGAAAGAAGACAAAGGGGCAGGCCGAAACTAAGATGGGAAGATGGTGTGATGGAATATGCCAGAAAGTTGGGGGAGAGAAACTGGAGGGATGCTGCAAGGAATAGAGACAGCTGGCAGAAGCTTCTGAAGAAGGCCTTGCCCAAAAGGGGCTGTTGTGCCAATGATGATGATGACAACCTACTGCAGCACGGGAAATTGTTCTACTGAAGCACTTGAGTGGTGAGGATAAGGTTAAGACATTGGGTCTTTGTTGCCATCCCACATTGGATAAATTTACTACTGCAAATAGCAAAAAGTCAGTAGCTTTGACAGATGTTAGTATTGTAAGGTTGCTGCAGTTGTAGCATCTATTTTCATCCTTTAGGACTCATTAGTCCATTGGTTATTACATACAAGATATTCTTGCAGGAACTGTGGCTCCACATTTTGAATCAGGAAAGCACAGTGCCAACTGAATTGGAAAAATGGCAGCAACCTGACAGTGTTAGGCATTTTGAAATTGATCTTTTGGTACAGCTAAAGGGAGCAGTCAAAATACAAGTTCATGATTTCACAGATGCTTCAGAAATGACATACAGAGCACGTCTCTACCTGATGTCAGTTAATCATCAGGGGGAGGTCAAGTCATTTATTGTGTTTACGTTCTAGGGTCGCACCAGTGAAGAAAGTAACTTTCCCAAGGTTGGAACTGTTTGGAGCAGTGTTGCTGGCAGAACAAATTGACAAGGTTTTACGAATTTTGAAAGTGGAGATTCACAGCATCCATCTCTGGACTGATTCTACTATAGTCTTTTCATGGATTTCTTCACTTGCTATGAGATGGAATACATTCATGGACAATAGAGTGGCACATATTCAAGAGACTACCAACATGAGTGATTGGAAGCATGTGAGCACCTTGGAAAATCCTGCTGATCTCATTTCGCGAGGAGCAACACAGGAGATGGTGAATCTTCATCTGTGGTGACAGGGTCCACCCACAGTGGCTTCAACAGTTAGCCACTTCATGGCCTTCTCTAAGGGAAGTGGAAATGATGGAGGAAGTTCCTGAAGAATACAGGAAGAGGTCATTAATAGCAACTATGTGTGCACCCACAACTGAGTACATAGAGAGATTTTCATCACTTGCTAAGCTTGCCAGAGTGACTTTATGTGCTGCGTGTTTGAACACACTGTTCCTTATCCCAACAAGAAGAAAACAGGTCATCTTAAAGCATCAGCTGACACTGTATGATTGCATTTTCACCGTGCAGAATGCAGTTTATCATGGGGAGAGAGCAGATCTCATATCACAAGAGGTAAAGAAATGCAATGAATTACACAGCCTCTGTCCATTCTTAGACAAGCATGAAATGCTTCCAGTGGGTGGAAGACTCAAAAATTCCTCATTGCCATATAAGACTCAATATCAAGTCATCCAACCTTCAAGGCATCACTTGACAGAAATAGAGTAAGGATGAAGAATCAGAGATTACTTCATGTGGGACCTCAATACTTGCTTGCCTCACTTTGACAAAAATACTGGATTCCTAGAGGGAGACAAATAATACAGTCAGCACTTCACAAATGCTTACCGTGTCTCAAACAAAAGGCAGTTGCATCTCAGCAGCTAATGGACCAACTTCAGACAGCATGAGTTCACCTGGCAAGGCCATTTTTAAGCTTTGGTGTGCATTATGCAGGACCATTTTATGGCAAACAAAGATCTCTAGGGAGTAAGATTCAAGTGAAATGTTATGTTACAATTTTCATTTGTATAGCTGTCCTTCAAAGGTTTCATTGCACAAAAGGGGAAATGTTTATATTTGTATTCTGACATTGGGACAACACTTGTGGGGGTTCTTCATGAACTTTAAGAACTCAGGAATCTTTCTGCATCAGAAGCACATCAGTCCAATCGTCTGAAATTTGCAAATTCAGAAACAATGACATGGTACTTTACTCCTCCACATTCGCCACACTTTGGGGGACTTTGGGAGGCTGGAATGAGCTCTATGAAATATCATTTAAAAGAAATGGTAGGGATCACGGCCTTTACTTTCAAAGAACTAGGTACTCTCCTGACTCAAGTACAGGCATGTCTGAATTCTTGTCCTCTAACAGCCTTGTCCAATGATCCAAATAACCTCACCTATTCTTAGTCCAGGCAATTTCCTGATTGGTGCCCTCTTACAAGTTTTCCTCAGCCCAGGCTGAGCTGTCAGTCGTCTATGTGGCAGCACTGGCAACAGATCCAACAACATTTTTGGAAGAGGTGACCCATAGGCTATCTTAAAAGTCTGCAGCATAGTGGCAAATGAGCCTCCACTCAGCTGATTCTGGTCAAGGAGAGCAATTGCCCACCACAGGACCAGAGAATGGCACTGGTGGAGGAGGTACACCCTGGACATGATGGACTTGTGCAAGTTGCAACAATCAAGACATCAACAGAAAGCACAAGACAGTGATTCTCCCCACAGAAGGCTAAATTCCAAGGGCTGTACGTTCTGAGTGTAACTCAATGGGGGGGAGTATGTTGGTTATTATATTATGTGCTGTGTGTCGAATGAAAGAGGCATTTGTACTCTTGCCGCTGATAGGATGACATAATGCAGTAGTGATGCGACCTCTCTGTGACATGTGCAAGAGGTTGCAATGAGTACGCTGTGTGATGGGAATTCAGTTCAGTTTAGTGAGTGCTGACGTGGATGCCCCCTAAGTGTGGGTTTGGGTGGGGTGAAGATAACGTGTTCATGCTTACAGTGAATATTACAATCCATTGTGGCTAGTTATTATTACACACAGACATACATAAGACTGAAAAATTCAATGGTGTTTTCAAGACATACATATGTGATTTTGAACTACAATCTTACAATAGATGGTTAATAAGTGCTTACAGTCCCTCCACACTGCTTATTAAATCACTCCATAGAACTGTTGAGAAAAAAATTACAGTATAACTAAACTCCCTGAAGATGGCATCAGTACATGCCAAAACGCATCAGAGTGGAAATCAGTGTGTGATTCTGTATACACGGTGCAGTGTGCAAAAGTTGGTTAACCCTTATCCTGCTAACGTGGAGAATATGGTGAGCTCCTAATAATGGCAGTAAATGGCAGATGGAATTTAACTCGACATTTAAAGGGTTAATAAAGTGGTGTTCTGGTACTTCAGACTCATTACTTGTCTCAAGAATACCACTCTATGGGATATGCACTGATTTTTATCACCGTCACAGGACAAATGTCACACACAAAAGGTAAACTTGTCCCTGTGTATAACATGAAAGAATATGGGGTAGTGGACACATACATCCATGCATTCTTAATGTCAGCAATAGATGGTCATGAGTGGCCAGTTTCATACACTGGCTGTGTTAGCTCCAAAGAAAGACTCTCCAACACCCAATGAATAGGAAGCCTAGTAAGCCCCTGAACCAGCCTGGACATTTACACGTGATAAAAACCTCTTATTCCTGAGTGAAAGCTAATCATATCTTGGTCTTCTAGACTCTTCCATAAACAATCCCAGTGCTTCATAAACTCAACGCTCACATTCTATTTTGACATAAAGAACAGAAGGTTGAATAGCCTCAGTAGGATGTAAGAACACTAACAGCCATAAAGATGACATTTCTATAGAAGATAAACATATGAACAAGACAGGACAAAAACATTAAACAAAAATATTTTTCAAGTGAAGGGTAAAGTATGGACTGATTCTGGAAGTATCACAAACATGTTGAATTAATAACCACTGGAAATATACAAAACAAAATGGTATTATGACAACTGACTATATCAATCAGTTATAACTAATGGAATACCTCATCACTAGTGGTATGAATGAAGCACCACCAGAAGCATCCAAACTTAGTAACTACATTGGCACAAGTCTCAAAACTAGCAATCTAGGGAAAGGTCATTCTCAGCTCTAAAAAAATAAGAAAAAAGTCCCTGCAGCTCAGTCACAAACAAACTTTCTGGGTTGGCACTGACATTCTTTAAAGGTGACTTCTTTGAAGTATGATGCAATGAGTGACATTTTATGACTTGGTGATAGAACTATCTGACCAGAGAATTTAAAGAAACAATTTAAAATGTCAATCAAAATGGAAGTGGGTTGTACAATTTTTTCCATTTATTCATCACTGAAAGTGGTGAGTGGCCATATTAGTCAATTGTGAGACATCATCTCTGTGAATAGTACAATGTTGTCAAAATATTCTAATCAGATTTCAAAGAGCACTTCAAAACTGCCTACAATGTACACACCACTCATCCCCATGAAAGGGAATGACTGGCAATATACCTGTCCAGGCTGTAAACTTTCAGCTCAAAAGAGCTTACAGAAACAAACACCTCACACCTCGCCACTGAATTGCGGGCAATCAGACCACGTATGGAAAGGGTAGAGTTAGATCTTGCTCTAAGCCTTGTGGGTTGAAAGTTCAAAGTGAAAAAACCTAAGTAACAGATGGTCCATTTCATATTTGCAACAGTTTACGTGTCTGAAAAGGGCCACTTTTTATGGTTGTCTTGCTTTGAATTCCACACTTTTGATCGCCAAAATCCTTGCACCCTTCCTACATAATCATCACACTTCCTCTTCACAGTCACTTCAGCAGCCACCTAAAACCTATTCAGTCACTGTGAAGGTGGACACAGCATGTTCCTCTGAATCATTGGAACAAACTACACAATGTAATGAGAATACTACTTGAATGAAAAGAGTAATTTAGAACTGAATAATGAAATATATAATACTGTTCTGGACATCCGGGAGAAAAGTGAAGTAAAGCATAAACTAAACTAAACTAAACTAAACCAAACTCCGTGGCCTTAGTCCGCACGCGAACTATACCGACAGAGCGGCCGCCGCCGGTCGGCGAAGTTAGTGCCAACTTTTGTGGATAGAGGGGTGTCACGTGGTCAGTGCAATGGGTCCCCACAGCCGTTAATCTCTGTTTTCTAGACCTGGAGCTGCTACTTTTTTCATTCAAGTAGCTCCTCAATTGACCTCACGAGGCTGAGTGGACCCCGTTCCAGACCCACTACTACCCAGAAAATCTGGTAGCGCCGGGGATCGAACCCGGGACCTCTGTATATGTAGCCAGAAACTCTGACCACTAGACCACAAAGCATTCGCAACATATTTCATAACACTATTTTAGCATTTACTGGATTGACTGGGTTAAAGAACAAAAAAATTTGAGTATACCTGTTATCTGGTCCAGACTTAAGGGCATGAATGTGTTTAGTCCATTAGCAAATATCATTCATTCATTCCTTCACTCATTCATTCATTCATTCATTCATTCACTCACTCCCTCCCTCCTGCCTTTCTTCCTTCATCTGTTTTGTACATATATATGTACCTCAGACTTGCACTAGTCTAATGTGTCTCTGGTTTCTTGTTGCTAATTACACTTCCCTTGTTATTACATCTTTATACTTCAACTTCTAGATTATCTTTCATCATGAACTATATAAGATTTTTTTCAATCATACTTCTCTTACCTTGTCTAGTCTACATTCTCTTTCACCTTCCAGTTCTTATTGGATAACTAAAATATTTGCTCACAATCTTGTGTTCTTCTCTACTCTACTCTGCCTTTGCATTTGTTACTTCTTCCCATCTTTCCAATAGCAATCGTCTTTACTCCATTCAAATGTATGTAAATTTCCAGTCTTACTGTTCAAAACTAATAAACTTCAACATATGACAGTACAGAAACTATCAAGAACTACAGTTATTGAAAAAATGTGGGCCAGGCCAATTCATAGGACAGACGCAGGACACAGCGACTATACCTTCACAAATACAACACAGAAGGTCAGAAATCCAATAACATGACAACAGTCATAATGGTCAATCATGCATTAAAAAACATGCACAAGCACAGGATGTGCACACACACACACACATTATAAGGTTTAACCTTTATCGTCCAGATTTTGAATTCAAACATAGCCTTGCTGACAGCCAGTTATTCTTACTGTAAATGCCCAAGCATACACCTGCAAGGGAAAGCACTTTCCATTTCAGCAATGAATAGTTACAGTTCACAGAACATGGAAGTGCCATTCAGCCAATGAAGGTTAATGGCTTAAATCACATCCTATGCCAAAAGACTAAGAAACAGAGGAAGAATCTTACCTTATACCAGAAGTTTATTGAAATCGTGTAACCTCCTCTCATTATTGACTCAATGTGATGCCACCAATAGATGGGAATGTACAATACATCACCAGGTCCTACAACAGCCTCTTGTCCTCGAGCTTCTCTGAACTTAGGAAATCTTGCATAATCTGGCCTTTCAAAGTCCACCTGCAACCCATCACATAAAAAATATTTGAATTAGCACCACATGTTGTACAACAATTTTTTCTTCTTCTAAAATCTTCCCCAAGACAATAAAACTAAGTCAATATGCTGTAACACTGCACATCAAAACTGAATGGTGCCTTCTGTAACCTGTGTCTAGTCATCAGATTTTGAGTTGAATGTTTAAGGCGTAAAAAACATAAGGCCCCAGAGGAACATAAACACATCATTTGATTGCTCACAATGAGATGCAGTTGGCACATTTCACACATTCCCTTATATCCCATGCATAACATGTGGCCCCAGCATACAACAGAATCCCATTTTCAGGTACCACATTACAAACATTTTATATTTAGAAAGCTCAACTTTTGTGAACACATTCCGATTAAAATAAATGAAAGACTGTACTGTATCCAGAATTTGGATGACACCAACACTGCAGCTTGAACAAATAATCAGGCCTGTCACATCTCTATTTATTAGTCTAATAATCCTTTCCATCAAAACCTCATACAAAGGCCAGATCATCAGGGAGGTGACTGAGACATAGCTCCAGCCCAGCAAGTCATAAAACCTCTCATTCACTCCCTGAATAAATGCAGAAAATATCCCCACAATAACACACAACTCTATCATCACCATCCTTTTCAGGGCCTTAAGACCTAGGCTCTCCTTCCTCCTTACTTTCTGTATTTGGCTCCCCTTCCACTTTCCTGTCTTCATTTAGCTCTCCTTCCACTTCTAGATTTTTGCTGTCCTTCTCAGAGTAGTCTGCCCATGGCTCTGGAAAATCATACGACCCCTCCTATTGCCCTGCTATACCAATCACATTTCCTCTTTTCTATGAAAGTTAACCCTGAAGATGGAGGCAGCAAGCTCCACCAAAATGTAGATAACTAATTACCAATTGACACATCATCATATCCTAGAGGACTTCTGTCTTCTTATTATAACAGCATTCAGTACAGAGCAATAATTATGAAGTTCCTCATTATGCAACCAGTTTAAGTTCTCATGGCTATGCAAATTAAGTGAACAGTTTTTACAAGTTAGTTCCCTTGTTACTCCTCTTCCAAATGGATATGAGGGCATGCTGATAAGTCCTTAACCCGACCAGGAAGGAAACAAGCTAAAGCGACCAAACTCGGGATTTATTCAACATATCTCTACGAAGCTCAATGCACTTCTTAGCCCATTGCTCTAACTTCTGTAAGTCACTCAAAAAAATTCAGAACATTGTCCATCCAACCAGGTCTCCGCGGCAGCAATAACCTCCATGTCAGACGAAAAATGGCAACCTTTCAATTGTTTTTCAGTTCAGGGAACAGGTGGTAGTCCGACGGGGCCAGATTCAGAGAATGGGGTGGGTGATCAACACACTGCAAGCCCAGGTAGGCCAGTTTCTTCTGGGTTGCAAGTGCCCAGTGAGCCAGGGCATTGTCGTGCAAGAACAAGACCCCCTTGGTAACTTTCCTGTGGTGTTTTTCCTTTAAAATGTCCTTCAACTGCACCAGCAGAGATGAGTAATACTCCACGTTGATAGTGTGGCCCTTTGGAAGGTAATGAATGAGGAGGATGCTGTCTTGATCCCAAAAAATCGAGGCAAGAACTTTTCCAGTGGATTTTTGCACTCAGAACTTTTTGGGGTGGGGTGAGCCACTATGCCGCCACTCCATTCATTGTTGCTTTGTCTCCGGGTCATAGCGATATAACCAGGTTTCGTCCATGGTCACCAATCACAACTGAAAATCATTTGGATCGCGCCGAAAAAATTCCAGAAGTTGCTCAGACGACTGGCACCGTTGACGTTTTTGATCCGCCTTCAGGCATTTCGGGACCCACTTCATGGAGAGCTTCCGCATGTCCAAATCTTCATGAATGATGGACCCAACCTGCTCATGTGAGATGCCCAGTTGCTCAGATGTTGATTTAGCCGAAATCTTCCAAGATTAGCTCGTGAATTTGATCAATAATCTCCAGGGTGGTTACTGTTTGGAGTCGTCCAGGACAAGGCACATCACAGGTGGAAAAATCATCACATTTAAACTGGGCCGCCCAGTTTTTGACAGTCGCATACGATGGGGTATGTTCTCCTAATGTTTCTGTCAGAATGGCGTGGATTTCCGTCAGGGCCATGCCTTGCAGTAAAAAAAAAAATTGATGACAGCTCGAGTCTCCATGTTGTTGAAATCACACGCGTCACCTGACATGCTTCCTTTCGGCCTCTCTAACAAGAAAAGGCTTGCAATTCGGCACATGAACAGACTCCTCTTTCCAACGACACTATCGATTCCGTCCTACGACATCAGGAAATAGGTCGGGGGTAAGGACTTACCAGAATCCCCTCCTATAAACTAACCTGACTCTGTCGATCATGTGGGTGGTATACAGGATGTGGATACAAACATTCAAACTGCTCTGGAGGAAAGAGAATGCACCGCTTGTACCCTCGTACTTCCGCAAAGAAGTTCTGTTGTTCATCATAATGACAAGGAGTTACATTGCCTAGAAAACAAGAAGCACCACAAAGTACATATCTAGTGACTTATTCTCAGTTGCCTATCTAGTTCACAAGTCAGTTACACCAATCCCTTGCTTTATCAACACTCCCATTGCAGACATTTGCTTTAATGCACTAAAATTCACCTGTTTATCACTTTAAGGGTGACTTCTTTTAACAGACAAATGGTCTGTACAGCAGGTCAGCCAAAAACATGGTAACTACACTTGTACTCACACTGCCGCAGATTTCATTTCACAGATTTTTGCTTTATGGACAGCTTTCACAGAATGTCTGTAAAGCGAAGGATGGGTGTCCATACAAATGGTTCCACACTTAAAATATTATTCATTTAAGCACAGTTACAGACATGTAAATCTATGTGTGTGTGTGTGTGTGTGTGCGTGTGCACACACACACACACCATTCTACTGCTTCTCAACATAGACCACAGTCATGATGTAATCATTCCAGGACTTTGATCCCCGTCTAGAATATGGCCACATTTTTAAAATTACCACTTTAATTCTGATATTTAGACACAATTCCATGATATACCTTTACAGTCTTATTTCTATGTTGATGTAACTACACCTACTATCAGCTTTTAGAGCAAACCACTTGTTTCTGTGCCTGTGTGGAGGAAAAACAGACTCCAGAAGCACAGTGCTGTCCAAAATCAATTAATAAAAACTAAAACTGCATGAAATGGCATCAGAAATAAACTAAAATGGAACCCATTTAGAATATGTGAGACCAAGCAAATCAAACCTCCTAAGTGGGAAAACAACTTACAAGGGTATTTTTTATAACCACATTCACTTCGGTGCCAGGTACATACTAACAGTTAAACAAATTTAAAATATCAGTCAAATCATAAGGTTATATATACACATTTCTTGAAAGGAAGAACTACTTCACATTTTGAAGTACATACATTACTTGCTGAAGAATTAGTCCATCTCACAGTTTACTTAAATGCTTCATATAACACTGACATGTAACATACAGATATTGTTCATCAAACACACTGGTATGTTCAGTTATTTGGTCACTTGCATGAAAATAATATTTCAATTGTTGCGAAGTTTCCTGATTGTAACTAGTTTTTTTGTACCTGTTGTTAATATCTAAGGTTTTATTCCTATCTCTGCAATATCCACATTGTTCAGTTTATACTAAATAATACATAAAACCACTCATTTTCTCAATTCACTGATGAAGGAATAAATTACAGAACATGCATTAACAAATAACCAGCAAGTGATTTGCAGGCACCTAACATGATGCAACACAAACAAAACACTTACATTCAAAATGACAAGAGCAGTATCATAGATTTACATCAGATATAAAGAAGATAGGTGACTAAGTTCAACTTATTTTAAGCAGTAGCAAAGCAAGAGAAAAAATCCACTACGTATATAGAAAGCAGTACAGTTGTGCCAAATTTCATGTGTGCACCAGCCAAAGGCCATCTGTGGAAACCATGTCCTATCATACTAGATGAGTTAAATCTTGCTTTTATAACATTAAAATGGCACTCCCAGTGTATGAAATTTTTTTTGCAGGAAACATACTGAAAGAACTAAAAATAACGGGGCCACATAACTTGAGTAACTTGAAGCAAAAAAAAACTCAAACTGGAGCAGCTTATGTGCATTCCACTGTATGCTGCAAACATCATTACATTTTTGCCTGACTGAATGGAGGAACATTTCGTGTTACAAACACATCCAAGGGCAGCATTAGTCTCAAAAAATCAACTTTAATATGGCCCTTGTGTATCTGTAATGACTGATGGGAAAAGCTGCTGCCAAAAATGTATCCCAGGGACTCAAACCTTGACAGTTTTTTAATGCTAAACATTAACAAGTTTTGACCACACCATGACTACGTGCAGAGATAAAATATTAAAAGAAATACCAAAAAAGTACACTACTAAAGAAGACTGGCAATGTACATATAAATTAACATCGTAGCACATTTGTGTAGCCACCAATGCCATGGAAGTGTAACAATGCTGTCCCTTTATATTGCTGCTGACCTACATTCAGCCATCATCAATTCACAAAAATTGACTGCCGCTATGAAAATGCCAGACTGGGTTGATGGACTACAAAATACTTCATACCACTGCCAAGAATATAAATGAACTTAGATCTCCATGTAAAGTGTCAAATATTGTTGTCCAAACTTAACGAAATCTGGAGTTTCCCAACAGATAAATGTCCCCATCAACACACTTCACATAAGTCCAACCAGTGACAGCCACACTGATAATGTGGACAGATGGAAAGACATGACAAAGCTAATAACCACTCTTCACTATTTATGCAAATAAGCCTACAAATGTATTTATTGATTATGAATCCTACAAGTTTTTAATAGGCCACAATCATTGTGGATCACATGGAAACATGGGAGAAATTCTTTAGACCACACAATTTCTGTTAAAATGGGAAAAGATGAATAAAAATAAAGAATGCTAGACAATATATAAAACTTCAAACTGTTATGAGCAGTTATTGTTTCTCTGCTTTGTACAAAAATTTTATATACTGTATAGCTTCTTCTAGCTCTATGAATGACCTAATGAGCCAGAAAACCTACAAGCTGAAGCTGTTGAAAAAGAAGATGCAGATGGGAAAGGCTCTTATATTTTGCAAAGTGAAGTGGAAAAAGCTATAAAGGAGATGAAGGATATGAAGGCTATGGGAGATGATGATGTACCGTTGGGATGTACCGTTGGGATGTACCGTTGGGAGAAAATGGTCTCAGACTAATGACATGTTTGATCAACATACATGAAACTGGAAAGTGGCTCAAGGATTTCATTGAAGTTACAATGACTGTCTTAAAGAAGCAGCCAAAAGCTACAAAATAACGGTGACCATTACAAAATCAGCCTAAATGCACATATGGCAAAGACAGTAGCAGGATACTTTAGAAGAACTGAAAGGAAAACTGAATAAACTGAAGAACAGCAGCTCTGATTTGAACGAGGAAAAGAAACTTAGGACACAACTGAGATGCTGAGAATAATATCAAAATGAACTTTGGACATACAAAGCGTTACCCAAAAATTCCCAAAATTTGAACCACGCGATAATCAGTTTTAGTACGTACTAGTTGCACCTGGTAGCACTGCATGTACTTTTTCTGAACCAGTGTGCGACATGGCTTTGCAATGAGTTCATGCATTCTTTTGATCTACAAGTTTTTATAACATCATTTTTGAGTAGCTTTGCAATTTTTTTCATTGAAATGGTGGGCATGAAGGAGGAGCAGGTTTGCATTAAATTTTGCTTCAAACTTGGCAGGAATGCAGCAAAAACTCACAAAATACTTCAACAAGCATTTTGGTGATAACTTTTGGGGCATATGCAATCCTACAATTGGTTTAATGAACATCAGTTGACAATGACAAACATTTGAACAACTTTAAATCGGTAGAATGCCAGAAACTGCTGCATAAGTGCATGAGGTTATGCACGAGGACCATAGACAAACAATCCACCACTTATGCAGCATTATGGGACTGTCATACGGGACATGTCAGCGCATTTTGTCAGACGAACTCAACATGAGGCGGATTACTGCAAAGTTCATGCCAAGAAGCAACATCAGCCAGAAGTCAGTATGGAACATAAGGAGCAGGTCACAACAGGCCCAGACTTTATACCCAAGGTTGTAACTGGTGATGAAAGTTGGACTAATGGGTACAATCCTGCAACAAACTAGCAATCATCCCAGTGGAAGTGTCCATCTTCACCCCGGATGAAGAAAGTCCAGCGAGTGAAAAGCAATGTGAAGTCAATGCTGATTTGCTTTTCCAACACTGACATGATTAGTCATGAGGAATTCCTCCCTCCAAGTTAGACCATCAATGTGAAGTTCCATTGTGACCTCCTAGGCAGCTTAGGGTGGAAATGAGAAGGAAATGGCCAAACAAATGGTGCAACAACACCTGGGTGCTCCACCACAACAATGTGCCCATGCACACCGCTTTTGCTGTGCAGCAGTCTTTTGCTTCCAAAACATCATGGTCATCATCCACCCCCCCCCCCCCCCCCCCCCCCCCCCCCTCCCCCCCCCCCCCTCTCCCCCCCCCCCCCCCCAGGAAAAAAAATTTAGGTGACAAAAATGTAAACCACAAA
>Ga0131853_10005613_pt1 | contig 22639 bp, 13 predicted proteins | sample TergutLab28metaG_FD_92764 | JGI IMG/M metagenome (GOLD analysis project Ga0131853, IMG submission 92764) | Labiotermes labralis P1 segment gut microbial communities from Petit-Saut dam, French Guiana - Lab288 P1 (version 2) (version 2) | ecosystem: Host-associated > Arthropoda: Insects >...
TCCACCATGTTTTCCAGATTATACATGAGTAAAAGGTTCTTCAGGTCTAATAGATTTGGGCTGTTTTGTAGAAAATTTACATTCCAGTCTCCACATAAAAATAAGTTAATTCCTTTAGATTGCGCTTTGCAGATTACTTCTTCTAGTATTGACAGAAATTCAGCAAAATTCCCATCTGGAGATCTATAAATACAGACAATGATGAGATTAAAATCTGTTAGTTCAATTGCTGATGCTTCAGAGGTGCTTTCACATCCCAATCTGTTAATGTGTACTACTTCCTTTGTTCTTACAGTAAGCTTGTGAGTTTGATGGTGAGCTTTTGTAAATGTTGCAGAGAAGCTTACAGTTTCATAACCTCAAACTGTTCAAAAGCATTATACTGTTGTCCAACAGTTATTCAGAGATGAAGATATTTTAGAAAAAATGCATAATAAATTTATGAATTATCTACAGCATTTAATGTAAAGTGCTTCTTGAAATTTGAGACTTAAAATTTTGAATTGAAGTTTTGTTTTAAGAGGAAGAGAATTTTTCTGTTTCCAACATTAAATTGAAATGAGTCATGTTGCTTAAAGTTTAAGCAAGACAAAGTACAGTTTACTGCAGAGAATTACAGTATTCTTTGTGTGTGTGTGTGTGTGTGTCATATGTTATTAGCAGCGGTAGCAGCAGCAGGAATAGGAGGAGGAGGAGATGTAATATAGGCAGTTCTTGTTGTACAGCAGAGTTACATTCACACAAATTTAATACAAAATTCCCATTTTAAACAGTGCATTTTGTGGTCATTAGGGGATTTACAACCTCATCCTATATATTGTATGGTTGTACCACTAGTGGACATGAACTGTAGAGTGTGCGTGTGTGTGTGTATGTGTCATATATACTTTTATATACAGTATACATACATTTCTATACAGTATATTTATTTATTTATGATGCAATAAATATGTAACAGACCCACATCATACATTTTTGGTACGGTCCATTGTGACAGACTGTGGTATTCTTGCTACACAAACACTTCCTTTTCATACCAAGCCCTTTCTTTAAGTAAGCCAGCATTATCACAAACTGCTGCTATAAGCAAGCCTAACATTACCATATACGAGGGTTATCCAGAAAATAAGTTGCATTTGCTAATATTGCCACTGCAGCACTGCGATCATGAAGGTGCGCGTGCGTGCCAAGTTTGTTGGTTATGTGGCAAGGCACAGACACAATTCACAGACATTTGAACAGTGTTTACACATCGTGTTTTGTGTGTATAATGTTTAAGAAAATAGAGAATCCCACTGCAAGTGAAATGCTGTCTGTAATCTGTTTCTTGAATGCGAAGAACATGAAACTGGCTGAAATTCATTGTCAGCTTTGTGACATGTATGCAGAACATGCCACAAGTAGTTCAGTGGTACTGAGATGGGTGTCCTGTTTAATGAAGGATGCGAAAATGTGCACAATGATCTGTGTAGCGGCTGACTTTCTGTTGTGAATGCAGTTGAAGAAAAGATTAGAGAGAACAGACATTTCACCATTACGTCACTTTCCCTGCATTTTCCTCAAATTTTACTGTCACTTCTCCACAAAATTTTGTCTGATAATCTTAAGTTTCGGAGATTGTGTGCATGCTGGTTACCAGAGATGTTTCTGGAAGAACACGAAATGGCAGGCCAGTATATTTGACTTTCTGACACAATACAGTGAGGAAGGCAAAAACTTCTTGAGCCATGTAGTCACAGGGAACGAGACATGGGTGTCACATGAAGCCCCTAAATTGAAGCAGTAGTCCATGGAGTGGAGGCACACTTCATCGCCAAAAAAAGACGAAATTCAAGCGGACTACTTCAACTCGGAAGGTCGTGTGCACAATGTTTTGGGACAGAAAAGGTGTTCTGCTTGTGGACTTCTTGCCTCAAGGCTCCACAATCAGTGCAGGTGTCTGTTGCAACACACTTCAAAACTTGTGACGCGCGATCCAAAATAAGCGACATGGCATACTTAGCTGGAGTGTTGTGATGATTCATAACAACGCCCGCCCACACGCTGCTGCAACGCAAAATCTCATCACAACATTTTGCTGGGAACAATTGGATCATCCCCCCTACAGCCCAGACTTAGCGCCAAGTGATTTGCATTTGTTCCTGCATCTTAAATCCTTCCTTGCTGGCTGGTGGTTCCACGGTGACAATGGGGTCAAAGAAGCTGTTACCACGTGCTTTGCATAGCAGGCGGCATTATTCTACGATGAAGGGATACAAAAACTGGTGCAGTGCTATGACAAGTGCCTCAACAGTGGTGGAAACTGTGTCAAAAAGTAGTGTACAGTATGTACATCAAATGGCAATATACATGGTTTGTAATATATTCTTGTTTTTTCTTAGTAGCCCAGCGGACCTTACGTTCTGCATAACCAACATATGTAACACTTCGTTCACCCTTTTTTGAGTCTGCTTATGGTGTCTAACTTTTCTTCACTACCAACTGTCTTTTATCAGTTTCTCACTTGTGTTGCACTAGGTGATGTAGATTTACGTTTCTCCCTCATGTCATTAAGAAAAGCCAGTGCTGTTGAAGAGGAAACTGAATGAGCTGCATGATTATATCACCACTGTAATCAGTCCATGCACTCACTGAAGGTGTGACAGTGATGTCACTGTCTGCTAGCCTTCTACAGAAGATAAGCTTGCACATGAATCATCTATGTGAAATTGCATTAAAATGAAAGTTATTGTGTTGATTCAAATGTGGTGTAAATTTTGAAGTTGCATTAAAGCAAAATTATGCACCAGCAGTCACTCACAATTAGACCTGCCTGTGTCCAAAAATATGGCTTTGCCATTTCACCTTCAGCTTTTGCAGTTTCAGCCCTGTGGCAAGTGCTGTGGCATGCTCTGTTGTATATTCTGCAGGTTTGTACCTACAAGTTCAGGGAAGGTTACATTGGTAACAAATTATCACTACTCACTGTATAATAACCCAGAAGGGTGCAGGTCTCATCTACTTTGTGGCGGTAGCCTGAAGTCATGCTTAACATCAGCTGTACATGGAGCACAACCAGAGTGAAATGGTGCCAGAATATAATAGCAGCCCATCATGTGACAGGCACAGAGCTTGTAGCTAAATAACACGGAACTGTAGGGTACAATTTAATATCAGCTTAGTCATTGTCTGCATTTTACTGTAATCCATTTTCATATAACTTCCATATTCATTTCTTCGTTAATGAGAAGCGGCTGTTGTACAGACAGTCTTTTACAACTGTAACACTTATATTCAGGATAAGACCAACTCTAAAAGGGTAGCTGTGATAGTGCAGATGGTGTGGTTGGTAGTCTGTAGCCTGGATAGATGAAAGATTAATTGAGGTCAGTTTCCTGTTAGGGTCAAGAGACTTTTCAATTCTTCAGGGCTTCAGGGCAAATCTTTGGCCAATCCAGCCCCCTGTTCAGTTGGTACCCAGGGCATTTTCCCCAAGGGTAATGAGGCTGACCACCCACATTCATGCAGTGCCAAGGTCCCTCTTAGTGCCAGGCTGTGAGGGTAGGTTATGCTAAAAACCAGTAACCCATATGAAGAGGGATACCAAAATATGTAATAAGTGAAAGGGTCGCCTGTTCTGTTTGTTAGTTAATGAAATGTTGTAGAGAAAAAGGAAGGTTAACACTTCAAATAGTGGCCAGGATATTGTCTGACAGCACAGTGTGCAACACTACAGGTTTAGTAATGTGTGCAGTTGTACCTCTTCTCTGTCTGACAGCACAGTGTGCAACAGTACAGGGTTAGTAATGTGTGTAGTTGTAACTCCTCTCTGTCTGACAGCACAGTGTGCTACAGTACAGGGTTAGTAATGTGTACAGCTGTACCTCCTCTCTGTCTGACAGCACAGTGTGCTACAGTACAGGGTTAGTAACATGTGCAGTTGTAACTCCTCTCTGTCTGAGAGAACAGTGTGCAACAGTACAGGGTTAGTAATGTGTGAACCTGTACCTCCACTCTGTCAGAGAGCACATTGTGCTACAGTACGGGGTTAGTAATGTGTGCAGCTGTACCTCCTCTCTGTCACAGAGCACAGTGTGCAACAGTACAGGGTTAGTAATGTGTGCAGCTGTACCTCCTTTCTGTCAGACAGCACAGTGTGCTACAGTACAGGGTTAGTAATGTGTGAAGCTGTAAATCCTCTCTGTCTGACAGCACAGTGTACAAGAGTACAGGGTTAGTAATGTGTGCATCTGTAACTCCTCTCTGTCTGACAGCACAGTGTGCAACAGTACAGGGTTAGTAATATGTGCAGTTGTACCTCCTCTCTGTCTGACGGCACAGTGTGCAGCAGTACAGGGTTAGTAATGTGTGCAGTTGTACCTCTCTCGGTCTGATGGCACAATGTGCAACAGTACAGGGTTAGTAATGTGTGCAGTTGTACCTCCTGTCTGATGGCACATTGTGCAACAATACAGGGTTAGTAATGTGTGTAGTTGTAACTCCTCTCTGTCTGATGGCACACTGTGCATCAGTAGAGGGTTAGTAATGTGTGCAGTTGTTTCTCTTCTCTGTCTGACAGCACAATGTGCAACAGTACATGGTTAGTAATGTGTGTAGTTGTAACTCCTCTCTGTCTGACAGCACAGTGTGCTACAGTACAGGGTTAGTAATGTGTACAGCTGTACCTCCTCTCTGTCTGACAGCACAGTGTGCTACAGTAATGGGTTAGTTATGTGTGCAGCTGTACCTGTTCTCTGTCTGACCACACATTGTGCAACAATACAGGGTTAGTAATGTGTGCAGCTGTACCTCCTCTCAGTCTGTTGGCACAATGTGCAACAGTACAGGGTTAGTAATGTGTGCAGTTGTGCCTCCTCCATGTCTGACAGCAAAGTGTGCAATATTATGGGGTTAGTAATGTGTGCAGTTGTACCTCCTCTCTTTCTGACAGCACAGTGTGGAACAGTACACAGTTAGTAATGCATGAAGTTGTACCTCCTCTCTGTCTGATGGCACAGTGTGCAACATTACAGGGTTAGTAATGTGTGCAGTTGTACCTCCTCTCTGATGGTACAGTGTGCAACAGTACAGGGTTAGTAATGTGTGCAGCTGTACCTCCCCTCTGTCTTGCAGCACAGTGTGCAACCGTACAGGACTAGTAATATCTGCAGTTTTAACTGCTCCCTGTCTGACAGCACAGTGTGCAATAGTACACACTAATGTGTGCGGTTGTATCTCCTCTCTGTCTGACAGCACATTTTGCTACAGTTATGGGTTAGTTATGTGTGCAGCTTAACTGCTCTCTGTCTGACAGCACAGTGTGCAACAATACAGGGTTAGTAATGTGTGCAGCTTTACGCCCTCTCAGCCTGTTGGCACAGTGTGCAACAGTACAGGGTTAGTAATGTGTAAAGTTGTACCTCCTCTCTGTCAGACGGCACAGTGTGCAACAGTACATGGTTAGTAATGTGTGCAGTTGTAACTCCCCTCTGTCTGTTGGCACAGTGTGCAACAGTACATGGTTAGTAATGTGTGAAGTTTTACCTCCTCTCTGTGTGACAGCACAATGTGCAACAGTAAAGGGTTAGTAATGTGTGCAATTGTACCTCCTCTCTGTCTGATGGCATAGTGTGGAAAAGTACAGGGTTATTAATGTGTCCAGTTGTACCTCCTCTCTGTCTGATGGCACGGAACTGGTTTTGTAATATGTGCAGCTGTACCGCCTCTCTCTCTGACAACACAGTGTGCTACAATACAGGGTTAGTAATGTGTGCAGTTCTACCTCCTCTCTGTCTGACAGCACAGTTTGCAACAGTACAGGGTTAGTAATGTGTGCAGGGACAACTAAATTTTACATTTATCAGACTGTTGACACATTGTAATGATACATATTGATGTGTTATTTTTGTTACTTTCTTTCACTTCATTCATTGGGAATTTCAAATTTTTTTGGTTCCTCTTCTTCACAGAACATTGTCATATTTAAAATAATGTTTGTTTCCTTACTTTGTATGACCCTGTTTGACATGGTATTGCACTGTCTTACATATCAGGTACTGAATAGCTGTAATTTTGTTGTCACTGTAATTGTAACTGATGGCCAGTAGGAAAGAGAGTGTAGTGGGTGGTTTGGTGGAGGGAGAGGAAGATTTTTTTCTAAAGCAGAAACAGAAGTGAAATCTCAGATTGTATTTCGCATAACTGTCTGTTGGCCATATTGTAGTTCTGTTTAGTAGAAAGCATTTACTAATATGTTGGAGCATAAGCAACTGTTTTATAAGTGTTTAGTTTAGAAAGTCTGACTTTTTGTGTGTGTAAATGGATGTGCTCTGACCTCTTCCTTCCTCATCCCTATCAACTGTCAGTTAAAACATTACTTTATATGATGCTGTATAACTTGTACAGTTGCAAAGGCATAAAGAAATTTATTTTTGGTTTGGAAGGATTGTTATTGTCACTGTAGCACCCTGTTACTGTTACTGTCACTGTAGCAACCTGTTACTGTCACTGTAGCAACCTGTTACTGTCACTGTAGCAGCCTGTTACTGTCACTATAGCAATCTGTTACTGTCACTGTAGGAACCTGTTACTCTCACTGTAGCAACCTGTTACTCTCACTGTAGGAACCTGTTACTCTCACAATAGGAACCTGTTACTGTCACTGTAGCGGCCTGTTACTGTCACTGTAGCAGCCTGTTACTGTCACTGTAGCAACCTGTTACTGTCACTGTAGCAACCTGTTACTGTCACTGTAGCAGCCTGTTACTGTCACTGTAGCAAACCGTTACTGTCAATGTAGCAGCCTGTTACTGTCACTGTAGCAGCCTGTTACTGTTACTAGCAACCTGTTACTGTCACTGTAGCAACCTGTTACTGTCACTATAGCAACCTGCCTTTGGACCTAACGGAAACACTGTTTTTATAATATATTGCCTTCCAGTGTCTATTGCTGTGCTGTTTGCATGAACTGACATGCTGCAGTTGCACGCTAGATAAAGGAGGTTTTGGTAAAAGTGAAAGCCTTGGACTGAAGAAGTGTGAAGCTGGTTATACGTGTATGTATATCAGACTGTTACAGTTGTTGCTGTTTTGTTTTTCCCAATCAGACATAACGCTGGAGCATAAAAGTACTTTCTTATATCATCGTTCATATTTTTATCCCATATTAAAGACCCAGTCCGTACCGCGCTGTAAACACTTTTCACCTCTGCTATAAAAACCAATCAGTTTATGCTGTAAGTGGCACAAGTCACTGTTTGTTCTCAGATAAATACAAAGCACATAAATACAGTGTGGGCAGAGTGTACAGTTGTTGAATATTAAACTGGTGGTACATATAGTGACCACTAGGCTGTAAAGGGTTAAATCTCTCTTATAAAACCAATCAGTTTATGCTGTAAGTGGCACAAGTCACTGTTTGTTCTCAGATAAATACAAAAAACATAAATACAGTGTGGGCAGAGTGTACAGTTGTTGAATGTTAAACTGGTTGTACGTATAGTGACCACTAGGCTGTAAAGGGTTAAATCTCTCTTATAAAACCAATCAGTTTATGCTGTAAGTGGCATAAGTCACTGTTTGTTCTCAGATAAATACAAAAAACATAAATACAGTGTGGGCAGAGCGTACAGTTGTTGAATGTTAAACTGGTGGTACATATAGTGACCACTAGGCTGTAAAGGGTTAAATCTCTCTTATAAAACCAATCAGATTATGCTGTAAGTGGCACAAGTCGCTGTTTGTTCTCAGATAAATACAAAACACATAAATACAGTGTGGGCAGAGCATACAGTTGTTGAATGTTAAACTGGTGGTACATATAGTGACCACTAGGGTGTAAAGGGTTAAAAATCTCTAATAAAACCAATCAGATTATGCTGTAAGTGGCACAAGTCGCTGTTTGTTCTCAGATAAATACAAAACTCATAAATACATTGTGGGCAGAGCATACAGTTGTTGAATGTTAAACTGGTGGTACATATAGTGACCACTAGGCTGTAAAGACGAAGCGCAGACCGCTTTATTTAAGCACAGAATCAAATGTACATGTAAGCTGCTTATTTTATTCTCCTAAGCACACCAACTATGTCCTAACAAGAGCGCAAAATTTGAAGTGCGCGCCATTGTCATTCTGTTAGGTTGGCGACACTGAAAATTTAACATCTGTCATTTGTCATTTTTGCGATTTGTAGTCATGGAACGCTACACTAAGGAACAAGGCGTTATTATTTTGAATAAATAGGGCGTTTTATTACAAAATTAAATCTTGCACTCTTGTTGGGTCACCCCATACCTCAGTACAGAGCTACAGGGCCTTCTGTAACATGCAGCCTGACAGCTGAAATTACCTTGTTTTGTGTTGTGTTTGTCAGAGCTTGCTGTTGGTAAAGAGTTACTGCATGGAGCAGAGTCGTTCTTGAGAATCTAACAGGTTTCCAGTTAGTCAAGAAATTCCTCACATTGTATGGTACCCAAAGGTTCATCAAAATATTCACAAGTGCGTGCCACCTGTCACTATCCTGAGCCAGCTCGATTCAGTCCATACCCCCTACCCCCATCCTACTTCCTAAAGATACATCTTAATATTATCCTCCCATCTACATCTGGGTCTCCCAAGTGGTTCCTTCCCTCAGGCCTCCTCACCAAAACCCTGTATACACCTCTCCTCTCCCCCATACACACTTCATGCGCAGCTCATTTCATTCTTCTCGAGTTTATCATCTGAAAATCATTGGATGACCAGTACAGATCATTAAGCTCCTCATTATGTAGTTTTCTCCACTCCCCTGTTACCTCTTCTCTCCCTCAGCCCCCAATACTCCCCTCAGCACGCTACTCTCAAACACCCTCAGTGCACATTCCTCCCTCAATGTGAGTGACCAAGTTTCTTGCCCGTACATCACAGCAGGCAAAAATATTTTGTATTTGATTTCATTATTTTGTAAATTTTAATCTTTAAATTTTTGGATAGCAAACTGGAAGACAAAATATTCTGCACCTGCCCTGACTTCAGTCTGCTCTTAATTTCTTCCTGAATACAATTTTGATATGTTAAAGTTGTTCTCAAATATTTGAACTCTTCCAAAGCAACTATTTGTACTGTGACTTCATCCTGTATTCTGATATTGAGACATGACCATGTACTTAGATTTATCAGCAATCACTTCTTGTCCATTCTCCATAATAACCACTGCCAGAGCTTCTCCATTTTCCTTTACAGTATGTACACTTCCTCTCAACATATTGTCATCATCAGCATAAGCCAGAAGCTGATGTGTACCATTTAATTTCAAGCCATCCTGGTTTACCTGAACCCTCCTAATGGCATACTCTAAAGCACAGTTGAGAAGCATGGTGATATAGCATCTCCTTGTTTCAAACCATTCCTAATATGAAACATGTCAGACAAATTCTTGCATACCCACACTCTGCTATACATTTCATTCAGACACATTTTTAATTGCAGTACTAGATTCATGGGGATGTCCAACTGAATGCAGTAATATACAACACCTCCATCTTATCTTAATCATAAGTCTTCTTGAAGTCTATAAAAGGCTGATGCACTGCTTTGTTTTATTTCCATTTTTCTCCAGTATTTGACAAATGCACAATATATGATCAGTAGTTGTCCTGTTGCATTGAAATCCACACTGATAATCCCTAATAATTTCCTCTGCATATGGAGTTAACCTGGACAGCAGGATGTTGGACAAAATGTTGTATGTAGTATGCAAAAGTGATATGCCCCTATAATTACTGCAGTCTATTTTATCATCCTTCCTATAGATAGATATGATGACCGACTGCTTCCACTCCTCAGGCAATTCCTCCTTATTGCAAATATAAATGATAAGTTTATGGATCTGATAGCAAATTGTTCTACCCCCTGCTTCAATCAGTTCTGGTGGGATTTGATCAATGCCTGATGATTTTTTACATTTTAACTCTTCAGTAGCTAACTCAATCTCAAAGACACTTGGCTCAGACACAAGTGGTTCTGCTGTGTGTATTGCTGTCTGAATATCATCATTAAACATTCAATAGCTGGGAGAAATGTTTTCTCCACCTACCCAAAACACTGTTGCAGTCTGCAACCAAATTGCCCATCTTATCCTTTACTATATTACATCTAGGCTGGTAGCCCTTCTTAAAGTCATTGATGCCCCTATATGAGTATAAGTCCCTAATATTTTTGATCTTACTGTTAGTTTCAAGCTCCTCAACTTTAGCTGTCAGATGTACATTCTTTTTGTTACTGGAATGTACTCTAGCTTCACATCTTACATTGTTTAAGTTATTTACATTGCTTTGGCTTGTATCCTGTACCCACTGCATTTTGGCCTGCTTCCTTTGATCTAAAAACCCTAAACATTCTTCATCAAACCATCCTTTTTGCCACTTCAATTCGTGCAAACCGAGACTCTCTTCAGTTCAGGTCTTGTTATCATCTTTAATGTTCTCCCAAGCCCTATTTGTGTCCTCTCCATCAGTTTAGCTCACCAAAGCCCCAAACCTGTTTGTAATCTCAATGTGATACTGTTTTCTAACATTCAGCTCATTTAGCTTTCTGAGGTTAAATGTTTCTCAATCAGACTTCTGTGCTGCTTATTTACTTACTGCCAATCTTTCCCTAACTTTTGCAACCACCAGACAGTGGTCAGTATCACAGTCAGCTCCACTGAAACTTTGTACATCTAGTTTATCTTTCTGTCTGCTGTATGCCAACATAGTGATTAGGGAATGCAATATGTAGTTTGACTTGCCATTTATGTAATGTTGCAATCCTGGTCTCTTGTGTAAAGGGAAGAAAAGACATTGAGGGTGTTTAACACCAGTGTGGTGAAAAAGTTGGGCCCTAATGTACATGAAGTGATGGAAAGGTTATTAAAATTGCATAACTCATTTGTTTCAAGTCTTAATCAAATGGTTTGCTTTGATCAAATGATGACATTGCAGCACTGAAGAGCATGGTAAAAAGGGCATAAAAACTGGAGTTGGAGAGAGAAGAAAGGGAATATTTGGTAGACCTAGGCCTAGGCAGGATTCTGTTGAATGCATTAGTGCATTGTACTGTGAGTTCAGATCTTCCCAGGAGTTCAAGTTCGAAATTAGCATTAATGCATGATGTATCTACTTGTGCTTCAATATTTTCGAACCTGTATGTGATCAGGTGCAGATAGCATTGTCATTGATCTGATGTTGGAAGAGAAAGGACATGTGTTCCAAACCAACTGTTATGGCCAGTGAAACAATGTTATTAAATGACTTACCAGAGGAATTACTTCTGAAAATCTTTTCATGTTTTGGAGCAGAGGAATTATCCCTCATCATTGCCAAAGTGTGTCAACAGTGGAACACTTTAGCAAAAGATGTGGCACTTTGGAAGGCAGTTTCATACAAATGTGATTCTTCTTCTGGTATCAGCCATTTTAAAGAGGTTAGCACTAATTATCCTACAAATGTTGACCCATGTACTGTTTTAAAAGTACAAAATCTTAAAGAGCATTTAAGAAATTGGATCTCTTTCCATCCTGAGTGAGGTAAGACAAGTTTCTAGAGGCTTACATTGTGTGACGCCAAGTGGTTGTTACTGGTAATTTCTGTGTTCCTGCTGTGTTACAACCTTGACTGCAGGTTCTGTTCCTGCTGTGGGCAGAGATTGTACCATTAATTTATATCTGTAATGTGTATTTTGAGTTGTTTTCTTTGGTGTAGTGTGGCTGAAATATTGAGTCCTTAGGTTTTAAGTGTATACCGCTGACCCCCCTCACTTCTGTATATTCATCAGCAGCATGAATTTACTGTGTACTAGCAATGATTCATATTACATGATATGAACTTTTGTGCTATAAATGAAGACACTTCAATATGTTGGTAATAATTAGATTTTTTTATACAAGTTTATTCGAAATGATTGTCGGGGTTTTAACAACTTGTGATACACAGTACACTTGAGATAGGAATATATGTATTTTTTATTTAATAGAACAACACTCCAAGTTTTAGTTACATACCTTACAGGTGCTTTATATGTGCACCCTTTGTGATTCTACAAACATCAAAACGATAATCAGTTCGTTGTATATGAAAAGTTGTTAAAACCTCGACAGTCATTTCAAATAACCCTGTATGTTGTGTAATATATAGATACCAGTGTTTAGAAAACCTGTTAGATAGTTCAGTAATAACAGTAGTAGTAGCAGTAGTAGTGGGGGTAGTAGTAGTGGTGGTGGTGGTGGTAGTAGTAGTTTTTGTAGTGGTAGTACTGGTGGTGGTAGTAGTAGTGGTGGTGGTATTACTAGTAGCAGTAATAGTAGTGCCTTGAGGTAAAAGTGGCCCCTGTTGGATTGTGTGAGGAAGAAGTACTGTGTCTTGCTACCCCTTATATTTTTGACATTTCCTGTTTTTCATGACCTTATAAATTGGGTCCCTCCATTGTACTCTGTTTTGTGTGGCAGTTTAGGTGTTGCAGGAGTTCATCTTCACGGTTCCTCATATTTCTGCTGATCATCTTGTATACTGTCTTCCTTAATTTTCCACTGCCACATGTCAGTCCTAACATATTTTGTTCATGGTATCTTACCTGCGCATAATATGACCAAAATATTTCAATTTTATTATAAATAGGACAATTTTAATATTTTACGGATTTTAAACATTGAGATTTCAACAGCATGAAACATATGTGAAATAATTTTAAATTACATTACCAACAGCTGCATTGACATACTGGTGTAACTTGGCAAGGTACTGACTGTGAGCTGCCAGAGGATGACACAGAGGTCTTGAATTGTGTACGAGGAGTGTGATATTTTGTAAAAATAATTGTGCATTTGTTGGTCACTGTACAAAATAACAAAAGATGCATGGTACAGCTGTTAAAATAATTAAAATAAACAAATATGTCACTACATGTTTTCAGGCCCGACAAAAGTCAGTGAACTGCCAAAGACTGATTTATTGCACTAATGAAATCTGTAAGGACGTGAAATGTGGACAGCACAAAACAGTAAGCCACTTGCAGCTACACACATTACACAGCAACACTGACAGTACATTTCTGCACTTTCTTTCAACAAATGGCTAAATGAATATTGGATATGCTGTGTTTTCATCCATCCATTGACCCATATGACTGCACAGTTCAGTCTGTAACCCAGAAATGAATGAAGATGGAATGTTATGTTGTTGCAATAGGTAAGCGGTTACCGATGTCTGAAGGGATCATAGTGTCTTCCTACCTCATTACGCAACTGCACACTTCACTGACAGATGTCATTCTCACACATATGGTAACAGTGGCATACACTTCCCATGGCATAAAAAATGTTCCCTTTCACAATATATACAGCAACACCCAATGCTGCAGCACACAGCAAAACGTGTTCTGCACAAGTTTGCTGAAAAATGGTTTATATTTCAGTGGCCTCAAAGGCATTAACAAGTTGAGATATAAAACATAGTAATACAATGACAGAAAGCTCATACTTTCATCTTCACACATCACTGTGCAGCTGATTATGTTCAGAGGGCAGCAGTTTTAGTGAACTGCTGTAAAGTTAAGTACTGGCTGCAACATGTGAAGAAAGGGTAAATACTGGGTACTGATACAGGCAGTGAAGGGCTGACAGTACTTCATATGTGCAATAAATGAACATGTGTATTGACAAAGAAAAAGCAGCAGGACATACTGATATTATGACAAAATAAAACTGATCACAAACATTCATCAAGAAACTAAATTTGGATTTATCTTCTATATTTAGATTATTTAGGATCCATAACAAGGGGAATGTCATGTGTTTCTCTACTACAGTGCAGACTTCAAAACTGTGAACTGTGTCTTCCAAGTTGTCCCTTTAACTATGGTTTCCCCACTAAAACTCAGGGTGCATTTCCCTTCTAACCCACACATCCCACATTCCCTGCACATCCAATTCTTCGTGATTTGATCATCCAAATCATTGGTCAGTATAAATTAAGAAGCAACACATTATACAATTCCTCCTACATTCAGCCAAACAACAACTACCCTAATGTGACACCCAGTTTGTAGACGATGAATGAATACGTTAATATTGCTTGTTGAAGAAGGTCCCGCTTGTTACTTACTACCATCTTAATCCACTGCGCTCTGATATAGATCTACTGCCGGTTTGGACGACTAAGGAAAATCCTGTCCCCACCATAATTCGATCCAAGGACTGTCGAAACCGTAGCGAGTCATTATATTGACTACACTAACCTGGCCAGCAAACACTCTGTAATGAGGATTTAAAGGTAAAATTCGACTGGCACTGAAGATCTGACATAGCATTTTAACTAATATGGGCATAGATATATTTCATAGATATGCTTATTGAATTAATTAGATTCATATTGCACTTTGATGTAACGACAATATTATTTAAGGAATCTGTCAGCTGCTGATTTAGGCACTAGAATTCAAAGGGTCTCTCATCATGTTATCATTATCCTACCATCTGAATTTAAGGTTTTTGAACTGGTCTCTTCTCACTATGTTTCCTCAATTAAAATTATATAGACAATTCACATGTGGGTCAACAAATGAACTTCCTTATGCAGTGATAGTGATTGTTCCATGTGGAAGCCACTCAGCAACAAACATGTTATCTGCAGAATGCCTGTACATAATTCTTTAAAACTACTAATGCAAAATTAGATACTCATGCAGAGGCATGGCTAAGGTTGGGCGAGGGGTACAGGTGTCCCAGGCAGTAGAATCCAAGGGTCGGCAAAATAGACAACAAAATGAATACTACAAATGAAAAAAAATCTGCTTTTCCACACTCAAAAAGAAACAATTAAATTACTGAGAAAAATAGATATATATTCAACAAATTTTGTTTTTTTTTTTTAAGTTCATAATTTCTCAGGATCAGCCATTGTTATTTCTCAGACTTGGCATCAACAAACTTATCTACACCACTGTACTCATGGTATGTTATTAAATAACATATGTGAACTTCTCATGTGCACAACAAAAGACCATTTGTTCCTTTACAGAACACACATGATATTTTCTAAGGCATATTTTTACATCTCAATACTAAGAAGTATACTACACCAATCTGTAACCAAGCTCTTTCTTCCAGAGTATGATACGAGAGTTTCAACAGTGTTCCGGTGTTTGTGAATTTCTATTACACTGTCCAAAAAGAAGATATTCTTTCTTAAGTATACTGGTTTCACCACTATCAAAGGTGAATAGATAATTAAAGTGGCCACTCTGTAAATCAGTGATGCCACAATGATGTATTAGTGACATAAAGTGCAGCATATTCCAGACCTGAGCACTGGATGTCACAAAGTGAGCGAACAGTCCCTTGTTCCATTTTCTTATTTGAGTGAAAGAATCCCTAGCACTAACTGTATTGAAATATGAATTGACATCACAGATGGTTTGAACATGGAAAAGATACGTAGGAATTCTGAATATGCTACTTGCAGTCACTGACTGACTGAGCTAATGTACAGCAGTTCGCCACTAGTTGTACTCCAGTTACATGCCAGTGGTGAAGTGCTACTTGCTTCTAGATCAACCAGAAGTGAAAATGCCAGAAACAAGAAAGGAATAAACTCTATTCAATGAATACGCACACTTAAAATGCATAATTTATTCATAAATCTAAACACAGATTTTAAAATTTTTTTATATTTCAACATTTTATACCGAATATTGCTACCCACCATCAAGTGAAACAGTCTGAATGAACTGTTGTGAGATGTCAGATACAATAAAGTCCCTATATCTTCTGGTACCTCTTTATATACACAGACTGTCAGAAAATGATTTGAATGCTAGTGATGAATCCTGATCATGAGGTAAGGCTGTTCACAGCCAGACACCACAGCCACAATTTTTCGATTATATATCATCTCATTTAAATTAAGCCAACCTGAAGACAGAGGCAGTATCCTCCTCCGTAATGACAGAATTGAACACACTGCAGTGCGAGAACCCAAAACACAACCAGTGTGTGGACAACTCATTAACATGACCGCATTCAATGAAGAGTACAGCAATGCCATGAAGCCATATGGGGGAGGTGGAAGTACAGGTCCACACATTCATCTTGGCACCAGACAGACAAGAGTGACTGCCTTCCTGCCTCAGCCACTTCACCACAATTACCACATGAACATGAAGCTGGGTGCACCTCAGAGGCAGCCTGGATGTTGTGGGGACCAGAAAAATTTCTTGTACTGCCAGAATTTGAACCATAATTCCTTGGTCTGCCAGCCCACAGGCCAGCTGCTACAATGACTGACCTGTCCCAGTTCCTTTCAGTCCATTTGTTATCCAGTGTATAGCACAGCCGTTTATGAATAGCAAGTAAATGCTTATTAAGTTGAGAAATTTATCAGTTTTGGGAACACTCACTAAGTGTTCACAAAATCCCACAGCTCGTTCTTATTCTCAGCCAGCTTAATCCAATCCGCCTATTCACCCAGGATTGAAGATTCACATCGATACTACTCTCCAACTTTCATCTGAGATGCTCAAGTGGGATATTAAATTCAGTTTCTATGGCCAAAATTCTGTATTGATTTCTCATGTCTTGTATGAATTCTACATGCCCTCCCCATCTCACTTTCCTTCATTTTGTAACCATGAAATTATCTGCTGAACAGCACACATCATTATTTCAATTTAACACATCACCCAGCAACTCCAAATATTAACAAGTTACAAACTGCACACATTTATGATAGCAGTGACATATAGCTCAACAACGCACAGGCCATACTGTTTCATTTCCATAGCAACACACAAATGCATCACAATGTTATGTTATACATACAATGCCTGTCTGGTACATATTCAGTGGCAGAAGCAGTGTTCTGACACAAAGGGTCTCTCAGGTTGATAAGATTTTTATCCATTCCAAGAGTCTGAATGATGGCCTTCACTTTATATATTATATACAATTTTTTTTTTTTTTGGGAGGGGGGGGACATTCTTGATGGTTGCTAGATTCTTTAATAAAGCAGCTTTGTGCCCAAGAAGGCATGATGCGTCAGCTCATCAGTGACATCTTTATCAACATCTCCAATACTTGTTAAATGTAGTCTACAGACAGTGAAAATGACGATGTTTGTCACTGGAATACGAAGTGCAACATATCCCTAAGACATAGTCTTAAGAAACTATTTTGTGAAAAACCTGAAAGACATTTCTGTTTTATTTCCTGTTACTGAAATGATTCACGATTCACACATGAAGATAAAGCTTATAGAGGATATATTCATGAAAATACTCTTAACAGAAGATCCTCCTCCTCTGAGATTCGTTGCTGTGTCATTGAGTGAGCAGATATTGATGTATGGAAGGCACTACGATCCCTCAAAATGTTGCAGACTGCTTTTGTAATGACACAGCATCTTATTCCTGATGACTTGAATGTTAAGCAGCACTGCTGTGAGATCTCCAAATCTGGCATATTTGTGTTGACTTACAGGTTAACTCTGAATGATGGACATTTCCCAGTGGAATGTCAAGTCACAACCCATTATAAATACTAACTTCACATAATACTAACATCACAATGGAAACAATACATTAGAACACTGGAATGACATTATGTCAGCACCTATGTTCTATGACTTATACAGTAATGCAGGAATAATTCAGCCATCCCCAGCACATAACACATGGATGTTTCATGCAAAATATGTATTTTATCAATGATGGAAAATGAATATTTATCTGAATAACTACCACTGGCCAAGGCTGATTCCCATTTTCAGAACGTGTTGGTTGCTTTGCTCAGAAACAACATTGCTTCAAATGTGGAAGACATGATGTCACATGGTATCATGTACATGGTGAATGTTGCTCACTTTCCTTTGTTAAAAGATAAATTATGGACACACTTTTTGGGGGCAGGTACAGTCTTTATCCTTAGGCTACAAAGTAAGGTACTAAACTTAAGAAATATTGAAGACCAACAAATGAGCTTTTATAATTGTAATTTTATTGTATTATGTTCAACAACATGGCCAAAACATAGAAGTACATCTAAAAATTAAAGTGTAATTGTTGGTCTATATTACCTTTAATGCATCTAATTAATGCAAAGAGCATTAATCATAAGGTTAGACCTATTTGGTCAGGCTCCACAGAGCTGCTGTCCACCTCTGGACTATGAAGCAGAGATGCCACATGTGACAACACACTATTATTATATTTGCTGTTACTTCTTCTTTAAGTTGCAGGAATTAAAATAATACAAGAATGGCATTTATACTAATAATGTAATTTTGTGGTAACTTCACAATTTGTACTCTGAATGTACCCATCTCAAATGCTGGCTACCATCCAAGCTATTCATGATTTTTCTTGAAATGGGATATAATCGTCACCTTGGTGGCCTACTAGATCACATGCCAGTGTGTATGCATTAATATTTTTGGTTTCCTGTCACCACAATGTGTTGAGAGACACATCATGTATAACTCGGAAAGGTAGCACTTCATATAAAATGTATGTGAAATCTTATTCCAAAGTTCTGTTGCATGTTACAACTTTCATGAAGAATGTGTAGACATATTTAACAATTCCCTCCATGCCTGTACTTCACAGGATTCCAGGGGCATTGCTAGGGGGGCAAGAGGTGCAGCCACCCCAGACAGAAAAATGAATGCTTCAAATGCAACAATTTGATTTTATACCGTAGACAGTTTTTAAATTATTGAAAAAGGGCAGGAGATTCAATAAATTATTATGATTTTTTGAAGTTCATCGTTTTTGTTAGGGGTGGTCAATGTGATTATTCGCCCCACATGCCAACAGCCCTAGCTATGCCACTGCATGATTTACTGTTTAAATATTACACATTTTAATTCATCACCATGTTTGACTTTAATGTTATAGAAATATGACATTAACACAAGTTGACAATTTTAAGTCTTGTGGCAATGTGCAGATCTTCCAAAGTGACAATGTGTGCAGAAGTGAACAATAAATTGTCATAATGCACATAAAATGAAAAAGAAGTTTCAGAGTTCCATCACAAAAAATAATGACAATGGCCAACCAGCAGCTGGAATGCAATCCAGCCATTGGTGGGCTGCTGATGATACAGACATATGGCCCAAACTACAAATTACAGCTTGGCAGCAGCCATACCGTGTCTTAAGCAGTTACTCACAGCCTCACTACAGAGGTCCAATCCCACACCAGTCTGTGTTGGATTTATGATGGACAGAGTGGTAGTGGGACAGGATATTCTCCAAGGATTTTGGTTTTCTTGTTACTACCCTTCCTAATTTTATTCATCCACTCCCAATACTATGAAATATTAGCAAATAAGTGTCACTTAGTAACACACTAACAAACAAAACGAAAAAAATCACTCTGGTTAACCAACTACAACCTCAGTACACTACTGCTGATTTAGCAGCAAATGATTTTATTACATGCACTGCTGACAGTGACTGGTGGACTGGATATATAGGAGGATGGAGATATCAGTTGTTTTGGTGATTAAAGTGAATTTAAATGGAAAGCAGTGAGAAGACCTGCATGCAGCACCTCCACAAAACATTCTCTTAAAGGTGCAGCCCCAAACCTCAGTTGGAAATTCAGAAGAAAATTAGATACAGACAACAAAAAATATTCGCCTTGTCCCAAATGCAATGTAATTACAAAATTTTGCATTATATTAAAAATATCATACAGCAGAACTGACCTAATGTTTGTATTATTTGAAATTTTTATTTGGCTTTGGAATGAATAACTTAGGATAACAAAATATGAAACTGTACTCCTATTACTTTCAAATATAGACACAAAATTAAAAAGCCAGCACTCATAATTTTCAGGTTAGCAGACATTCAAGATTAAGGGTTTTAATATGCAGTAAACATGGCAATTTATTACAGTATATGATAAAAAGTAATGCCCACATAAAAATTTGACATTTTCTTAAGTGTCTGTGGTAAAACTTTCACACTATTAAACAAAATCTGTTGATAGCCACATGATAAATCTGACAGTGACCTGCCTGACTGTAGCTGGAATAGTTCCAGAGATGTATGTGCAAACACCATCTGTACCAGCAACACACACTCTCCAATAATATACTAACTTAAATTTAATTAAATGCCGTACTGCGTTCATAGGGTAAAGGTTAATACAAATTCACTGCATAACAGCTGATTTTACACAAGTGCTGCATGTTTTGTTAAACATGAGACATGATATAAAAAATCAACTAAAAGTAAAGGACATTTGTTAAACAACTACCGTCTTAACTATGCATATTGTGAATTGTTCACTGAAGGTTAAGAGATGGACGTTTTCATATATATATATATTTCAAAGTCTGTAGATGTATATACAAGATATGTAGTAACATAACGCAGGGAAAATATGAATATAGGACAATATCATACTTAATAATATGGTTAATATATTTCAGAATGTATAGATGCATATACAGGATACTTAGCAACTTTATATGGGGAAACATGAATAAAGGACAATATTACAGTTAATAATACCGTTAATACAATTCAAAGTTTGTATGTGTATATACAGGATACTTAGTAATGTAACATGGGGAGAATAAAATTATGGGACAATATTATATATGATAATACAGTTAATATATTTCAAAATTTGTAGTGTATATACAGAATACTTAGTAATGTAACATGGGAACTATAAAATTACAGTACAATATAACAGTTAATAATACAGTTAATACAATACAAAGTTTGTATGTGTATATACAGGATAATTAGTAGTGTAACAAGGGGACAATAAAATTATGGGACAATATTATATATAATAATACAGTTAAAATATTTCAAAATTTGTAAGTGTATATACAGAATACTGAGTAACATAACATGGGGAAAAATAAATGTGGCACAATATTACAGTTGAGAGTACACTTAATACTGTTCAGAGTGTTTAGGTGTATATACAGAGTGGTGACAGAAGGTGGGGAAAATGTGAATATGGAATAATATTACATTTGGAAATACAGTTAATATAGTTCAAAATCTATACATGTATATACAGGATATATAGTAACAGAATATGGGGAATATAAACATATTCCCCATATTATATATATATATATATGTGTGTGTGTGTGTGACAATATTGCTGTTACCAAACATTTAATATACTTCAAATTCTCTAAGTGTATGTACATGACAATTAACTTAATATGGGTTAAATATAAGAATGAGACAGTATTGCAGGTAATATATTTACAGTTTGTGTGTGTGTGTTATAATTAGTAACTTAACATGGGAAATATATGAAATAATTAGTAACTTAACATGGGAAATATATGAAAATGAGACAATATTACATTTCATAATAAAAAGGTAAGTCAGTCCCATCACAGGTCCGAGGTGCCCAGAGGGTTCCAGGAAATTAAGGTTCCAAGATTACGTGACAATGGCGCAGGATGGTGTTAAGGTTGTCAGCCTTACACCCCGGCCGCTTTTTACCCCCAGGAAATATTCCTGGTACTCATTGCTGTTAGAGGTTGAGTCGACCCTAGGACTGTAGTGCTATCGGGCGGATAATGTCAATGAAAAATTCCAATGACACCATCCAGAATGGAACCAGCGACCTTCCAATTTGTAGCACAGCACCTTAACCACTGTGCTACCGCGGTCCCACTGTATGTACCTACGGTACTGCAAAATGGGCTGCAAATATCTTCTGAAAAGAAGTGCTTTATGATCTGAGGCTTGTGTGGAACCGAATTTGCACAGACAAATTGTTTAGTCTTTATTACTTGTGGCACGTGTAAAGGAAAAATTAGTTTTCTTTACAAAATTAAATACATTTTGCCCCAAGAATAATAATGCTTCACAGTCATGGCCCACAATACAGTTAGCAGTACCATTACAGTAACTGTGTGACTGTGTGTATGTACAGGACTGCTGGTACAGCATTACAGTAACTGTGTGACTTTGTGCATGTACAGGACTGCTGGTTCAGCATTACAGTAACTGTGTGACTGTGTGCATATACAGGACTGCTGGCACAGTATTACAGTAACTGTGTGATTGTGTGCATGTACAGGACTGCTGAAACAGCATTACAGTAACTGTGTGACTGTGTGCATGTACAGGACTGCTGGTACAGCATTAAAGTAACTGTGTGACTGTGTGCATGTACTGTACAGGACTGCTGGTACAGCATTACAGTAACTGTGTGGCTGTGTGCATGTACAGGACTGCTGGTACATCATTACAGTAACTCTGTGACTGTGTGCATGTACAGGACTGCTGGCACAGTATTACAGTAATTGTGTGGCTGTGTGCATGTACAGGACTGCTGGTACAGCATTCATTGACTGTGATTACAATAAACAGCAGCCTTACACAATATACTGTTGGTGCTGACCCAATGTTTACATATGTATATGCAATAGCATGTCAACTGTCAGCAGTTCATATTGTTACAAACAGTGCGATATCAAAACAACAAACCTATCCTACACTTAACACACTTTACCACAACCAACAATAACAACAACATTCATCTGTACTGAAGAGCACTGACAGGTAATTTTAACTGCATACTGTTTACAGTCCGCTGACAGCCAACATTCCCACTGCTGTTGCTGCCCCACCAACACACTGACTGCTGTTCACCACA
>Ga0131853_10005614_pt1 | contig 22638 bp, 22 predicted proteins | sample TergutLab28metaG_FD_92764 | JGI IMG/M metagenome (GOLD analysis project Ga0131853, IMG submission 92764) | Labiotermes labralis P1 segment gut microbial communities from Petit-Saut dam, French Guiana - Lab288 P1 (version 2) (version 2) | ecosystem: Host-associated > Arthropoda: Insects >...
CGTCCCTCGCAATGACGTAGCGTGTTGGTGTTGGTCAACCCTTGCCAAGATGAACCGTCATTGCGAGGGCTACTAAATACCTAAGCCAATGCACATCAAGCCCGAAGCAATCCAGTCGGGGGTTACAAATGACAACAATAACAAATGACAACAGTTTGCATACCGAGGTGTCGGTAGTAAAACTGTTGTCATTTGTCATTTATCTAATATTGTTTTGTGCAGTTATATCGACCGTGTGGTTAAGCCCGAAATATTCTGCTAAAACGCTACGTATTACCAGCCCTGCGGCATTGCGTAAAAATGGGCTGTCGCTGTGCGGCATACTTACATACGCCGCTATTTGCGGGTCGTCAAATGGTGCAAAGCCGCCGAATGATGTATGGCTTAGGCGCGAGTTATCTACCTCTGCTGTGCCTGATTTTACCCCAACCCGTATAGGAAAGCCAGAGAACGAGCCAACACCCGTGCCACGTGTAGATGTAGCAAGCATACCTTGGTGTATTGCGTTCATATGCTCAGGGCTTACATCAATTGTATATTCTACAACAGGCTCTATGGTTGTAATACTGCCGTCGGCGTGGCGTATTTGGTTTATCAATGTCATCTTTAAGCGTGTGCCGCCTGTGGCAATTGTTGCCATAACCTTTGCCATTGCGGTTGCGGTTATTTGGTTGTAGCCTTGCCCTATGGATACGTGGCTGGTGTTGCCGTCTGTCCAATTTGTGCCGTCAAGCATCATTCTAAATTCGGGCGAAGCTAGTTGCGGCGGGCTTTCTAAAACCTCGACACCTGTTGGTGCGCCCAGCCCAAAGGCTCGCATATAGTAGTTAAGCGTGTGTATGCCTTCTACGGTTTGTCCTGTATGGCGGTTGCCAAGGTTAAAGGCTACACGGTTAAAGAAATAATTGCAACTAACTGCAATGGCATCCACCACATTTACGTGTCCGTGTCCGCCACGCCCTGCTATCCAGCAGTTTACATAAGGTCTGCCCGCATCACGGAATGTAACATTATCAAAAATACGGGTTTCTGGCGTAATAACGCCGCTGTCTAAACCAGCCAATGCCGTTATCATTTTAAAGGTAGAACCGGGTGCAATGGCTTCCCTAAAAGCACGGGCAAACTGCGGGTTGGTTGGGTCGTTGCTTATTTGCCAAATATAATCGTTGTTAAAGCTATGCGGCAGATAGTGGTTGCCGTTAAAGGTGGGGTAATTAACAGCGGCGGTAATTGCGCCTGTGTGCACATCAGTTATAACAGCAGAACCCGTTGCGGGGTCTATATTAATCATTTGCGGGGTTAGCTGGCGGGTTTCTATAATTGCTTGAATTGCACCTACGGGGTTGTTTTGCACAATGCTGCTAATGCTTGCATAGTCAATAATATCTTGCTCTGCCATTACTCTTATCATTTGTTGTAAAGTTATACGACCGTTAATAATGTTTTCGCCTATAAAGTCGTTTAAAGCGGTGCGGTATGTGGCGATATTATGTGTTTCGTGGTCAATGTCGCTATTTGCAAGTACAAAACTACGCACGGCAAAAGAGGCAGGATAATCATCTTGCTCTGCATCCATTATCAAAAGCGAGTTTATATTATTGCCGCTTAAAGTAGATTCTAAAATCTCACGGGCGAATGTGGTTTGTTGCGACCGTAGGCGGTTTAAAAGCACCGCAACAAGATGGTCTTCTATAATATAATAAATTTGTCGTTGCAAAACAGCGTCTACGGTAAGGAATATATCATCACCGGGTATTGGCGGTATGTCGCTTATAACATCAATACGGCGACCTGTGCGTGGGTCTATTTCTATAATTGTTTCGCCGCGTGTGCCACGTAGCTGGTGTTCCATAGACCTTTCTATGCCAGCAGTACCAAACATATCTGCCTGCGTCAGCCCATATTCTTCATTAGCCGCAAGGTCTTCGGCACTGATACGTCTAATAAAGCCAATGATATTGGTCATATAACGCCCTTCGGGGTAATAGCGCAACCATTCGGGCACAATGCGAAGCCCAGGCAGTTGCATACCGTGTTCTTGCAAAGACGCTACGGTGTCATTATCAACATCAAGCGCAAGGCGCACTTGTCCTACATTCCAACGCTCTAGTTGCAGAGCCACACGCAATTGTAGCAATATATGTGCGTCATCACGGCTTAAATGTAGCGGAATGTCAAAACGCTCTAATAATGCGGCATAGGTTTGTTCTGCGTTATATTCTGCATCAATACCCAAATCGTTCTTCCAGCGGCGTTGCGTGGCTTCTGATGATGAAAACAACCTAGGCAATGTGTCAGACAGCAAAAACTCGCTTTGTATGTTAATTTCTTCGTCATTATCACGCATTATTTGCACAAACATTAAAAAAGCGTCGTTTAAATCAAAATCGCCAGAGCCTGCCACAACATCAAAAATAAGGCTGGGGTCCATAATAACAGCAAAAACCTGCTGGTTAATTGCAAGAGGGCGACCGTTTATATCAAAAATCTCGCCACGTGGGGCGGCATCCCTAATTACACGTTGTGATGTGTTTGTAGAAGGTACGTGATATGTACCTTCTACAATCTGTATATCAAACAAACGCACAACCAAAAACCCAAAACCAAAAAGCATTACCAAAGCCAATATAAACAAACGGTTAGTAAAAAACCGTAACACATTCATAATATTTTCACGTAAATCTGTCATTATTTCAAAAACCCCTTTCTACGTTCTTCGCGTCTAGTTATCAAATTGTTAATACCATAGATGGCTCTATATATAAATATGCCCAAAACAAGATTATAGGCGGTTGTTGGCAGAATGACAATGCCCATATAACGGAAGAAGTCTGTGCGCCCTTGTAAAAGAAAATTAATTACATAAAAGGCAATTTCATATGAAAGGCTGGCGGCGGCAATAAGCAAAACTGGGGCAATATAGTTTTCTTTAAAAAAGTCGGCAAAAGGCTTGCCTGCAACAAAACCCGTCATCATCAACAATAACGCCGAAACCCCAACGATACGCCCAAACATAAGGTCGTACAAAAGCCCAGCACAAAAGCCGATAATGGCACCCTCTAAATCTCCTCGAAGCAAAGCATAACACACCACAATTATTAATGTGGTGTTGGGAATAATGCCCCAAATGGCAACGGAATGTAACCAAGTGGAGGATATAAGAAAGTTTAATATTACTATCGCAGTAAAAACCAATATACGCATTAAATAACCTCGTTATGCTTTATGACAGCAATGACAAATGACAACAAGTTTTACTATTGTACCCCTATATAAAACTTGTTGTCATTTGTCATTGCATTTAATCAAAAATATCCGTTACCACCAAAACATAAGGCAAACGGGAAAAATCCACAGCGGGTGTGACAATGGCGTACATTCCGCCCACATCCTGACCCATTTCCGCAATATGCCCAATCAATATGCCAGGCGGAAAAATGGACGACACGTGGTTGGTTATAACAGCATCGCCAACGGCAAGGTCGGCTGATGTGTCAATAAAATCCATACGCAAAAGCCCCTGCGATGCAAGGTTAACATCACCACGAACAATGCCCGTATCGCCTGTGCGTTCACCTTGCGCACTTACGGCGTGCCCGTCTTCCATAACCGCCGTAACCACTGCATAATTAGAACCCACGGCAGATATACGCCCAGCAAAACCCATTGGGGCTAACACTGCCATATTAACCGCCACACCATCATTTGTGCCACGGTTTATTGTGAAAGTAGAAAGCCAGTTAGACGGGTCGTGAGACACAACGTCTGCACCCAAAACCGCATAACTATCATATCTAAGGTGTAAATTGACAAGCAGTGCCAAGTCGTTGTTTTGTGCTTGAGAATGTCTATGTTGAACAAGCTCGGCATTAAGCCTGTCAATCTCTAACAAAAGACGCTGGTTTTCGTGATGTAGTTCATTCATAGATGTAAAAAAGTTCCATCTATCAGAAAACCAATTGCCAATGCTCGAAAACAAAGCCTGCCCACGAAAAACAACACCACCCACAGCTGACCGAGCAAACCCCTGAGAATATCCATCACGCCCCGTAAACGCCATCATAACAAAAGACAGCACCACAAGGGCTAATATAAACCATTTTTTATACCTTTGCAAAAAGTCCATATAAACTCCTCTACTTACATTCTTAACTTCTTAGAGCTAATAAGCACATTGCTCTTTAAATCATTAATATGGTCTAAAACAATGCCTGTGCCAAGCGCAACGCAATTTAGCGGTTCGTCAGCTATATTAACAGGCATACCTGTTTCAACAGAAATTAGTTTATCAAGCCCGCCGATAAGCGCACCGCCGCCCGTTAGCATAATGCCCGCTTCCATAATATCGGACGCAAGCTCTGGCGGGGTTTTTTCAAGGGTTACTTTTATAGCATCCAAAATGGCATTAACAGGCTCGTACACAGCGTGCCCTACCTCGTCGCTTGATATAGTAACGGTCTTAGGTAAGCCTGTAATAAGGTCGCGGCCACGTATATCCATTTTCAAATTAGGGTCGGGGTTAAACACACAACCTATGTTGATTTTAATTTCTTCCGCTGTGCGCTCGCCTATAGCAAGCGAATATTCACGCTTTACATATGAAATGATATATTCGTCAAGCTCGTCACCCGCAACACGCAACGATTTTGACGCAACAATACCACCCAACGAAATAACGGCAATCTCGGACGTACCACCGCCAATGTCAACAACCATAGACCCCGTAGGCTCTTCAACGGGCAAACCCGCACCAATGGCCGCCGCCATAGGTTCTTCTATCAAAAAAGCTCCTGCGGGTTTTGCACCTGCGGCAATTGTGGCTTCCATAACGGCACGCTTTTCTACTTCAGTAACACCGGCTGGTATACAAACAACCACACGTGGGCGGGACGAAAACATACTTTTAGATATAGCCTTGCGTATAAAATATTTCAACATAGCCTGTGTTGTTTCATAATCGGCTATTACACCGTCTTTCATAGGACGTATGGCAACGATATTGCCGGGTGTGCGACCTATCATCTGTTTTGCCTCGTTGCCCACTGCCAAAACCTCGTTGCTATCGGTATTAACCGCCACAACAGACGGCTCGCTCATCACAATCCCCCGACCCTTAACAAAAACCAGCGTATTGGCCGTTCCCAAATCAATCCCTAAATCTTTCGCAAACATATATATTTCCTCCTAGGTTAAAATCATTTTTTAAATTGCCTAACTACATTATACACCTTTTTCGGGTTCTTTTCAACAGCAAATCAAACAAAATTTTCCTTGATTTTTTCGACAATGTAGAGTATACTTATTTCAAAGTTTGTCATTGTGAACCCGCCCCAATTCGGTGGTAAGAACACAATATATTGTGTCCCTGCACTACGGCTTGCTTGCGCTTGTTTTAAGGTTTGTTCGCTATATATCACCACCACATAAATTTGTCAATACAAATTTCCAAAAAAGCGAGGTAAAATTATGAGATATATCGACCTGCGTTCGGACACGGTAACACTGCCAACCGACGAAATGCGCACGGCAATGGCACAAGCGGCTGTTGGTGATGATGTTTACGGCGACGACCCTACCGTTATAGAGCTAGAACAAATCGCCGCCCAAATATGCGGAAAAGAAGCCGCAATGTTCACCCCAAGCGGCACAATGGCAAACCAGCTTGCAATAATGACGCACACCAAACGAGGTGACGAGATTATTGTAGCAAAAAAAGCGCATATTGTGGCGTATGAGGTTGGCGCACCTGCGGTATTATCAGGCGTTAGCTACGCTTTGGTTGATAATATAGATGAAATAATACGTCCGCAAGATATTGACGAGCTTACACGCAGCAATGACGTGCATTTTCCATCAACAGGGCTTTTGTGTCTGGAAAATGCGTTGGGAAGCGGCAAGGTTGTACCGCTTGATGATATGAAAGCCGCCTACAATACGGCAAAACGCCACAACCTGCCCGTGCATCTTGATGGCGCACGTGTTTTTAACGCCGCAACATATTTAGGCGTTGATGTTAAAGAGATTACACAGTATTGTGATACGATTATGTTCTGCATTTCAAAAGGGCTTGCCGCTCCTGTTGGCTCTTTATTATTAGGTTCGCACGAATTTATTGCAAAAGCTCGCCGCAATCGTAAAATGCTAGGTGGCGGTATGCGTGGCGCAGGCATACTAGCAGCCGCAGGCATAATAAGCCTTAATACAATGACGAAACGCCTGCATATCGACCACGAAAACGCCGGTTATATGACAGAAGAACTAAACAAAATAAATGGAATTAACGTAGATATGGCGAAGCGTGATATTAATCTAGTGTTTTTTACAATAAGCAAAGACGGCTTCAACCACAACGATTTCCCTAAATATATGGAACAAAACGGCATTAAAATAAACGGAATATCAAAAGGCTCATATCGCTTTGCCACCCATAACAATATAAGCCGTAGCGACATCGACAAAACGCTCTTAATAATTCACGATACATTAATTAAATAGGGGGTAAATGGATGGATTTTGTTGATATAGCTAGTATTGTTTCAAGCGGTGCAGTTGTGCTAGGTGCTATTGTTGCTTTTGTTTCGTATATAAAACATAATAGCGAAAAAAGAAAAACTGCCGCTACTTTACTTCTACTACAAATTGATGATGTAGACGAAACAATCTTGACTTTAAAGGAACTTCAATCAAAAGGCAAATTTGACGCCGAAGCACTGCTAAACCTTCCTACTATTGAATGTAATGCTTGGGACGAAGGAAAACATTTGTTGTTGCGTAAATTAAATGCAACCGACCGAAGAGTTTTAGAACAATATTTTTTGACGGTTAACAACATAAAAAAATCGCTTGACAAGCTAGTAGGAATGTTTACTATGAATTGGAACGCAAGGACACTTTTTGCATCTTCTACATTTGCAGAACTTGCTAGGGAAAATATGGACGATGCAACAAGGGTTGATAGCGCAATAAGCAATTTTTGGGAAAATTATGCAAGAATAGACGATGTGTACAGCCCAAGCATATTAGAAAATGCACTAATCAGCAACTTAACCATTTGCGACGCTATGCTAGGTAAGACTACATATGAAAAAATTAAAAAAATGTCGTATGTGAAGGATTGATTATTTTGGCGGCTTATGTGAAAAGAGCTTTATATCACTTGCTATATGCGTAACAATACCCCTTGCGCTAATGATTATCGGCGCAATAGGCACAGCCGTTGCCCCTGTGAATATTTTGGTATCTTTCAGCGCTTCAGCAATCTAATTTCTGTAAACGGCTTTGTTGTCGTGTTGGGTATATACTTATTTTTAGGGAAATTCGGCGTTGACTTTAATTGCTGATTGTAATATAATCAAGGGAAATTATTTTTTAGGAGAGCTGTAATGTCAAATACAAAAATCGGGACTAACGAAAAAAATCGGGAAAAAATCCGCAAACTAGCCTTAACGGGAATATTGTGCGGTATTGCTATTATAATGTCTTTTCCTTTTGCGGGTACTATTGTGCTACCTGCCGTGTCGGCTACAGTAGCATTTATACCCGTCATTGTGGCAACAATAATGCTTGGGTTAAAATCGGGGTTGATGGTTGCTTTTGTTGCAGGCTCTGCGTCATTGGTGCGTTCTATGGTTATTCCAACAATGCTTGCACCTTATTTTCTAAACCCATTAGTATCCATAGCACCCCGTATGATGATAGCTGTTATGGTTTGGCTTGTTTTTAAAGGCTTGATGTCAATACCGCTTCCAAAAACATTTGACAGACGACCAATTGTTGTTGCAATATCGGGTGCAATTGGCTCTATGACAAATACCGCATTGGTGTTGGGCAGTATATATCTATTCCACGCCGCACCACTTCGCAATGGCGAACCGCTTTTTGCAAACTTTGCCCCGCCTTTAACAAGCACACTAGCAAACAATGATGTGCTAACGGCACCAGGTACTTGGCTTTTTGGCATAGCCACAGCAAACGGCGGTATAGAGCTTATTGTAAACGCTCTTGTTACCACAGTGGTTATACTTACATTGCGCAATGCAAAATTTGCTAAATTTTAGGAGGAAGATATATGCAAAAAACAATGGACAAAATTGCTGCTCTTGCAAAGGGTAGGGGATTTATATATTCTGGTAGCGAAATTTACGGAGGCTTACAATCTACTTGGGATTATGGTCCGCTTGGTGTAGAGCTTAAAAATAACATCAAAAAGGCGTGGTGGAAAAAGTTTGTACAACAACAACCGCTTAATGTTGGGCTTGATGCGTCTATTTTGATGAACAGCAAGGTTTGGGAAGCTAGCGGACACGTTGGCGGCTTTTCTGACCCTTTGATGGATTGCAAAGAATGTAAAGAGCGCTTTCGTGCTGATAAAGTTATAGAAGACGCTATGTCTGATGTAAACGCAGATGGTATGAGCAATGAAGAACTTAAACAAATTATAGACGAAAATAAAATACCTTGCCCATCTTGCGGTAAGCACAATTTTACAGATATTAGGCAGTTTAACCTTATGTTTAAAACCTATGCAGGTGTTACTGAAGACAGTAAAAATGTGGTTTATTTGCGTCCCGAAACAGCACAGGGCATATTCACCAACTTTAAAAATGTTCTGCGTACCAGCCGTAAAAAAGTGCCTTTTGGCATTGCACAAATTGGCAAGGCTTTCCGCAACGAAATCACGCCGGGCAACTATATCTATCGCACACGTGAGTTTGAACAAATGGAGCTAGAATTTTTCACAAGCCCCGAAGAGGCCGATAAATGGTTTAAATTTTGGGTAGATTTTTGCCACAATTGGTTGTTGGGCATAGGCATAAAATCTGATAACGTCCGTCTTTACGAACAAACACCAGAGCAACGTGCGCATTATTCTGTCGGATGTTTTGACATTGAATATCTTTTCCCATTTGGATGGGGCGAGGTTTGGGGCATTGCAAACCGCACAAATTATGACCTTACAGCCCACGACACCCATTCAAACGAAGATATGCTATACTTCGACCAAGAAAAGAACGAAAAATATATTCCGTATGTTATAGAGCCGTCTTTAGGTGCAGACCGCTTAATGCTTGCGGTGCTTTGTGATGCTTTTGGCGAAGAAGAACTAGGCACTGACGAAAAACCCGATGTACGTACCGTCTTACGCCTTCATCCTGCCCTTGCGCCAATAAAAGCCGCCATCTTACCATTATCCAAAAAACTGGCACCAAAGGCGCAAGAAATTTATGAAGAATTATCGGCGCATTTTGCTTGTGACTATGACGACGCTGGCTCTATAGGTAAACGCTACCGCCGCTATGACGAAATAGGTACGCCTTTCTGCATAACAGTCGATTTTCAAACAATAGGCGACGAACAAATAGAAGCCGACCACGCCGTAACCGTCCGCTTTCGTGATAGTATGGAGCAAGAGCGTGTAAAAATTACCGACCTCAAAAACTTTGTTACAGAAAAAATGCAATATTAAAATTCGGAAATTCTTGCAACAACATTATAAAATATATGAAGCACCAATTGAGGAGGACTTATTATGTCTACACCACACAAGTATGTTTATATGTTTAACGAAGGTAATGCAAAAATGCGTGACCTTTTAGGTGGCAAGGGGGCGAATTTGGCAGAAATGTCAAACTTGGGTTTGCCTATCCCGCAAGGTTTTATTGTTTCGACCGAGGCTTGTACAGAATATAACACATCAGGCAGGGTGTTAAACGACACCATCCGTGAACAAATTGACATCGCAATTGTTCGTTTAGAATATATGACGGGAAAACGCTTTGGTTGTAAAGAAAACCCATTGCTTGTTTCTGTTCGTTCTGGCTCAAGGGCTTCAATGCCTGGTATGATGGATACTGTACTAAACCTAGGTCTAAACGATATTTCTGTACAAGCAATGGCAAAAAATATTGACAAACGCTTTGCCTACGACAGCTACCGTCGTTTTATAATGATGTTTGCGGATGTTGTAATTGGCTTAGACAAACATCTTTTTGAAGAAGAATTCCGCAAATATAAAGAAAAAGTGGGTGCGTCACAAGACGTAGACCTTAACGGCGACCAAATGTTAGAAGTAGCCGAAATGTTTAAGCGAATTTATAAAGAAACCAAAGGCGAAGATTTCCCAATGGAAGCAAAAGACCAGCTTTATGAAGCTATTTGCGCCGTTTTCCGCTCTTGGGATAACGAGCGTGCGTTTATCTACCGTCGCCGCCACGACATTCCATATAGCTGGGGAACGGCTGTAAATGTGCAATCTATGGTATTTGGCAATATGGGTGATGATAGCGGAACAGGCGTTGCTTTCTCTCGCTGTCCATCGACAGGCGTAAACGAGATTTTCGGCGAATATTTAATGAATGCGCAAGGTGAGGACGTTGTTGCAGGTATTCGTACACCGCTTCCAATCGACAAACTAAAAGACGAAAAACCAGATGTTTATCAAGAATTTGTAAATCTTGCCAAAAAATTAGAAGCACATTATAAAGATATGCAGGATATGGAATTTACCGTAGAGCGTGGCAAGCTATACTTCTTGCAAACCAGAAACGGCAAGCGCACGGCACAAGCGGCTTTGCGCATTGCTATAGATATGGTAAACGAAGGCACGTTGACGGTTGAAGAAGCCCTTTTGATGGTTGACCCACGTTCGCTAGACCAGTTATTGCACCCAATTTTTGACCCCGAAGCATCTGCAAAAGCAGATGTATTGGGCAAAGCCTTGCCTGCATCCCCTGGTGCGGCAAGCGGTCGAGTGTACTTCACAAGCCAAGACGCAATGGATGCTCACGCCCGTGGTGAGGATGTTATCTTAGTACGCAATGAAACCAGCCCAGAAGATATTGGCGGTATGCAAGTAGCAAAAGGCATTTTGACAGCAAAAGGCGGCGCAACCTGCCACGCTGCAATTGTGGCACGTGATATGGGTACGCCTTGCATTTGCGGTTGCGAAGATATTAAGCTAGATTATAATGCAAAAGAATTTACACTTTCTGGCAAATTGTTTAGAGAAGGCGACTATATTTCAATGGACGGCTCGACAGGTAAGGTTTTTGGCGAAAAATTACCAACTGTTGAAAGCAAGATTACAAACGATTTTGCTATATTTATGAAGTGGGCGGACGAACACCGCACAATGCAGGTTCGCACGAATACTGACACGCCAGATTCTGCCGCTCGTGCATTGGAATTTGGCGCAGAAGGAATAGGCTTAACCCGCTCTGAACATATGTTCTTTGAAGCAGAGCGTATTCCAAAGGTGCAAAAAATGATACTTTCTGAAACAGATGCAGAGCGCAAAGCCGCTTGTGATGACCTTTTAGACTTCCAAAGAGCCGACTATTTGGCAATCTTTAATGTAATGTGCGGCTTGCCTGTTACAATCCGCTTGCTAGACCCACCATTGCACGAATTTTTGCCAAAATCTGAAGGGGAATACGACGCACTTGCAAAAGAAACAGGCAAACCTGTAGAGCATTTAAAATCTCTTGCGAAAGGCTTGCACGAAATAAACCCAATGATGGGACATCGTGGCTTGCGCCTTGCGGTTAGCTACCCAATTTTAGCCCAAATGCAAACACGTGCTATAATCGAAGCGGCTATAGAAGCCCAGAAATCAGGCACAAAAGTACGCCCAGAGATTATGATACCTTTGACATTTGATGTTAAAGAATACAAATTTGTAAAAGACATCGTAGAAAATACCGCCAAAGACATCTTGGAAAACTTTGACGGCGAATTGGAATATATGATTGGTACAATGATAGAAATTCCACGTGCTTGCCTAATGGCGGACGAAATTGCCGAAGAAGCCGAATTTTTCAGCTTTGGAACAAACGACCTAACCCAAATGACATATGGTCTTTCCCGTGATGATGCAGGTAAATTTATTAACGACTATATGGAGCAAAATATTTTTGAGGTTGACCCGACAATCCGCCTTGACCAAAAAGGCGTTGGCGAACTAATGCATACCGCCATCGAACGTGGTCGCAGAACCCGTCCAAATATCAAATTGGGCATTTGTGGTGAACACGGCGGCGACCCATCATCAATAGAGTTTTGCCAAAAATTGGGACTTAATTACGTATCTTGTTCACCATTTAGGGTGCCGATTGCCCGCTTGGCGGCGGCACAAGCCGCAATTGCCCAAAAGCGTGGCGAAGATGTGGCAAACAAAGGATAATATTTAACGTAGGGCGGCAATCTAACCTGCCGCCCTTTTTCTAAAAGGAAGGTTACGATGGAAGATTTTATCAAAGCAATTGAGGATTTATTGCAAGGCGAAACACAAGTAAACGCACAAAACTTTGCTAGCTTTGCAAAGGAAAGCGAAATTGAAGTAAAAAATGCAGATGGAAATCTTTGGGAAGCAAATTGGAACAGTAAACGCCTATGCTACATATGGCTCGACGGTGCAGGCAAAAAGCCCGGCCCGTGGACGATTTGGCTGGAAGGTGATTATAGCAATTTCCCCTGTGATTTGGATAATGCAACAGTTAAAAAAGCGTGGGAAAATGTAAATTTATGTACAGATTGCGGCGGTAAATGTACACCTGGAACCACAAAAACAATCTTCGGCAAATCATTTGAAGGTGTATGCAGTTCTCCAATAGCCTTCACAAATCCCGATAAAGCCGCAATAGAATGTGTGAAAAAAATACTTCTAACAAGACAAAATAAGGAGGAAATGAAATGAAAATCAGACCCTATTTAACCTTTGAAGGTCAGTGCAATGAAGCTCTTAAGCTATATCAAAGAGCATTTAATACCGCCCCAGTGCATGTACAAACCTTTGCGGAATTGCCGCCGATACCAGGTTTCGAGCTACCTAAAGAAGCCTTAGACCTTGTAATGCAGGCATCAATACCAATTGGCGACACCTTTTTCCGTTTATGCGATTGCTTCGGTAGACCTTTAAACGCCGCAAACACCGAAATGTTGTCAATATGCATAGAAGCAAGCGTTGAAGAAATTAAACACGCCTTTGCCGTTTTAGCAGAAGAAGGACGCATTGGTTCAGAACTTTCTCCCCAGTTCTACAGCCCTTGTGCAGGCGTAGTCTTTGACAAATTTGGCATTATGTGGAATTTGGTCGCAATGGAATAAATATAGAAAATAAAAAGGTGGTTATACCACCTTTTTATTTTCTATCATCTTTATCAAAAATTTGAATATCATTATCCTTATTTATATTTATTGTTATAGGATTAACAGCGGCTACCAAAAAAACTAGCCAACCGGGATGCCAATATCCAAAATACCCAAACACAAGAAAAGAAGCTATTGCTAGCAACCAAATTAAAATGCTTGCATTAATGCGTCTTTGGGATATAATGCCGCCAACAACAGCCGCAAGTGGGAAAACAATCCAACCGGGATGCCAAAGGTTTAAATAACCAAGTAACAAAAATGCAGCGATTGCCAAAACCCATAAATTAATAAAAATTCGCCATTTTGAACGCTTTGAGCGTTTTGAAGACGTAAGAAAATCTAATTCAAAAATGGCTTTATCTTTTACGGTTCGCTCTTTATTGGCATCTTGCCTTGTTTGGCTGATGACGGGTTCGCCGCCTATCGGCGCACCTTTTAACAAATAATCGGTGCTAACATTAAAAACCTCGCTTAATCGCACAATATTCACAATATCAGGCGATGCTTCGCCTAACTCCCATTTAGAAATAGACTGGCGAGAAACACCAACCATTTCAGCAAGTTTTTCTTGCGACAAATTATATTGCTTGCGCAAAATCTGAATTTTCTCTTCAAACTTCATTATAATACCTCCAAATTTTTGCCAAAACAAAATATAATTTTAGCCTGAAAGGCAAAAACGTACAAGCAATTTCAAGTGGAAATTTTCGCAACTGCTGGTTGCGGGCAAAGTTATGCTTTTTTTAAAAGCCAAACCACAGGTATCAAATTATTATCTATGTCGTCATATTCGTTTTGCTGGCTATTAATATATCCCTCAAAAATCTCTTTTTTATCAGGATGCTTTTCAATAAGCTCGTTTGCACGTGTCGTTATCAAAGCCATACCATCATCTGTGCTGTGATTATCATTAACAACCAATTCATCACCGGATAGGGTTTTGACTATCTCCAAACCAACATCATCAAACAATCTATGCCACTGTTTTTCGGTCAAAAATTCATAATTATTATATTGCACATCATCCTGCGAACCGTCATCAGGCAAAAAACATTCGTCAATCAAAATATGCCCGCTTTTTTTGATGGTTGATTTTAATTTTATCAACATTTCTGCAGGTTCGCCAAGTACATTGCCGACAGCCCCAAAAACCACAACATCATAATCCTTTTCATTTTGCACCGCTTCGTTAATATCACCAACAACAAAATCGCACAAATCACTAACATTATGTTCCTGCGCTTTTTGTTCCGAGAATTCAATAAATTCGGGAATAATATCAATACCCTTAACATAAAAACCAAGTTTTTCTGCAATCTTTACAGACACAGCACCTTTTCCGCAAGCCAAATCAAGCACTTGCACATCATTTGCCAAATTGGTAAACTGCGACAACATCTCAACCATAATAGACGGTTCGCTACCAAGCTCCCAAAAATCTTGTAGCAAATATGGTAAAAACGGTATTAATTCAGTAGTTTCAGCAGTCAACGACCCCGCTAATTTCTCATTAACATCACTCATTAATTTTCACCTCATTATTCAATAATTAAAGACATTAATTCTGAAATGCTCGACACGCCAAGTATTTTCATACCATCAGGACGTTTCAAACCTTTCAAATTTGCTTGCGGTATAATAGCTTCATTAAAACCTAGTTTTGCCGCCTCATCAATGCGCCGCTGTGCGTGATTAGTCGCCCGTACCTCGCCAGCAAGACCAGCTTCACCAAAAATAAGCATATGTGGATTTATTGACGTATTTTTAGAACTAGACATAATAGCCGCAATAGCCGCAAGGTCGGCGGCAGGCTCTGTCAGCTTCATCCCGCCCGCAATATTAATATAACAATCTGCCATAGAAAGCGGCAACCTACAACGCTTCTCTACCATAGCCAACAGCATATTAACACGGTTATAATCCATTCCGCTAGAAACACGGCGTGGGTTAGGGGCTTTTGTAGGAGCAACCAAAGCCTGCACCTCTGCCAAAATCGGTCGACTGCCTTCCATTGCACAAGTTATTGCAGAACCTGCCGCATTAAGCGGACGACCCGTCAACATATATTCGCTAGGATTTGCAATTGCCGCAAGCCCCGAACCCACCATCTCAAAAATGCCGATTTCGCCCGTTGCACCAAAACGGTTTTTAACAGCGCGGATAATGCGGAATCCACCACGGGATTCGCCTTCAAAATACAACACACAATCCACCATATGTTCTAAAATCTTAGGACCTGCAATCGCACCATCTTTTGTAACGTGTCCAACAATAATCGTCGCCATTGCCCTTGACTTCGCCATTTGCATAAAAAGCGACGTACATTCACGCACCTGAGTAATGCTGCCAGCCGCCGATGTTAAATCGGGGTGCATCATAGTTTGTATAGAATCTATAATTAATAACTGCGGATTATGCCGCTCTATCTCAATCTCTACCGCAGATATATTATTTTCGGCAAGAACAAATAAATTATCTTCAAATTTTCCAAGTCTATTAGCCCTCAACACAATCTGTCCTGGGCTTTCCTCTCCCGAAACATATAATATATTAAAATCTTGTTTTTGACAAATTTGTAACAAAATCGTAGATTTACCAATACCCGGCTCGCCACCCAAAAGAATTAAAGACCCCGGCACAATACCGCCAGACAACACCCTATCAAGCTCACCCAGACCTGTCGCAAACTTATCATCTTCAAGCGATTGCACTTCACCAATCTTCTGCGCTTTGCCCGCACCAGTAGGGGCAACCTTCGAGCGTCCGTTTGAAGATGACGATTTAACCGCAGGCACAACTACACTCTCCTCAAAAGTATTAAACCCACCACAAGTAGGGCAACGACCAAGCCACCGCCCTGTTTCATATGCACAATTATTGCAAGTAAAAACTGTCTTTTGTTTTGGCATAATTATCCTCCAAAAGCCCATTCCATACGCCGACCATCTTCAATCAAATATTCCGCATATTTCCCAGCAGAAGCACTTCGCACAGACTTACGCCAAAAACTTTGTGCGACAATATTCTTTATAGGCGTACTAATTATCCATTTGCTTTTATGCAGTTTGAACATCTCGTTAATCAAAACCGACCCAACACCCATTTTGCGGTATTTACGCACAACAAAAAACTCTGCAACCGAAAAAACCTGCGGCTCAACCTCTCTAATTAGCGCAAACCCTGCCAGCTTGCTGTCAATTGTCATCAAATAAGGAAAACGCCCATACTCTACCCAATAATAATCAAGCCAAGAATATCCATACAATCCATTTTTATCAAGCTCTAGCCTATCCGTTTCATCGTCAAATTCACTCATATCATAAAAATAAAGCTCCATCATATTGCGCAAAACGGACTTTTGCTCTATCGTGGCAATGGATATATTAATATTCATTTACTACTCCTTATAAATTATAGGAGCGGGCGTTGTTCGCCCGCCCCACGATACAAATATACTACATTCCCAATTCTTCTTTAGCTTCCTTAAACGCATTAAGCACAAAATCAAGCTGTTCTTTGGTATGCGCCGCAGAAACCTGCGTACGAACCCTAGCCTTGCCACGAGGCACAACAGGGAAGAAAAAGCCTATAACATAAACGCCTTTTTCAAGCATTTTTTCAGCCAATTGCGCCGCTTTTAGCTCATCATAAGTCATTATCGGCACAATAGGATGTGTACCTGGCAAAATATCAAAACCAATTTCTGTCAAACCTTTGCGGAAATATGCCGTGTTTTCTTTCACTCTTCCCACAAGTTCTTTATCATTTTCGACCATATCAAGCACGGTAAGGCTTGCACTTGCGATAATTGGTGAAAGTGTATTAGAGAAAAGATAAGTACGAGAGCGTTGACGCAAAATATCAATAATAGCCTTTTTGCCCGATGTATAGCCACCTGACGAACCGCCCAAAGCCTTGCCCAATGTTCCTGTTAAAATATCAATACGGTCAATAACATCGCAATGCTCATGTGCACCTTTAAGATTATCGCCAATAACACCAACACCGTGGCTATCATCCACAATAACGATAGCATCATATTTGTCTGCCAAATCACAAATAGCTTTAAGGTTGGCAATGTTACCGTCCATAGAGAAAACACCATCGGTTACAATCGCTTTAATACGGGCGTTTTGTGCATCTTTAAGCTGCTGCTCCAAATCTGCCATATCATTGTTTTTATAACGATAACGTGCCGCCTTGCACAAACGTACGCCGTCGATAATACTTGCGTGGTTTAGTTCATCGCTAATAATAGCATCCTCGGCAGTTAAAATAGTTTCAAAAAGCCCTCCGTTAGCATCATAACAAGAGCTATACAAAATAGTGTCTTCTGTACCTAAAAAGTTCGATAAACGAGCCTCAAGCTCCTTATGCAATTCCGATGTGCCGCAAATAAAACGTACGCTAGAATACCCATAACCCCAACGCCCAATACCTGCAACAGCCGCCTCTTTAACCTTGTCATTGTTTGACAAACCCAAATAATTATTGGCACACATATTAATAACACCTTTTGTCGCCGTAGTGTCAATCTTAGCCCCTTGCGGCGTGGTTATAATACGTTCGGTTTTCCAAAGCCCGCTGTCTTTAATCTGTTGGGTCAAATCTGCCCAATGTTTGTACGCTGTTTTCATTTTTAATCTCTCCTAAATTTATTATTTGTATAATTTACTCCCAAGACAAAACAGTTTTAATACCTTCGCCATTTATCATAGTTTGGAAAGCCTTGTCAAAATCAGCATAATGGAAATCGTGCGTTACCGTTTTTGCAATATGCTCTGCAAGCCCGCTTTGCAACAACGCAGTCATTTTATACCAAGTATCGTACATCTCACGTCCATAAATGCCTTTAAGATGAAGCATACGGAAAATTATCTTATCCCAATTAAGCACAGGATTGTCCGCAAAAATACCCAAAATAGCAATTTTGCCGCCATTTGCCATATTATCAACCATATCCGCAAAGGCTTCTGGGTTGCCGCTCATTTCCAAACCAACATCAAAGCCTTCTTTCATACCCAATTCTTTAACAACGTCGCTAATTTTTTCGTTTTTAATATTTACCGTGCGGGTTGCGCCAAGCTCTTTTGCTACAGCAAGCGGCGCATCACGCCGTGCAGTTACAACAATATTTCTAGCTCCCGCCATTTTCGCGACAGGTATAGCCATCAACCCAATAGGACCAGCACCAGTTATAAGCACATCTTCACCCAAAAGCGGGAAGGATAGGGCGGTATGTACCGCATTGCCCAGCGGGTCAAGCACAGAAAGTATTTTTTCGTCAATGCCTTCAGGACAAGCCCAAATATTCGACGCAGGTATAGCGGCGTACTCAGCAAAAACACCATTGATATTAACGCCAATACCAACAGTCTGACGACAAAGATGTTGCGCACCTGTAATGCACCAACGGCATTTGCCGCAAACAACGTGCCCTTCACCGCTTACAAGCTGTCCAATTTCAAAACCCGTTACATTTTCGCCAATCTCTACAATCGTACCAACATATTCGTGTCCAATTATCATTGGCGTTTTAATGGTGCGCTGCGCCCAAGCATCCCATTTATAAATATGCACATCAGTACCGCAAACGCTGGTTTTGCGCATTTTTACCAACACATCATTTTTACCGCAAACAGGCACGGGCACGTCCTGCACTTCCAAACCATTATACTCGCCACGTACTTTAACAATTGCTTTCATCATTTTATCCACAGGTAAAAACCTCCTAAAATTTAGATGTTAATATTATAACAAAAATATCTAGCAAGCGCAAGGACTTTTGCAATGAAAACAAATAATAAACATCATTGGCATATTTTATATTTAAATCATAAAATAGTCCCCGAAAAATCAACACTTCAACCAATCAAAGTCAAAAATCACCAATCAAAAAATAATATTTGACAATATTTAAAAAACATTTGACTATTTGCAAAAAAAGGTATTGACTTGTGTGTGTGTGTGTGTGTTATAATGTAACCACAACGTTGAATTACATATACGTGTACACGAGGGGATGTGGTTGCCTTGAAGTTAGAAACTGCAAGCGATGACGAAATATCTTTTTGCAAGACGAGTAAGACGAGTAAGGTATGCAAGGAAACTGTATTAATGGTTTTCTCAGATTAATATGATTATTTAGGAGGATTTTATATGAAAAACACAAGAAAACCTATAGCCTTATTTATGGCATTGCTGATGCTATTTAGCATTGTAACTCCGTTTAGTGTATCAGCAAACACATCTGACATTAGACAGCAAGTTAATGTCTTTGAATTGGAATATGCTCAAGCAAACATTAATTCGTTGGTTCGGTTTGCTAACATCCCGCAGGAGCTTAGAGAAAGACTTGGCTTCAATGACAAGACGATAAGCGCAGTAAAACAATTGTCAGACTTTAACGGCGAAATATACTACATAGTAGAGTTTGAACCATTTGGATACATAATCTTTGATAATGCATTTACACTGCCCTTGATATTAAATGGTGATGGTATATCGCCATACATAAATCTATATGATAATCTGATATTTGGCGGCCCCACACATTACTATGTTAAGCCTGATATGCAACCAAGAAATGGCGATACTTTATTTGTACATACTGTTTTGGATACGGAATTAGTGGCGGATGCTATAGAGATGCAAATGCTACAACAAGAGAGCAGGATGATTTATGAAGCGGTAGAGCTTTCGACCGAAGCAACTTTGGATAGTAGTCGTTCGTTGGTTGCTCCGCTTACGACGTATTCTGGTGCTTTTTTAAGAAGATGGACGGTAATTATAGAAGCGAACACGACAAACTTTAACCGAGAAGGAAACTGTGGTTATGTAGCTGCGGGGTTGGCGGTTTGGTATCACCGCCAAGCAAGAGGTTTTAATACGTTTGCTAGAGGTGGTTTTAATACTGGGCTGATAGCTGAAATTCAAAATGGTCGACCTCATACCACCATTGGACCAGAAGTAGCAACTGCTTTGACGCAATATGCTAGGGCTAATGGAGTTAATAATTTGAATGCAATAGCCCACATTGCTCCGAGTTCACATTACCTATTTGAAACAATTGAACGAGATATACCAGTAGTGTTGCTGGGCAGGCTTCCTGACCCTAATCTTGGTTCTAGTGGAAAAATGCTCCACGCTGTAACTGTTTTCGGCGTTGAATGGTTTCGCCATTCTATTTTTAGTAGTGATTGGTATTATTTTGTTCATTATGGATGGGGTAGAGAGTACAATAATCAAGTTATACACAGTTCTATAGCAACTATACAAAAAGGATTTGCTGTGCATTTTGAGCGTTAATTAGCTTTATAAATACAAAAGGCGGATGAAGCATCCGCCTTTTGTATAACTTGTTTTAAGAGGTGGTTTTGTATGAAAAAAATTAAATTTTTATTATTTGTATTATCCCTTTTGTTGATATTATCAAGTTGTACAGGAATTATAAGAACAAGGAAAATGTGGGATTATTATACCGAGTACCACTTCGAGCTTCCATTTAGACCAAGCGACTATGCGCAACTTGGTGGTGGTGGACATTTATGGTTTACTGCGGATTACACTATGGAACAAATGAAGCAGTTTATTAATGATATGGGCTATGTCGCAAATATATATCAAAATGGCGATGCTTCAACTATGCTGATTTCAGCAGAAAGAGATGAGCGTATTTATTACTTTGTTATCTTTGATGCAGTTTATTCTCAAGGTATTTATAGATATGTGTTAGATAGAGCGTCTGCAAGTTTAATGATTGGAGTTCCTGACCCTCGTATTCCAAGTTTGTATGTATTTTTGGCACCTATACATATACTTAGAGAGGTGAGTGAAGGTATTTATAGAGCTTACGAAACTTTTGAGTATATTGCCGATTTCTACCTTTCGACAGGAAAGAATGATGTAGAAATTGACTTTGATAACAAGACGATTTACTTTCAAACAGCAGGCAACCAACAGTCAAGATGGCGACAAGGCACGATTGTTATGCAATATATCGAAACAGAAGATGGGAGTTTTTTAGAAATAAGACCCCTAGAGTTATATTGAAGAGGAACTTCCGTATGAAGAAATTAATTAGATTAACCGCTGCTTGTTTGGCGATGGTTATGGTTTTTATGGCTTTACCTGTTGGTTTGTCTGCTCAAAATGCAGGCATTAGGGCGGATGATATTTTAATACAATTATCGTCCATTGATTTTGGCTCAACAGCGTCCAATCTTCGTGTAGAAGGTTCGGGAACGCACGGTATTCAGATTGGAGCATTTTGGGAACATATTAGGGTTAGAAACAGCTTCATTTCCGATGGAAGAACCCTAACTTTAGAGGTTGAAGGTATTTGGGCAATAGGAGCTGACCCGCTTGGCATACCTATGTATCTACGAATACCTGATATTTGGACACGAACCGTTAGAATACCTGTGTTAGGATGATTTTATGAAAAAGAGCAAGCGGCAACCAATTAAGCATATCGACATTATGATAATATTGATAGTTTCGCTATGTGTGGCGGCTTTGACTTCTTTGTTGCTTTCATTTATCTTTTATTCGACAGAGGAATTTACCGCAAGAACCGTGTATTATTTCGGCTTTCCTAGCACTTTTCTTAGCTGGACTGTATATACAGGACCGTTAAGCGGAACCAATCGCTTGTTCCCTCCGCAATTCCATTATGATTTATCAAGATTGATTATCAATATAATTAATTTGTGGATTCCGTTGCTAGGAGTTTCGTTGTTGGTTAATTGGATGCGGAAGAAGGTTATTAAAATCAAATCCGAATAAGTTGATTGTTGCAATCTGCCATCGATGATTTTTTCCGTTTTCAGGGGTTATAATTTATGTTTATTACGATATTCTTTATAGCGTGCCTTTCATTTGGTGCATTGATGTTTCTTTTAAGAGGAGCTTACAGTCTGTTACACAAAGGTGATTTTGAAAGAACGCTACAGATAACCCGAAAAATAGCAACCGACATACCTGACCATAAAAAGTTTAATCTTAATCATAAAGCAATAAATCGGATATGGGGATTTTGCCTTTTTGGTATGGCTGGGGCGTATGCTATTGCTGCAATTGGCATAGCTCTTGAAGTTATGTGGATTATCATTGTTGCTGGTGCAATTTTTATAACTGTATGGTTTGATGGTGAAAGTCGCCTAAGAAAGTATGTCAAGAAAAGCATTGAAGAACAATCGTCAAAATAATTTTGCACATCCACAACCCCAACCATCACTCGTGGTTTGGGGTTGTGTGTTTATATAATGAGGTGGTTGTTGAGATAAAAAATCTTGCGTTAGGGTTGCAATCTTACCCAAGCTGGACTATAATGGAAATATCAAGCAATAAGGGGTGTTTACAATATAAAATGAAAGAAAAGAAAAAACTTTCGAGAAAACAGGCTTTTCTGATACATTCAGGATGCTATTTGTTTTTAGCATCTATGTATATTGTGTATTATGCTTGGTTGCGAGATGCTTTAACTCC
>Ga0131853_10005616_pt1 | contig 22633 bp, 9 predicted proteins | sample TergutLab28metaG_FD_92764 | JGI IMG/M metagenome (GOLD analysis project Ga0131853, IMG submission 92764) | Labiotermes labralis P1 segment gut microbial communities from Petit-Saut dam, French Guiana - Lab288 P1 (version 2) (version 2) | ecosystem: Host-associated > Arthropoda: Insects >...
ACTTTCGGATGAAAACCTGATGATGGCCACATTAGGCCGAAACATGTAGTTTACTTCATCCTTTATTAAACATCTTTTTTAGATATTGTTGTGTTATTGACTGATACCCACACCTATTGTTTAATAGCTTAGGTTACAGCGACATGTTTCGACTTGTGAAGTCATCGTAAGGCTAAGCTAAGAACCGTGGAGTTTTTTTACAATGTGGCTGCGCGCATTTGGGATCCCAGATGGCTAACACAGCCATCTGGCAGCCACGTTGTAAAAAACTCCATGGTTTTTAGCTTAGCTTCATGATGACTTTATAAGTCGAAACATGTCGCTTTAACCTATACTATTAATTTATATGGTTGTGTTAACTGAATCACATAATTAAAAGTGGTTACTGCTACGTCCAAAAGGTCTTGCATTTATTTTCTATCCTGAAATAATAAATCTAATCACATCTAAACTACACAACATAATATCTGTAAAATTCATTTCGAAACAATTCTTCTTTACTCTTTCTCAAGTAGGATTTTTGCTTGTGTCTTGCAAACTCACGTATTGTGGTTATTTACAAACAGCCCTCTAAGTAACACATTCATCACCAGTTTCAAGCTTTCAAAAGTTACATCAATAAATCCAACAAAATGTATCAGATGCACCATACTTCTAGAATCTTATACGGTACTGTCATCTGCTTGTAGTTTTCACAGGACAGAGGCAAGTCTGTCAAATTTTAAAGATTCCACTTACATTACGCCTCCTCGCAACTCACAGGACAGAAGATGGAAACATCAATAACTTTTAAATGATACCCATTGAAATTGCTTTGCTGCAGATCTCTTAAGTACATGCCTTAATATCTGCAGCGCATTTCCTTTAAAAGGCAATTATTTATAGATTTATTCATTAACCCTTATCCTGCTAACGTGGAGAATATGGTGAGCTACTAATAACGCCAGCAAATGGCAGATGCGATTTAATTCGGCATTTAAAGCGTTAACCTTTTAAATGCGGTGGTTACTTTGCATAATGCCAGGTTTCACGTCCGAAAACACAAAATCGCCAATATTTATGTTCTGTATGGATCTCAAAACAAATATTACTTCCATATATAACATTCCCTTACTGGTTTTCATAATCGACAACGTGTTTGTGTGCCCTAAGAACTGAGTCTTTATACTCGTAATTCAGGATAAATGGAGTCTGCAAAGTGTTAACTTATTTATAGAAGTCCATATAATTTTAGTTACATTTCGCCAAGACTTATTCTTCTACCTTGTAGGAAGGCAGGCTTTTGTTGAGGCGTATAAATACCAGAATGCACGGCATTACATCCCAGAGGAAAATAATCTTTCAGACGGCTGGATTTATATTTCCTTTTCAGACAGGGCAGGCATACTCGTCTAACCAAGAGATACCAGACATTCTTTATTTGAGGGCAAAGTAGCCATAACGCAAAACATTCGCCTAGGTTTACCGCAGATATTAAGAGTAGTGAGAGCTTTATATGCACTGCTACATATATTTACACATTACGGTACTCGGAATTTTACATAATAAGTTTATATTTACAAGAAAGCGAGATAAAGAATATTTCAATGACTCTTGATTGGTATGGTGCATCTAGAAAACCTTACGCACCTCAAAAAGAGGGTGGTAATTCAGCGAACCCCGATCTTTTCACCTACATACGTACTGATAAGTAACATAGGAAGTAATTACACGGTCTGATGTGTAAAGAAAATAATAAATTAACAATGCTGCCTAATGCATGGGGACCGCGGTAGCACTGTGGTTAAGGTGCTGTGCTACAAATCGGAAGGTCGCTGGTTCGATCCCAGGTGGTGTCAGTGGATTTTTCATTGACGTAAAATCCTTCCGATCGCACTATGGCCCTGGGGTCGACTCAGCCTCTAACAGAAATGGGTACCAGGAGTATTTCCTGGGGGTAAAGGCTGCCGGTGCCTAAGGCTGACAACCTACCACCAACCTGTGCCGTTGTCACGAAATCTGGGAGCCTTAAATTCCTGGAACCCTCTGGGCCTGTCCAGGCCTGTAACGGGTCTGCTTTGCTTTACGTAATGCCTATCTCAGTGGCCGTGCGGTCTAATACGTGGTCTTGCAGCCGCTTGCTTGCTGGGGTTGTGGGTTAGAATACCATCGAAGGCATGGATATTTTTCTCGGTTTATTGTTGTGTTTTGTCAAGTAGAGAGCACTTCGTCGGGCTGATCACGCATACAGACTGGTCCAGCCGAGCGTGGTGTGTCTGAGTGTGATCGTGAAGCCTCGAAAACGGGACAAACCTGGCCCACTAGGGGCTGTTGTGCCATGGAGAAAGAAAAGGAAAATACAGTGTCTATTATTTCTAAGATGTATGAAGCTCTCACATTGCTGTAATTTCATTGTTAAATATTAAGCGAAGAAGTGGAAGAAAGAAGGGTCACAATATTCTCTAACAAAATTTTCGGCCACCGTCGAAAATTAGCCCAAGGCTGTACCATCTGTGTTGGTGTAACTGTGTACAGTGCACACGTAGGAGAGGCACTACCGGAGTGTGCTGACTGAACTCCATCATGCCTCGACTTATGTAGACTGTCTGGGACCGCACACAAGTTCAGCCAGCTGCCCGTATTATAAAGAACAGTTCGTCTTTTCACGTATGCACTTCGCCCAAACATTACGTACACCATCATTCTCAGAACAAGGAAATAAACCTTTTCTTCTTGGCCACCACTTCAATAGGACTGCAAAGCATCAGACTGTATAAATCAAACCCTAGGGTGATTATTGTTGGGTTTAAATGTTATTGTTTCATCCTTCAGTCTATTACCAGTAGTTATGACGTAATGTGTTGTACCAACCAAAGCATCAGCTAACTACCTGTAAGTTTGTGCAAAGGAAACCAAGTGGGGTAGAAGTAGTGGTGATGGAAAGACGGGGTGTGTGTGGGAGGGGGGTGCAAAGAGAGAGAGAGGTTCGTTAATTTCCAGTTGCTAGATACTGATTAATGATTCATAGTGAAGGAAAATATTTACTTTACGGACTTGGCGTAGGGGAAGGCACTGTAGTGACTGTGTGCCAACTAATTCGGCGGAAGAGTGACTTAGGTGCACCTAACAGCACTGCTTGTAGCGAACATTAACTGAAGAGAATTCTCAAAACTGATATTCACTTACGCACGCACGTGGCATTTCAAACTTGCTACTGTACTTAGTTAAACTGAACAAATATTAAGTGACGGATTTTATGGACGAAGCGTGTAACACACACAGCGAGAACAGAAATGCTTGCAAAGTTTTGGTGAGGAAACCTGATGTAAATGGAAGAAATATTTCTCTCCTTCTTTGCACCCACACCGGCTCTGGAGCCCATCCGTATCTCCAATTTATTGAACTCGGGTGTTCTTTCTCCAGGGGTAAGGTAGTTTTAGTTTGAAGCTGAACTGTATCCCCGGAGGTAAAGATTTCATGGAGTTATACCTCCACCTCTCATACATCTTCGTAGCGCCGTGCTTAATTAAGTAGAGGGTCAACTGAACATTTTCCACAACATAATACGCATTAGTAATATCTGAAATTTTATTAATAATATTCCATTCCTATAAAACACCACATAATATTCTTCAGAATCGCGTAGAGGTAAATATGTAAAAGTGCGAAGGGGAGAAACAGGAAGCCGAAGAACTTCCAAAACAGAGGATTTTCACAGTTTGTATTATTTTTCCAGAATTGTTAGGGTCAAAGAATTGCGGAAGTAAAGATGGGTCGGAGATATGGCACTCGTGAGGATCCTGAGAGATACGAACAGAATATTACTCTGAAACAGACATCTTGGAAGACCTTTACGTTAATGGAAGAATAACGTTAAAGTAAAGACGAACAGGTGTATGGATGTGCGGGCTGGGTTAAAGTGGGTCACGATAATTTCAGTACAGGAATGTTGTAACTACGAACAGTGAAATTTCCTCCAGAGTAGTAATAAAAATAAGATATTTCTTGATCAGCCCAGAGATTTAATATCTCAAGATAATTCTGCTGTACTAGTGTAGCTGGTCATTTAAAAAAACACAAAAATTGTGTCCGTAAAATTGTGACATATGTATTGCCATGGCTTTCCTCTTGGTCTAGAGGCATTATATTCAAACTAGCTTTCAAATTTGTAACCACCCGTCACTTTACAAGCACGTCTCTTCTCCTTCAGCTTCTGAACACTGTCAATTTAATCAATAACAAAAGTAGAAGGTAAATTAAGTCAGACCCAAAGTTCAATATCTTGAACACTGTTCCTTCAAATAGCAAACTGTTCATAGCCGTCCTCTGCGATGTGTCCCTGTGTAAACTGTCATACCTGTTCTCGAGGCTACCTCCGTCATCAGGGCAGTACAACAAAACCTGCACCTTCCTGAAGACAGAGACGTTACTCTTCTCCGAAACCTTGACATCTCTGTATTAATTTATAAGGCGTAATATCCTATAAGTTTGGAAATTTCCTCAGTCCCACCTTGATAAATACGCATCTTGTGTGACTAAATATTATATACATTACCATAATTTGACTAAACATTAGTCACAGGAATGAAAGTTTTCTTAAAGTACTTCATTTAGAGCAGGATGAAGAATTTTTTTATTTTATTTTTTCGTAGTTTCCAGTTCGTTTAATTATACGTGATATGGATATAGGTCACTTTAACCGTCTAAATGTGTGTGATGGTAGTTAGTTTCTAGTACAAGTTCAAAGACTTAAGGCATCGGTTAGAATCTTCACCAAGTTCTCGTTAAAACTTCCGGTCACACACACACAAACCTAACTTAACTTCCTGAGAAACAAACTTCTTGTGCGTAATAGCCAGAGTTTGATTCGGCTGCAGTAATTATTACTGCCGAGAAATGGACGATTAAATTAATTTCTAAGAATCATTTTCTCAGAATAAGCTTCATTTACGATAAAACAACAATTACATAAAGAACTTAGCCCTGCAAGGTGGACAGTCCTGCTTCGTACTCAATACGTGTGTCTATGGTAGGATATTCACAGCCAAAACCTTTTACATATTTTTCTTACTCACCACTTAAAGGGAAACACTTAGGTAAAATGTAAAGTGATCCCGTTACAGGCCCGTTGTGGCCCAGAGGGTGGGTAAAGACATAGCTCTACTCTTTGATGACTGCGGCACTAGAAGGTGGTGAGCGGTCAGCAGCACGCCCAGTCGCACTTTACCACCGGGAAAGACCCGGCACCCATTTTACAGGAGGCTGGGTGGGACCCAGGGCCGGTATTGATGGGCGGAAAATCTTGTCTCCACCGGGATTCGATATCAGACCGTCCAGCCCATTTTCAGTCGCTATACCGTCTGAGCTACCGGGCTCACTAAAGGAAAACACTAATCTTACTTATCTTTAAAGTCTACTTCTTACAGTCCAATACACGCACAAGACCAGCTTTCAATGCTCTATGACAAATAATGAGTGGAGCACGTGGCACGTAATGGTGGACAGGGGAGGTGCATAGAGGATTTTTCTGGAAAGACCTGAAGGAAGGACACTATTTGGAAGACATAGTCATAGATGGACTGATAATATTAAGAAGTATTTTCAAGAAGTGGTATTGGGAGTCATGGACTGGTTTGCTGTGACTTATGATACGGGCAATTGGCAGACTCTTGTGAACGCGGTATAGAGCTTCGGGTGCCGTAAAATGCGGCGAATTTTTTGATTAAATGAGGACATGTTAGCTTATCTGGAAGGACGCTGGTCCGTGAAGTTGTTTATACACAGTCTGAAATATAACCAACCATTTCGGATCCCCCAAACAGTGTGTCCAATGCAGCTGCCTAGATCGCGAAAAAACGAAACATCCTGACCGTACATGTCAACAAACACACAAACATAAATATGTAAATTTTATGTATCGCACTGGTGTAAACACAATTTACACGTCACACCGTTTGAGACAAACGATTTAATTTTATGTATTCCATGGATGTAAACACGACGGAATCCCAAAGTTTGCATAGCATCTTGTGACTCAAATGACAAAAATAGGCCTGAAGATGACTAATCTATAGTCGAAACATATGGCCTATGTAAGTACCTTGAGTAATAAAGTAGTTTTGCTGACGTACACTATTTAGTATTATATAAATATGTCACCCGATGACATGCCTAAAAAGGCAGAAGAAGGAATTGGGGGTACAGCTCCAACCCACTTACAACCCGGCAATAGAAGGGAGTGAGTGATAAACACCACGGTCCGACCGCTTTGTTCCCGAGAAGACAGAGTATCCATTCTACAGAATGGTTGATGGGTCTCGGGACGGGTCTGGATGGCACGGAAAATCTCGCTATCCAACTGAGTTCGATCTCCTGACTGTCCAGCGTACAGGGATTCCCTATAGTGGCTGCGCTATGCTGGTCACAAATATATATATATATATATATATAAAATAACTCCGTGGGAGAGAATATTTAAACACTAATATTCCTCCAGGAATTCATACTTCATTTTATTCGTGCGACTCGAAAGGAAGCTAGTAGTCCGTATCCTACAATAAATTCACTTTACATTATTACAATATATATATTATTTTTATCTTCCCACTTATACCTGGGTGTTTTGAGTAGCTCACGCCTTTCAGTAATTCCAGTAAAAATGTTGTACCAATTTATCATCTTTCCGATGCATGACGTTTCGTGAAGGATGAAAATTATGAACTTATCTTTACAAGATTTTCACCTGTCCTCTCTTAAATCCTACTCCTTAGGCCAAATGTTCCCTTAAGAACTTTCAACCTCATCAAGTTCTTCAATTTGTGCGAAAGACCGAGTTTTACTGTACGGTATATGGGTGACTACGTTACAGAAAAGACCTAAAATCTCATTCCATATAGTGTTTTGTGTGTTATCAGTTCTGAGAAAGTGTAATATTAAGAAATGACATCATGACTTTTAAAGACCTGCTTCCATTTATTCGTTCAGTATAATTCCGTAGAAGAAACTTAATCACCAACTATCTTTATCGTTGCACCGTGCATTTTGTAGTTTGAATAATACACCAACAAATGCACATATATAATCTTTAACCCTTATCCTGCTACCGTGGAGAATATGGTGAGCTCCTAATAATGCCAGCAAATGGCAGATGGGATTTAATTCGGCATTTAAAGGGTTAATAATCCAAAATTTTCATTAAAACACTTAAAACGCTCCTACATGTTTCGATCATACGATCATCCTCAGGGAGCATACTATGTTCCTTGCTAAAGTTACACTCAGTTATTTAAATCACTGAATGTTTTTAAACTGTATCTTTAGCAAGGAACATTTTATGCTCCCTGAGGATGATCGTATGATCGGAACATGTACGAGCGTTTAAGCTTTTTAATGTAAATTTTAGATTATTAAAGACTATATATGTAAATTTGTTGGTGTGTTACTTAAATGAATTAGTCACTAACGTTTATTCTGATCATTGAAAGCAGATACAGAAATTTAAAATGAAACTGGAGAAAGTGTCAGGCCGCTCGACCTACACCTGCATATTTCTTAAAAATTACATTTCAATAATAAAATTGTTGACGTAAACGCCGGGCACTGTTATTAGTACATATTTGCTTTGAGTGTTAAATTATTGAGAGCTGTTGAAGTTTAGCTAGAAACCAGCGGTGGATACGCGGAAGTAATATTGTGGAATGCGCATGCGCAAATGTCTCGCTTCAAGCTCAGTTGTGCTGATGGGGGCCCACTAGGCGAATATAGTGTTTTTCAGAATGCTTTAAGTGCTACCGTGCCTGACATGTAAGTGCTAAACCTGGAAGAAACGTGAAGTAACCACGTAGCCTTAAATGGTTAATCAGCACTACATGATTGGTCTGTATAACGGAGGCTTATTCTGTCTGAGATAATAAATGAAATATCATACAGGATTTTATTTTATTTTATTACCATGCAATGTGATAACAATATTTATTAAGACCAACTAATTGCACATACTTGTCAAACCATTAAAATCACATATTTTATTATATTTTAAATCCATTTTAATCAGATAATGTGATTTTAATGGTTTGACAAGTATGTGCAATTAGTTGGTCTTAATAAATGAAATATCATACAGGATGTTTCTTGTGTCGTGTCCCTGAGAACAGTAGCTATCATGGTTTGTTAAGGCGGATGCAGGCTTACAGTGCGATAAGGCTGACGTGCTCAGGGACACGATAAAGGAGACAAACTTACGTTGAGTAGATGGAATTGAGGTATAAAACTTACTCGTACATTGCATGTTTCTTTTGCAACTTCCCCACCAATAACTTCAAAATTTCCACACACACGCAGCCTTCTCAGCATTGTCAAATTTCGTCATACAGAAACCTCCAAATAAAGAATTCAACATAATTCATCACTTAGATCAAATGTTTCAATTTCTTCCTATGAGCTATAGACAAAAGGTTTATTCCCAACCACTGCTTTATTTCGCTGAGGTCTTACTTCAGTCCCAGACTATCAGTCCTAAAAGGACGAGTGGGAATTATCTGGTAACCTTCAGAAAACTAAGTTTTCTTTTCCCCACTGCAACAACTGTAGCTTGTTTCACGATACCTGTCTTATTCTGTTCCTCCTTTCTCTTTATCTTCTTCTTCTTCTGGCCTGAAATGTTATACCGGGTTTATCAGGACTAGTGACGAAAATCATTGCATTCAATCAACAGATTTTCGTTATATATTTCTATCCAGCCACATTTTTTATCACGTCTTTATCCTCTTTTATATAAACCAAGTCCGAAGTAACCATCATTCAGTTAAGCTACCGACTTATTGGGCGAGGAGAATCCTATTTTTATCCTCTCTTCCTTCCTACAGGTAATTCTATACTGTGGTGTTCGAAGGATTTTACGTTTCATCGATTTCAAATCCGAACTGAAAGAGCAAATCCTATTTGGGGTAGCTCCGCACTTAACGCCCCGCCGGAAACAAAGTACCGGCGAGTTGCCTGCCTGCTGCTTTCTTTAGGAACTTGGAGGTCGCACTGGAGTGGTTATGCGGGACTTCCATCCGTTCAAGTGCTTCTGCTTCAAACACATCCAAAGAAAATTTGTAACGAAAATATTTTTCACTTCTTGTACCTGAATGCCACAAATTTAGTTTCAAATAAAAAACAATAATAATAATAATAATAATAATAATATGGAGTAACTTTATGAGAAATTATAAGTTTTGAGGCTTTTTTGAATATTTAAGGAACTTCTTTAAATGCCTAACAAAATTTGACTACAAATAAAGAAAGTAAGAAGTGTGAAGAGAATTGCCGAAGTGTATTTTAAGATATCTTCCCATAATTTGCCTACAGTCGTTGCCCAAGCAAAAACACAATCCATGTATCCCTACATTTATTCAGAGTGCAATATTTACGCCCCTTCTGCTTCTCTTATGTGTGCTATATACCACGCCAGTCTCACACTTCTTGATCTGATCATCCGAATGGAGCTTATTCTCGGACTTGATCTAAATTCATTTTTTAGGGTGGGAGACCAAGTTTTACGTCCACAAGGAATAGTAAGCATTATTAAAACTGAAAGAATTTTGTATTGAACAAATCAAGGACCAACACTGAACGCAGTGGGGAGGAGCAAATTCTTGCGTCTGCTAGTAAAAGAACAACGACAGTTATGTCATCCGACCGGCAGCTCAGACGGTAAATAATACACATATGTATAATATAACTCTGTATATTTTAATATTAACTTTTTATGATGAAAGACGAGAAATCTTGAACTTCTAAACTGAAGAGCAACAAAACAAACTAAATTTATCTCATTAATCTCATCTTCTTCTGCATCCAAATAATACTAATTAACTGGCCAAAATTTTAACTGGGTTTAATTACTTGTATATCACTAATTTTTCTCTCATTCTGGTGAAGAAGTATGTGTGTAGACATACAGTCATTTATCTCAGTTTTCTTCTAGACCAATCTATGTATTCAGACATAGCAGATTATTTTTGTTTCCTTTATGTTACGTTTATGGTGTTGACAAGAATATTTGGACCTAGGAGGTATGAGGTAACGGGGGAATGGAGGAGATTGCATTAAGAGGAGCTAAATAATAAGTAATCATCACCCAATATTGTGCGGGTGATAAAATCGAGAAGAATGAGATGGGTTGGGCATGTAGCTTATATGGGTCAGGATAGGGGGTTGTATAGGGTCTTGGTGGGGAAAGAGACCACTGGGGAGACCTAGGCGTAGATGGGTGAATAATATTAGGACGGATTTCCAGGAGGTGGGATGTGGGTATATGGACTGGATTGGGCTGGCCCAGGATAGATACAGGTGGCGGACGCTCGTGAGTGCGGTAATGAACCTTCGGGTTCCGTGAAATGCGGGGAATTTGTTGACTAGCTGCAAAAAAGTTAGCTTCTCAAGAAGGACTCTGCACCATGGAGTAAGTAAGTACTCTCATCTCCTTCTGCATCCAAATAATACTAATTAACTTGCCAAAATTTTAACTGAGTTTAATTACTTTTATGTCACTAATTTTTCTCTCATTTATCTCAGCTTTCTTCTAGACCAATCTGCTTGTTGAGACATAGCAGTGTGCTTTTGTTTCATTTATGTTACATTTACGCTGCACACATTAACACTAACAGCATATGCTAGAAACGGATACTTCTATTTGATTCCAATCCCCTAATTCTCCTGGACGCTCATAACATCAAAACAAAAAGAACGGATTTGAAGATCGTCTCGTAGTTTTGTTGTAACTGAGATGAATCGTAGGATTAAACTATTCTGTATCAAATTAGTAGAAATGTGTTGACAGTTTAACGGGTAATATGGCCCTAAAATTACGTATTATTCGAAAAAGAGGAGAAAATCACGGACTGTATGATTCGAAATCAAAATTTCACAGTGTGAAGAGCACAACGTCGAAATTTATATCTACAGTTCTCAAACACGACAACTTAAATGAGTATCTTAGAGAGGCTTTACTTCTGGTTGAGAGTACCCAACCAAAACCTTCACGACAGGGTTCGAGACGACTATTTACTGAAAGCAGAAAAACCAGAAGTATATAAAAGACCATTGAAGAGAAAAATCCCTTAGTTGGAAACCAATAACCTCTCGGGAGATATAAAAATACTGAATGAAAGGAGAGAGAAGATAACTCTTCTTACTTTCTTTGACCTTCTTTTTCTTTTAAAAGCGAGGGTGTAAAATCGTACATATTTGAACAAATTGGAATTTAGCTGGAAATCATATTATTCCCACCTTAAATTACTCCAGTCCCGTCTCATTTTATCAGTAAGTTACAAGACCTTCACCCAAAAACAAATTTTTAAATTACTCGTAGTGAGATTCTACAGAAGGCATTTCAAGTTGTGTTAATTACAAATGACGCTTAAATAGCTATAGTGTAGCTTTAGAACTTCTGAGATTTCCAAAAGTTAATATCACGCCCAACAGACTAATGGTTTTTGAAAGGAAAATATTGAGGAAAATATTTGGCCCAACCTATGAAAATGGATTCTGGAGAATAAAAACTAACGAGGAATTTTATAAGCTAATAAAACATGAGAACATAATAAACTTCGCCAGAGCGCAAAGGCTAGGATGGTATGGGCATATTGAAAGAATGCAAGATACAAGAATGGTCAAAGCAATACACGCCTGGAAACCCATTTCAAAGAGGTCAACGGGGAGACCAAAGATACGCAGGGAGAATGATGTTAAAAAAGATATACAGAGGTTAAAAGTGCCAAATTGGAAGACCGTTGTCCAGAAGAGAGGAAGGTGGAAGGAAGTGGTTGGTAAGGCCAAAACTCTGCACTAAGAGTTGTGGAGCCGTACTAAGAAGAATATCACGCCAGATAGTACCAGTATTATCAAATAAAGCAGAAGGTAAAAGTCCGGATTTGTTCCAAATGTAAGAAGGATAAGGAATTAATACTGAATTGAGGTTTGTTAAGTTTCAAAATCCGGTAAATTCAAGCATAAGTGAAAAGACGGTGTTTAAAATATGATTGTGGGCTGGATTCATATAGCTGTGGGGAGTTGCAAGTGGCAGGTATGCCTACGTGTAAAGAAAATGATGAACGTGTCAATAAATATCCAACAAAATGCAACTATACACAGTTTGTTTTATCTGTAAACTGCTCTACATGTTTCGGGTGGTTTCTCCACCCATCATCAGGAGCACAAATAACTATATTTACAGCATCTGGTACTGGTCAACTGGAGAAGAGTCTCAGATCCTCCACGATAGCGACAGTTAGCAGCAATGGTTGACCAGTACCAGATGCTGTAGACACATTTATTTGTGCTCCTGTTGATGGGCGGAGAAACCACCTGAAACATGTAGACCAGTTTACAGGTAAAACAAACTGTGTATAGTTGCATCATGTTGGATATTTATTGACACAGAATTAAGATGCACGGTCCCATGAACACAAAATAATGAACCTCCAGTTTCCATTAAGCGGGAAATTTCTTTGTAGAGCTGTGTGACCCCAGGCATCTCTAGCCAAAGAGAATACTTTCTTAAATCTGTATTTATTAAATGCTTTATCTTGTGGGCCATTTTATTTCTATAATTTCGTATAGGAAAGAAACCTTAAACATTTTAGTGATAGTTTTTGTATAAGGAAATCTTCTATTACACTATGATAATCGTGGGGAATTTTCTTTGGAATTAACAAAGACACAAGCGTTAATAAATTGATCAGTAGATTTTAAGCTCATGGTTCCGTGCATCGTAATTCAGTGTTAATCAAAATCCAACCAGATGCAACAGTATGCAGATATTTATTTACTGCAAAGTCACGCTACATATTTCGGGTGTCACAGCACCCATCAACAGGCGTACTAAAAACTGTAATCGCAGCCTCCCGCACAGGTCATATTATCGGTACAGATACTTCCTACCGACGTGGCCCGATCAGGCCACGTTGGAGGAAAATAGCTTTACCAATATTACTACCTGTACCGGAAGCTGCGGTTACAATTTTTAGTACTCCTGATGATGGGTGCTGTGATTCCCGAAACATGTAGAGTGACTTTGCAGTAAATAAATATCTGCATACTCTTGCGTCTGGTTGGAATTTTATTAACATTGATCAGTAGATCTCTCGCTGAAATTCTCAAACAACATTCACATACGAATGATCAGTTTTTCTTCTTGGTAAAAAGGTGTGAAAAGTGAAGTTGTTCCTGTCCATGCTGTTAAGGCAAATTAGAGGAACGTAAGTATATTTCCACGTATTCTTAAATTCGACACTGGATAGAGATGAGTCAACAACCTCATTTCCCGAAAACTTTACCACCGGGAAAAACCCAAGGTAGCAATTAAATAGAAGTGTTGGTGGGCCCAGGTTCATTCCGGACACTTTGGAGAAGTGGAACAACTTCTAGCCTCTGTGGGAAATCAAAGCCAGGGTCCTCCAGCCCACAGCTTAGTCACTGCACAATGATTAGGCTCTCCCGGCACCTTCAGTGCTTCTTCTTTGGAAGTTACTTCGTGCACGGACAGAAATTTGATAATATTCAATTGGAAGTCGCACACTGACAGACAGTTAATCTACTGAGCATATTTGTCGTTTTATATCCTTAGTAACTTAATGACATTTTGTGGTTTTCACAAATGTCTCTATGTTTGTAATTGCATATTTTAGAGAGGGAAGCTGTATAAGATATTTTGAGAATCCAGCTCATTATTGTGTTAGATTTGCTTGACATAAGCCTACACAGATTGGAAATCTGCTATGGCAGGGCAATGGAGGACGTGTACATACATTTGAATACCAGAAATTGGAACAAGATCCCACATTCTTTACAAAGAGAAGTAATCAAAAATTAGAAGGAAGAAAAGCTTAGAAATCTATGAAGACAAATCATGGTTGAAGATTTACACAAAAGATGAAGCAGTATACGGAGATACCCTTCTTTAAGTATTTAAATTTGAACCTATAGATGTTTGAGGCCTATAGTATTCAACTCCATATGAGTGGAAATAATACCCGTTTCTTATTCAAAGAATGTGTGTGTGTATGGGGACGAGAGGTATTCACCGAGACTCCTTTGATGCCACCCCTGCGATTGTTCGATTCATCGAAAGAAGACGGTTAAAATTTCTTTGGTCCACCTGCGTTGAATCATGCATGGATAATACGCCCGATATCTTGGTGAGAATAGAATTTAAAAAGAAAGGAAGCCTTTCGTTTGACCGGTGGGTGAAGTAGGGTGCGGGTGGTGCGGGTGGTGTGTGACTGAGGACAGGATTCTCTCTTACACTGAAACCAATATATTTGATCCATTCGTAACCTGATACTTTATATCTTTATGACAGGCTGTCATATGGAGAGTTTCAGACAACTCCATGTTTATTCTTTGAAGATCAATGTCAACTGCACAAGTTTCAAAGCATAAAATGCGCAACATTACCAGCGGAGCGCATTTGTTCTTGATTTTTCTTTTTACGGTAAATAAGAGTGAGCAAGGAGGAGTTTAATGTTATGATTCTGCAGCCTGAGAGTTAATCTGCAGTTACTGTTGCGTGTAAGTGATGTTCATATTCTAGTCCTAAAATTCGAAACCCCCTAAAATATTGTAAACCTTTGTATGCTAAGCGTAGAGAAGAAAACCAACTAGATGCCACTGAATGCTTTATTGCACCTATAAACTGCTCAACATGTTTCGGGCACTTATATGCCTATCAACAGGAGCTCGAGCTCCTGATGATGGACATATAAGTGCCCGAAACATGTTGAGCAGATTATAAGTGTAATAAAGCATTCAGTAGCATCTAGTTGGTTTTCTTCTTTACGCTTATACAAAGATGCACGGACAAACATACAGAAAATTCTTTATATGCTACTTTAGAAGTATCTCCTTCACAAATTCTCTCCTTCTGCCAAATTATTTTCTTAAGCAAAATTGGTAAAATAACAATATTTCAATTTTTATGCGATAATAAATAAAATGACGCAAATTAACAGGTTACTGTTATTAACTAATACATATAATATATTGCTATGAGCATATACTAGTGAGAAAGGTGTAAGTTAAATGAAATATAACCTGGATGGGATTAAAAGTCTGTCGAATTGAGACAGAGTCAGCTATGAGTACTTCAGAATTAGAGCTGGTAGACATTTTAACAAAATTAAAAAAAAACCTTTTTCAAACACTGACCTGAAAGAAGCATATATTATATATTTGACATAAAAATTTATTTTCTTCTACTCTCTTTAGATTTGAAAGATTTTGTGCTGTCATTGAAATATAAAATCATGCCTGTCGTCCGTGTCCACTTCTCTCATCCCTAAAATCACCGAACAGGACAGTCATATGGTCAGCAAGCCCGTTTTGTTATCGAAAAGACTCGCATTCAAATTTCTACCAGTAAAAATCTTGACAGAATTTTCGTTGCTTTTCAGTGCCGCATTACAAATTGATTGACAGTGAATCAAATCGAAACACAGTCACTTCTCTACATATAATTGCAATTAAATGTTCGCTTATCATTCTGGCATTTGATGTTGCACATCCTGGCTTGTAAACAAATAAATAAATACAAAAATATAAGAATATATTCAAACGAATTTAAAGAGATTTGGTATTAAGGGATTTACACTTAAAGTTTTGGACGAATTTAGTTCCTGTTTACAACCCCTGATATATAACTAACTCCACGGGCATAATCCCTTCTCGAAAGCTGGTATTTTCATAGCTAGAACTGAATTCGCTGAATTTCATGGAGTCCATAATTTCCTTACCGTGCTAACAAGAGCGTGTCAAGTGTCCCTAACCAAAACAATATCAATCCAATCCACGCGACGTTCCATTCTATTCCTTTAAATACATTTTAATATTATCCTCCCTATTAAGCCTAGGTCTTCCAATAATCACTTACCCTCAGAGTTCTGCATGAACCCCCTGTATTCATATCCTCTCCCTCGGAAGTTCCAAATGTGCCGGTCATTTCGTTTTGTTTGATTTGATCTAAATATTATATAGTAAGGAATGCAAATCATAAAGGTCCCTGGAATGTGACCTGAAGTTCCCTTTTACCTCTTTTCCCTAATGCCCAAATGTCTTCCAGGCGCCCTGATCTCAGACACTATCCATCTACTTTACTCCGTCATTATGACAGAAAATATTTCAACTCTGATTCTTGTAAACTCCAAGTACAAATTATTTCAAAATAGACCCATCTTTCAAGAGTTTGGAATGTGAATAAATTCAAATGAAATAACATAAACATTTAACGGAAGATGTTTTCATACTGATGAATATAAAAGAAACTTCAAAAAAAATTCTAAGTAGGCGCAGCATGAAGTGTACAGCTTTGCAACAGTATCTCTGAGACTAAAGGTTTTATGGGAGTCAGTCAGCGAGATAAAATATTGCTGAAAGTGTTCCGTTTCTTTCTTCAGATGAAAGTATTGGGGGACACCTACTCAAGCTTTTGGGTTGTAAAGAGTTAATCTCAGTCAAAGGAATACGTATCTACTGGCTCAGTGGTTCATTGTGAGAGACAGCAATTTCGAATCAATTCCTCCGAATAAATGATCTTTATAAGTGAGGAGCGACACAGTCCCAGTTGCTGAAATGTCTCGTTCTTTCAAAAATACGAAATCATAAAAGAAATTCGAAAACTAGTCAAGTTAATTTTAATATACCTGCGTCTGAACTCGTTAGAAATAAAAGATTTTCATTCTAAAATAAGCGAATATCAAATCTTTACATCATCGAGGACGGTGGGTAAAGTATGACTTTATTGTCGTGAAGAACTCAGTTCACATCTCGCCTGGTACACCGATCAGCATCCGATATTTTCTGTTCTTCCAGTACTTACTGTCAGCTTCCAAAATATTGCCTTAAATTTAACCAAGACCTGCTCCTTCTAAGTCTTTCCCAATTTATTATCCTATTTGTAATTATCCAATTATCCTGCGATTTGTAAGTACTTAGTTACTGACATCGTCATTGGAAAAACAAATATAAACGTCAGTGTGTTATCAAAAATGGGGCGGAAGGCATGTGAGACAAAAAATCTGTCCTGCAAGAAAAAAGTAAAAGGAACGAAAGAATATTGACAGATAAGGAGAAGGAGGACTTTGCAAGGCTAGAGGACAACTAAAGGTTTTGTAGCTATTGAGAAGTGTCAGTGTGTCGGTGCGGTATGAAGGACGCAGCTGACAGAAGTCGTGAGTGTTCTTACACATTGTGTCATCATTCTTTCGAAAGAAAAAAAATTCATTGCATACAGAAATATATGGATCTCAAGAACTTCTATAAACAGTCCCTACCATAATGAATGTCAGAATTATTTATGTGTATTTTTTTACATGTCTCTAATGTAAAATGTAGGTCCAATATTTTATTTTTTAATGACAGTGAGTGACAGATTACAGTTTCCCACAAAGCTGACATTGTGTTTATAGTCTGTCAGAATTTTCACACGTCATCATTTTGTTTTCTGATACAGAAATGTGTAAATCTTAAAAATGTTCATTCCCATCTAGACCTGTAATATTTGCCTCATAGACTAAAATTTATGTGTGTGTCATGCCAGGCAAACATTAGGCTAAATAACCAGCAGCCAAATAATGTTAATGAAGTTGAATATCTTTCGGACCTTAACTGTACCACCTGCATCGCTGAGCAACTGAGTGACAGAATGTTTCAGTGAAGGGTGAACTAAGTTAGTTATAGTAAAAGTCAAATTTTCAACAATAACACAGCCACCGTTTTATTCAGAACAGTGCTGCACACCAAAAAACCTTCTACCAAACGCTTAGCATTGGTAATTTTATTTAGATATAATGTTATTATTAAGCTCTCCATGCACGTTTTCTTAATCGAAATGTTTTGCTTTATATACGTTCAAGAAAATACATAATTAACTATTATGCACCGGGTAACTCAGTCGGTATAACTACTGACTACGGGCTGGAGAGTCCGGGATCGAATCCCGTTGGGGACGAGATTTTCCGCCCGTCCAGACCGACCCTGGGGCTCACCAAACCTCGTATACAATGTGTACCAGGTCTTTCCCAGGGGTAAAGTGCGACCTGGGCGTGCTGCTGACTACTCACTCCCTTCTAGTGCCGCGGTCATGGAAGAGTAGAGCTATACCTCCACCCACCCTCTGGGTTACACCGGCCTGTAACGGGATCACTTTACCTTTACCATTACATAATTTACTGTGTGTATTTGGTTGTAGATGTTAAAACATGTTCGGAACCGTTTTTACCATGTGTGTATTATAATGCAAGGAATCAGCGACCGAATGGCCAATGTTGTTTAACCAACCTTCTCACGCGCAACGTGCAAAGATCTTGAAATATGCCGCTTAAGTTCCATGACGTGTTGTGAAGTACTCAGAAAGCTGCTTGTCCCTAGCACCTTATTATTACGGACGCTGTAACCACATTATCTAACCATGGCAGAAGTGTTTATGGATTTATTGTTCACATCCATTAGCAACAAGTCTCAAAGTAATCCAGACTTTCTCATTTATAGTTTCGGTTTCTTCTCGCAGCTGTTCCACGCACTAAAAGTCCAAGATGCTCATTCCTTAATCTATAAATCAGAAAGAGACATAAAGGGAATATAAAAAATGAGGGAATAGCGATAAAATACGAGGGAGACGGAAAAAGAATCATTTAGTTCTATCTGCTTGCTTTCTCTTTTTTTGTTTTTTTTTTTTTTTTGTTTCTGTAAGAAAAATGTACTTGTTAATGATGACAAGAAGGGATCATCAGAAAAACATTACTAGGGCGACCAAGCGAAGTGGCAGGCCAGACAAGGTATTGTGGGTAATCGTGCGGGCAACTTACGTTTCAAGTTGCCCTCACAAAATGTGACAGTCCAGACAGCAGAAAATAAAGTTTAAAATGAAAAACTTTTTTCTTTATTGAAATATTCTTTTATGTTTTCCTAGCAGAGCAGCTAATATAGTGACTTTCCTGTGAGGTGGACAAACACATCTCGACTCCCAACAAGAGTACGGTAATATCTCTTCCGCCTCTCAGTGTAGACTAAACATGGTGCACACTCAGTCTCATAATCAGTATCAGGGGCCCATTCCTAGAGGCCAATTGGGCGAGGTCTGAAACTGACCACTACTTCTCCATTTAATAAAAGTTAAAGCAGTCCCGTTAGAGGCCCGGATTGGCCCAGAGAGTTCCATGAAATTAAGGTTCCCAGATTTTATGACAACGGCACAGGATGATGGTAAGGTTGTAAGCCTTACGCACCGACCATTTTTACCCCTAGGAAATACGCCTGATACCCATTTCTATTAGAGGCTGAATCGACCCCAGGGCCATAGTGCGATCGGGAGGATTTTATGTCAATGAAAAATTCCAATGACACCATCTGGGATCTTCTCCATTTACTACCAAGGTTGATAATGTATGGAACAATACCCCCACTCCTCCAGACGTCTTTATGTATCCGTGATAGGCTAAAGCGTAAATTACTGTGCTTTATCTAGAAGTGTAACTTAGATCCTAACACGTTTCTTACACAAAGTGCTATTTACTGTAGGTAAAGTTGGTCTAATATTGTAGAACACAGATTCAGGGAAGAGTATGTAATTAACGTATTAAAGGATTGCTTCAAGTTAAGAGATACTGCAATATTTCTTTAGCATTTCTTTGGTTGATGTCCCGAAAATCGATTTGAGACAGAGGGAATGGTGACTACGCTTCAAGCTTCACAATAATAATCGTAATTCAATGAGAGGTGTAGTTTTTACAGGTGTCAGTGTTAACAGTTGTCAGTTTTGACAGTTGTCAGTTTTGACACAAAGACCATTTGATACTTGTCAATATAATGCACATTTACTGATCACTAATTTAGTTTTACCACACTAGGCAACTTTCAAGACTGTCTTTCTTTTTATTCTCAGTCTGGCCCCTTTCCACCTACTCGTTGCAGACGGAGAAGATTATTGTTACATTTGTTCACACTGATGTCACATACACTCAGTAGGTCTCCTCCGGACGAGGGATCAGTCTGGCGCAGAGGCCTCCACCTGACAATACACAGCATTTCAAGCATTTCTTCTTCTTCTTCTCTTCTTCTTCTTCTTCTTACATTAGCACTACAGCCCACTGTGGGCTTTGGTCTGCCGAAGAATGTCCTTCACTTTTTCCTATCTGCCACCAACTCTCTCCATCTTCTCACTCCCAGCACTTGAAGATCTCTTTCTACTTCCTCTTTCCATCTTTTCCTGGGTCTTCCCCTTCTTATCGTCCCTTCCAGTTCTTGAGTGAAGATCTTTTTGGGCATCCTATCCTCCTCCATTCTCTCTAAGTGACCTAACCAGCTTATCCTTTGCCCTTTTATCCATTTTACTATATTTTCTCCTTTACTCATCTCTTCCAGTTCTCGATTCATCGGACTTTTCAATTCCCCGTTTTCACATTTAGGACCATATATTCTTCTAAATAATTTCCTTTCAAAAATTAGCAGAGCTTGTTCTTCTTTCTTCATCAACGTCCATGCTTCCGCTCCAAGCTGCACTACCGGTCAAGCGTTTGTTAATACCGCTAAATACTGAACCCGTGGTTACCCTAAAATATAGTAAGCAAATAGAATTTTGGTTGCAAAGTAATAAAGAGACACGCTGTTTTAATGAAGAAAATTAGCACTGCTCACAAATTAAATTTATTTTTTACTGTAATGTTGATTCCGCTTTCCCAATTCCTTTTCGGAAAAAAAAATATTAGTCTAATTTTAGGAACGGATAAACATGAAAAGCGTTTTTTTAATTCAAAGTCAGAACCGCCGAAATTTTAAAATATCAAAAACTTTTATAAATTCTCCTATGTGTGAATGTCTGTAGGTTTCACGGGATTAACTCAAACATGTCTCGTGTTTGAAATGTTTATGTAAGGATAGAAGTATAAGTTCGTATCAAAGTCCAAGAATGCCATTATTGGGCAATTAAGTGTTTGAACAAAAATTATTTTATTTAATATGTCATTTTACGTCAAATAAGATACATGCGAAAGGATGACGGACAATCACAATACTTACTTACTTACTTACTCCATTTTGCTGAGTTCTTCTTGAGAAGCTAACTGGTTTGCAGCTAGTCAAGAAATTCCCCGCATTTCACGGAACCCGAATGTTCATTACCGCACTCACAAGCCTCCGCCACCTGTCTCTATCCTGGGACAGCCCAATCCAGTCCATATACCCACATCCCACCTCCTGGAGATCCATCCTAATATTGTCCACTCATGTACGTCTAGGCCTCCCCAGTGGTATCTTTCACTCCGGCTTCCACACCAAGACCCCATACACCCCCTCTCTTCACCCATATGCGCCACATGCCCAGCCCATCACATTCTTCTCGATTTTATCACCCGCACAATATTGGGTAAGGAGTACAGATCATTTAGCTCCTCGTTATACAATCTCCTCCATTCCCACGTTACCTCGTCCCTCCTAGGTCAAAGTATTCTCCTCAACACCATGTTCTCAAACACCCTCAGCTTCCTTTCCTCCTGCGATGTCAACGACCAAGTTTCACACCCATACAAAACAACTAGCAAAATTATAGTTCTATATATCTTGATCTTTACATTTTTGGATAGCAACCTGGAAGCAAAAGATTTTGCACCGAATGATAGCAAGCAATTCCTGACCTCAATCTGTTCTTAATTTCTTCCGCGATAGAATTTTGATGTTCCCAAATATTTACCTGGACAATCATAATACAGGTGTTTATTTCGGAAAATTGTGTTGGCGGAGGAGGGTTATAGGGACATTATCATTAAACGCTATAAGCGTCTGAAAATAATTTCATAGTCTATGGACATACTCTGCAGGACTGGGCCTGCAACTAAGAAGAGAGAACTGTGGAAAGAAGAAAGCATTTTAAGATTAGAACTTTTCAGGATGGGATGTGAACCATGTACATTATGAATGAAAATGAGAGTCGTAATCGGAATTCTATCTGCCCTGAACACATTGGAGTACACCGACTGGTGTGAATATCCTCACGTTGGGATGATAGTGGATGGTTCTATGGCTGTGGAAATTTTCCAAAAGAAACGAATTAATTCAATTATAGGAATAGAACTATAATATATAGAGTAAAGCATTTTATAACAAACGTGAGTCACTCTTAAACAGATTGTGTATCCTCATTAAGATGTTTTACATTTAAATGTTCAGGTAGTCGGCTAATAGAATAACCGAATTAAGTATGTCATAAACTTTAATCAGAATATGTCCAGAGAATTTTCATGCATTTCCTAAACTTGTAATATTCTGTATATAATAAAGTTTCCGATGAATTATTCAAATCTTATGTTTATTGCACCGTGCATCATTGTAATAGTTGAAGAATAAAAGACCAACTTGAAGTCACTTCTTATTTTATTTCAATTCTTATGTACTCAGCATGTTTCGGACATTAATATATCCATCATCAGGAGCTTTAGACTGCGCTGTTGAATTACTACATCGGCGGTTTGTTGTCGGTTCGTTGTGTGTTGGAGATTTGGTGCGGCTGGGTTTGAGTAGTATCCTTGTTGCCTGCAACACGGAAACCACTCAAACCCAGCCGCACCAAATCTCCAACACACAACGAACCGACAACAAACCGCCGATGTAGTAATTCAACAGC
>Ga0131853_10005620_pt1 | contig 22627 bp, 13 predicted proteins | sample TergutLab28metaG_FD_92764 | JGI IMG/M metagenome (GOLD analysis project Ga0131853, IMG submission 92764) | Labiotermes labralis P1 segment gut microbial communities from Petit-Saut dam, French Guiana - Lab288 P1 (version 2) (version 2) | ecosystem: Host-associated > Arthropoda: Insects >...
CTCAAACACCCTCAGCTTCCTTTCCTCCCTCAATGTCAGCGACCAAGCTTCACACCCATACAAAACAACAGGCAAGATTATAGTTCTATATATCTTAATCTTTAATTTCCTGGACAGCAACCTTGAAGACAAAAGATTCTGCACCGAATGATAGCAAGCATTTCCTGACCTCAGTCTACTCTTTATTTCTTACCGAATAGAATTTTGGATTGTTAAAGTTGTTCCCAAATATTTAAACTCTTCCACCTAGGGAACAGACACAAGTGGCAACATTTACTGGCGTCTTTTTTTAATAGTCTTTGTAAGCGCACGAAAAATAGTGTCGTTTTGAAATATTGGGTTTTTTAAATAAGAATATATTGTTGTCTTAAATTAAGCAAAGCCTGAAACAGGCTTGTATTTAATTAGTACGTGTTGGCATTAGAAGCAATTAGCACGGAAATATGTGGAGATATATGTTCGTGTTGCACACTGCTGTATGAGGTGTAGGTGACAGTGTTTACTGTAGCAAGCCGAAGTAACGCTGTGTTACAGACACACACAATATGTAAACTTTGTGTGTGTGTGTGTGTGTGTGTGTCTGCAGGAATTGATGGAAGGTGTGCCTGCAGCACACAGCAGCTACACCTGAAACGTAATACATAAACAATGCCCGTACTGAACAAAACATGTGTTTCGACAGCATATGACACAACACACCTGACACACCTTTCTGTGTGTGTTCAACTTCAGCGCACACCACGTCTGTCAGACCAGCTGACCACCAGTGCTGACCTTTCACTGAATGACCGAAACTATCCGCAGTCAGCAGTAACATTCTGTGGACGTCTGTTTAGTGCCGTGCTGTATTGTGTGTAAACTGACTGTGTTGAGTTCACAGGGAAGGAAAATCAGGGCAAAACAACATGGCAATTTAAGGTTACCAAAACGGTGAATATCAAGGTCACGCTGTTATTTCTTGTAACCCCTGTAGTGAGGTACAGGAGAACTAACGTATCGGAGACGTCTTCAGTATTCAGCTTCAAGATATCGTGAAGAACGCGGCAGTGCTTTACCATTAACATCCCCCCCCCTCCATAACTGTTTGCCGTATTTATAATTTCAGTACATAAGCCATCAAACAAACCACAACCATGTCTAAAATATGTCACGTTTTCTATAACTCGGCCCTGTCGCAAAAAATTCTTACATGTCCAAAGTCTGCAGACAACCGGATCTTACCAGTTTTGACATATTTATTCACCTACATTTTCCTTCCATTTATAGCTAATTCGTGGCCAATAGAAACAAAACATCAGTATACAATATCATGTGACTGAGCTAGAACGCACAGCCTTGTATGTAATGTACCAAGTGCCACTGTCACTGTCCAGTACAACATCAAAATTTGTAACTGAAAACTTTAAAAACAAATTAATTTTTTTAGAAGTCAATACAATATTATATTTAGGATTAGTCATCATCTGACCTAATTGCAAGAATACAAAAGGGTGTATATTTTACAACTGTATATCAGGTTTGAGACCGCAACATTTACAATCTAAAATATACACATAAGAAATAACGAAAAAAATACAGATTTTCTTAAATGTTTAATTTTAAGTTTATATAAAGCCAAAATGTATAAGTAGAGTAGTGTGACGTAGTCAAATAGATATAAAATTATTGGAAGAGACTGCGAGTGACAAGAACACAGTCAAACAAATTAAGGGTCTATATATAATATTATCCTTTTTTAAATATCTTATTTCCTGGGTGAAGATTTTGTTCTATATTTCTCTCATGAGACATGAACTCAAACACTCACACCATCACAATTTGTTGTGATTTACAAGAAGCATTTCAAAGAAAATTTCTGTCTACAGGCACCTCTAAACTTCATATCCATAAATCAAATTTTCGCTGTTTACAGACATCAACAGCTGTATTATACTACATTACACAGAAAACCCCAATAGAAACTGACTATTCTTATTACACTGTAAGCCATTTGAATATGCTAAATTATGAGGCGCAAGTATGGCTTCCAGGTAGCAGGTTCGCGTGTCCGCCATGTTGTTATTGCCAATCGAAAGAAATTAAGAAACAGCCTAGTTGTCCCTTGCAAGTTCATGCTTTCTAATTTTTGTACTTATATTGTAATCCTGACACGACAGTGACGTAATTACATCGAAAGCATTGAGTGTCTAATAAATAGAACGTCGAATTTAGAATTATGTCTCTCTGGTTAGTTACTGGGGTAAGGGTTAGTGACTGTTGAATTGCAAACAGTTGCACAGTTTGAAAGGTAATAGGTCTAGTGTGTGACTGGCTTGTAACAGTAAAGGTGAGGGGGACTTGGTGGTAAGTGTAACTTGTAAAAACAAAAAGAGGAGAAAATAAAGAACAAAAGACAAACAACAACAATAGCAATAATAAAGAGGATTAAAAACTGTTGACACCGAAAACAGACGGTACATAATGGCTATAATCTTCTATTTTTATCAACACTTATTTGTTGCGAAGCATTTTCTACTGGCCTTTATATCTGCAATTTCGACGCACACCAAAGAGTCACACGTGTCAATTATTAATGTCTTGTTTTTAGCAGAAAAAAAAGCTGCAAGCAGTATCTTAACAGTGACATGTTTATTATACCTTAAATCAAACACATGTTGCCAGCAAAACGAAGAGCTAATTCATGTATATATACTGACGGTAAGAGAATTCTTGCAGTTATTGCGAAGTCCATTTGATATCGGTCGTTCAGCGGTACACAAATAGGTAAGTGCCTTCATGCACACCTGATTATAGCACACGGAAATCCTCAGCAAGAGCCACAAATAAGCGGTAGTGAAAATGGGCAGTATCAGCACAGATGTGGAGATTTGATTTAAGTAAATAATTTTGCTCCAAAGTAAAATGTCATCTGTTCTTGACATGAAGGCACATAGGGAATTCAAAGTATTGTCCCACTGATTCGTAGCCTTGCCAGTAGGATAGATTGTGTTGAGTGTTCAACACGCCTTCCGTCCGCTTTATCCCATGTAAAGACCCTCCGGTTCCCATCGGATATGAGATTGGGTGGGCCTCAGAGCATTTCTGGACGCTGTGGGCAAGAGGAAGCTCTTTTGTTCCTGCCAGTATTCGAAACCCGGACCGTCCAGTCCGTAGCCACGCACAATACCGACTGCACTACACATCTGAAATATCTGTCAACGGCTCAATATCGTGATGACCTATCATTATGATCACCGGTCAGTTACAGCTTGTCAGCAGCACTGCCAATTAGTGCTGCAGATTGCTATTACCCAGACATTTCGCTCATAAGGCAGCGTTTATTTGTATTCCGGTGGGGTTAAAGGATTTGTTCGTGCTAATCTGTATTATAAGCTAATGCTCAAATCTTTCCTCAACCTCAGATAGTGCCTCACACGACACTTTTAACCTTTTGGCGCCGGAATTATTTTTTTAATTTTAGCACATCCTGTATATAAAATGTGAATAATACAGGAACCAAATACGTTAGAATTATGAAACAAACTGCATTTTAAAGAGGAAAAAAAAACAGACAGTATATACCATGTTTAAAATATTCAGTAACTATATTTGTTGAATAAATATATAAAATGCAACTTTAGAGGTTAGCGGTGCGGTACGACCACTATGGTTGACATTAGGCGTCAAAAGGTTAATTTACTTGCTGAATGTTCAGGCGCATTCTTCGGCTTTATTGCAAACCTCACATGAAATCAGGTTGGGACTCACTCACGTACACGAAGGTAGTTTAATCTTTAGTGTGTTTTAACACTCATCATTTTGAAGTTTAGACCACTCAGCTGCGCTGTCACGAACTGATCCTACAAGCATCAAATGATAGGACGGCGATAAATATGAACTGGAGTGTGACTGGGGGACAGGATCGGGATGTAATCAAATGTAAGCCAACTTACTATCTCAGCATTTCCCTCCAAAAACTGAAGAAAACCTCAGTAGACCCCAGTCAGCAAACTCAGTTTCGCGGGCAAGGGGCACCTCCCGAACACAATTCAGAAGCCCAACATCTTCAGTCAGAGCATTTGGGCCAAATAGACAAAAGTACTAAAGAGGCGTAAGGCTGCTTAATTTGGTAGATAGATGCTAATGTTTCGGATAAACCTGCTGCCTCCATCTTCAGGGTAGAGGGTTGGAGGAACATGAAATTATTTTTTTAGATCCTTAATTCGAACAGGTCCAGAACTACAGCCGTTACATAAAGTGATGTCCACTATAGAAGATCATCACATGAAACTTGTCCCTATCTCGCTACTGAGTGTTCAGATTACTGCAATTTGTGATGTACTGTACTGTACCTAAAGGTAGAGCTCGCCCTGTACAGGCCATAAATGCCCAGAGGGTTTGTAGAGATAAAGTTCCAGACTTTCATTAACCTTGGCGCTAAGTGCTCGAGGGTGATCAACACCAAACCCCGGTCGCTTTACCTCCGGGAAATAAAAGCGGTGCCCATTGTACAGGACACTGTGTGGGCTTCGGGGCCTGTCAGGGCGGGTAAGGGAAACGTCAACTCCACCGGGGTTCGAGCCCCAAACCGTCCAGGCCATAGCGAATTACTATACCGACTATGCCTTCAGGCCTGGGATGTACGTATGTGTAGCAAAGTATGTAAGTACCAAATTACACTGTGTGTTGTTAGTAACGTCTTTAGACCAACAGAACTCACTTGCTTCCTCGTTGGGTGACTGTGAGTCAAGGGAATGTATGCGCTGTGTTTGAGATTAACTTCGCCAACTGTTGTCCTTCACGAAAATAAAAACAGCATCTGAAACCACGTGACCTCGAAAATTTGTAAGACGTTCAACGTCCAAAATATAAGTAAAAACGATTAGTAAAACAGCTTAATCCACAGATATGGCCTACGTAAGTAAATTCGAACACACAATTCTGGCCGCTGACTAACTGTCTAACACACAGACACACATTGGCTCATGTGGTGAGCTAAATTTCACAACGACAGTTCTTCACAGCCCTCAGAATAGGTCTTCGTAGAAGTCATAATGCTCCACAACACCAGCCAGCCGTTATAACTCTCCCCTTCTGGAAGCACAAAGTGAATCTTCCGCCTGTTCTTCTTCGTCATAGCTTGAAGTCTGCATAGTAATACACTCTATCAAGCGTTTTGGGCGGTGGAGGTATCACTCCACGCATTCTTGATATCGTCATTATATGTAAGTGGACAGCATCAGGCCCCGCCCGCTTTACCTTCGGATGAACAAGGAGCCACCTATACCCACTGGAAAGCAGGACGACCGGGTCTTGACAATTTTTTAGGACAGAAAAATTCCCCATACAGAGAATGGAAAGGCAGTTCCTTCGTCGCACACACCGGACCGTAGTCACTGGATCGACCGGAATATACCGGCTCTTTTTATGTCTGCCCTGTGGTTGTTTTAAATGTTGATTCGAACAGCACACTTCCGAGTAGAAATCGCTCAGCCGGCCACACTGGCAGACAATTGTGCCCATGCTCTTTGCTTTTCACTTTCTGCAGACACAACCTTCAGCCTTTTTGCTATTCCGGCGCAGAAGGGATAAACGCGGTGTGATACATCCTCACCTCACAATCCGGACCAAAACCACTCGCCCCGGCTGCGTGGAATTTCAAAAGGAGCGGGTGTACACAGATTAAAAGGAATCAAGTTGATGAAGGGGAGGAGGGGAAGAAAGGGGTCAAAGGGATAAGAAGAAGACGTGAATAACAGAGAATGTGGGAAGAAAAGATGTGACAGCTTGATTAGTGCATGGATGTCATGCGGCTACTGCGCGCAGCTGGGGATACGGTCCTGGGTTGGAGTTCAGGTGCTGCGAGGCTGGCCTACGTTCGTTGCATAAAGCACATAAATGAACCCATAATATGGATGTCGGGTGTCTACCCACATGTTACATCTCAGAATCTACTCAATTTGGTGACATTCGAAGTTTTATATGTACTGCTAATGATTTCCCACCCTGAATAAGGACGTAGCAAGTTTAACCGAAACCAGAATATTCTATCATGACGAGAGAGAGAGAGAGAGAGAGGATGCAATGTTCTCCGAAACGCTGGTTTACTACCACCTGGATCTGCAGATCGTCACATCTCCAACAGGCAACAATTTTAAAATCGAGCGAATTCTGGATTCTTGGCAAGAGAATCCTTCCTGGACCCCCTGAACACCGAAGAAGAAAGTAATAAGCTTCTTCGAAACGTCGCCACAATTACCCCGTGATGCATGTCATATCCCAGGTGAGCAAAATTTTCAGTATGAATATTCACACATAAGACACACTGACATCGCAAAAGTGAGTTTCTCACTTCGGAAAGGAATGACCGATTATAAGGTGGTGGCAGCTACAGCAATCACGTGACGAGTTCCTGAGTGCTCATTGTGAGGTTTTCAAGGTGGTGGTGGTGGTGGTGGTGGTGATGGTGGTGATGGTGGTGATGTTGGTATTTTTGTTGTTGTTGTTGTTGTTGTTGTTTACAGCTCTGTCGTATATGGGCTACGTTATTCAGAAATTTGTTACCGGCCTTCCAGAAGCGCTATGCTGCCACAAGACGGTGACGGTCACTTTTCAGAATATCTAAAAGCCGACATGTTTTCAAGCCAGCAGGTTGGTGCAGCTAACGGTAATGGTCTACACTTCTAGCTTGGAGATACTTGGTTCAGAACATCAACCGAGAATCAGTTATCTTGCTTATGTGCTTTTGCCGAGTCGCTCCATCCTATCATAAGTACGGTGTCACCACTAAACCACGACTTCTACCTTCAAAATCGTCCCGCTTTTTTCATTAGCGACTATGCTTCGTGCTAGACAATCTTGGGTTCGAGTCCCGGTATCAGCACCATATTTTTCTATTCTCCTAAACGTCCAGACGACCTCTGAAGCCCACCCACCGTCCTGTTCAGTGCGAAACTGGATTCCTTCCTGGGGTAAAGCAGCCGGGAGCTGAAGGTAGCCAATCACTTCCATCTAGTGTCGAAGTTAGGAAAGAGTGGAGCTACACCTCTACTTCCCCTATATGCTTTTGTGAGTTGGACAGGGACACATTTACCCGCAACTTTGATTTAAGGTTGCTGTAAATTGGTAAGGTTAATAGCGGCGGTGGGGTGAGAGGGGAAATCTCGGCCCATATTCTGTGTGAGTGTGAGGTTTTGACCTCACTCAGACACGCGTATCTGGGCTCCTTTATCTTGGAGCCGGAGGATATTAAGAGTTTAGGCTTGGGGGCCAACTGGAACTTTAGTAAGGTTACGGGGCTCCCATGATTCAATATGGGGCACAAAGGGCCCTTTTAATCAAGGCCTAGGTGTATCGGGGCTGAGAGGCCCCGAACCCAAATGCAAATAAATCAGTCAACCAATCTATCTATAATAGCGTCGGGTATAGGTGATTGAATTAATTAATTAAGTTGGGCTCGAGCGCTTGCGGTCCCGATGCACCTAGGCCTCAAATGGGGCCCCTTTTATCCCATAATCTGATACCAGGTCAAAGGGATCCCTGTTCCTTTGCTAAAGTTCCAGATTTCCCCCAAACTTAGATACTTAATATCCTCTGAATCCAAGAAAAAAGAGCCCAGACATGTAGGTCTGAGTGTTGGGGGAAAAACTGTCCAAGTGCCACTTTGTCTACAATAAATTACACACGGATTGGCCGCGAATAGAACATAGACCTGCAAGGTGGCAGGCCGGCGAATGACAGACTGAGCCAAAGCAAAGCCAAAAATTTTTTCTCAATACGTCATTTAACAACGACATAGCATAACATCGTCAAACAAATGACAAAAAGCTGCATTTATATATATATATAACTGATAGACAGTTCCAATTAAGACACAGTTGATCAAACGTACGTGGGCAGACGGTGTGACGTCACCGAAGCGCACAGCGAACTCTTTCGTTTCATCTCCAAGTCGATGCTGGAGTTGAGAACCGTACACAGGATGAAGATGTCCACCGGCCCCTGAGGATTGTCAGCCCGAATTACACGGCACTGAACACAGTGGAATGTACCGGGCGGTTCATTAACGTGCAACAGGGTGTTCCACATACACCAACACTCTATGGCATGATCCACGAAGATGAGCCTTCTTTATTAATAATAACTTGCTTGTCACTCTCATTTACAGGCAGTTCGATAAACGTCATACAGCCAGCAGGCAACCGCATGACACCTCATAAGCTTAGGTTAACGCCGACAATATTCATTTGGAGTCCACAGCGATTGTCAAACTTATTATTGTGCAACAGCACAACACAGTCGATTCGTCACGCACTTATACTTTCTACTTACTTACTTACTCACTTACTTACTTACTACATAGAACAAAGTCCCTCAGAAGCTAACCGGTTTTCAACCAGTCACGAAATTCCCCGAATTTTATGGAACCCGAATGTTCGTTACCGCATTCACAAGTGCTCTTCATTTGTCCCTATCCTGAGCCAGCTCGATCCAGTCCATGCCCCCACATCCTACTTCCTGAAGATTCATCTTAATATTATTCTCCCATCTATGCCTGGTTCTTCCAAGTGGTCTCTTTCCCTCAAATTTCCCCACCAAAACCCTGTATACGCCTCTCTTCTCCCACATAAGTGCTACATGCCCAGCCCATCTCATTCTTCTCGATTTGATTACCCGAATAAAATTTGGTGAGCAGTACAGATCACTAAGCTCTTCAATATGTAGCTTTCTCCACTACCTGTTACCTCATATCTCTTAGACCCAAATACCTTCCTCAGCACCCTATTCCCCAACACCTTCAGTGCACGTACCCCCTCAATGTGAGTGACCGAGTCTCACACCCACACAAAACAGGCAAAATTATAGTTCTGCTGATGCGCCACCCCAAAATATTCATGAAACTGTACGTGCCAGACATGAAGCCCACGAAGTCAGTATTGAGATCTATCCCTAGATCTCGCCATTACTGGCCTTACCCAGCATCCTAACAACGCAGTTCTGTTTTGGTTCCCAAAATACTGAATCTGCTCTCCGTCATGACTGCGTACTGACTGTCATGCAAGGAATTTCTGTGTTCTGTAATTCCAGACCATCTCGGTGAGACAGTAAAAAAGAAAACCTCCTTGGAGAGAAAGGTTCCTTTTAAGATGAACGAAATATCCAAATTTAGAAGTTGTTGGTTTCGAACCTATGTCTGACGCACAACAAGTCATGTAGCTTATTATCTGTGTTTCGAACTGTACAGATCTCAGGGTCATTAGAAATGTAAATGCTGGATTAGGCCGAGTTATTGTCCAAGTTACACCGGTTTGGAGACTCAGTCTGTCGCCTTAAGGGAAGAAAACGAACTGCGGGTGTTGCAGAATACGCTGTTGAGGAGAATAAATGGAGCCCAAAAGCAGAAAGTGACAGGAGACTGTGGAAGACTGCTTGCTGAGGGGATACATTATGTGCACTCTTCAAGTAACATGCCAGAAATCCAGAAACGTTCCTGTTGAGAAAACTGTATGGAACAGAAAACTTAAAGTGATTAGGCCTAAATAACAATAATTTACTAAAATGGATTTTGACTAACTTTGGGGAACGTTTGTGACGTGGTTCCTTTGGTTCACGACAAGGGCCAGTGGGGAGCTTTTGCGAGTACGGTAATGAACCTTCGAGATCCATAAAAGGGAAATAATATCTTGACTAGCAAACAGGCTGCTAGCTCCTGAAGAATGGATATTCTATGTGGAGTTAATTCGCAGTCAGTTTGCCAGATGAGATAGGCACAGTACAGTGGCACAGGGCACAGGATTATCTCCAAGTACTTCGGGTTTTCCCCTGTCAGTATCATTCCGTCAACGCTTCATGCTAATTCATTCGTCTGTAACCCACACTTTATTATCTTAGTATCTGACAGCGTCATTCTGTAACACAGTTTAACAAGATCAGCAATGTACATATAACGTAACAAGGAGGCGTATTTCTACAACCATTGCTGCATTGAAGAAGCGGTGAGTATTATATATTCTGCGTTTGTGTCTGTAGCCTTCGGTATCCAGCAAGCAATGCGCACACGCCATATTGTTATCTGTGGCCTGTCTGGCTCTACAATATTATCCAACATTATCTCACAAACAGTACGATTTTCGAAAAGAGAAAATTATTGAACCAAAAATGTGTGTTTTTATTGTCTCTACAGCTTTGTGTGAAAAAAATTTATCATTCTAAGAAGAAATGAGCAAGATATTGTCATAAATTTGCATGGGTCTTGTTGTGAAGTATTGTAGAGTATCCGTCGTTCTTATTAGATTGTAATGGAACTTGAATTTTTCCGACATATTTTCGAAAAATACTCAAATATTAAATTTCATGAAAATCCGTCTCAGTGGAAGCCGAGATGTTCCATGCGGAGAGACAGAAGGACAGACAGAAATGACGAAGCTAAAAGTCGCTTTTCGCAGTTGTGCGAGTGCACTAATAAAAGCACACAAACACTGCACTGTTTATGTTACAATGTAAAGTATACAGCTGACTAACAACAATAATTATGCATGACGGTAAAGGTAAAGGTCACCCTAAAACAGACCACGAAGGTCCAGACAGGAAGTAGCGTTATAGCTTTACTCTTTCTTTAACCTCGGCGCTAAATTGAGTTGGGTGGTCAACGACATGCTCCCACCACTTTACCCCCAGGAAAGACCCAGAACCCATTTTAGAGGGGGCTGGGTGGGTCCCAGGGCCGGTCTCGACGATTACAGAAAATCTCACCCCTACTGGGATTCGATCCCCGGACCGTCCACCCCGTAGCGAGTCGCTATGCGACTGAGCTATCCCGGCCCACGAAATAATTATACATTAGATACAAAATGAGGGTTCTAGCGAACATTGTTACAATTACATACATACCTACCAGCAAGCATACTTTACAAATCACATACTTACTTTCTCCATGGAGCAGAGTGCTCCTTGAAAAGCTGACCGTCTCTCAGCTAGTCAAGATATTCCCCAAATTTAATGGAACCCGAAAGTTCATTACCGCATTCACAAGTGCCGGCCACCTGTCCCTATCCTGAGCCACATCGATCCAGTACATGACCCCCACATCTCACTTCCTGAAGATCGATCTTAATATTATCCTCCCATCTACGCCCGGATCTACAAAGTGGTCAGTCACACACATAACTTTATATAAACATCGACTCTCGCATTGCTACAACACCGATACCGTTCTAAAATTGAAAGTGTAGCTACTTGGATCCAGTCGAGTAGGTCTGCTCTATTGTGTCAGGCGCGGACTGTCCTCATTAGTAAGGTTACAATTACCATTACTACCGTCGGAATCCTTTTGATGATCGTATCAGCAGGTAGAGAGCAGATCGCTGTACGGTGTCGCTCTCGATCAGCTCACTCCGGAACATTTAAGTGGAAAGTGTCTATGTAAACAGCTGTGATCCTCCCCGCTCTGTGAGAAATTCAGGGTCCCCGGTAGGCGGGCCACTTCGCTGCTACGTGTCGTTGGAATAGCAAGGAAAAGGTTGAAGGTTACTGGAATGTGACGCGCTGTTAAGTGCCGGTGTTCGGATTGGACTCCTGCCTCCATCTTCAGGGTAGAGGCATATGCCGGACAGGAAAAATTAGATGTAATACGGAGTGGGCGACAAGTCCGTGTGCACCCGACGGCAATTGGGATGCAGGTTAGAGTGGCGGTCACAGTCAGTGAATAGGTACCGAGACCTTTTGTGCTTAAGGTAAAGCGCAGTCTGAACTTGCAGATGGAGCAGTAGAATATGGCAAAATACAGTCATGCGTCTCTTAACGACGGGAATACATTCTGATAAATGCATCGTTAGGCGATTTCGTCATTGTGCGAACGTCATAGATTGTACTTATACAAACCTACAGTACAGTATAGCCTACTACACACCTAGGCTATATGACATGGCTTATTGTTCCTAGGCTACATACCTGTACAAAATGTTACTGTACTGAATACTGTAGGCAACTGCAACACAATGACAAGTATCATAATATTATAATCTTATGGGACAACCGTCGTATACGCGGTCCGTCGATGAGCGAAATGTCGTTATGCGGCGCATACCTGTACCTGGTCATATATGACTTGCTGCTTCCGTACGGTACGTTACCTTTCTTGCACAGGTCCACAAGGGATATTCGCTCACTCTGTATATAAGGGCTGAGAGCGAACCAACAGGAAAACCATAGCCTAAATAGGAAACTGTTCTCCGAAACGTCGCTCTTTGTCTACCAGTCTGCATGCTGTTACACCTATGAAGAGCAACCCGGTTTCAAGTTAATTCAAAAGTTGGGAAGTTTTGAGCCATTGTAGGCCCAATGTAAAAAAAAAAAATTGGTGACCAAACCTACGCGCAGCTCTGATCTGACTTTGCTGCTAGATCAGTTCACACCTCCACTCATTCTTAATCTTGGCTCTAGACGGAAATGCTTGCTTAACTTCTCGCCTCTTTGAGTAGAAGATTGTGAACAGACTTAATCCGAATTTCGTTTCAATCCAGTGCACTGTTCCCAAACTGCTGCCCTCCGTCCCAGTTTGCGGTCGGTTACCACAAAATGTCAAAGCTTGGCGCCACTGTTGCGGCGATGCTAGCGACAGATGGCTTGTGTGGCCAGCGATGAATGCACAATGAGGTGATCCTTCATCGGTGGCCGGCAGCACAATCCATCTTGTTCAAGAGAACACACGAAAAGCGGTACGCGATCATGACATCAAAAACGCATTTAATCTGAAACCTTCAAAGGAATAATGTAATCTGAAGACAGGCACAATAAGAACAGATGATATCACATGCACTGTGATTTACACACCACACAAACTTCTGTTAAACATGAAAACAACGTTATAGCTGTGTCTTTAGTAGTTGTTTAACGGAGTACAATGGAAGAGCCTTATCCTGAGATCAGGTCCGTCTGCCAGTCCGTGACCTAGTGCCAGCGACTAAACAGTGTGCCAAACTGTCGTACACTTCGATACAAGGCTCCTTCCCAAACTCTGCTTAGTAAGGTGCTTCCAGGAAACTGGCTCAGTGGCAGTGATACTTCACATAAACTTTAGACGCCTAACGTCAACTATAGTTGACGTATCGCACCGCTAACCTCCAAAGTTGCATTTTGTGTATTTATTCAACAAATATAGTCACCGAATATTTTAAACACGGTATATATTCTCCGTTTTTTCTCTTCAAAATGCAGTTTGTTTCATAATTCTAACTTATTTGGTTCCTGTATTATTCACATTTTATATACAGGGTGTGCTAAAATTAAAAATTTAATTACGGCGCCAAAATGTTGAAGACGTAACTGAGTCTATAATCATTTTGTCCTTATTTATCGATCGATTCCAATGAAAGCCAGCCTACAGGTCTTAGTGAAACTCCGCTGAATATTTGTGACTTTCGTGGAAGTGGACCCAAACTCAATTTAGGGACGTAAATAAAATTTGTTCTTTTTTTCTGCGCTTCTATTCCAATTCGGGTAACATTCGGTAAATGAATGTCCACGAATATCTACCGAATGATATTAAGATTCGTGAAGCCGACGGTGTGAAAGCCATACTTCAGAAGGTAAATGACTTTTGGCAAATTTTGTATATTTGATTTGTATCAGAGTTGGATACAATTCAGCACAGGAGATGTTCACAGCGCTTTGTTAGCGAATGTTTGTTGGGGAGTTGACTCCATGCGCTAGTGGTCAGTTCTATAGTACTCTTTACGAGAAAATTCGGTTACCATTTCTACAGGCTACGTGCACAAGCAGCGTTGTTGTGTGTTTAGTTTTGTGTAGCTGACTGGCTGAGTGCGGCTGGTTCTTGGCAAGATGGTCCGCCGAATGTGTCCGGTTTCTGTGAAGATGATTAGATCTGTATGTGCGTTCTTCAGGAAGATGATTATATCTGTATGTGCATCCTTCAGGAAGATGATTATATCTGTATGTGCATTCTACAGGAAGATGATTTGATTTGTGTGTGCATCCTTCAGGAAGATGATTATATCTGTATGTGCATCCTTCAGGAAGATGATTATATCTGTATGTACATTCTTCAGGAAGATGATTTGATTTGTGTGTGCATCCTTCAGGAAGATGATTATATCTGTATGTGCATCCTTCAGGTAGATGATTAGATCTGTATGAGCATCCTTCAGGAAGATGATTAGATTTGTGTGTGCATCCTTCAGGAAGATGATTATATCTGAATGTGCATCCTTCGGATAGATGATTAGATCTGTATGATTATCCTTCAGGAAGATGGCTAGATCTGAACGTGCATCCTTCAGGAAAATAATTAGATCTGTATGTGCATCCTTCAGTAAGATGGTTAGAACGTTATGTGCATCCTTCAGGTATATGATTAGCTTTATATGTGCATCCTTCAGGTATATGATTAGCTTTATAAGTGCATCCTTCAGGAAGATGGTTGGCCCATCATGTCCGGCTTTCAGCCATGTGGTTCTAACTGCATCAGTTTTTTTTATACCGTAAGCCTGATCCATGCATGCCCCATCCATGTTTAATATTGGATGGTGTTAATGACAAGTCACCCATTTTATTGTGAAATTAATGGGCACGTAAGGCCAAAGCGAAGGTGTTGTGTTGTTCACGGACACCAGATGTGTCCCTGTGTTGATGTTCTCGCGATAAAATCGCTGCGATACCAAGCGTCACACGGACCACAGGGGCGTCACGATGCGGCCAATTGCACAACAATAACAAAACACGACAGCCGCTAATTGCAACAATTCAGATCGTATCGCACATATGTCACCGACAGGGGTGAAATGGCACGAGGGGCCACATATGGCGTGATATGATGGAATAAAAGCGGAACCTAATTAGCCTGTGGGGAAATGCTCTTTGTCGAAAGAATAGATATTGTGGGGAGTGGGGGGGGGGGGCGGTAAAGCCTTCTGACGAAAATCTGGTTTTTATTAAAATTGTTTAAGAAATAAGTGGATACGCCGTGGGATCACGAACGGCTAATGGACCTGTTAACTCTAAGAAAGAAGAGCAATGTTTTGGCTCGAAAAGTCTGGATCCTGCTATCCACTGACACAGAACCACGTCGCAGAAAAATTAAACTCACATATTGAAGAAATCTGATTCAAGACAAAACATGGCTTTTAGCTTCTTTGACCATATTACAAAAGAGATTATTGGCCCTACATTTCAACAGGGCCCAAACAGAACCCAGAACACAATTCTCTGCTAAAGGTAAGACGTAATGACGCTTTAAGAAAATAAAAAAAAATGAAAAGGAAGGAAAAGAATCAAAAACCAACAGTCTAGGTCAACACAGAGAAGTGCAATTGTTAGGACATGTTTAATTAACCCTTTAAAGCCCAGTGGTCACTATATGTACCACCAGTTTAACAATCAATAACTCTACGTTCTGCCCACACAGTGTATTTATGTGTTTTGTGTAGATCTGAGAACAAACAGCTATTATTTCCCTATACAGCATTAACTGACTGGCTCTTATAACAGAGATTTATCCCTGTAAACCCCAGTGGTCACTATATATACCATTCTTTAAAGCCCAGTGGTCACTATATGTACCGCCAGTTTAACATTCAACAATTCCACGTTCTGCCCACACAGTGTATTTATGTGTTTTGTGTGGATCTGATAACAAACAGCAGTTATTTCCCTATGCAGCATTAACTGACTGGCTTTTATAACAGAGACGGAGAGTGTTTACTGCGCGGTACGAGCTGAATCTTTAACTATTATTCAGGTGTATATTTGTGACATAGCTTTTCACATGGCAGTGCGTTCAAGACTGTTACCTTGCCAAAGCGCACAACAAACCCCCAGTTACACATTACTTTCAAAATTCCGTACTCGTACGGTTTCATTACAAAATTATGCAGCCAGGAAGCAGATGTCATACGAAATCGTGTGAGTGAAAATTCTCGCAACATTGGACAAGGCGAAGCCCAACAAAGCAAATATAAGAGGCTTAAACTGTTTGGCGGCCAAGCAAGCGACTGCTGAAGTGACTTAACTGGTGTTAAAGCAATAGCTAAGTAGCATGAACATAATCTGCTGTACAGTGCCTGGACTGGGAACGGTATTATGTAAATTGTACGAGTACATATTGTACACACACACACAGCACGGCTTCCTAAAAATGTAACATGGGTTTAGGAATGGAAGGTCGTAAACCTGAGCAGCTGGCGAGTAGGGGTTGCAGACAACGGAAACAACCCCCGCCTTCTCAGGGGCGGTACTCGGATAAACCAAGACATACTTACTTATTAACTTACTTACTCCAAGGAGCAGAGTCGATCCTGAGAAGCTAACCGTCTATCAGCTAGTCAAGAAATTCCCTGCATCCTATGGAACCCGAAGGTTCATTACAGCATTCACAAGTGCCCGCCACCTGTCCCTATCCTGAGCCAGCTCGACTCAGTACATGCTCCCCATCCCACTTCCTGAAGATCCATCTTAATATTATCCTCCCATCTACTCTTGGGTCTCCCAAGTAGTCTCTTTGCCTCAGGTTTCCCCTGTACGCAACTCTTTTCTCCCCCATATGGACTACACGCCCCGCCCATCTCATAGACGAAGACAGCGATGGTAATAACTTAAAAACTAATACTAAACACTGGTCATGAGGGCCAGGGGGGTTCGGCACTAGCACAAACAGCCTGGGGGCCGTCAGTAGCAAAGTGACCCAGACTTGGGGGTCCGTCTGTATATGTCTAAAATTACGTACAGCCTAACAATTACGCTTGCTTACTGATAATTAGCTAATTTAAAAGCACTACTGAAACTGAGGGGGGCCGCGGTAGCACAGTGGTTAAGGTGCTGTGCTACAAATCGGAAGGTCGCTGGTTCGATCCCACCTGGTGTCAGTAGATTCTTAATTGGCATGAAATCCTTCCGATCGCACTATGGCCCTGGGGTCGACTCAGCCTCTAACAGAAATGAGTACCAGCAGTATTTCCTGGAGGTAAAGGCGGCCGGTGCGTAAGGCTGACAACCTCACCACAATCCTGTGCCGTTGTCACGAAATCTGGGAACCTTAACTTTCTAAGAACCCTCTGAAGCCTGTCCAGGCCTGTAATGGGACTGTTTTACCTTTTTAATGAAACTGAACAGCAGAGTGGTGGCCTGCCAGTCGAACTGAAAATGACATTTACAGATCCGGTTCTGGTTCACTTTCACGCAATCAACTGACCCAGACGACGATTGCAGTAACTGTCAAAAACCACGAAATGGTCACTCGGGATAGTTGGTCTACCGGAGGCCTTCAGCACAAGATGCCAGAGTGCTACCCCTCAGCAGTAGTAGCTGAAGGAAAAACATTGCAAACGAGATGTCTCGTCCTTGGCACCTAATGAGCTGTATTATCTTTCTTGTTTTCCTTAAATCTGACCTCTTCTAAATACTTACTGTAGGGGTAGAAGGATACTCTTGCATTTGATCACACTTAATGACACACAGACATTCGGTAGGACTCCCCTGACCCTTCGCAAAGTCCTCTACCTGACAACACACAAAACTCACAGCAGACAAGCGGCCATGCCTCACGCGGAACTCGAACCCGCATTCCTAGTAAGCGAGCAGCCGCAGACCCACTCCTTAAACCGCGCAGCCACCGCGATCGGCTTGTCCTGAGTGATGTATCCGTCCCGTCTTTTCGCATTCCAGTAAATCCCTAAGTGTTTCAATTTAATTTACTCCTCTGCATATCCGGTGTGAAAATTTGTATTGCCAGTACTTAAAGGACTGTCACAAAATGACATCCGGGGACTTTTCAATAGATGAAGGCACCTATGAAAGGGTGTGCAGCTTCCGATGGGAATTGCTTTGAAGAGAAGAATATGTAGGCACAATTATTTCATCAAAAAAAAAAGCACTACTTTGAAAGAAGTCTCGTTATTTAATAGCCACAAGCAATAAAATCAAAGGTTGATGAATCCTGTTACTTTATCGCAGACAACAAGGCGCATTTACAGAAGGCATTAAGCAGTGCGGAAGGCTAATAAAGTTGAACAAACCTGCGCTCTTCTGCCATGTTACTCAGCGTAGAGTGGTAATTTCTTACCGATCTACCGCTAGCCGTTGCGTAACGTCCCAGAAGAGCGCCAGGTCTCATCTCCTTCGAGGCGGACGCTTCAACTCACGCGAACTTTCACATCGCCAGTCACATGAAAACTGTTAACGCTTACCGCACTGTATTTGTTACCAGTCACTCTCAGGCACGTTAGATAATGGACCCCGATGTGATGAAAACTACCTGTTGGTAGGGACATGACGCGGTATAATTTAAGTAAGAGTGCCATATTAAGATGGTTAAAAACAAATGGCAAAGCAATCCCTGTGGAGGCCTGGACAGGCCCTGAGGGTTCCAGGAGGCTAAAACTCTCAGATTTCAAGACAATCGCCACATGAATGTACTATAGATGTCAGCTCTACGCACCGGCCGCCTTTACTCCCCAGGAAATATTCCTGGTACTCATTTCTGTTAGAGGCTGAGTCAACCCCAGGGCCATAGTGCAGCCGGAAGGATTATGCCAACAAAAAATACCAACGAAACCGTCGGGAATCGAACCCGCTTGTAGCGCAGTGCCTCAAACAACTGCGCCACCGCGTGCCGCCGTTTTACCAGTTACCGGTACTGAATAATGAACTGGTAACAGTGTGGAGAGAAGCATTTGGGTCTTACACTTGGTACTGTCATGATATATTTATACCCTGAAGAAAGAGGCAGTAAGTTCCTCCGAAACTATCGCGCAATTCCGCCAGACTGCTTTGAAGATTATCTTTCTACCCTGAAGATGGAGTCAGTAAGTTCTTCCGAATCGTCGACACATTTCCGCCAGATAGCACATGTTAGCCATCGTTCAGCCTGCCCTCACCTGCACAGACAGCAAGCACGTCTAGTCGCCTTGTTATTCTACTTCCCAGTTTATATTCCAGGCATGGTTTCGTCAAGCCAGAATTTTGCGATAGACGGAGACATTTGGGAAACCCTACATGCTAGTCGTTTACAGCACAAGCACTGTACTGACACCCCTACTCACGTAACATATGTCGAGTGCTGCCATCTGTTGGAAATACTAATGAAGAGCAGACCAATTAACACGCTGCTTCCTTTAATTGGGTGAGTCACAGTGACTCGCCCCATCACGTGACAGTGGTTGTGGTTCAGAGCGCTTTCCTCGCCAGCAGGCCTTTACCGGTCCTTACTGCGAGGAGCAGGAATGGTGTAACAATGTCAGATCAACTACGATAGTTCGTAGCGACGTGTGTAAGGCAAACGGTAAGTGCAGTGGTTCTCAAACCGTGTTCCGCGAAACCCACACGCCGCGCGAATAGTTGACAGTAGATCACAAGATATCTGCCGTAACGACGAATTCTAACTACAGTCCCTAATGTCTTCATGCAAGGTCACTAGCTGCTTTACTGGTTCCTCTCTCTGTTCACAATGCCGACTGCAAACGGAAGGACAAGCGGGTCGTATCTTGGATATTTCTAACCAATGAATATTCTTTGCGTTATTTCAGGCTTCCGCCGCGAAGTATCTGAGAACTGCACTCTTCTGGGTTATTACGCAGCGGGTAGTGATGTTTCCTTACCGACGTTGCGGGACAACTTATTGGTCCCATCTTCACGGGTTCTTGACCCACGATGTGACAGATAGATTGTCCTTGGATTCTTGACCCCCTGAAGATGGAACCGATAGGTTGTCCCTGGATTCTTGACCCCTGAAGATGGGACCCATAGGTTTTCCTTGGATTCTTGACCCCTGAAGATGGGACCCATAGGTTGTCCTTGGATTCTTTACCCCTGAAGATGGGACCCATAGGTTGTCCTTGGATTCTTGACCCCTGAAGATGGGACCCATAGGTTGTCCTTGGATTCTTGACCCTTGAAGATGGGACCCATAGGTTGTCCTTGGATTCTTGACCCCTGAAGATGGGACCCATAAGTTGTCCTTGGATTCTTGACCCCTGAAGATGGGACCCATAAGTTGTCCTTGGATTCTTGACCCCTGAAGATGGGACCCATAGGTTGTCCTTGGATTCTTGATCCCTGAAGATGGGACCCATAGGTTTCCCGAAACGTCGCTGCATAGTAACCCAGAAGAGGGCAGTTTTTAATGGAAACCCTTCGTCTGTCCCCACCAACCCCACGCCACTTTGCCAGTAAAGGGTCTCCCTCCGGCCGCGGGTGTGTTGTTTCTTCTTCTTCTTCTTATCCTCCCTCTTCTTCTCCTTCAATTTCTAAAGAATCTAATTGTGTGGCCCTTTTTGTATTCTGATCTCATTTATTATCCTTTGTCGCGAAGCACTCGGTTTTTTAGACCAAGCCGCTTAGAAGAGTCAAGTAGATTTTTTTTATCTTACTGATATTTAAGCAGAAGCCGGGATAGCTCAGTCGATACAGTGACTACACGATAGGTTTGACAGCCGAAGAAACGTGTTTCGATTCCTGGCGAAGGCAGGAAATTTATTTCAACTCCGAAACATCCAAACCAGCTCCTGGGGGAAACCCAGCCTCCTATTCAATGGGACCAGGGCCCTTCCGGGAGGTAAAACGACGGGGGCGTGAAACTGACTACTCACCTCTATCAAGTGCCGAGGTTAAGAATGAATGGAGCTATTAGACTGATTGTCCACATATTCCGTAACTGTGTGCACAGTGACAACCGTACTGTCCGCCCTTACATTCACCCAGCAATTAGTAAATTAGCGGCATGACAACCTTTAGCGTGTCAATAATATGGACAAGTAAAATCAATATCAGTCTCAACACAACTGTCTTAATTAGTCAATAAAATCTTATGGTTAATTAAGCGACATGTTTAGACCTAAATTAGATAATCTTTAGGCTCTTAAACTTTAAAAAGCACACCGATAAAGACAACGGGAGATTTGACATTGATATTAAAGACAGCTGTATTGAGACAGACAGACATTGTACCTGTTCATACGGGCAGCTAATATTATGTTGTCCAGGAAAATAAGAAATCCTTTCAACTGCGATTTGTCACCGCAGACACAAAACGTGCAAGGCTTATTTAGCGAAACGCCATCTTCTGTTTCGTTCCGCCCGATACGTCAGATTCCGCGCCGGAGACCTTCTTTAACATGACAGAAGTTTTATCCGTATTAAATCGCTCGTGAACCAGGTGTGACGTCACTGCAGCAACTGTCCGTAGGAAATGTTAACTGACTTGGTAGCATTAAGCCGGCCGCCGGCACAGGGACACTCGCGTGGAGTCAGCAGCTGTTTGGACGAAGTAGCCGAATGTTGACGTGAGGAACTTCGTTCGGCTACGAACGGTCCACCGTCCTGGAACCACGTGTCTTGTCACACGGACATGTCGCGGTTAACAAACACGTGTAGAATACACGTGTGACACACAACACCCAACTACAGGCCAGCAAAAGGGGTTTCTTATTTTGGGGTTTGTCGTTTGTTTCCGTGGGAACAAAATGAAAATCTCAGTTACTTAAGTTCCACCAGATGGCGGTTACAGCGACTTTGGAATGCCTAATTTAGTTGCCGGAAAAAGTGTACCGCCGGATAAGAGGTTCTCAATGGGTCGTTCTCCGACACCTAGAGGTGCGAGAGGCCTGGCCAGGCGGTTAGTTTCGTGGTTCGGTTACAATTTGCAAGGTAAAACAAAATGGTGCAAAAAATATTTTTATTATTTCACAAAATCCTTTTAGCTGAAAAATCGGTTTACCATTGTTTCCCAAATTTAAAATGTTTTGCATTCAGGATGATAAAATAAATTGTAATACATTTTGAAGGTTACGGTTAACCTGAGTTATGCATAAAGATCCAGTCCGTACCGCGCAGTAAACACTCTCCGTCTCTGCTATACAAACCAGTCAGTCAATGCTGTATAGGGAAATAATCGCTGTTTGTTCTCAGATCCGCACAAAACACATAAATACACTGTGTGGGCAGTACGTAGAATTGTTGAATGTTAAACTGGTGGTACGTATAGCGACCACTGGGCTATAAAGGATTACAGTGAGTCCCACTTTTAATTTTTTTGTACTGAAAGGCCTAATTAGCATAATTTTCATCTCCATTTTTAGGCGCGTTGGCAAAAATTTCGAAAAGAGACTATTGGCTTCATCGTGTCTCTGTCCGTCCGTCCGCATGCAACAACTCGGCTCTCACTTCCATGATATTTGGCACAAGAGTACTTTTCGAAAATCTGCCCAAAAAAATTCAGGTTTCATTAAACGGTGACAAGAATAACAGGCACTTCACACGGAGCCCAAAAACCGTTTTTTTTAATCACATCTCACTCGACACTTCTTAAAATGTTTCAGACAAAAATTGTAGAGAAAACCAAAACACATGTTTTATATTAAATAAACTTTTTTTTAAAAAAAATCATGCCGTTGATGAGAAAATGTGGAAAAATATTGTACAGCCGGGCAGACAACAGGAGCCAATATGGCGCATGCGCATTGCGTGCTGGATACCTAAGACTACAAACACACACTCAGAATGTGTAATACCCATTGCTTTTCCACCCTAACAGTGGTTGTACGAACACGCCTCAATTTTACATTACACATACAATGCTTGTTTGTTTTTTTCCAATTTTCTTTCTTCTTAAAAATTCAGAGAGACAGAAGTCTGCCCCCCC
>Ga0131853_10005621_pt1 | contig 22622 bp, 21 predicted proteins | sample TergutLab28metaG_FD_92764 | JGI IMG/M metagenome (GOLD analysis project Ga0131853, IMG submission 92764) | Labiotermes labralis P1 segment gut microbial communities from Petit-Saut dam, French Guiana - Lab288 P1 (version 2) (version 2) | ecosystem: Host-associated > Arthropoda: Insects >...
CGTGAAGCGGGAGTTTGAAGCCCCGCTTCACCGCAAAACGCTCACCCACCGCTTTCGCCGAAGCTCACGCTTCGGCATAGAAGCGGGGGCCTATGACCAACGGTTAATCTACCCCATCATCTCAATTCCTACGGAATCTCAATGAGTGGGACGTTCATAAACTTAAAAATCATTTCAAACAAGTTTGACGATTTTTAAGTTTATTCACTATAGTTCAGATTTGACGCACCTAGTCAGTGAGAGTCTTGTGACGGGTTTTAGCGTCACAAGCTCGAACGGTTTTTTCGCCTTTGGCGAAAAAAGACTACATCTTAATCCCTCCGGAATCGCGGTGCGGTGCGTTCAATTAAATTTAAAACCCACAACGCAAGCGTTGCAGTTTTAAATTCATTTCACTATATAGTGGAATCCCGCTATAAGTAAAACAACCACAAATCTTTAATGGATTTGTGGCCTCCTTTATGCCTGCCAATTTTAAGACAAAACCTTTGTTCCTACATCTCTCTCCTTCCTATAAGTGCCCTGGAAAGCGTAACCCCGTCTACCTGCTCTAAATCAGAGCCAACGGGAACCCCGTGAGCAATTCTGGTAACACTTATTCCCATAGGTTTTATCAGCCGGGAAATGTACATAGCAGTAGCCTCACCCTCAACATTGGGGTTAGTGGCAAGTATAACTTCACTTACCCCATTTAAGCGCGCTATAAGCTCTTTAATGCGGATATCATCAGGGCCTATGCCATTCATAGGCGAAAGCCTCCCGTTAAGCACATGGTAAAGCCCGTCATACTCTCCTATTTTCTCATAGGCAGCCATGTCCCTAGGGTCTTCTACCACCATTATAACATGTTTGTTTCTTTTGTTAGATTCGCATACAGAACATACATCTTTGTCAGTTAAATTACAGCATATTGTACAAAATTTCGATTTATTCCGAGCTTCAACTATAGAATCTGCCAGGGTTTTCACTCTTTCCTCATCCATATTCAAAACATGAAAAGCCAGCCGCTGAGCAGATTTATATCCAACCCCCGGCAGTTTATTAAACTCTTCTATCAGCCTCGTTACACTCTCCCCATAGTAGTTCAGCCCAATTACTTCCTTTCAGCACCTCTATAGCCCTAACCAATCTTTCAACCCTGCAACAGCCTAACTCCGCAAACAACAAAGCTTTACTCCGCAAACTTTAAACTCTTCTAAGCCCGCTTTGCCGGTTGGAAGAAAATAAGGCTGTTCGCAAGCCAATTCATACCTACCGTAAATTACAAAGGTGACATACTTACTTTTGCCGCTTTTAAAACGGCAAACCTCCGGTATACTTACCCATCTCTTTACTAGCCAGCTCATCAGCCTGCCTAAGAGCCTCATTTACCGCACTGAGCAGCAAATCTTCAAGCATTTCTATATCCGCAGGGTCAACCACAGCAGCATCAAGCTTAATCTCCTTAATCTCTTTAGCACCGGTTATGACAACTTTAATTGCTCCACCACCTGATGTTACTTCAAGAATTTTTTCAGCAAGAGCATCCTGTGCCTCTAACATTTGCTGCTGCATTTTTTGCGCCTGCTTCATGAGATTATTCATGTTCATACCACCGCCCATGCCTCCCATTGGGCCCATACCGCCTCTGCCTTTCGCCATAAAAATTGCCTCCCTTAATCAATTAATTGAAAATTTGTATACAATGGGGTTTTAAAACCGGAACCCATTTAAACAAAGTTTGAAATGGATAGTAGGGGCCCCCACTATAGCGTAGGCCAGCCGCCCGGTTTTAATGGCGGCGCTGACCTACGCATATGTGCTTGCTTTTATTCATACTCAATATCTATATCTCCAAGCTTTTCAGTCAGGCTTTTTATGCCGGGCCGGGCAGAACACCCATTTTTGCCGAATGTTTTTTCGCCTACACTTAAACCCTGCCCGGCAGCTGAAACAAAAGACAGCGCATAATCTCTGCCGTATTTTTTAAGCAGAGCCTGAGAAATTATCTCTTTGCGCTCATTTACATGAGATATCCAAGAATCGTCCGAAAATATAATACTAAGGCCATCTCCAAGAGCGCCTGCTTTGGTGCTTTCCAGAAAGATAGACATTGGCGCTTCAAAAGTTTTTTTAAGCTCATCCCAGTCTGAAATTATGTCCTTTATATCTTTAGAAATATTTTTAGAGGCGCTTGTGTCTTCCATTTTTTCTCGCTTTTCTTCATAACCATCCACAGAAACTTTAGTATTTGCGTCAGCTTTTTTGAGCTTTTCACCTACCTTGGCATCACTCTCCGCAGGCTGCATAGCCTCCAGTTTCTCAAGCCTTGTTATGAGCGCCCTTAAATCTTCTGACTCATTACTCCCAGGGTTACACAGCTTAATACACAAACATTCAAGCATTATCCTTTCGTTAAAGGAATAACGCAAAGAAGAAGCCAAAGCACTGAACTCATGTATAAAGCCCATAAGCCGCGCCGAATCCACCGGCTTGCCTTGAGCTAAATATTTTTCTCTAACGGATTCGGGCATGTCAAGCCCGAAAGTTGTCGCCCCATTAGTGGAAGAGATTACCATCAAATTCCTAAGATGCTGAATAAAATCCGAAATAAAACGGCTAATATCCCGGCCATAATCTGCAATTTCCGCTATAACATCAAGACAATAAGCGCTGTTAAAAGAAATTAAAGCATCAAAAAGCTGAAAAAAAACTTTAGAATCAACAGCGCCGGTTATAACCATTACTTTCTCTGAGCTTATTACTTCACCGGGATAATACGAAATGCACTGGTCGAGCAGGCTTAAGGCGTCTCTCATTGCTCCATCAGAAAGCGAACAAATGTACCGAAGCGCTTCCATATCCGCAGAAATGTTTTCAGCATCTGTAAACTCTTTCAGCGCAGCACTCATCTCATCTGCCGTAATACGCTTAAAATCAAGCCTCACACAGCGGGAAAGTATGGTTGCCGGTATCCGCTGCACATCAGTTGTAGCAAGTATAAATACAACACGTTCAGGAGGCTCCTCTAAAGTTTTTAAAAGTGCATTAAATGCCCCTGTTGAGAGCATGTGAACCTCGTCTATAATATATATTTTCACGCCACCATTACTTGGCGGGTACTTCACCTCTTCACGGATTTCACGAACATTGTCAACCCCATTGTTAGAGGCCGCATCTATCTCAATTATATTCAAATTGCGGTTTTGGGCAGCAGCCAGGCAGCTATCACAAAGGCCGCATGGCCCATAATCACCTAAGTTATCACAGTTAAGGGCCTTTGCCAAAATTTTTGCCATAGAGGTTTTGCCTGTTCCTCTTGTGCCGCAAAAAAGATAAGCATGGCTCACCGTGCCTGCTCTAAGCTGGTTCTTAAGTATTCTGACTATATGCTCCTGCCCTACAATCTCAGAAAAATTATTGGGCCTAAGCCGCCTGTACAATGCTAAATGAGCCATTTCAAGACCTCGTTTCAAACATTAGACTTCTTGCGTAACCCCTTGCTGAACCAACTGAATATTTAAAGCGAAAAAAATTGTGTGAAACTGTTACGCAGGCTGTCTATTACTAAATATTAGCTATACCTGTACTTACAAAAAAGCCTCGCAAAAGCAAGGCTGCTGTATCTATAAAATCCGTGCATTTGCATTCGACTAAAAGGGTGAACTTACACGCATGACCAGAACCGCTTAGTGCTGCTTTCTTCCGAACCTGACACGCTTCACGGGAAACCACCGTATAAGACCCAAAAAACCTAGCGCAAACGTCACCCCGACTAAAGCCGTCGGTACAAGACGCAGCTAACGCCCCGGCTAGCACGGAAACTTTATGGTGAGGTAAAGTTGTGTTTCAGTTATTCAGCCTACCACAAAAATGAGGAATTGTCAATATGTGGGTTGGGGGCTGAAAAAACAAATTAATTAGGTTTTGCTTTTCGTTAAAAGCTCTGTTTTTACAATAGACTTCTTGCAGAACTACAAGATGCACTATAAAAATAACAGGTGCCATAGGCGGCTGAAAGCAATTTAATTTTAGAAAGTGCCATAATAAACCTACTGCGGTATTCCTTCTGGTTGTATGTAGTTGTATGTCTCGCCCATCCAACTATAACATTTATTTTCGCCCTACAATCAATCCATGATTGCTAATTCCTAAAATACTCTTTTCTTCACGAGTGGCATAATGATAGTCACACCATAATTCAAATTCACTTTGATTCATACTATTTATTTTATCTTGCAGAAATATTGACATTCCATCGGTTGCTGCGTGTTCAAGAACTTGTAAACCTAAAATCTTATAGGTTTCTTCAATAATTTCAGGTTTTTCATAATAACTGTCTGTCCAAAAGCATAAAGGGCCATCACTCTTTGATACCCCTGTATCCAATAAGTTGCTGATAAAAGTCTTATCTAAATACTTAAAATCATTTGTGGCAATCAAATTAATAACAAAAAGGCGGTTAATGTACGCAGAAAATAATATGCCGCCTTTTTTCAGCACTCTTAGACACTCACTTAGGCATTGCATGCGGTCTTTTTCTTCTGTTAAGTGATATAAAGGCCCTAAACACAAAACAGCATCAAAGCCCTCATCATCATACGAACTTAAATCCCTTGCGTCATTAACTGCTGTATTCATTAGATAGGTCTTATTTTTTAATTCCTTTTTTATTAATTCATCATGGCGAGGGGTAATGTCCAGTGCTGTAATATCATGGCCAATATCTGCTAAATGAAATGAATATATACCCGTTCCGGCGGCACAATCAAGAATTTTCGCCTTTTCAGGCAAGTAATTTTTAAGTATTTTAGCAGTTGTTATAAACTCAACCCTTCTTGCGTTATCTGTTGTCAGCCTGTCTTCTTCTTTATAGTTTTCGTACGAATTTACTACGGCATTTCGCATAAGCATACTCCTTAATATATCAGTTCACCCGCTACTTTAGCGGCAATATGGCCTTCCCGTTGATTCATCTAAGTAATATTTTAAGCGCCGGCCTAACATACATTAGATTATTATTAACATAATGACCGCTTACGTGCACTGCACCCCCTGGAAAAACCCCGGCGGCGGCCTCTGAGCGAATGCCCGGGGAACGCAGCCACCACTGCACCTTTTTGCCATCAATTTTTGCTGTTCTTTTTGATTTATACTCATCATTAATAAACAACTTGCTGTTAGGGTTGCCATAGGTAAGCTGACCGCTGTCCCCGAAATATTCGTTGACCTCCAATAAGCTAAGAAGGAAAATTCGCTCAACTGTGCTACCACCACCGTCTGTACCAAACCAAGGGTTTTTATGGTTTGTCACCTCTGTTTCAACTATCTTCGCCCTGTCCTCTTTAGCAAAACTGTTATAAAATTCCTCATTTAAATAAGCCCGCAGACTGCATTTTTCCCATGTTGTAGGTTTGCGCTCTGTATTATAAGGCATTTTGTCAGGCAATACAGCCTCCATTATTAAAAACGCATAAGAAGCTTCTGCCCCCTGTTTATTAACAATGCTAAGCACGAGCCATTTGTAAACGCCAAACGTCACCACAGCACCTACATTGTATGAAATAACAGCATTATTGCCCTCCATTTTTCTGGCCCCTTTCTATCTTCTCCTGCCTGAGCCTTGCAAAAAAGCGGCTCATCAGGGCCGCACATTCGGCCTCCATAACCCCGGCATTAACTAAAACCTTATGATTAAACCCATCATGGGCCAACAAATCAATAACTGAGCCACAGGCGCCGGCCTTCTTATTCCACGCACCAAAGCTTAGTGATTTCATCCTTGCCAAAAGCACAGCTCCCGCGCACATGGGGCAGGGTTCAACTGTTACAAACATATGGCAGTTTTCTAAGCGCCAGTCACCTATTACAGCACAGGCCTCATTTATAGCAATTATTTCCGCATGTTTAAGTGAATTTTTCTCCACTGTGCGCCTATTATGAGCGCGCGCTATTATTTCTCCTTCACAAACTATTACGCAGCCTATGGGTATTTCATTTATCTCAGCAGCTTTTTCTGCTTCCTTTAAGGCTTCTTGCATAAAAAAGTTTTCCACTCTTAAAATTCTCCTTAGCTTGCATTATTTCTTTAGCTGTGTTAAAATGCTTGCAAATTTAAGTTTACCACATAGGAAGGAAGATTAAAAGATGGCTATTTTTAACATCGTAAAAAATGGATACCACACCGACGAAGTTGACAATCACATCCGCGCTCTTGAAAAAACACTTGACGAATATAAAGAAAAAGACGCGGCCATAGCAAATGCCATGATAAACGCTCAGATTGCCGCTGACAACATAATTAAGAACGCTGATTTAGCCGCCAGAAGTATTAGGCAGGAGGCTATTGACCATTTGGATAAAATATCAGGCTCTCTCGACAAACAGCGCCGCCTTGTTGCCAGGTTTGAAAGAGACTATGATGAGCTTGTTGAAAAGTATCTTCACAGGTTAAACAGCTCCGACTTTAAAAACCTTCTTGTAGGGGTTGATGAGCTTGAAAAATATTTGGATGCTTTGAAAAATAATGGGGATGATTCTGCAAGCACTGAAGAGCCCGGTAATTCGGAAGTTGAATAATTTTGCAAGATTTTTACTTTTTACAAAACTTTGCTGCTTGGCTTTAGAAAAAACGAGCAGCTTTTTTATTGTATGGCTTTCTTCAAATGCATATCAGCGTTCCTACCGGGTGAATATCGCTTTTGCAGCAACTTATGGCTTTTGATGTGGACGAAGCAACTTTCCAACCAGACACAAGCCTCATTTGCAGTAAAATTTAAACGTTTCAATATGGGAGTTTTTACATCTCATAAATTTGCACCTCTAAAGAAAAAATATTCTTAATTGTATAAGAGATTATAGAAATTTTGCGGAGGTGATGTTACAGTGGCATCAAGGTCTGTGGTGTTGGTTGAAAATCGAAAACTTACTCCCATCAGCAGTCTTATCGCCGATTTATGCGAAATTTCAGAAATGGACTGCGGCGAAATAAGCGTAAAAGGCCTGTCGGATGATGAGCGCTTAAGCAGAAACCATAACATTATGGTGTTAAACGAAGGGCGCCCCAACCTAAGTTTGGCAAGGGCATTAGACGCCGTAATAGCCGGCGGTGTAATAATAATGAACTCCGACGAGCGCAATTTCGCCGGGCTTAGGCTTTCAAAACCGGTGCGGCTTATAACTTACGGTTATAACCCTAAGTCCACCGTAACCGCCTCATCCATAGTAGTCCATGAGTATATTTCCATACAATGCTGCATTCAAAGGCAGTTCACAACTTTAAGCGGCACTGTTTTGGAGCCGCAGGAGTTTATGGTGCGCACAAATCAAATGGAGCTTGCCACGGGCGATATTTTGGCCGCCGTTTCAGTGGCCATGCTGCTGGGGGCTTCTATTGATAAAATTTCACAGGCCAGTTTGTTTGTTGCCGGTTGTGTTTAAGATTGTGGACACAACAGCAACTTCATCCGCATAAATGATAAAGCATTGGAATAGTATAAAATATGGCTTTTGACTGGAGAGAGGTAACTTTCCAACCAATTACAAGTCACATTTACAGTAATGTATGCTAATCCCAGGATTGCAGCATATGGCGCTTATTCGGCGCCTTAGAGCCTTTATTCACAGGTAGGTTGCGTAAATTCCTCAAGCACTATCACAAAGTGATTAGACCTCTTCTGAAATTGGTTCAACACTTGATTTCAGAAGAGGCTATTGTGCGGATGTAAGCGTTTTTTTCGCCGGACAAGAAAACACTTATGACATATGGCGAAAAAAAACGAAAATTCATGCAACAGCCCTATGAATACAGGTTCTTAACTAATTCCAGGTTAAAACATGCTTTATTTATCGTGGTAAAACATTTTTTAATCGCAATTAGTATTTATTCCAATGAAAGGAGTTTGCCAGATGCTTAAAGATAACCCCGAAAGCACAAATATCATCGAAATAAGAGGCCGGGTGGCTGAGGGCTTTACATTCTCTCACGAAGTTTACGGCGAAGGTTTTTACTCTTTCGCGGTAGAAACCGAGCGGCTTTCAGAGTCAGTTGATATTTTGCCCGTTACTGTTTCGGAACGGCTTTTAGAAGGCACGGCACTTGCCCCCGGCGACTTAGTTGACATTTACGGACAGGTTCGCTCTTACAATAATTACATTGAAGAGGAGCGCAGAAACCGTTTGCTTATTACCATATTCGCCCGCGAGATAGAGCCGGTTAATGATTTTAGTTCTCAGAGTAAAAACCCTAATGAAGTGTTTTTAGACGGCTTTATATGCAAAAAACCCGTATACCGCGAAACCCCCTTTGGCCGCGAAATTGCGGACATACTTCTTGCTGTAAACCGCTCCTACAATAAAAGCGACTATATCCCATGTATCTGCTGGGGAAGAAACGCAAAGTTCGCTGCCAGCCTTAACATATCCGACAATGTGCGTGTAAGCGGCCGTCTTCAATCGCGAACCTATCAAAAGAAATATGATGACGGCACCATTGTGGAAAAAATTGCCTATGAGATATCAATTTCTAAAATTGAGCTTGTGAAAGAAGCCATTAGAGAATCTTAATTTTTTTCTATAGGCGCCGGAGGTATTGACATATTACTTTATAATGATGATAATGTAGGATAATAACATAAAATTAGAGTTTTTATGTTATTATAAGTGAACGCCCAACAACATTTTATTTTAAACAATTTTCACAATATGATTGCATACGGTTAAAGCACTTAGTTGCTTGCTTTAAATGGCGTTGCAGGTGAGCGGGAACCAATATGTGAATTCCCGCTTTCATTGAAATGGCGGCGGCTATGGGGCAATCTGAGCTAAACAAATTAAGCTTTTTACTAAGCTGTTTAGCGCAATATATATTTACCAAGGAGGAATTTTTATGAAAACTGATTTATACATCGAGTTAGATGGAAAACAGACCAATTACAAAACACTTATTGACACGGCAAAAGAGATTTGGAAAGATGAAGGTCATATGGTCAAAGACCTTGTCAGCCTTGAGCTCTACTTTAAACCCTCTGAAAGCAGCTGTTACTATGTTATTAACGGAACTGAAAAGGGTCATTTTTACGTTTAAAGTGCCCCTCTTGCCCCGTCAAAAAAGGCCAAATCCCTAAGCGGTTTGGGCCTTTTTGATGCATGGCAGAACGGGTTGCGGTTTTATGAGCATAGGCGGCATTCTACCACCCTCTAAATAGTAGAATTATACCGGTTTAACTTGTAAAACCACACGAGTTAAGCCGGAGGCTTTCTCCATATGCACTAACTTAACCTTGTACCAATCCTGATTAAAATCCTGTACTTTATCACGCCTAAAATCGCCCCAAAAGCGCTTCACCTCGCGCTTTTGGGGCGGCGCTCAAACTACAGGTTTTAATCTAGGATTGGTATTGATTGTCGATAAGAAAAACATAAAGATAAAAGTGTGTCCGTCTGGCTATTTTATCATACACCAGAAACACGCTTAAATTCAACGGTAAATGTAACCTTTGCGCGTCTGTTATGTACCGCTTTGCACTAATTTTTCCATTCCCACAATGTACCAGTATATATTGGGTAGAATCCTATATTGTAATAAAATTGTTGTGCAGACCCAACTACTGCTTGTGTTGCTCCTAAATTACCGCAACGTCTTACCGCTTCTAATACAACGGCTTTGCCCAAACCCATTTTGCGGTATTCAGGGTCAGTTACTACCGGTTCTATATAGCAATAAAAGTCACCCGGTTGATACCACATACCACAATGAGAAACATAATTACCGTCCGGCGCAACTACAGCGACTACTATTTCAGGAATAATCATTGGACTGGAAAGCATTTCCTTTCGCCCTAAAATAGTTTCATCATCATATTCTGCTTTTCCTTGGTGGTCGAAACCGCGCCACATAACACGGTTGTATTGATACCAATTCCAATTATCACCCATATTTACGAATGAAAATCCATCTGGCAATGAAAACGGCTGGAGAGTGTTAATATCTAATGCGGCATTATCCCATCTATTTTGTGTAGGCCGAAACCCTTGTTCTACTGCGGCACGCACAAATTCATAATCTCCGTTAGTAATTAAAATTCTAAGTTTTCCATTATCATGGAGTGATTTTTTTGCGTAAGTAATTAAGTCCGGTATCAAATGTTTATATTCTTCATCTACGAATAAGAGTCCGTCCCCTAAAGGCATTTCGTAAATAGCAATTGCTACTATTTCACCCTTATCTTCCCAAATGCCAAACTTTCCAAGATTATTCCTGTCAAGTCCACCATGTGTTACTTCCCACTCCCATGCACCCCATAAAAAGTTGGGTGTATAAAGTTTTTTATTGTTTATACGTATTAAAAAATTTCGGACTTTAACATAATCCTCCGTGAAAAGCGGTTCAGGATTATAATTTCTAAAAACAATGCTCATATTCAATCTCCTATACTTATAGTAATTCAACTTGAAAAAAGCCTCAAGTTGAATTACACAGATTGCGTTGCAATCTGCCCCACCTTAGCAGCCATGCTGCTTCGGCGGGAGCTGTTCATGCAAGTTCAAAACCGTTTCCAAACAAGCTTGGACTGTTTTGAAGTTGATTCACTATAACATAAAATATTTGCGTTTGTGTAATCTTATTGTATCATACCTCATCCCCAAAAATCATGTATAAAACGATTATAGCCAAACTTTATTTTTTCGTTCCCCACTCCACAACCTCGCTCGGTTTCGGCTGTGATGCAAGCAAAAGCGCGTAAAGTTTCAAATCGTCTTTGTACCCCTCGAATGTGTCAACCCTCGTAATGCTTTATTAAAACAAAGTTAACTGATTAGTTTCAGGCAGGCCGGCAAGCACCCCGGTTTTCTTCAAAAGCCCTATTACTGTCTTGGTGGCCTTTGTCCGCTCTCTAAAATCATCTACTGTCAAAAATTCTCCTTCTTCACGGGTTTGTACAATGTTTAGCGCCACAGTCTCACCAAGACCTTGAACAGCGCACAGAGGCGGCATAAGCCCGCCTTCTGTCACCATAAATTTCGTAGCGTTGGCTTTGTACATATCAAGAGGTACGAACTTGAGGCCTCTGGCGTACATTTCGTTTACCAGTTCAAGCATGGCGAATATATTTTTTTCTTTTGCTGAGGCATCATTGCCGAGAGCTTTTATTCTGCTTATCTCCTGTTTAACCACCTCAGGCCCGCGGCACATAAGCTCATAGTCAAAATCATCATATTTAACGGAAAAAGATGCGCCGTAAAAAGCAAGAGGGTGGTGCAGTTTAAAGTAACCTATACGGACAGACATCATAACATAGGCCACAGCGTGGGCTTTGGGAAACAAAAATTTGATGCGGTTGCAAGATTCTATATACCAATCAGGCACAGAAAACTCACGCATAAGGCCTTCGTACTCAACTTTCAGCCTCTTGCCTTTACGCACATCCTCCATTATTTTAAAGGATGTAAGCCTCGGCAAACCTTTTGATATAAGGTAAACCATAATATCATCTCTGGTTGAAATAACTTCACTTAAATTGCATACACCATCTTTTACAAGGGTTTGGGCATTGTTCAGCCACACATCCGTACCATGGGAAAGGCCGGATATTTGCACAAGCTCGGAAAAAGATGTGGGAACCGTATCCATAAGCATTTGCCGCACAAAACCGGTGCCAAACTCAGGCAGGCCAAGAGAGCCGGTTTTACAGCCATCTATATCTGCCGCTGATATTTTCAAAGGCTCACAGGAGCGAAATAATTTTATTACGTTTGTGTCGCTTAAATCTACAGTGGCAGGGTCAACTCCTGTGTTGTCGTGGAGGTATCTTATAATTGTTGGAACGTCGTGGCCTAAAAGGTCCAGTTTCAACAGGCGCCCGCTTATGGAGTGATAGTCGAAATGTGTCGTTGTTACAGTAGACTTCATGTCATTAGCCGGCCTTTGAATTGGGCAAAACTCATAAATGCTTTTGCCTTTAGGCACAACCATCAAGCCGCCGGGGTGCTGGCCGGTAGTTTTCTTTACTCCGGTAATACCTTTTTTTATGCGGTTTATTTCAGCCCCGCGAACAGAAAGGCCGCGCTCATCCATATAATTTTTAACGTAACCAAAGGCAGTTTTGTCGGCTAAAGTGGAAATAGTACCCGCTTTATAAATATACTCCGGGCCAAACAGTTCTTCAGCATAGTCGTGGGCTCTGCCTTGATATTCACCGGAGAAGTTAAGGTCAATATCAGGCTCTTTGTCACCATCAAAGCCTAAGAAGGTTTCAAAGGGTATGTCATGGCCGTCTTTGTGAAGTTTTGCGCCGCAAACAGGGCAGCTTTTATCAGCCATATCACAGCCGGAACCACCCGGCTTTGCTTCCTTATATTCTAAAACTTCTTTTGAATCAAAGTCAGAATATTTACAAGAGCGGCAGACATAGTGAGGCGGCAGAGGGTTAACTTCTGTTATACCGCTCATAGTTGCGGCAAAAGATGAGCCTATAGAGCCCCGGGAACCGACAAGATAACCGTCAGCCACAGACTTCCACACAAGCTTTTGAGCTATTACATACATGACGGCAAAACCATTTTTAATTATAGAGCCAAGCTCACGGTCAAGCCTAGCGGCAACCACCTCAGGCAAACTTTCTCCATATACTTCCCTCGCCTTAGACTCACACATTTCTTGAAGCATAATGTCAGAGCCTTCTATAACAGGGGGGAAGGTGCCGTCCGGTATTGGTTTTATATCCTCACACATATCTGCTATAAGGTTGGTGCTTTCAACAACAACTTCATAGGCAGTTCTCTCACCAAGATAGGCAAATTCCTTAAGCATTTCCTCAGTTGTTCTAAAGTACAAAGGCGATTGCAAATCTGCATCACTAAAACCTGCCCCGGCCATTATTACACGGCGGTAAACTTCATCTTCAGGGTTTAAAAAGTGAATATCACAGGTGGCCACAACAGGTTTATTATATTCACGCCCCAAATCCACAATACTTTTGTTAATTTTCATGAGGGTCTCACGAGAGTCTACTTTGCCCTCACGAAGCATGAAAAGATTATTATCTATGGGCTGTATTTCAAAATAATCGTAAAAATTTGCAAGGCTTTGTATATGCTCCTGCGGAGCCGAGTCAAAAACGGCTTTGTAAAGCTCACCGCCTTCACAGGCAGTGCCTATAATAAGCCCCTCTCTGTGGCGTATATATTCAGACTTTGGTATGCGCGGCCTTCTATGAAAGTATTTTATGTGTGCCTTTGACACAAGCTCATAGAGGTTTTTAAGGCCGGCCTGAGTTTTAGCCAGTATGACGGCGTGGCGGCTTCTAAGTTTTGACTTGTCTATAGCGCTGCTGCCTGAAACATTTATTTCTTCAAGAGTATATATGTTAGACTCTCGGAGCTTATCAAAGGATTTTAATAGTATGGCAGTGCACGCCTTAGCATCATCTACTGCTCTATGATGGTTTTTAAGTGCTACATCCAAATGGGTCGCCACATGGTTAAGTTTGTGTGATTTAAGCTCAGGGTAAAGAGCTCGGGAAAGCTCTACCGTGTCAAGGAGGGTGTTGGTTAGTGGTTTATCATAAAGTTTTTTTGACCACGCACTTATAAACCCTGCGTCAAATGTTACACTATGTGCCGCAAGCACTGCATCACCAATAAATTCAAGAAAATTAACAAGCACTTCATTTATTTTTGGCTTGCCTGCAAGCATATCGTCTGTAATACCTGTAATGCCTGTGATTTTTTTCGGCAGAAGTATTTCGGGGTCTATAAGCGCCGAAAATTCATCAACAATCTCACCGCCTTTAATTTTCACTGCCCCTATTTCTATTACAGAGTCAACCTCTTTATTAAGACCGGTAGTTTCTATGTCAAAAACTACAAATTCCGAATCTATGTTCTGATTTTTGGTATATTTGCAGATGGCCCCTAAATCGTCAACCAAATAAGCTTCCATGCCATAGAGTACTTTAATTCCATATTTTTTAGCAGCCTCATAACTCTCGGGATATGCTTGAACAACGCCGTGGTCTGTTATGGCAATGGCCCTGTGCCCCCAGTTTGCTGCCTGTTTTATGTAGTCGGCGGGTGTGTTTGTAGCGTCCATATCACTCATGCGGGTGTGCAAGTGAAGTTCTACCCGCTTTTTCTCAGCACTATCTTTTCTGTTTTCTGTTGTTCCAGATGGCATAGCAGCAATTTCTTCAACCATTAAGACTGTTTCTTTTATAAAATCATCATATTGTACAGTGCCTTTTACAGATAAACTGCTGTCTATTTTAAGCACGCTTTCAAAATCAGAAAACCTTTCTTTTTCCGCAAAAAACTTGCAGGTTATGGAGCCGTGGCCATCGCTTATGTCAAAAGAAACTATAAGGTTGCCGCGCCTTGTTTCGCGGGTAGAAAGCTCGAAAACACTGCCGCCTATTATTATAGAGTCCTGGTTGTATAACTCGTCATTTAATTTTGTGTCTATTATGTGGGGTGTGTCTATAAGTATCGTACCTTTTTTGCGCTTTCGTTTTGGGAAAGTGTTGCCTGCTTTGCCGTTGTTGTTGGAAGCATAAGGCTTTTTGACAGGAACGGGAGAAGATTTGGGCGTTACATTAACAGAAGAGTTATTAGACGGCGTTACTGATGTATCCCAGCCTTCACTTTTGGCAGCCCGGGCAGCTTCTGTATCAAAACCTTGCTGACTTTTAATATTATCTGTGTGACCATATCCATAGGCTTCTTTATCCAAATCATAGAATTCAATAGTATAACCTATACCGAAACGGTTTTGCATGAGGCTTGCTATATTCTTAGACAACCCTTTTTCACGCACGAGAAAAGAGCCTTGGTTTCTAAGGCCAATTTTTACAAAACCTCCCTCTGACTCTACCTTAGCCCCGGCCAGAAAAAAATTGCATGAAGGGTGGTCGCCGCAGGTGTAGTTTTGAATCTCTCCCCAATAGTCTAAAAAGAGCTTGTCCGTGTCTTTAGGAGGCTTGTAACTTATTTGAACTTTCACACCTTCAAAGTCGGAGAGTTCTGCCGACAGCGCTTTTTCAAGAGATAAAATTTTACCCTCATTAATTATTTCATCTGAATGCAGATTAACTATAAGGCTGTTTTTCTCGCGGCTAACAGTCAATTTTTCTATTTTAGTGCTCTCGAAGACCGCCTTTAAATCCTTAGATATATTTAGGCCGCCAAAGGCCTGATTAAACATTTTTTCCATTTAAGAACCTCATTTGCTTTTTCTTAGGGGCTGGGGTCTTCGCCCTTGAGATAAATATTACCCAGCTTACAAAAAGTGCTATAAGCCCTATGTCTATCTCCGTTGCCTCTACTGCCATATTTTCTGCCTCTTTTAAAAAATTTCTCACATTAACTTAATTTCTTTCAACAGCTCTTCCGCTAAGTTTTCCTCAGCAACCTTTCTTAAAACCTCGCCTTTTTTAAATATCATACCGCTACCTCTGCCGCAAGCTAAACCAATGTCCGCATCCTTCGCTTCGCCCGGGCCGTTTACCACACAGCCCATTACAGCCACGGTGATGTCTTTATTTACAGCCTTAAGAGCTTCCTCTACTGTATTTGCTATTTTAATAAGGTTAACCTCTGTCCTGCCGCAGGTGGGGCAAGAGATAAAGTTAACACCAAACTTGCGCAGGCCAAGGCTTGTGAGTATTTCCTTAGCAGCCTTTACTTCTTCCACAGGGTTCCCTGTTAAGGAAACCCGAATGGTATCGCCTATTCCCATTGCCAGCAGAGCACCAATACCAACAGCCGATCGTATGGTGCCGGCATAACTTGTCCCCGCCTCAGTTATGCCTATATGTAGAGGATAGTCGCAGACAGCAGACATAATTTTATGAGCCTCTACAGACAGAGGCACATGAGAGCTTTTCATGGAAACTACAATATTATCATAACCCAAGTCCTCAACAATCTTTATATTTCTAAGAGCACTCTGTGATAAAGCCCGGGGAGTAATACCGCCGTACTCTTCCAAAATATCTTTTTCCAAGGAGCCGGAATTTACCCCAATGCGAATAGGTATGCCGTACTCTTTGGCCTTGTCAACTACTGAGCGGATTCTTTCCTTAGAACCGATATTGCCGGGGTTTATACGGATTTTATCGGCCCCGTTTTCTATGGATTTAATGGCCAGCCTATAGTCAAAATGAATATCTGCCACAAGAGGCGAATTAATGTTCTTTTTAACTTCAACTAAAGCCTCGGCATCTTTCATGTCACTTACAGCAACACGAACGATTTCACAGCCGGCCTCTTCCAAAGCCTTTATCTGAGCTATAGTAGAAACAGTATCCTTAGTTTTAGTATTTGTCATTGATTGTATGGTTATAGGTGCATCACCACCTACTCTAATACCACCCACAGATACGACCTTGGTTTTTTTTCTGGCTAACATAAGTTGTTACCTCCAAGTTAAATAGACCTCTTTCGAAACCTGCTTTGGGTAAATTTTTGAGCGCTTTCTCTCTAGGCTAGGAAGCCGCGACGATGCACACCCCAAAGTGTTTGCTAGAAGCGGCTGACACCGCCTAGCGGAAAATAAGCCAAAAATTTGCCCGAATGGGGTTTCTAAAGAGGCTAATATATAAAAAACTCATAAAATCAGTTTAGCCGCCTTTTATGACACAATTCTCAAAATATCATTAAAGGCTACCATAATAGCAAGGCCAAGAACCAGTACAAGACCTGCCATGTGAATCCAGCCTTCTTTTTCAGGCGGCAGCGGTTTTCTTCGAACTGCTTCGATAAAGAGAAAAATAAGCCGTCCTCCGTCTAACGCGGGAAGGGGCAAAAGGTTTAAAACAGCAAGGTTGGCGCTTAAAAGCATTGCCATGTTTACAGAGAATAAGAAAGCAGCACGAAGAGGAGCCGGTGACTGGGCCGCCGCTTGCAATTGAGAATCAACTATCTGACCGACACCAATAGGTCCGGCCATTTCCTCAATTCCTACTTGACGGTTTATAAGCATACTAAGGCCGTCAAACACAAGCGTTATAGAGTACATAGAAAGCCCCCAAGCACCGCGCAAGGTTTCTATAGGCCCGGCTACTTGAAAATCGTTGGCCCGTGGAGCAAAAAGACCCGTTTTAAGCTCCAAATGAATGCCCATAACGTAACGGCCATTTTCGAAATTAGGATTTAAATTTAGTGTTTGCCTCGAGCCGTCTCTTCTGACTACTATGTCTAAGGGTTCACCTCCACTTCTGGCTAAGTGGTGGCTGATATATTCAAAAGAGTGAACCATTCTGCCGCCTACACTGAGCAGCCTGTCGCCGGCTAACATACCGGCGGCTTCTGCAGGAGAACCGGGAATAACATCCTGCACAATAGTAGTTTGCAAGAACGTCGATGAAATAAGTATAACCCCAAGAACAACTGCAAGCAAAAAGTTCATAACAACACCGGCAAAAATAACTGCCATACGCTGCCAAACTCTTTTAGCATTAAAAGAACGCGGGTCGCCGGCCCCATCGTCCTCCATGCCGAGCATTTTGCAGTAGCCGCCTATAGGCAGGGCACGAATGGTATAAAGGGTGTCACCCATCTGCCAGCCTATAATTTTAGGGCCCATGCCAACGGCAAATTCCTCAACCAGTATGCCATTTTTCTTTGCAACAATATAGTGACCGTATTCGTGGGCCACAACTATAATTGTAAATATTAAAAGTGTAACAATAATTGATATTAAAAGCACTTTTTCACCTCATACACATAGTTTTTGCCGAATGCATCGGCCTCTAAAACATCATGTAAATTATAATTTTCTTTATAAGTATATGCGCCCATTGCCTTTTCTATAATCAAGGGTATATGCGTAAATTTTATAGCTCCATCTAAAAATAAAGCCACAGCCGCTTCATTGGCACCGTTTAGCACTGCGGGCATAGTGCCGCCTAAACGCATTGCCTCTTTACAGAGGTTAAGCGCAGGAAAGTCAATATATCGAGGCAGCTCAAAGGTTAATGAGCCAAGCGTTACAAAGTCAAGAGGCTTAACATCAATAGAGGTTCGATTAGGGCAGGTTAGAGCGTAAGCCACCGGAATGCGCATATCAGGGCAGCCTAGCTGGGCCATTATACTGCCGTCCCTAAACTCAACCATAGAGTGCACTATACTCTCAGGGTGGATTAACACGTTTATATCCCCCATCTCCACACCAAAGAGCCATTTGGCTTCTATCATTTCAAGGCCTTTATTCATTAATGTTGCTGAATCTACAGTGATTTTTCTGCCCATAGACCAGTTAGGGTGTTTAAGTGCATCTTCTATACTAACATCTGCAAGCTTATTTGCAGGCCAAGTTCTAAAAGGCCCGCCGGAGCCGGTGAGATGTATTTTTCTCATATCAGATTTTGAATTGCCGTTTAGACACTGAAAAATAGCTGAGTGCTCAGAGTCTATAGGGATTAAATTTACATCTTTTTCAGCTGCTAAGTCCATTACAAGCTTACCAGCGCAGACTAAAGTTTCTTTATTAGCCAGTGCAATGTCTATGCCTTTTTCTATGGCGTGAATTGTAGGCCTAAGGCCGGCGCTGCCAACAATGGAATTTATAAGAATATCTGCTTCAAGCTTGTCAATAAGTTCTTCCAAATAATGGACAATGTGAGTGCTTATGTTAAGCTCACGGCAGGCCTCACGAACTTCTGCAAAAGCCGCTTCGTTAGTGACGCAGGCGTATTTTGGCTTAAATTCATCTATCTGTTTAAGAAGAAGGCGGACATTTGTACTGCACGATAAAGCCTCCACATAAAAGTCAGGCAACTCGCGTAAAACATCCAGCGCTTGCGTACCCACAGAACCTGTAGAGCCTAATATGGCTATTTTTTTCATATTATATATCCTTTACAGTAGAATTTGTACCACAATATAGACCATAGGCGCAGTACATATTACAGAGTCAAACCTATCAAGTATGCCGCCGTGACCGGGAATTAGCTTGCCATAGTCTTTAATTCCTGTGTGCCTTTTGATAGCAGAAGCGGTCAAGTCGCCCATTTGGGCAAAAACAGCACCAATGCCGCCAACTACAGCACAGATAAAAACAAGGTTGGTTTCATAGTCTATATAATTAAGTCCGGTAAGCACATAGGCAAATACAGCAGCAGTAAAAGCGGCGCCAATAGTACCACCTATGGCCCCTTCTATGGTTTTCTTTGGGCTTAGAATTGGGGCCAGTTTACGCTTACCCATAAATCTGCCTGTAAAATAGGCGAAGGTATCGCAAGCCCAAGCGCTTATGAATATAAGCCATACAAGGTATTGACCGTTAATATACATGCGGGTTAAGTAAACCCCGGAAAGCAAAAAACCTACATAGAAAAAGCCAAAAACGTTGACCATAAAGTTTACAGGGGTAACTTTTGAATGCATGAGCACGAGGCAAACCAAATTAGACACAATGTAGAGACCTATTATTATCATAAAAATCTCGGCACTCATTATGTCTAAAAAGAAATAGTAGGCAATAAGGGTACTGTAGCTTAAAATGTTTTCAGCACTGAATTTGCCGTTTATGGCTTTGTAAAACTCACCCATGCCTATTATGGAAATAGCCGCCAGCATTATTCTAAGAGGTACCCCTCCCATATTGATTATGAGGGCCGCCAAAGGGAATAAAATTACGGCCGAAAGAATTCTTGTAAGCATAAACAACCTTTCTCTCGTAATTGATTATCGGGGCAACAATAAGCTAAGCATCAACCGACTAAAAGACAGCACAGATTTCATTTAGAATCTGTATTCATAGAGCGACATGTATTTTTGAGCTTAGCTCAAAAATGCTTTTCCTTGAAACAATTTCAGAAGATGTCTACGCAGAGACATTTCTCAGTTCCCAAATAAGGCAATCATATATTGTTTTCCTGTAGCTGTTTTAAAAAAACTCTTACGAACCTCTCTAATCATTTCGAGGGAAGTATTATGCTCTGCAAAGTTAACGAGATAATCCGCTTCCATAAGAATTTGCAGAAGTTTATCCGCCTCGGCCAGCTCTTGTGTATGGTGATGGCCCACAAGCCAAACTACACGTTCGGTAATGCCGTTTATATCCGCTTTTTCAAGGAGGCCGGGAACTAAAAGAGCTCCTTCTTTCTCCTGGAATTCGCCCTTGCCGCTGCCGTAGATTTCCTTTGCCTTGGGAATGCCTACATCATGCAATATAGCCGCGGCAGACAAAATAAACATATCCTGCTCCAAAAGACCTTCGCCACTGCCTATGCCCCATGCATAGCTATAACATTTAACAGCATGCTCAGAAAAGCGCACATCTGAGTAAAACTCCATCATAACGCTTAAAAGTTTTGATAATGCCATATTGTCTCCTTATAATTTCCCAAATCGCCGCTCTCTGCTTTGAAAATCGCTTATGGCTTCTTTTAAGTCCTCTATAGAAAAATCGGGCCAAAATTTATCCACAAAATAAATCTCTGAATAAGCTCCCTGCCAGATAAGGAAATTGCTGGTTCGCTTTTCACCGCTTGTTCTGATAATAAGGTCAGGGTCGGGAACGCCGGCCGTATCCAAGTAAAAGGCAAAGCACTCTTCGGTTAAGTTTGCCGCCGCTTCTTTACCTGAAAGTATGTCTCTGACAAGCTTCTTAGCAGCACGGACAATTTCGTCACGCCCACCGTAGTATAGGGCTATGTTAAAGGCGAGGCCGGTTTTACTTTTGGTCAGCTCTTCAAGGTTTTCAATTTTTTTTGCAAGAGCAGGCGGAAACATATCTCTATCGCCTATCACCCTAATGCGGTAATTGTTAGATTTAACCTTTGCCAAATTATCGTCAATATAGTCATTCATTAAACCCATCAAATAGTCTATTTCCTCTTGAGGGCGGCCACGGTTTTCAGTGGAAAAAGCATAGACAGTAATATTTTCTATGCCCATTTTAGCTGCCGCGCTTAAAAGCTTCTCCAAAGCGGAAGAACCGGCCTTGTGACCCATATTCCGGGGAAGGCCGCGTTTTTTTGCCCAGCGGCCGTTACCGTCCATTATAAGAGCAATGTGGCGCGGAAGCTTAGTTAGGTCTATTTCTTTTTTCAAATTTGCACCTCATATATTGCAGTCACTTCAACCCTAAGCTGTTAAATGACAGCAAGAGATAACCCGAACACAATCAAACTGTGAGTATATCCTTATTTTTTGCTTCAATCATCTTATCAATGTCCGCAATAACCTTGTCAGTTAACTTTTGGGTGTCTTTTTCCAAAATAGCATAATCATCTTCAGTTATTTCGCTTTTTTTCTCCATTTTCTTAAAAGCATCAATAGCATCACGGCGGATATTTCTAATGGCTACCTTAGCATCGTCACCTTTTTTCTTAACGTCCTTTGTAAGTTCTTTGCGGCGCTCCTCAGTAAGCTCAGGAAAAACCAGGCGTATAACCTTGCCGTCATTTGAAGGGTTAATGCCAAGGTCAGAGGCTTGAATGGCTTTCTCAACAGCTTTGAGCAAGGTTGTATCCCACGGCTGAATTTGTATAAGCCGAGCCTCGGGTACAGTGATATTGCCAACCTGGTTTAAGGGCGTTTCAGCGCCGTAGGCTTCAACACGTATTCTGTCAAGCACCTTAGGGTTAGCACGGCCGGCACGGATAGTGCCAAGGTCCGCTTCAAGATTAGAAATGGTTTTTTGCATTTTTTCTTCATAAGGCTTAACTTCTGACATAGTAATCCTCCTATTCTTTATTAGCTGTTATCATTGTTCCGAAATCGAAAAAGCTATTTTCACCGGAAATGGCTTTTTTTAAGCAGTTGGGATGGTTAAGGCCAAACACAAGAGAAAGTTTATCATTTTTTTCACACATAACCATTGCTTCTAAGTCCAGCGCTTCCAGCCGGTTCTCAATTATGTGGCTGTAGCTAATGCGTCCAAGGCGCTTGGCACCGGGGTTTACAGCAGGGTTATCGTCATAAACCCCATCTATATTTTTTGCAAAGAGTATAGCATCGGCTCCCAGCTCACAGGCTCTAAGCACAGGTATAGTGTCCGTTGAGAAGAATGGATGGCCAAGGCCGCCGGCAAAAAAGACTACATAACCATTCTCAAAATACTGATTAGCCAGCTCTATAGAGTAAACCGAACTCATATTACCAACTTCAAAAGGCGTCATAACAACTGATTTGCCGCCTAAGCTCCTTACAACATCAGCCATATAAATAGCGTTCATAACGGTGGCAAGCATACCCATCTGATCAGCCTTAACCCGCTCCATTAAAGCGTCTGATGAGCGGCCGCGCCACATATTACCGCCGCCTACTACAACAGATACATCAACGTCAGTGCTTAAATCTTTAAGTTGCAAGGCAATAGTTTCAGCCTTTTCTCTATCCAATATTTTCCCATTAGAGCCGGAAAGGGCTTCACCGCTTAGTTTTATTACAACACGCTTGTACATACATTTCTCCTTGTGACAAAGGTTTTATATTAATTTAACACAAACCGCCGAAAATTTCCACTAATTATAGTAATTTTCTTTTTCTGCTAGGTTCTGGCTGCGGCGGCTATATATAGTAAAATGATTCTGAAACAGTAACGCAAAAACGCATAGATTTTTTTGCAGAACAAGGACTTTGGTTCCGAGAATACCCAAAGGTATTCTCGTGGTTCAAAGGACGAAGTTATGTGAAAA
>Ga0131853_10005622_pt1 | contig 22622 bp, 16 predicted proteins | sample TergutLab28metaG_FD_92764 | JGI IMG/M metagenome (GOLD analysis project Ga0131853, IMG submission 92764) | Labiotermes labralis P1 segment gut microbial communities from Petit-Saut dam, French Guiana - Lab288 P1 (version 2) (version 2) | ecosystem: Host-associated > Arthropoda: Insects >...
ACACAACACAACAAGTACTCGCTAGCTCCTGAAGATGGATGTATTAACGTCTGAAACATGTTGAGCAATATATAATAAAGCAAGTGTCATCTAGTTGGTCAACCTTTATTCAAATATCAAGATAATGCACGGTCCAATACGCATAAGATTTGTAAGGGATGTTTACTGTCACAGAATATTGCCTAATTACAGCAAAATTCCCTTAATCTGACTCACACATGATTGAACAAGCACCCAGGTACCAGACATTCTGGATTATAAGACACTACCTATACTGACCTAAGTTCTTACAGGTAATTTTTTGCTACTGTTCCTATACTAGGGCTACACAACTAAGCAAGGGGTACTTCATTCGGATAGGTACTTCATCTGTTGGTTCAGGGTTATCAGGTCCCTTTTCTGTGTTTTGTGGAATTTTCATAGCTGAAGAAGTTGATGGAGCAGGGGACAAGGTGTCACGAGGTACCACAGAAGCTGATGTACAGACGCTCTTGGAGGCTGTTTTGAACATGTTCCTGGCATCTGAATGTTTGATGAAGCTTCCTGTCTGGTAAAAAACAAAACTTCCAGTCTTCGGACTACTCTCAAGTGTCAGCTTATCAGGATTTACAAACTCTTGAACATCAGACTAAAGGAATTTTGTCATTGCTGATGATTACTGAGATGACCAACAAATTCCTTAATATTATGAAAACCAAAGTTAAGATCATTTTTGGACCGTATCCTGAGCCAGTTATCAAAACCAAGTTCTCCAGAACCTGCCAATTTTCCATGGTTCCTACCATGTTAAAATCTGGCCACCAGCCTTGTAGTATTGGGGGATTATAAAGCCTCTATTCACAGTAAATGAAGATTAATACAACCCTCCAGGTTGTCTATTCAAACAAAATCCTTGTGTCAATTTGCTGGGAAGACTGACCATGAACATCTACAACTGCAAAATGAACATGAACACACTAATACCTGGCATTGTTCTCCAATGGCCGTGTATCAGCAATAGGAGGTGGATGAGGCTGTGGGGGCCCACCTGAGGAATCACTGTCCGCTTCACTGCTCTCCTCAGCCCCTCGAGTATTTGGGCATGCAAGAAGATGGCTTGGGATTCCCCGTGGGGTTACAGACCCTGTGGATGCTCTGCAACATGAATTTAAGTGGTCACAGTAGCATGTGCAAATAACAAACAGCACGCATGCATCCATCCATCCATATATACACATGAAGCCAAGAAACCACTCACATATGCACACACACATACACACAAACGTGCATAGGACAGATCTATGTATGAACATATGCATGTGCACACATGCATACATAGCACACACACACACACACACACACATGCACATGTTCATATATGTTATGTACATACATACATGTATACATACATAATACACTGTTCACATTTATGTGTGGAGTCCACATTCAGTGTGTGTTTAAGGCTGTGTGACACACTGCATACTTTCATATGCATATAGATATTTCAGTGGTTTAAAAATAAGATGTTTGCAATCAAGAACATTGTGCTAACACATAGACCTTTCTCATTATATAAATACATGAGTCAATTCAGTATCAAAATGTAACTGGACTTTACATTTACCAATGGCAAAAGAGACTGAGTATGAGGCATATTATCTTTCCCACATCAAATCCATATATATATATATATATATACAGAAATTATTTCAGAAAACCTCTCAAGGCTTTTGTTCTCTGAATCACTATTATAATGCAGAAATAGATACACTGTTCACACTTTTGTGTGTGGTCAATTTAATGCCAGAGTTCACTGTTTGCTGTTCAAATGTCACGAAATGTACTGCGATCTTTATGCACCTGTTGTAACCATTTATTACGGATGCTTCAGAAATGTTTAGGCTTACAGGATTTGGATTTAAACATTACAAGTATGCCTGATTAATTTCATTCTCAGCAAATCAAAATTTATGAAGCATGCATATAATGTTTTCTGTCACAAATATCTGAAAGAAACTCTATCTTCCCCCAGTTCCTACCTATTACAGTCTACTACTTTTCTTACTAGTAACTTACACCAAGAGTTACACAATACTGTTAACACTTCCCAGTTTGTAAATTTGCAGAAAGTGTCACTGCATCAGAGCAGATATTTCAATATTCTGTCTAGGAAAATACCTGACATCGTACATTCTGTGCAACAAATATCAGAATCCTAAAATTTTTCTAAGTATCAAATTAGAAGTGTTGTAAGCATGCAGCTATTGTCACAATTCCAGTCATTCGCTATTTCCCTCTACTTTTCTATGTCTGACTTTTTTGTTCTTTCCAATTATTAATTATTTATGCCAACTATCTATTAATAACCAAAGACAACAATATGCCTGTCTAATGTGAAGATAAACATGGGTTACAATTCATTATTTTCCAGACATGTAACTAAGTTCAGTGGCAAAGTACAGACTAAAACCATAGCTGAGTTGATATGGCAGGAAACTTGTCCTCTTCAGAGACAAAGTATGTCACTTCAAGTTCTGGTATTGGATAAGCTTTTTCTTCCCTTTTGGTGTATGTTTTATTTCCATAAATATCAATTTAACTATGCAGCAACATTATTTAACTATACACTTTGAAAGTTACTTGTGCTGAATTGGCAAACCTGGAAGTGTAAGTCAAACAAATAGAGGTAAAGCAGTCCCGTTACAGGCCTGGGGTGGCCCAGAAGGTTCCAGGAAGTTATGGTTCCCAGATTTCGTCACAATGGCACAGAATGGTGGTAAGGTTGTCAGCCTTATGCACCGGCCGCCTTTACCCCAAGGAAATGCTCCTGGTACTCATTTCTGTTAGAGGATGAGTCAACCCCAGGGCCATAGTGCGATCAGAAGGATTTTATGTCAATGAAAAATTCCAATGACACTAGCTGGGATCGAACCAGTGACCTTCCTATCTGTAGCACAGCACCTTAACCACTGTGCCGCCGCAAGTCAAACAAATATTTGTTATTTTTTTATGATATATTGTTTATTGGAATTGTCATTTAAAGAGTCCATTGCAATTGCCAATGTAGATTAATGAATTTATTGGCAAAATAAACATGATTTACAAGCACCTGTTTCTTACAGTATATCACTTACTTAAAAGGGTATAAATTAGTATGTTGGCCCTTAAACGTGCCATTTTCAAGGCCTGGAATATTTAATATGATGTGTAGAAATCCTGAGCTTCAACCACAAACTGCATTTGTCTCATGCAGACTCTAATTCTTATCAAACAAGACACTGACATGAAGCGACTTCTTTCCAAGTCTCATATACAAGGGACCAGACAACGTCACTCTTTTCGAGGGGGAAAACAGGCCAGGTAGACTGCAGGGTTTTCTTCACCACACACCAGATATTCAAGATGAAGTTCATATCAGGTGCTCATGGTGCCCAGACAGTTCAACACTGTCCAAAAGCAATGGTCATTCATGAAGAACATGAAAATCATAAATGAAGGAGAGGTCTTGTTGGAATTGCAATATTCCATTGGGATAAATCTGTCTTACATAGGATATTATTACACTCTTCAAAATGTACTTACATTGCAGGCCATCTAGGTGCCATTCAATACAATGGAACACTCTAGTAGCTCCGTCATGGGAGATTGATCCACAAAAATGAACTAAAACCAGCCCCTCATTTGCTGAGCTACATGTAGATTTCATCACAGAATATAAATCTAACCCATGGACAATCTACGGCGCTCTCAGTAGATGCTAGGCGGTGGAGTTTTTGGTCATTGGTCAGCATGTCCTTCACTGCAGCACGGTCATGCACTGATATACACTTATTTCAGTCTAAAAATAACTGTATGCTTCTACCCAAGGGAGTTATACAATAAAGCTACACAGTTAAGTTAGTTTTGTTGTGGATAAAACATAGTAATAAAATGGATAAGCTGTGCTATTAAAGATATAGGGAGAAGCCATCTATCTTATTATGTACATGGCAGATTTGTTTACAACATGTTTCAGTCCAAAGGAACCATCTTCAGATACTTGCATCAAAATTACTAAGAAGAGTTAATGAGTCATAAGTGGTTTATGTATAAATGAGAACTCATTTTCACAATTAACTGGTTAATACTGAAGGGTAATTTGGGTGTGTATAGATGTCAATTTGTACTGTACATTCTGCGACGGTGGATGACGGATTATTGTTTTCTTCTTTTTTCTGAGAGCTGTTGATTTTAACTGCTGTAATTGAGGTAAATATTGGTAGGTGAAGAGTGTATGGCAGAAGGCTTGTGTTCTGTCTTAGACAGCTTTTTGCTTTATCTTTGTTCTTATAATGGTATTAAATGATACGAGATTAAGCTGTGATATCTTTGAAAAAGCTCTGATTTCTCATACGGTAATCTTTCCCGACTGAATAAAACCACAACATTAAGATTACTCCAGTGTGTGTGTCCAGGTTTTCATAGCAGGGACTGTTCAGACTGTAATCTGTGTTTTGACACACTGTAATATTGTAAGTGCATCTGATGTTTCACAAGAACATGTTCTATCCCTTGTCAGGGTTGAAAGATTAGGTCCAAGTTTGACATTTCAGAAATCAGGGTGAGGATGCTGAGTGGTTGTCCTGGCAAGCTGCAAGGAATGCTGAAATCTGAACCACAGGAGGGGAGACAGTAGAATTTCACATTTCCTGTCTCATTGTAACAACTGGCTTCGACTACTGTGGCTCTTGTTGGTACCTTCCTTGCAACTCACCTATATAACTAAATCACATCCTCACCCTAATCACTTCAGAGTCAATCTCAGACCAAATTTTTCAAAGTAAAGAGGGAGGCATCATGTTGCTCCACAACTTCAAAACATCAGCATCCACCCAGAACATATGTGACGGCAAAACTCAGAATGCTACTATCTGAATGTGGTTACTGCCTTCTGGGATGTGACGCTGGCCATTCTCTTCTATACTTACTTATGGTATCAAAGCTTTATATACTTTGAAGATGAAGGCAGGAAGTTGTGCCAAAACATTTTTATACATCTACCAAACCATACGACGTCACATAATACACAATAATAATATAGTCACCAAATCTGACATCAAAACAACAGCATTTTACGATCCAAACTGTACCCCCAGGATTAAAACTGTGAACCCCATTAACTAAGTGTCCGGTACTTTATCAAAATCCCCGGTGCACAGCCTTACTTGAGAAATTGATGTTCAGCACTTAAGACATTCTTTGATACTATGGAACTGAAATGTTCGTGAACATCAACATACAAGCCCATACAAGCCACTACAATCCAGTATACACCCCACCACCGATGTATGTTCACTCCATTTTAATAGTACTCACCCAGATATGCATTAGTCTGCTAACTCACCTACCTTCATGTGGTTTTCTACCCAACATACACAGTTACTGTTGCACCTACACATCAAGTCAATCTAAATACTTTCCATTAATCCCTATTAATGATACTTAGTGAAGAGAATATTAATGAAGCATTCCATGAAACTTATCTAAAATCAAATTTCTCACATAGAGAAACAAGAAGCTAACAGTTACTTATTTCTATGGTTGAATATTCAATACTTTTGCTATGATTCTTTTGGACATTCCTTCCTTCCTTGGTTACAGCCATATTTGAAGTGAGAACTCTCCTCCAAAATATATAAGGCAGAATGCTAACCACTGAAACACAATGTTCAGTGAGATATGTATTGTGATAGCTAACAAATCATTAGTGATGCAGACTGAGAAGGTACCGAATGGGTTGATGAAGTGGTGATGCTCTAGACTTGCATTAGGATACCTGGTTTGAATCTTGGCAGTGGTGCCTTCAGCCATCAGGGTTGGAAGGCTGTGGGGTGTCTTGGTTTTTATCAGTTTCTCCAGTCAAATGCCTGGACAGTACCTCAATTTGACCACGCTTGCTTCCGTCCATACTTTTTTAAGTACATCATTCATGATTCTGCCTACCATTTGATGCTACACACTCCAAAATTCATTCTACCATTTCATGCTATAAAATCTGAGTTGCTGACCATATAAAAAAATAACTAAAGAGAGAGTTAGGTGGGAGGAAGGTAGTAATTACGGGTCACCCTCAGCGAACCACCTGAACTGATGGCACAATGGTCAGTGGCTGGGTCTTCTATTACATACCATAAACATACAAAAGCAGCAAAATGAAGTAAATTATACCCTGCTTGCTATTCTGGCACTGCATCTCTGTCCTGTGTTAATTGATATTGCAAAAGTCTGGAAATTTTCCTACAGAAAGTAGTAATCAGAATCATACAGCATGAGAATGAAGCTAATGTTGAAATGTGAGTCTGCAAAATTTGCAGAAAACATTTAAAAACCTCCCAGGACCATTCACCTCAAGGAATAAAAGCCAAAGTCTACTTGAATATAAGAGGCATGGGAATTTCTAACACTACAAAATGTGAAGTGAGCAGAGCTTACCATGTTGCACCAATCTACAGCAAGCAGCTGCCAAGCCCCACCCTGTTACAAGAAGCATCTCACTGACCTGTGCCGGATGGATTGCTGCATGCGTATGTCTGTGGAAGCTGAAGCAGAAACAGGCCGCTGACGATGCCTATGTGCAGGGCGGTGAAAGCGAAGGTTTAGCTGTGACTGGTCTGTGACATACTTGCATTCCCTCTCCCTACGCCTTCTGAGTGCTGGTGTACATGAGGTCAGTTGCTGCTGTGCCATAACATCGTCCTCTGTTGAGCTCGTATTGTTGGAGCCTACCCCCCGAGCATCTGGCAGTGTGGCACAGCGTCGCAGTGGTAGTACTGCCACAGGTACACAGGAAGTTGTCTCTGAGTGCAGCAGTGCGTTGGTGTGTGCCACCTGCTCTTCTTCATATGACCTGTAACTATCATACAATGCATGTGCATGTGCAAGCCAGTGCAACAGTGCAATGTGCTTCAAGCAACATCCAGCAAAAGCTCTTCACAATAGTAGTTTTACATCAGCCATGAACTGGTTGTTTTGTTGCTAGGATCTGAGTATTCTAATTCTTTGATTCTTCAGCTGCAGTGATTCAAGTAATTATGAGTGGCAAGCAGAGAAGGATTAGGAAGAAGATGGTTACTGCCCAATTAAAGGTAACCTCCTGGCATTTGCCTTGACCATCTGAGTCTAGTCAGCCTGTTTTCCAGTCAGTGTGTAATTGAAGTGATAACCTCCTCAATTTTCGTGTGACAGAAACACAAAAAAAACATGCCAGAAATCAGTTTTAATGCAAACAGTGTAAAAAGTAGCAATCCAGATGGAAACTCTCAGCTCTTACCTAAGAAAATCTTATTCATGTGATATGCAATTTTGTATGTTCTCAGTGATAATAATTTTTCACTCTATGTAATACACATAAAAATGTTTTTGCTTACAAACTGAACATAAAATTGTCCACCTGTGAACCAACCATTTGTGGTTATAAGGTGACTGAGTCACTGAATACCTTATGGTTCATTTAACCTTTAACCTTTAATAAGAATGTTGTCCCATTAAATGTACACCCTTTTCATCTGTAAGTGAAAACACTGTCTTGCAGTGAGCATTTAAATGGAACAGTGCTCTGGGCATGGCAGAAACCTGGCATTCAAATGGCCATACACCAGAGGTTAATGACACTGTCAGTACATCAGATTATGCAACTTCAAATGATAATGATGATTACTGAATGTTAAATGGAAAAGGTTGTAGAAGGAAGCTGTCATGCCTAATTTGAGATGCTGTCCCAGAATTCTCTTTGAGGAACTCAAGAAAGCCATAAAGAACCTCACAACAGTTGGTGTTCCAGTCACAGTTTGAACCAGGTGCCACTAAACACAAGCCAGCTCCATTATTGCTTGACCCATCTTATTAAGTTTACAAATATCATCCATGTAGTGACCAGCTTGATCCTAAGAGTAAAGCAAAAAAAAAAAAAAAAATACATCCAGAAGTCCAAGTACTACAATGTGACAAGCGGATGTCTTCACTGATGTACTGCACAACCCGACCCTAAACAGGGTATGGAAATCTCTATTTTATTGTTAATATCTTGGTTTACCCAATACTTTAAGAGATGAAATGAACAGTCATTGTCTCTTTTACAATACTGTAATGGGGTGCGGTGGCCATCCTACCAATGACACCATTACCTAAAAAGTGTATTGCTGCCACCACTTTGGACAACACTATGAGATATATAAAATATATTCTACATCACTATGCCTAGTACATAAACATTACGATATCTAAACACACAACAAAGAACGAATCAAAATTGTAAGGTACAAAAGAAAGATAAAACTCTAACACATGGCTTACAATTTCCTACCAAGGAACTACCACAAGGAAAGCTCGATCACCTCCCGTTTCTGCATAACTTCTTCCATCTACCACCGCCATCGATTTGGAATACTACTTATAAAAGCAACCAAATGGGGCCAAATATACTCCTGAGCAATTTGCACAACTTAATTTGGTTCTAGACGAAGTTGACTACACTTAGCTTGCATTATCAAAATCAGCAGTAAAGGTGACATCTCATAGTCCCACAATTTTAGCCAATTCCTAATCAACCACTTCCAACTGAGGTTCAGGAAAGACTTTCCTGTTCAAATGCCACTTCACAAAACCCTCACACACACATTCTCATCATAAATTAGAAATTACCTTTGTCACCTAGCAACAGTCTCGTGCAGTGCCAACTGTTTTGCTGTTGCCATGTGAAGGACAGGTGATCCAGCCTTCCTGTTTGTCTAGATGAGGAAAGTACCTAAGCAATTCACCACAATCTACTGTCGGCATATGCAAAATAAAATAAAATACAAAACAATAAAATAACTTGTTTTTCTATAGGGCACTACAATACTATCCCAATGTCTGCATAGCAGAACTGAGAAAAACAATGAAAAATCTGCAAGTCTTTCTGCTTTTGCAGTGGTTTAGTTGAGATATCCATTCTTCTGATATGTGGCTATGTGTCACTGAATGATTGGCACCCACTCTTTTGATACAATGTAATGATCTCATCTTGAGGAATAACAATGGTCAACCTTGAAGCCGAGATCATTACACTGTCTCACAACATATGGTACCAATCACTCAGTGACCACTGTTACATACCAGAAGAATGGAGACCTCAATCAAAAATCTGTATGGATGGCCACCATTTGGGTTGAGAATCAAACATGAGTATCTTCAGTACAAAGCAGAAATATTTTAAAATGTTCAGTGTATATTTTATCCGTAAATTTAAAAGCATTAAGATGCACCACAGCAGTCACGAAGATGGTCACTAAATGTGACATGAACTGCAAACAGCAACACTCCACTCATTAGAAATGATCTGGTATTTACCTTGTTAGCTCTGTATCTAAGACACTAGTACGAGGGCTCTTAACAGGAACTGGGATCTTGCTCTTTGTAGCTATTGTGGTGCTCATTATGGTCACTGTTGACAGTGGATATTGCTGTTGCTGTTTTCTGTTTTGTTCCTCAGCTTCCATAACGGGAGATAAGCAAGACGACTGGCGGCGAGGCAGTTCCTACAACATTACACCCTCAGATTCTCAAAAATCAAGTTCTATAATAACATACATAATCTAGACTGCTTAACACAACTCTCCTGTCTAAATACAGACACTAGAATGAATTACACCTGAAATATCATACAATTTTGTGACTTATTTCTGTACATCATTCCTACAGGTACAAATAATGACAGTTATATCATTCAAGTTTTGCACCTTTGCAGGTCATTTTTAGAATAAAAGTCACTGTTCCACACAAAATTTTGTCTATTTAGGCCTCAACACCATGCATATTCTCACATATAACTCTGTTTGTTCGTTCAGTACTGTTGCCCAAATAAAGCTAAAGAATGATTTTGTATGTCACTGTACACATGTAAAAATACCACAGAAATGTAAAATTGCAAATTTTTAAAGGCCTGTTGTATCGTAAATTTGAAGTCTACACAGTAGAGGAAATTACCATAACTTTCATCACTTCTTAGTGATGTCAGGATCATTCATCTACAGTTTAAAGATATTCACACCAAGCTTCAAGGAAAAATCATCAACTAGTTCAAAACTTCTTACTGGGCACACACAAGCATATGATGTACTGATATGAAAATGCTGTAAGTGTGTTTTTCCTTAATCACAGAAATTGTCCAAAAACATATTTCTGTTGTGCGCAGCAGTACACATAATGAATTAAACTTTCTTTGTAGGTAGCATCATGTCTTCAAAGTGCAGGTGACATGACTGTGATATTCTATGAATGTTCCCTACTTTCATTCCTAAAGGGAAAAAAGTATAACTTTCAGATTGCCGTGCTAGTCTGAGCATGTCAGTGTTACTCCATTTGAAGTTTTTAATCAAATGACTGATTTTCAACAAACTTCATATTAAAAGTACTATGCCATGTTGGACACCTTAGTGTCATAATCTTTACTTGTCTACAATTAGTAGTAACAACATGACAGACATATGAACTTCTAAGGTGTGAGTTCCACTAGCACCTAAAATGATTTACACAGCAACAGACATGGAAAAACAAGCAACTTCTGATACAGTAACATTTTTGTAGAATGTACAACATGATGCTGGTCATGCAGGCATGAACCACAGTTGCCATTATATGCTTCAGACAACATGCTTGGGCATAATTTAAAACATCTAAGAAGTGCTACAATAAAAGCCATACCTTATCATGTTGAGATCCATCTAACAAGTTATTGTTCACCTGCTGAGCATTTTCCGCATTCTCCTCATTGGCATCAAAGTACACAGACGGATCATCCTGTCCCACTCCACCTGGACTAATTGGACTGTTTCCTTCATTGTTAGTTCCTGCACACAGTAATTAACAGCCTCAATTAGTGCCCCAACAACTGAATTGTAACTAGTCAACTAAAGAGAAAACTCAAGTCTTCTGGCATGTTGCACTGTGTCACCTGTTTGAGTGGTCATGGTACATTTTCAAGGCACTGTCCCAAAATTGCATTGCAGGAACTGAGAAAAATTAGAGAAAACATGGGTCAGTATGGTCAGTGCACTGGGTATCTTCCAAATTTGGTAAAATTCATAATGATTGTGCCGGCTAGATAGATACTGAGAAATGGACGTGACGATGTTTATAAATTAATATAAGTATCAAGTATTCATTCAAAACACAACCTTAGCAAAATATATTTATGTGTTCATAATGTAGACGTGTTTCAGTTGCAGAGCACTGTCAGACCCCTTCTTCGTTGATGGATACCTGATACACTGAGGCACATTTACTTTTATATGCATATACAATTGTATTACTTCACTGAATAAAACAGATTAAAATGTGACACTGTGTCTCACAAGAAATTGCTGTGTATAGGACTATTTCTTAGTCTCATTATGGTAACAGGATAAATGCACACACACAATTACAAGCAGACCACACAGCTGAATGTTGTTATGCCACTTATTTATATAATTTTGAGTATCAAGTATAATTATGGCATGTAATCCAGAACAAACTTTCTTAGACTTTAGTTGATAATTGTGTGTCCTAATAATATCAGGAGCCAGAATAGTGTAGTCGGTATACAGACTTGGTTATGGTTTTGATAATCTGGGATCCAAATCCAGAATCCAGGCAAAAGAAAGACATTTTTCTCTTGTCCTGAATGCCCAGACTGGCTCTGGGGCCCACCAAGCCTCCTATTCAAAGGGTATTGTGGGCTCTTTCTCCAGGGGTAAAGCAGCCAAGGCATGAGTCTGACCCCTCACTTCCATCTAGAGACAAATTTATGCACGAGTACAGCTATACTTCCGCACCACCACATACCTTCATGACATGTACAGAGACAACTTCACCATTTTTATATTTATGTACATTGTTGTAACAGTAATGCTGGGCATGTGGCACATATGGGTGAGGAGAGGGGGGTGTATAGGGTCTTGGTGGGGAAATCAGAGGGAAGGAGACCACTGGGGAGACCTAGGTGTAGATGGGTGGATAATATTAGGATGGATCTCCAGGAGGTAGGATGTGGGTATATGGACTGGATTGGGCTTGCCCAGGATAGAGACAGGTGGTCGACGCTTGTGAGTGTGGTGATGAACCTTCGGGTTCTGTGAAATGCGGGGAATTTCTTGACTAGCTGCAAACCAGTAAGCTTCTCAAGGAGGACTCTGCACCATGGAGTAAGTAAGTAAGTTGTAACAGTAATGGTCTTGAAATATGGCAGTCTGTAGTTCACTACATACAGCAATTGCGGCATACTGGTCATGTTGATCTGTTGCTTGTGCAAGCCATAACCAACAGATCAACAAGACCAAACAGGCCCACAAGCACACATGCACACAGAATTGCCATTTACCATTCCTGTCAAATTTCAAGACTAGTACTATAACAGTAACATAACACAGTAGGGTCTCGTTTTACAACGGGGTTATGTTCTCGAATATTTGGTCGTAAATCGAATCATTGCAAAATGAGTTCTATTTAAATGGTTTAAATTGAGAGAGGTTTGTGGCCCAAAAAATTTGTCAAATAGTTTTATAATTTACAATATTTCTTTACATTATGACATACAACTTTAATTTAATGAATTAGGTATATAGAAAATTACACAGATAATTGAAAAAAATATCAACCAAATCACCTTTTATTTTGCTGAAGAAGACTCAGGCCGTGATTCAGAAGACGTCAAGAAAGAATGCAACATCAAATGTTTTGATTTATTCTTCTTTTCTGTCTTTTTTATGGATGTCATGGTTGGAAAAATCACAATCAACTTAAAAGAACTGCATTAAAATAGAAAAAGAAGTAACACATGCACACCAGAAAAGAGCTAGAAGTGCACTAAGCACAGAAAGGATGCTTGAGTTATGACAGTGATGCAACATAAGTCGGGAGAGCTCGGTCCGACTCCACAAGGGTCGTAAAAGTGAATCGTCATAAAACAAACCATCGCAAAATGAGACCTTCCTGTATATACTATATCCAATTAAAGAACTTTAAAAAATTTTGATCATAATTAAGTACACCATAATTTTGAATGATATTTGAAAATATGCCAATATGAGTTACATTATAAGCATATTAATTTACACAGTCTATCGTAAACTTGTCTCTGTGCACACCACCAAGGAATGTTGGGAGTGGGGGGGTGGGGGTGGACACATAGCTCCATGTGCCATTACACAGATACAAGTGGTCCATTTCATTTCTCCTTCACTCTACTATCACATCCACTGAACTGGAGGCTGAGTGGGCAGGTCCCCGAGTTGGTCTGGATAATCTGGAGAGCAGAAAAATGTCTTCTACCTGACAGGAAATGAACCACTTATATAGCAAAATATTTTTGTAGTTTTCATATCATCTTAAATTCTGACTGGAAATGATTTACTGCCAAGTAACAAAGCACTCATATATGATAAGTGGCAGGCAAAGTGTCAATTGCAGAAGTATTCCTGCAAGTACTTTGATTTCCTCTGTCAGTACCATTCTACCAATGTGCCATACTCCTGTTTCGTTTACCTAATACCAATACTACATAATCTTAGTAGTTGACAATGTTGTTAAACAAAACACTAACAAGGCCCTATAACATAAATTTAAAATGTAACTTAAAATGTTCTTTTTGGGGAAAGCTAACAATATGTAAGGAACACATGACCGTGGTTATGGCAACTCTGATGAGAAAGGGTGATAAATAAGCACTTTAAACATGTGTTGTGTATGCATAAGTAAAGGTAAAAGTAAAGGTAAAGTGATCCCGTTACAGGCCCGGTGTGGCCCAAAGGGTGGGTAGAGGTATAGCTCTACTCTTCCATGACTGCGGCACTAGAAGGGGGTGAGTAGCCAGCAGCATGCCCTGGCCACACTTTACCCCTGGGAAAGACCCGGTACCCATTTTACAGGAGGCTGGGTGGGCCCCAGGGCCGGTCTGGACAGGTGGAAAATCTCGTTCCCACCAGAATTCGATCCCCAACTGTCCAGCCATAGTCAGTCACTACACCGACTGAGCTATCCCGCCCACATATACATAGGTAGATACAGCAATTTATAAATAACATCAGATGACTGAAGCATTCATTCAATTTTGTAGTAATGCCTCCTGCTCTCATTAAAAAGAAAAGCTTTGAGGTGGTAGAGTACATACAGAATGAAACATTAATGTGTCTTACAGTGCTAGTATTTTTTGTGACGACAGTAACTTCATGACTCAACCCCAACCATAACAGAAACAAAGTCAGCTGTGATTAACTGAGAAACATTTATAAAGTAGATGAAAAATGTAAGTTTCAGCAAATTATAAACTTCAATTTATTATATGGTTTGCTACTCCCAGGTAACAGCTCAATACCCCTTGCCTGTATTTGGGCCAGTCAACAATTCTGATCCAAAGATCATCCAAATTTTTTCCTTTAATAAACTCAATTACAAACACTTGTCTGACCTTCAAACATGAAATATGACTTTTTTTTATCAGTACTTTACAATTATAATCTGCACTTCACCACTACTATTAACAACTGATGTCAAACTATTACAACAACTCCTTTCTTCATTCACACTCACAGCAGAAATGTTAGTGTTTCCTTTTCTGCTTGTTACATTATGTATTACAGAACTACAATATGTGTAGGGCAATGAAATTTAAGGAAATCCTTTATAATGTGATACAGTATGGTGACACAACGTTAATCTGTGCTGTATCAACAGCACTGACACTAAACACTTCACCTACGTCCATCTCGAATGGGCCAAAGCTGTTGCACAGAAGTAGAATGAGAAGGAATTCCTTCAGCATGCGCATGCACGCACACACACACACACACACACACTGCAAGAACAGTGCACTGTAATTAGCACTAACTCAAACACACACACACCAAGAGAACAGAGTGCTGTCACTAGAACTAACTCAAAGCATCTGACCTCCACCTCAAACAGAGCTGTGAATGTTGCAGAGTCTTAAATCAGTAGTACAGGACTTTCCTTCACCAAGAAGAGGCAGACAACGAAGAATGTCGTGACAAGACCAGACCAAGCAATATGCAGTGATAGCACAAAGCATGAAGCACTAGCAGGTGCACAAGGTGACACTGGCACTGTGCAATAAGTTGAAAAATGCAATCCAACATGATACATATCCCTTTCTTGAAAGAAAGACACCAGTACTTTTCACCACATCATGATAAAGTGAACAATGATCAAAGAAGTACTATCTGAAGCAATTCCTGCACCACATACGTGCATGCATGAACACACACACACACACACACACATGCACACAAACAGCATTAGGACAAGGGAGAGAAAATGGTCGCTTGCAGTAGTCCAAATGACTAACTGTAGTGTCTAACGTCTGGCAGCTGGTGGATGAGATAAACCAGTGCCACACACAGCAGAGAGGCAGAACTACCATATTCAAAAGGACAGCCAAACTTTTTTTTTGGTTAAATAAACAATATCAAGTAATTTTCTATTTTGGAGACACAGCTTCCTCCATACATAATTCTGAAGAAAATTCATCAGTTTACTTACAACTGAAATGGAACACGGAAGCAAGATTCCACAGCGCAAGATTTGAGATTCAGACAGTGGTGCTGATAATGATTCAAATCTTCCGGATATGCTGCTGTATGACTTGGTAAGTAATAACTGATACTTTGAAACCTGCTGCATCTTCTTGGATGACCCAGAAAGATGGATGCAGCAAGCTCCTCCAAAACATTGATAACTACTTAACAATCCACATGGTGTCATATCCCAGAAGACTTGGATATTCAGGATTCCACAACCTTAGATTATAGGCTTATGACTACCTTCAATTAAAAATAGTATAGTGGCTTCCTAGTATTAGTAGCAAAGGCTGTGCACTAAAGCAAAGACTTATTCCTAAGCAAAATTTGTCATTTCTACAAACATGTCAAATGAATAATTACCACCACTCCCATTTGTAATGGCAGGAACTTTAAATGACTCCAGTCTTGTTAGCCCATTCAGCTCTTCACGTTTTGAGCCCCTATCTGACACAGCTTCTGTCATTCTTTCCTTTCTGCTTTCCATCAAGACTGGCTTCCGAGATGGTACACTTTCACCATTAACTGCAAATACCAAAGTTTACTAAATCAAGGGGTTAAAATACATGATGTTGAATGTATGACAACAGTAGAAATTAATGATGCATAGTGAATCAAGACTATAATAAATGAATGACACTAAATCAAAGGTTCAAGATTACACAAAATACAATGAACAAAGGAGTTAAGAATGCAACATGAAGTTTAATAAATACATGGCTTCACAAGAATGTGCACAATCCTTTTTGCACTTTGTGAGGATAAAGAACTCCTGCCACAATGCACAATGAATAAGCAAAGCAGTACAACCCCACATTCAGAAACTCCAGGGAAAATCAACAAGCAAAATTTGTATTTACTTTTTCAATGTTGACTCTTTGCTCACAATTAAAACCCTTGGCAGTCTAGAGGTTAAGATGCATGACTTCCAATCCAAAGGTCACAGTCTGTCAGCTATTTTTTTTTAATAGTCTCTTAATTTTTTAAGTTTCTGTTACTATTTTATTTGCTTTCCTTTACATTATTTCAATGTAAATTTGTCACACAAAGAAATATTTTACAAATACTGTGAGAATAGAGGTCTAATTTATTTACTATTGCTGACTACAAAATATATATTTGTGGAAATATAATGCCACTCTTTGATGGGCTTGTTCTTTTCTGCCTGTTTGGACAGTAGAATGGTAGTAACAGAAGAAAATGTTTATTACTTCAATAAACCAAGAAACAATCTTAAGAAGTAGCAACAAGAACATTAACCATTGGGCCAAACTAGCTGAATTCCAGTTCATCCTCAATACTGCACAACCTATGAAGAAATAAATATTAAGACAGTAGAATAAACTGGAATAAAAAAACCAGGGTTTCAAACAGTAAAAAATGGTTACAGTCATGAAATGTAAATGAATTAGCCCCCTATTCACACAGGATTTGTAAAAGATAGGTTTATGTTGATGGTAATTTAGCACTGACATAATATAAGGGAAACAAATGAAATAGTAATATAAACCAAAATATTAGAATGTGTGAGTTAAAAATGTAAACCAGGAAGGCAACTGGCCAGGCATGAACCCATAGCCTTTGGACTCGTGGTTACACTCCTTAACCTCTGTATAACTGGGAGTTGTAACTGTGAGCAAAGAATAAGCAGCAATAAGGGAGATACAAATCTTCCCTGTTGACTGTCTCTGCAATTTATGAATATAGGATTGTACTGCCTGATCATTCTGCCTTATGGCAGGTGTTCTTTATCCTCATAAAGTTTAAAAAGAATTTGTAAGGACTTGATCATGCACCCCTCTCATAACAGCAGATGATGCTTAGCATATAATAAAATTATATATAATTATATACATCAGCACTACCTTTTTTATTAATACATAAGGCTACATGTTTCGACCCATCAGTCGGTCATCTTCAGGCCTACGTAGCAGGCTAAGTCACTGGTGCTGTGTGCACATTGGGATCCCAATACGTTTACATTAATAAAATACATAAAATTTGTTAAGTTTCTTTGCTAAGGATTTTGCATATTTTATTAATGTAAACATATTGGGATCCCAATGTGCACACAGTACCAGTGACTTAGCCTGCTATGTAGGCCTGAAGATGACCGACTGATGGGTCGAAACATGTAGCCTTATGTATTAATAAAAAAGGTAGTGCTGATGTATATAATTAATTTTATTATATATTTATTCTAGCACTTCATGATGCCTGATGCTTAATGATTTAAAAGGTTAGGAATGCCAGAACATTACTTCCATGCCTCCATACTCATACACCGTATGACTTCTACTTCTACTTTGCAAATAAGTTCAAAATGCTTCTTACTCTTAACACGATTTTCTTCCACTTCATTTAATTCTGGCCTCTTGGTGGGAACTTGGGTTGTTGGTGGCAAGTTATTGTTCACAGTCTCGACTACTGCTGAACCTTCTGCTCGGTCCAAGACTCGGATCTCTAACCGACCTGCTACTGGTTCCATTGCATTTCCTTCATCTTCCTCTTCATCTTCATCCTCTCCTTCTTCTTCTTTTTCTTTATCCTCTTCTTCTTCCTGCTGTGCCTGAATTTGACTTGGCTTGTTTTCAACAGGAACAGCCTCCCCTCCACTAACCACAGAAGTTACGCCAGCTTTCATTGTTGGGGAACAAGAGTTCAGGGCAATTGTCTGAAAAATCCCAAACACCATTACACAAGACCTTGCGTAACAGAACTCCTATATCTTCAACACCATCACCACTAAGGCTCAACAGTGCCCCTCATTCTGAGCCACTTCAATATGGTGTTTATCATTCAACTATTTCATTAAGATCCCTATATTAATCACATTTTTCCATTTTTACATTGGTTTTCCAAGCCGATTTTCTTCCATAAAATAACATTACAATAGTATAAAATTTGACTGTTAATTCTTGTTCAAATACAGATTGAACTTGGTTAAACTGTACTTTCTTACTTAAATACTTCATATGGAACAGTTTCAAAGATACAGACATTGTTTCAATTCCAGTTCCATCACAGTTCAAACTCCTGATTTTTGTCCAGCTACAAGACCCCAGAATTGAAATCTGTTAGTGTTGTATGATGACAATTAAATCATTACAAAACTGTTTTCCAGTTTCCATTTGGTACATCCTTCTGCTTTAATGGTGATCAGTCTACTTCAGATCCTTATAAAGCATTTTGTTAAATCACTGTATAAATACCATGACAATTATTATACTCAAGCAAAGACACAAAAACTGAAATTTATTAAATCTGGATAATTGAAAGAGTTCAAGGGTTGAACATACAAAAAGTAGAAGAAAAAAATATTGAATATTCATGGCTTGACATGTACAAGCAGGCTCCATTGTGTTGTTGTATTATTTCTAACCTGGAATTTTTTTAAGCTACTACATTAACCACAAAGCACAAATGGACATAACAATAAAAACTCCTTCATGCAGCAGTTTAACTTACAGGCAAACTCAGACGCCTGTCACGTTCCTTCTTGTGTTCAGCCTCTTCCTTTTCAGTCTGTGTTCGCCGTGTTGCTACATTCCTCATCACATCTACTTCATACACTAATTCATCAAATGCAGCCTGCTGCAATAATGGTGCTTCTAACCATGGTCTGAAATTAAACTTCACTCTTATTATCCATGTAATTTTTTAAAACTGCCATTTCAAGTGAACATGAACATCAAAATCATGCAGCATAAAACCCTGGCACAGAAGTTATGGGGTTGAATGTTATTTATGGTCTAGATCACCCGCAAGAAAAATGCAGCCTGCCTGTGTGCAGGTTGAGAAGGAACTGGTTCCTGGAACCAGTTCCTTCTCAACCTGCACACCGGACGGTTACTTACAGAGAATACTATACCAGATGCTGTATCAGTACAATCGGACCTCCTGATGATGAGCATAGAGTTGGTCGAAACATGTAGAGGATTGTAATAATAAATGAATAAAGTAATTGTGCATCAAGTTGGTCATTTATTTAAGTGAGTGTGTGGGGGAAGGGGTGGCAGGGAGGGGGAAAGGGATGAGGAGGGATGTTAAGAAATGAAGAAAATCAGATGCAAGCACTTGTAGTGTATTTGTTCATGTATTTTAAATTTTTTACCCTCCTGATTTACTGAACTCCCTCACACGTGTGAGTCATCACCACCAACAAAATATTTATGTTCACTGCCGCAGTCCTTCAAGTCTGGACAGGCCCTCCATTTTCTGGCCAAGAATTCTCACAAACAATTCTGAGGAGCAAGCAATCTCATAACATCTGACAAAAGATATCCATCAAATCTGATTATTATTCTGTAGTTACATAATTTTATCCACCTCTCTTCCTCAGGTTTTACCTCTACTACACAGAGATTCAGAAAATACCCTCTACATTTTAAGGTGTGGCATCCCCATTGTGTTTCTAAAATACACAATAAAAGAACATAATCCATCAACGCACAACTTTGATGTAGCAATTACAGATTGCAGCTCCATGTTACAGCTAATACAAAGTAATCAGTAGTGTAAAAAGGAAATTATTTTACATATAGTTAGTGGATGAGATCTCAGCCTTATTAGGCTTATTACATACGTAGGTATATATGTTTGTCACTCACAGGAAAGTCTTTTCAAATATTAGATAATATTATACTTGGTTAAAATGATACAATCACATGTTTCTAACATAAAAAAAAACTTCAAAGATGTCACTATTGTGCATTGACTGGTTATATTCTTTTATTACCCTCTCAATTGGCTACTGTGAACACAGCGTCCTCAGAACTGGAAGACTACTAGTGTGCTTATATTGTAGAATATGTGGTGATAAGTAACATAAACATTTGTGAATTACATGAAAATAAAATAGTTTGTGTTCAGAGATTGTATTTAAAAAAACATAATTTTGATGACAGCAGAGAAGAGCAAATAACTATTTGTAATATCTTATAATTTTCTAAACTGATTGTAGAAAATCATAAAACACTCCAAACAGCAAAACTGATTTCAAGTTTTTTTGAAGCACAATATTCCACAATATAGGAAAACCATTAAGCACTGGAAGAAGTAAGAACAAATATTTCAGTTTCAGACATTCAGATGAATAGATATAGTATAGATATAACTAATCAAATACTTGTAATTATATTTACTATTATTATTTTATGTTACATTCCTAAATAACTGTAAAACTCTATAACACTACAACTTCCACATCTCACAAAACCAGTTCTGCACTATTACAACAAATTTTATAATATCTGCAGAATTTTATGGGCATATTTTAATGTCCTTAATGTTTTCCAAACCTGTGCATTAAATTGACATTCCAAATCACTTACAAAGATCAACAAATGCATGTATGCAAAATATGTTTATCACATTTTATTCATTACGCTCGTTGTTCACGCTAAGGACAAATTTTATGTCATAACTAATTTACTAATTATTTTCTTTATTCTAATTTCTGTGCACCAAACGTTGCAAAATATAGATTTGGGCTCTAGATTAAGGTGGGAACTGACGTCATAGCATCCCTCCTTTGTGAGCGTGAGTCAGTTCTGCGCTTACCTCCAAGCCGCAAGGGCACATAGTGAATTGCATGCTGCATGAGGTGGTTGCAAATTATATTAATATAAGGGATGTTGTCTGAAATATGTCCAACTGACAAGAAGTGTTGTGTGCATATTATCAGTGTCAATGTTAGCAAGTTCAGCGCATAACTCTGAGCCACAAGGGCATAGTGACCGTTGGTGAGTGCATGTGTAACTCTGAGCCACAACGGAATATAGTTAACAGTGTAGCTTGCGTATTTGCAACATAAAACTCTACAATGATATTGCAAGGGCAATTACAATTGTGTTACCATAAGGGTGATAACAGAACAATCCACAATTCAGTGTTAATATATGTCAAGTGAACAGTGTAGCTAATTGATCTGTAATTCTAGGCCACTATGGCACATCTGAGTGTGTGTTATGCACGAGGCAAACACCTGCTCCTACTACTTATTACCATATAATTGACAGTGTGAACTAATTGCAAGAAACATTAACCAGTTTTAGTGTACAGAATTATATTATTAGTGCTTAATAATAAGACTAAATTACATTTGATTTGACCAGTATTTATTTAGGAATAGATTAATTTCTGTTCATGATTATATGTTCCCCTGAACCAGAGCAGGGCACCAACACACGTTTCAATTGGCATCATGAAATGTGTTGGTAATGAATAATACATGAGAAACACATTTTGCATACGAGCTTTTGTTGATCTTGTTAAGCGATTTGGAATATTTTAATGTATCTAATAATCCATCCATGTTTTCATACATGCGTTACTGATGTTAAGTAACTTCCTGAAGATGATCAAGGCATATCCAAACATGTTGGAGTTCTGATAGATTGTGTGTAAAAATATAATTTTAACATTAGTGTTTTGTTGATCTTATTATATCAATTAGATACACTCTATTTCTATTACTTACCTAATGTGTCCTGCCAACTGAGGTAAGCTCCAAGCATGTGGCAATGTTCCCTGTAACTCAACAAAACTCTCAATGCCTGCTATGTTGAGACAGTGAGGGCGGGAACCAGAAGGAGTCTTCAGACGTCCATTGCTTGCATTATCCGCAGGTAATGTTTCATCACGAGCCTTGCAGAAAATAAAAAATCCATTATTTACAATCTACACTTGGTTTATTTAACACTCTGGGCCCGATAGTTATACTGATATTATTCACCAAATTTTGCCAAGATGCCAAAGACAGTACTACCTTGATTCTGATAAACTACTGTACAAGAAACAAAGGCAATATAAAAAAAATTTGTTCAACAGCATGTGCTTCTATATTTGCCTATGGTCTACTTTGAAAATCTGTCAGTTTCTTAACCTGTGTAATCTCAAATGGTAGTCTTAATCAATGAATAATGTCTTGCAAAGGTAATGGAAGGAAGTGGCTAAGAGGTGCTGCCCCCCCCCCCCCCCCACCACAAAAAAAAATTAGTTTTTATTTTTTTATACAAAATACCAAAACAAAGATGGGATAAAATCACACAA
>Ga0131853_10005623_pt1 | contig 22620 bp, 5 predicted proteins | sample TergutLab28metaG_FD_92764 | JGI IMG/M metagenome (GOLD analysis project Ga0131853, IMG submission 92764) | Labiotermes labralis P1 segment gut microbial communities from Petit-Saut dam, French Guiana - Lab288 P1 (version 2) (version 2) | ecosystem: Host-associated > Arthropoda: Insects >...
ATAATAATAATATACTGTAATAAAATTTCAATGAAAAATATTGCATTATACGAAGTATTTGGCCCAAAATTGTCCGGACCACCCGGGGAGCCGGCGTAACAAGAGATCAAAAATCATCCTCCTCTCTGGCACCCTCATTTCACGAATGCTCTATACTCATATTTCGTTCATCTACCGTCGATTCTGGGGACCGCGGTAGCACAGTGGTTAAGGTGCTGTGCTACAAATCGGAAGGTCGCTGGCTCGATCCCAGCTGGTGTCAGTGGATTTTTCACTGACATAAAATCCCGATCGCACTATGGCCCTGGGGTCGACTCAGCCTCTAACAGAAATGAGTACCAGGAGTATTTCCTGGGGGTAAAGGCGGCAGGTGCGTAAGGCTGACAACCAACCACCATCCTGTGCCGTTGTCACGAAATATGGGAACCTTAACTTCCTGGAACCCTCTGGGCCTGTCCAGGCCTGTAATGGTACTGCTTTACCTTTTTTTTTACCGTCGATTCTACATAAACTTAGCACGTGACAGCGTCATCAAATAAAGCATTTAATTTCTCCTCATCGGCACTCTCATCGTCGTCATCACCTTTCTTTTATTGCCTTTTAGGTGCTTGCGGGTAAATGCGAAAAGCGACTGCTAGCTTCGTCATGTTGCGTCTGTCTCTCTGTCCACTTGGAACAGATCGGCTCCCACTGGAAGGATTTTCACGAAATTTGGTATTTGAGTATTTTTCGAAAATGCGTCCAGAAAGTTCAAGTTTGATTGAAATCTGACATGAATAAAGAGTATTTCACATGAAGGCCTCCGTAAATTTGTGATAATACGTATATTGCAGAATTCTTCTTATAATGAGAAATGTTTCAGACAAACCTTGTAGAAAAAATATAAGAACATACTTTTTTTCCAAAAATCGTGCCGTTTATGAGATAATGTGGAATAATGTGGTACAGACAGACAGGCCACGTATGATACATGCAATGTGGAGCATTCACTTTGCATGCCTGATAAATAAGGCTAAAAACACACACGCTCTAAGTATGTAATACATTTAATGTGTGTTGGACAGTGCATCATTGTGATAACTGAAGAATAAGAACCAAATAGATGCCACTTATTATTTTATTGTACTTCTTATAGGCTCAACATATTTCGGGCACTACTACGCCCATCATCAGGAGCTCGCGACTGTGTTGTTGATTATCACACTGGTCGTTTTGTTTGCTGCAAGTTGGAGGTTAGGTGTGGTTAGGCTGGAGTAGTTTCCGGGCTGCACCCTGCAGCCCGGAAACTACTCCAGCCTAACCACACCTAACCTCCAACTTGTAGCAAACCAAGAACCAAACGACCAATGTGGTAATCAACAACACAGTCGCGAGCTCCTGATGATGGGCATAGTAGTGCCCGAAACATGTTGAGCCTATAAGACGTACAATAAAATGATAAATAGCATCTAGTTGACCCTTATTCTTCATTTATGTAATATATATTGCTTTCCCACGGCAACAGTACTTACGCGAAAGCACCTTAATATTACGTTCAACTTACATTGCTTGTGTTGTCTTTCTTCTGTTTCATCATTGGCTAAAATTCAGTCGGTGCAAAGAACGTCATGGTGATACTTCTTAATGCTGACGTATAGATATTATTGCATGACTCATGACCTTTTCAGAACACGGAGCCCCTCTACCTACTCTGAAACGTAAGACCAGCTTTGTAGGCTGTATAAATCACATCGGGCAGACTCGACAATTTGTTACAAGCTCCGACCAGCTCCTATAAATTGGAGTTAGCATCATCTCCGACACGAGCAATACTGCTCCATTTCTGGCGTATTAAGGTTGCGTGGAGCATTGCAACAGGGACAGCTGCTCACATCTGTACTTGTTTGTCCTACGGTGCCATATATCTGGAACAAATCACAAACAAAGCAGTAAAGCTCTCCAAACTACATGTGTATATTTTCAACAGACCACATCCCGATATGTTTTTCTAGCATAATATCATCATCTAACTTTCCTCCTCCAGTGGGCCGGGATAGCTCAGTCACTATAGCAACTCGTTACGGGTGGAACCGTCCGGGGATCCAATCCCGGTGGGTTAGATTTTTTCGCACCCCTCCAGAGCGGCCCTGGGGCCCGCACAGCCTCCTGTAAAAGGAGCACCAGATTTATTTCCTGGGATAAAATGGTCAGAGCGTAGCGTTGATCACACACCCCATCTAGCGCCGAGGTTAAAGAAAGGGTAGAACCATGCCTCTACTCTCCTTCTGGCACTTCATGGCAGGTTATAGGGTGAAATTATTCTTTTCAACTAGACTCATCCAAAGCGAGTTCTTCAGACAGCGATATAGTTCTGCTGTTTTCATGTCCCTTTATCTCATCATTTCCTCGATGTCATACAGTAGATGCTGATGTTTTTCTCTCGTCTTCCCGTCAAGAATAATTCTGTGAACAAAACTGTCTGTTATAAAAGCAATATATGTGTTCACAATTCGCTATATGTTGAAAATTAAGAGGTCATACCAGGCGAAAATTATGCAATGTAAAAAACACGAAAACAAATGTCCATATATCATCCTTTTGCATATTGCATAATTTTCGCCTGATGATGACCTCTTAGATTAAATCCAGTACCGATTCTTATAAAGAGATATTTCATTTTCATACCAAGAGGCAGTTACGTTAAATGAATTGCACATTTATGTACATCGGCACTTACCTACGTGTGCTTTCCAGTTACTTAGCAGTCATTGTATTTGTAACATTACAAAGCACAACAATTACGTTTTCCCTCTGGTTAATTATCACGCCTTGAAGTACAATTGTATTCTTAACTTTAATACTTGATAAAGTTAGATGATAAACTTCTCGTTCCTCCGCTTTACTGTCGATGAATGCTCCCGCTATTCACAGAGATGGCCTGGACAATAAGAAAGTCCCTTTCCTTTTCCTGGAAGCAAGTAGCTAATTCTCCGCCATCCGTCTGAGTCACCACACCAACCGGGACCCACCGACCACTCGTTACCGGAGGTCAGGCTTGTTATATGAGATGCAGGTATTTCCTGGGGCTGTACTTCTGAATACACACTGTGACAGAAAATGACCAACGCGCAGTTCAGGACGTATTTCTGTGAGTAAAGACCATAAGATAGACTGCTCCAGCACCTGTGTTTATTTTGTATTGGTCGGGCAGTGGCCGGATGAGCCTCACTGAAGATCGGAATTCGCTTAAGACAAGTCTGAAACAAGCAGGTGTCTCTGTTACACAATCTATCAGGCGAAATTAAACGACAAGTATATAAAATTTGTACACATAGGCCTAACTTGTCAAAGGCAATTTCAGATGCCATCTTCAAAATACTGAGCTTGAGCGTCGCGTGGAGGATCTCCTTTTTTGTTTTTTAAACGTTGTTAGAGAAACGAAATAAAAATACACTATTTTTGGAATTCATTAATAAGCTGCTCTATAAGCAAACAAATGCACACAGGAGTCGAATAATGAGGTGGCATTGCTGAAATAACAACTGTAGTGAAGTATATATATATTGCAGTGTTATTGATTACGTAACATATCTATCTACAGGGCAGTGAGAAGCAAAATTTAAAACTGTCAATAAAACACTGGCAGATGGACAAGAAGTTATACCAGTTCCCTCTGCTTTCAATCCTCACAACTCTACTCGCTTCGTCATAACATAATTCTGGGGTTTTCCAAGCCGATGTTTTCAAGTTGATTTCACAAAAATAATTTAATATACTTTTCTTCTTCCACTCCGAAGTACATACCTACTTCTAGTTCGCTATCATTACAGCAACATTTGCCTGCGTAAAAGACTAAGCTACTTAAAAAATAATAACCTAAATTTCTCACTAAATTATTCTAGGCTTTAAATATTTTCCTAGACAATCTTTCCAAAATGCAGCCTCTTACTATCCCCCCCCCCCATCAAATAGAACGTGCATTTTCATCTATTGGAAATCGATATATGGTGACATATTGTAACTGCTGAGTAGCAGAACAAGTGTAATGGTCCTTTTTAAGATCAGAAAATTTCGCGGCCAGGTCGCGGATATTTGCAGTGCTAGTACATTCAAAAATGACTAGAAGTACTATAAAGTTTCTAAAATGTCCTTTTTTAATAATCAGCGCCACATCTCCAGAAACTAAAAAATAGTATCACATTGATTGCTGAGACGGGTTTTTATTCCGTATACAGAAAGTATGTTCACTATTTTATACTGTTTCATTTAAAGAGACGATCGATGCTGTTTTGCGGCTATTGGATATTGCAAATTTGGCTGATGCAATGAAAGCTTTAATCTCAGGTCTATTTACAAACCCGACTTCGGCCTGGTGTGAATAAGGTTTCGCGGTCCCCTTGCTCAGAATCCACGGCCCCTCCACCCCGGTACCGAGACGCAGAGTTTGGTAATTACTGGACTAATAACGCTTTAGGTTCTGGCTTTCAAGCTTTCACGCCTTCTTCTAAACTTCCACGCCTTCTTCTTCTATGCTGAAAAACCTTAAGGCTTAACATTGCTTGAAACAAGTAAATAGTTGTGATTAATAGCTCAGAAAATGGCGTTGTAGTAAGTAAATCCGGATCAGAGGATTCCTGCTTCCAAGCAAGGTACTCTGGGGTACTTACGATGGAACTGTAAATCTATGAAGCTTAATCCTTCGGCCATTAAAGTTAGAGTGCATTCAAAACGGGCTTCGAATTCCTCTTCAGCGCAGAATTTGCTACAGTTTTATAAATTCGCGCTTATCTCAAGCCTCCTTATTGTCTGGAATTAATCATCGAACAGGTTGCTCCTGCTCAGTATGCTAATCTAATTGTGTAGCAGCAAAACATAAAAATCGGTCGAGTGTTCATGTGCGCCGGTACATTTAGCCGCCACATTCATCGGTCTAATGCTCATGCACAGTTAGACGTGACTAGACATACATGAAGACACGACAAGTGTTCTGCTTTGAATAACTCTGTGTTGCCTCAACCTGCAAAGCAAGTTTTAAGGACTAAACCTGTAGGCTAGACTTGGACAGATTTTTATGGTTTGGTTTAACAATACAAGAGTTTTTTACGTGACGTTTGAATTGGGTTTAAAAGTTACACAATGCAAGAAATTTATTTCCGACCAATGCATTCTGTATTTTTCAATAACACTGACTAACTTTACTCTTTACTTCGCAAATCTCTCATCCTTGTACATGAAAAGGAGAAAAACGTCCGTCCATTTCCTGAATATGGGAGGCGTGTCTTAATATTTTCAGCTAATGGGAAGAGAAGTTTAAGAATTGTTTATATTCGTTATTCTTACGAGAATAGTGAATATGCAAAGGTCTCAATCACAAAGTTTCTCTTATAAATTAGACCGTCCACTTAATATTCTTTGTTTACAGATACTTCTTAAATATTTTCTGTCAAAGTAGGGGATCACGCTTCAAAGCTAAACGCACCGCCTAACAACATTAACCTTTTAAAGCCTACCGGTCACGTGATGCACCAACAAGTTTAACATTCAACAACTGTACGCTCGGCCGATACCGTATTTGTGTGTTTTGTATTTATCTGAGAACAAACAGCGACTTGTGCAACTTAATCATAAACTGACTGGTTTTTACAACCGAATTAAAAAGTATTCATTGCGCGGTACGAACTGGGCCATTAAATTAAGCAGTCTGAGCTTCGACTTTAAAAGTTTAATTTATACAATATTTTTACGTACTGTTTAGAATTTCGCCATAACACAAGCAGTATATATATGTTTATTAAACGTCCCATGTAATGAATCTAGCGTGGTGAAAATCCTCATATTTTTGACACATTCACCGTTCATCGTATGGTCACCACGAATTTAAGTTCGTGTTGAATGTTAGTTTTAACATCTTTCTCAGCACTTCATAACGTAAATATTTTTGGAGAAAACATTCCAACGACACGTAAAACGTGTGGCTTATTCCCTGATGAATTAATAAACTCGTACCTTGAAACAGAACACTTCGTGAAGTTTGATAGCTTTATCCGCCATATAGAGTATTTTGTTTCTTAGAGTTCTCGAAAACGGACGAAATTGTAACGAACTTGCAGAGAATAATAACAATAATTTTCAGAATTATCCTTTTGCAGCAAGGATATATAAGTTATTGTTGGCTTAGACGTAGCCCAAGTGTGTTCGGGTTTACAATCTCACTTCGTTCGCAACAACGTTCCGTTATAACTGGGGGAATCATATTCCGTGCCTAAGATCTAAACAGTCTTATTGCCTTGTTGCTTTAGGAGCCAAGCTGCAATACAAATGACAATGAAGACTGAAATTAGAGGCACGAGTTGTGGATTTACACTTTAAACAGTAATATATTTATGGAAATAAGACAAGGTACTTATGAGGAGAAGGATATTGCGTGAGGAGAAACACAACGAAGGCAGAGAGTTATAAAGGGATTAACGAAATATTTCAGAAAAGCGTATGATTGTCTTAAAGTGGTGTCACTGTTAGAAGAACATATATCACTGGTACAGTAGTTTGAACATAAGTAACAGTTAATTATTTTGTGTGGAAATGCCACTAACGGTCTTGTTTTCAATGATGTGTAGTGTGTCACGGCTGCACAATTTCTAGTGTGCTGATGATCTGAAATATAAGTGTAGTCTAGGTGACTTGAAATCTTTTAACCATATAAGACTACGAAAGTGGGAAAAATCTGAACTCATAAGGAGAAAGGGATGTTATTTGCGCGGTCTTGAGACCCTGATTGTCGTACTTAATGCTGACAACAAACATTCAAACTTAATCTTGCGCGTAGAGGCGGTGGCCTCCAGATGCGGAGGGAAATTGTGCGTATGAAAAATACGAAGTCGCAGAAGGGAATAGGGCTTGGAATCCTGATTTGGGGTTGAGGGTGTAATCCTAATAACTTAAGGAATATAATGCTATGATAGGCAATGTCGCAAGAAACATTTATAGGCAATGTCAAAAGGAACCTGACTTCAAATGGTGAAATTGGAAATTAGGTAGTGAAAATTTAGGTTACATTAAATTTGGAATTTCTTGATCGTTGAGGGAAATAGTTGAATCCTGTAGCATGGACTTGAAATAAATTTTATTGTGACATTATTTTTATTTAATGGTCACTAACCGTCCAATATCCTGAAAGAAAATACTTTAAAGGCAGAGACGTTAGAATCCCATGGAAAGGAGGAATTGAGTGAAACTTGTGTAGAGAGATCGCAGTGACGATCATAGCATCTAACGTGGTGTACATGGAGTGGAAGAAGGAACAGAGAACGTGGTACTCCTCTAACCCGATCCAAAAATAAGAAAAAACATAATATTTATCCAAGCAACATATACATAAGCTAGAGACCTGCTCCATCAAGTCTGTCAAAATACGAGGTCAGCATGACCTCTCTGTCTCACCGCAAAATAAAGGCGCAGTCGGAGGGTACTTATAAGGCGCTTTGTTCTTCCGTCCACTGTTAGCGGGAGACAAAATCTGTGTAGGGCTAAATTTGCAGTTTGCCCGCTAAGCCGTACTAATACAGGTAGGCAATGTTTTACTTGCTACAGGAAAGCTTATATTCTGGATTTCTTTGTTTGCTTCTTTACCTCGCTTTCTCTTGTTAGCTCCTTCTTTATTTCTTTATCTTTCCCCTTTCTTTATTCCTTTCGTAAGAAGTGCGATAGAATTGAAGCAGTATGCACAATAGTATTGGCTGTAGAAACGAAAAGGAAAACCCAAAATTTAAAAAAATAAGCATATAAATAAAAACAAAGATTTACATCTACAAAAAGTAATGTAATTGAATAGTAGACATTCTGTAGTGTTGTAAATAAGAATAATGTAAAATACATTTACGCAGTTTTCCCTCTGCCAGGTTCGAACATTCGCACTTCTAATTCATTTGCAGTTGGAGTGTTGGTCTAACAATAACACAAAGCCTCTTCTAGCCCAGAGCAATACCATATTTAAGTAGGAAAAATATACGTGAACCTGCCACAGAAAACGAGGGTTTTCTGACCGAGTCAAGATCATTTCAACTGATATGGAGAAATGTCATTACCAGTGTTTGTTAATTCAGTCTTAAATTTGGCAGTAGCAGAACCTCGAAATCGTGGAATATGATTTTGCTTCCACAAAAATCTGAAAATGAAATGCGTTTTTATGTAAGTGTACAAGCTTAATGTAAGCAGCGTGCTGTGTGACAGCAGCTGCACCTTTGTTAAAATAACATGCTGACAGACCACAGTTCATACTGCGCTGTATTAATGAAATTCGCATTTAAAATTTGAAATGACAGTTTCAGAGACACAAACTACGATTCATTTTTGTTATTCCACTAGATGTGCCTGGTCTGACATTCTCTGGATCAGCATCTCCAGAATGGAAATGGAAATCAGCACCATTCAAAAAAAGCTAACATGGCCACTTTAGGAGTGGGAACGCAACGGAAAATGGAAGGAATGTGAGGAAGTACAGAAAAGAAAAACAGTTCTATGAAGGTAAAATACAGGCAGTGAAAAATGTAAAATTAGAATCCACAATAACAAAGACAGTTAATCTTCCAAGATAAAGACATAGTACATAATTCTAAACAAGGTAAAAGTATCGTTTTGTGGGCTTAAGCTTGTTTTTACAAACTTCATAAGTAATTTCAATAAGATACAGACTGAAGCGCCTCTCCCCGAACTGCTACATTTGTGCCTAGCATGTTTAAACACGTGGTTATGCGCACTGTCATTAATTGGTATGTTCAAGCTGCACTTTCTTGAAACATCGCGCACATATCACAGAGTAAAAACATTTCCGAAACTGACACCTCTAGGAGCCAACAAATCTTTTTCTTTCTTTCTTTTTCTTTCTTTCTTAGTCTTGACCTCTGTCTACCGACTCATTGTAGGTGTAGAGATTATGTTGCCCTCGATCACACTCCATGACACACACACACACACACACACAGCGGTAGGACTCCTTTGGAAGAGTGATCAACCTGACGCAGAAACCTCTACCTGATGACACATAACACTCACAACAAACTTCCATGCCCACGGTGGGATTTGAAACCACAATCGCAGCAAGCGAACGGTCGCAGACCTGCACCTTAGACCGCGCGACCACCGGCATAGGCGGAAAAAAAAAGGCGACGTAAAAAGTAGGTCAGAGTGAAGTCTTTCTCCGTTCGCTTCACGCTTCACAATGGTGAACTTCAGTATGGCATATGGGATAGCAGAAAAATTTCGCCGTTTCTTCCCAGACAGTCTCTGTCTTGCTCCAAACTGGAACACAATGTGTCAAAATACTGCGCTCAAACATCGCTGTTTTCAACAACAGTACTGTACTGCGCCTCCATCTTCAACTCAGTACGTCAAATGGTACATCACAATGGAGTGCCACTTTGTCTTCTGCAACTGCAGTAAATACTACACTCTCAGCTTTAACCCAGTACGTCAGATTAGAGGCTGTAGTCACATTTCGCTCTCTCCTGTTCTGTCAGCATTTAGCGCGTCAACTGACAGAATGCATTCAAATACCAATACATCCTCTACAAGACATTTTATTTGCTCCCATCAGCAATACTGTAGATCAAAGGATAACAGACTGCAGTCAAACGTCTGTCCCTGCCAACGTGGGTGTATGCACAGCTCCAGTACCGCTCATAGCCTGTGCTGTCACATTGCAGAACCCTGCAATATCTCATGCCGTGTTTGTAGCTATTCCTGTGTACATATAGATATCGGAACTGAGATCTTAGTGGCTTACTTCATTGTGTACATCCTTTACATAAAGCACACTGTATCAACTTATTACGGTAAGGTGTGTCTATCTTTTGACTTACTAGCATACTGGACAAATTGTGTTGAGATTTGTCACTGAATCCACATTGAACATTATTGGGCGAATGAATGTTGGTCCTTAAAGGTCTGTTCAACACACGCAATACACCTTGAAGTCCAATAGAACTGTTACTCTTGTACGAACAGGGCAGGTATAAATAATCGTCACATAGCACAAAATACAGGTTCCTGTACAACTTATGGTTGAAGTATATTCCGATATGGAGCACGTTTGTTGAAATACAAAATTTTTGACTGACTGATAAAAAAATACTAACAAATTAACTAACTAACTAAATCTAACTAAAAATAACTGACTATTTCCATGTTAAGGAGTCCCACTCGAGAATCTCACAGTCACCACCTCAAGAAATTTCTCTCCTTTTATGGAAGCCAAAATTTTTTGTTGCCATTAGAAGGTCAGTGTACCTGTAAAATGCAAAGGTAAAGGTAAAGGTAAAGCAGTCCTGTTACAGACCTGGAGTGGCCCAGAGGGTTCCAGGAAGTTAAGGTTCCCAGATTACATGACAACGGCACAGGATGGTGGTAATGTTGTCAGCCTTACGCAACGGCCGCCTTTACCCCCAGGAAATGCTCCTGGTACTCATTTCTGTTAGAGGTTGAGTCGACCCCAGGGCAATAGTGCGATCGGAAGGATTATGTCAATGAAAAATTCCAATGACACCTTCTGGAATCGAACCAGCGACCTTCCGATTTGTAGCACAGCACCTTAGCCACTGTGCCACCGCGGTCACCTCAGCACACTGTATGTGAGAGTAGTTTAGATTTAATTCCGAAATAAGTATATCATGTAACCAACATTCCTTGACGAGTAGGACACACACTTGAGAGAAAATGGTGCTGTGCTGGTGTGTTTTCATTTAAAATTTTGAAATAATTATCAGATTTGTACAAAACTTTTATGAAGGTTAAATTACTGAAGCTCAACACATTTTCATAATTTTTAATTTCCTACCATCTATAGAAACAACATGTTGGACGTGCGAAACTTTGCTACAGAAGCGACACTTAACTAAATTTGTCTTGACTGCTAAAATGATGCCTTGCAATAAAGCTTGTAAAGTTAGGTAAATTCTGATGACTTGTGTAAAATATAAAGTAATAACATGACTGTGATGCGAAAATATTTTTAACTTCTAGTTTGAATGCTGCAATTACTGAACCACTGTCTAAACGTTATGTTACCACAATCAGCCGTGTTGCTGAAATAGATGTCTAAGAGCAGGACCGTACGTTTTATGCAGTCTGATCAGAACTGCTTGTTCTCTTTCTATGAATACCGTTATCTTGTTACACACCGATAGACAACGGAGATGCTCTCCAAGAGTGACGGTTCGACAGGCTACAGAAATAAAACTTTACAAAACGGTAACTGTGGAAATAAATTATAATATTTCAACATTCTATCCATCTGAATGGGTACGCGTTGTTTGTGGTGTCAGATGGAAGTGTAGTAGCCTATTTCAAACTTTGTTCTACTCAACTTGTCGAAAGTGTACCCAAAAGTCACACTAAATAAATTTCCGAGAGCTTATTACCCTGCGGTACACTAGTCAGGGTGTCAGACATAGTGTGTGTGTGACGTAGACAACCCCCAGCGGAATTTCGCTCATAGTTTCTCAGCCCGTTTTCCTTTAGTGTTATGGGCTCTTGATATTACAGTAGCTTGCCCATGTACAAAGTTCTTCACTCCAGTTTGAAGAACAATCTTGTATTTTACGTGGTGGTTACATGCACAACTATGTCTAGATTCATGATGCTGTGTTACTTTCAGAACACGTGTGTTGAGCTTCTTGGGTGATTGAAAATTGGCTTTCAAAGGGTTAAAATAATGATTTTCTGTGTAAGACCTGGCAGTGTTATGCTGTGCGTCGTCTCATGCACTGGACTCTAAACCCTTCTGTGTGCTAACGAGGATGGGAAAGTTATACTTCTTAATAAGAGAAGTGTTTCGTTTTCCTTTTTTCTTAGCGATTAAATTCTTCGTGATAATTACTCAATATATTATTTGATTTGCCTCTTTATTTTGTGGTGTTTCGTACTGTGACCGATAGAACGGCGAGGAGCCGCATCACCCTCAAATGTGGAGGCGGAGTCATGTTACAAACAGCAGGTCTTTTGAGGACGGAAGAATACGTCTAAGAACTTAAATATGGCCATTTCATAAGCCCCTGTAGGCAAGATAAAATTGCTGGTCTTTACTGGCAGTAATCATGATATCTCATGATTTTAATAACGCACAATGATAAACTGTTGGCCGGTAGCTCAGTCGGTGTAGCGACTGAATAGGGCTGGATGGTCCGGGATCGAATCCCGGAGAGGAAGAGATTTTCCGCCCGTCCAGATCGGCCCTGGGGCCCACCCAGCCTCCTGTAAAATGGATACCGGGGGTAAAGTGCGGCCGAGGCGTGCTGCTGACCACTCACCCCTTCTAGTGCCGCGGTCAAGGAAGAGTAGAGCTATACCTCTGCCCACCCTCTGGGCCACACCGGGCCTGTAACGTGATCACTTTACGTTTACAATGACAAACTGGTAGTCGAGAAATTGTTCTCAGGCTTTTATAAACCCTGAATATCAGCACTGCGTCACAGTGAGTATGCTACTATTTTTTTTACAGCTAGCTGAATCCAGTTTATACCTCCACATACGCACTATTCTTAAGGCTCTTTTTAAAAGTTTTATTGGATCTACTGCGAGGTTTCCTAAACTGTCTCTTCCCAACAGAGTATAGACTATGATTATCTTAACTCGCTCGTTGACAATTAATTTAAATTGGCTAATCAAATTTAGACTATTATTCGTACGGTAAAATGTGAGACAGACGGTACCGGCTCCCTGGATACCTGCTGCAGTTTTACCTGTCCGCTGTAGCTTCCCATGTGTGCGGACATGAACGCTAGGCTAACCGTAGTATTCACAGTACAGGTCGAGTTGTGTGGGAGAAGGATAGAAATGGAGCAGCCGGGAAGGGTAGGCGGTGGGGCTGTGTGGCGGCAGTTGTACGGAGGAGGCTGCAGTTTGCTTTAACCTCTCTCAGATGGCGGGCGAGTAGGATTCTCGGCGCTAGGGCACAAACGAACCATCACACGCCTCACACAACGTGCAGGGACTTTTTAAATCTTGCCAGCAGTTCACAGCAAAGGTGTGCTTCGTGGCTCAAGGTAGGATTCGCATCACAGTAATTACAGTGTGTGTAATTAGTAAGTGATACTCTAATCACTGAGCGTGGAATTGATTTGCTAATGTCCTTTAAACTCATATCGATCAGAATTCACGATGGATTGCTCATTTATTTTTCACATAATTATTTGTGATCAAATTAATTCGATGTGCACTTATTTGAAATGATTATAATTAACTAAAACATCTATAATGCCGATTAGTATCAATAGGAAATATTAAATTTATTTCACCGATTATATAAACAAGTTTGTAATTTCTTTGTTTATTACAATAACTAATAAATTTTATGTTGATTAATACGAATAATAATTTATGACAGGTTGTCTCTACTTCACGCTGATAAAGCAAAATCGGGTTATCTTGCTTTTCACAAGAAACGTACAGACAAATCCAAGCATCTTAATTATGGCACGACATGGAGAGAAGAGATCAGATTCAAAATCCAGCCTATCTGTTCCCAGTTATCACTGAATAGCAAGCTTCTTGTGGCTTATTCACTCTCCGGATAGTGATAATGAGGGGAAACATTTCCACATCTACCGGAAAATTAACACAAGTTAACAAGGCCTACAATTGTTATTGTTGTACCGAATTTATCCCTTCCTCTTATTTAACCAGTAAATGTCTACTAATTGAATTATCTCACTAAGGCGTAGTAATTCTTGAGAAGCTAATGCTCAATCAGATAATCGAGAAATTTCCTGCATTAAAAGCGTCATCTGAAGTTTCATTTCACAAGCGCTCGGTAAATGAGTCAAGCCTGACGGTATCAGTTACGGCATGGCATAAAAACACAGTAATTTTATGCTATAGTACGATGCATATTTATAGTACCTAAACATTTACATAATTATTTTCCTCTTAAAGCAAAGTGAAATAATATAGACATCCCTGCAACTGAAGTCCTTACTTGAAGAAGTCTTTGTGTTTCACATGCATGTGCGTGGAGTCTTATGATTGTTATAAATGTGTTGTATTTTAAATCTTTTAACTTGGTAACATATGTCATTACTTTACATATAAATTTGCAGCCTTAAATATTCTTGACAGAACGACAGGTTTCGATGTATACCTAACACGATCCAGGCACTGGTTACAAAATTTTGATGATCTAAGTTTATGTAAGGGAATCCATGAATCCTTCGCTGGTAATTAGTGCATGTGTTGCGAGTAGAATTCCCTATCTGGCGCACATTTCTCTCAGTACGTCACTTGTTATTTATATCACAAGTTGCAAAATTATGCGAACGTCAATCTACACTTCTCTGAATCTTCTGGGAATACTTGGTGTGTAAATATTCATCATCACAGCAATTATGAATGTATGGGCTTGTAGCTTGAAACATCAGACGTCCTAAAGATGTGATGGTGAAAGTCAGGGACGGCATTACCTTAATTTACCTTAATACCAGTTACTAATGGGTATAATTTTCGTATTAAACATAAAATCCCTTACTTCGAAAACTGAAAAAAAAAGGTAAAGAGTGGAGAAATATATTAAAATGCAATACTAATTTTATTAATAAACAAATGAGCGCTTTTTCGAACTTAGAGCAACACAATCTTAAAAACACCCCAAAATAATTTCATTTTAATTAACAGCGGTAAGACGATCAGCGGTAAGACGATCAGCGGTAAGACGATCAGCGGTAAGACGATCTGTCTTCAGGAATATCCTTCATTCAGAATATTTTGTCTTCTGGTTTCCTAAACAGAAACTTAAAATTTAAAATTAGCCAAGCTAAATATTTGTATTTGGTTTTATATGACAATGAAACATCGTAAATATTGGGAGAAAACTTTAGATCACAGGTATTTGAGAAAGTGTGTTCAAGTAATGTCCCGAAATAAGAGGGACGAAAGAACAGGCGTTGGAGGGATTTAAGCAGTGATCTGTAAGAAGGATGAGATGGGCAGGGTACATAGGTCATTTGGGAGAAATAGCAAATGTATCAAAGTTTTAGATGAAAACCCGCAAGAAATAATAGGGTCAAGCAGGCGTAGGTTGGAGGATAATATTAAAGTTGACCCCAAATAAGTAGTGCGGAAGAATGTGGTGTGAATTCAAAAGAGGATAGAGCCCAGTGGTGGATTTTATGAATGGAGTAAAGGATATTTGGCTTCAGTAAAAGAAGGAGAAATACGACTGTCAGCTTCCCAAGTAGAACTATTGCTGCTTGCAGGTAGATGGTGACATTTCACAGTAACCGATAAAGTGAAATTAAGCTTATTTCTAACAGTGAGGACTCAATTTATCTCAAATACAACATTTTTTCCGGATTAAACTGTGTAACGCTTATGAAGAAAAGTTTTAAAATCGTAAAATAAACATCGATTTTAAGTAGAGTTGTATTAAATCCAGGAGTGTTAAAATGAAACCAAAATGCGCCTTAAACTATTACAATAGGAAAATTATTTCCTATTTTAGAGTGTTGTAGGACGTTTACATTGCACATTGCACATCGTCACTGCATTTATGATCCCTAAGCAATTTACAGTTTTACGTATACCAGTAAATTTTCTCGTATTAATGATTGCATTTAATGTTTTATCATATAACGTAAATGTGTGCCGTAAATTTTATTAATTAAATTTGTGTCATGAGCAGCACAGAAGAAACATATAAGTCCTTGTATGAGGCACCGAACAAGAAAGTAAAATTTAGGGTGATATCCAAATTTAATGTTACACACTACCAGTATATTAATTCCCTGCCGGCAAATTTGTAAGATCAACGAACAGTTAAAATTATGACGTCGTTTACGTTCTATTTGTGCACCACACTTATTAAAAAATAAAATAATATAAGTATTTAAAAAAAGAAGGAAAAATATAAACATATTAGTTCAAAACATGAAACGTAACCATACAATTTTATCTTAAGATTGGATCAAAACTGATTTTATGGGCTAGAAAGAGTAACTTGACTTTTTCTGGTATATTCTCTATTGTCTAGTCTATCTTAAGAACCTCAGAACCAAAGTTTTGACAAAATCTAATGTCGATTTAATTTTTCAATGGGGCTTATATATATTGTCTCCTCCATTATGGAAATCAATGCAAGATTTTAGGCACCCATCGTTTTAAACACCTTATAGTGATCAGGCTACGGCCAGAGCTACCGAGAATCGTGTTTCGATTTAATGCTTAGGCGACAGACTTTTCTCTTCTCTAAGGCTTTCATGACACACGATTTGGATCCATTCGGCCTCCTATTAAGCGAGTATGGAAATAAAGAGTAATGCGCCATGAATTTGACCACTGTCCTGTAACCAATGTTGAGGTTAATAATTGCGTGCCATGGATATTCTATACGATAAATCACAAAGAAAATTTTAAAACTTCGTCATAAATCGAAAGTTTTCTAGTCACCGATTGTTTTGTGATTTAAACATTTGGGTTTTCGAGGCAGAATTTGCTAATATGTATTTTGTTTTGAAGTCAGCACACAATACATGTTGTATTGCCCAGTTAGGAAATATTATTGTCTGCTTTGAAGGCGAAGTACTTGTTCTTGTATCAACAGTTCACTGTGAAGTTGCAGACAGTAAGGTTATCCGAAAAGCTAGAGGTAGATCTTCCTCGAACCATCTTAGAAACTGGTTTCACGTTACAGCATTTTGTAACACGTGTGTTATCGACCTAATCATAATCACATTTTCATTTAGGCCTACATTCCATTTTTATTCTGTTAACTGACTGTAACTAAACTGAATTTATGTTAACAAGCGGCTTCCGAATGAATATAGACAGTTAATGCCTTAGAATCAAATTCTAGAATGCCCTAGTTAAGTACAGTGATATGTAATATTCGTCTGCTCTCCAGGAGTTACAGCCGAATAATGGCAATAGTAAAATCGTGTTAAGAAATGCTCGTTACCAATTTATCACACTCTGCTGTACAGCATTAACCTAGCAGAATAACTGCACGTCCCGATTGTATTACATAGCCAAAAGGCGATCATGTGACGGGGACGAGATTTTTCTTTCTAGTGCATCTCATCACCGTTATATAGAGGTCATATTTTCTTAAGAGCAGTTATTCAAAATATATTTGCTTATATTTCCTTTATCTTTTATGTGAAAAATTAAAATAGGGTTGTTTTTCCTCGGGTTAGATTTAAAGGCGATCTCCAGGAACGTATGAGACTTTCCTGTTGTAACTTATATGTAAAGCAGTTTAGAAAAACGGCTTCAGTATTTGGAACATTGATTAAAGGCTTTCCATCAAGATATGTACACAAACTGCTAAGTGTTTCGAAATAAATACCCAAATTTATCATAAAACTCCGATGTAAGTGTACTATAGGTAGTTAATTGTATCGAAAGGGTCCTTACATTTTTAAAAAACAAAATCTGAAAGAGACAATTATTACATCGTATTACACTTCATACTGTACATTATGTTACACTTCATACTGTACATTATGTTACACTTAATACTGTACATTATGTTACACTTCATACTGTGCATTATGTTACACTTCATACTGTACATTATGTTACACTTCATACTGTGCATTATGTTACACTTCATACTGTACATTATGTTACACTTCATACTGTACATTATGTTACACTTCATCCTGTATATTATGTTACACTTCATACTCTACATTATGTTACACTTCATACTGTACATTATGTTACACTTCATACTGTACATTATGTTACACTTCATACTGTACATTATGTTACACTTCATACTGTACATTATGTTACACTTCATACTCTACATTATGTTACACTTCATACTCTACATTATGTTACACTTCATACCGCTGTACTGTCTATCACCAGTACAAGTCACAATTGTGGAAGTAAATACGTAAATGAATTAGCACTTAACCGGCATCTTTTTTTCCAGATAAAGCCATTATCAGAGGGAACAGAGAACTGTCTTCCAAAAAATGTAGCTACGGAAATTTATATTTATATTTGCAGTTTTAAAAAATAAGTGCACTCGTCGAATTGGCGACCGTTTGATTTTTCAGACTTCTTAGCTAGCTGTAACATGATCATGAACTCGGGGTATGGGAAAATTATGGGGAAGCCAAAGACAATATATTTTTAAGCGGTCGTAATAAATTTGTCAGTTATATTCCTAACGCCTTGACAAACAAAGAGAAAAATAAGCTGTTGCTGAGAAGTCAATAAATGTTTTCTACGAATACACAAGAATTTAAACTATCGCCGATATTTATACTACACCGAGAATTTTGCTGTACTCCCAGATTGTGATCATAATTGTTTGTAAGTGAAAGGGCGCAGTTACTTTTAAAGCTGTAAACGTAAATGCAAACCTGCTTGCTACGCGTGTTTGGAACAAAGACTAATCATGAAGAGAGACTTCGGTCAAAACATTTTAGTTTCACATAAATTATGGTCGTGTTATTGTAATCTAATGGTTGTTATTTACACTTGAAAAATTATCAATTTCGCTGGTGTAAATTATCTGATTATTTCCAGGCAACGGGAAAATAATTCGTTGTATGTGAATGTGAGATGTTTTTATTGTAATAAGGGAAGCTACGAATCAAAACAAGGCATTGAACTTGGCTGCAGTCATCAGTTTCATTCGGAATGTGATTTTGGGATTTGGGAAAAGCCGTGGCATCATGCAGTTAGGAATAACAACTGCGCAATTTTTCCGGTGACTTTATGCTGTTGTTTTCTATACATTTTAATACATTTCATTATTTCCAAGAGAAACACAGAAAATGTGAAAATCTGAAGTTCGCCTTCCCAATTTTAACAAAGAAAACGCTATTTGTTTCAAAATATCAGCAGCAGATTTAAAATCGATCATAATCGATAGCTTGTAAAAAGCGATAATGCATATCGCTTAGGTACCTCGTAAATAGCTGTATTTGCAATCGATCATGCTCTATTTTGTTATCATTGTTATCATTGTTGCTCTTAAATTTTTCTTCGAATTTATGTAGTATCTTACAAAAAACAGATTGTCTAAATTATGAAGAAAAATCACAGAATGTATGAACATAAATGCACGTTGTTCTTCATGTGAAATATCTGATTTTGTCCGATTTCAACCAGAAATAGAATGTGTCAACAAATGTTAGTATAGTACAAAATTTCTTACATTAAATTTCATGATAACATTCTTCCATAAGATAGACAGACTTGAAACTCGTTTTTCAGCGCACCAAAAAAGTGAAGTTTCGAAGGATATTTCGGAGTAGAGGGATGTGAAAAGTGACAAGAGAAGCGCATGGTGCTACAGTGAGTTAAAATATATTGATTAGGCGCTGCAGAGACAAGTACTCACAGGTATTCTTACACTACCTCTATTAACCGAGCATTGACCTGCGCTACGATTGGTAGAAAAGAGATACAGACCTCCTTCAGGTAAAATGACTTTTACAAAGGTCGGTAGACCAAACCGTTATATATGGCTGATAGGTGCATTGTCAAGGGCTGAATGACCGACTGGAGCTGATGTGATAAAATATTGAATAAAACACTTTTCTAATGTAAGCAATGGATGCTAAATTTCCACAAAGAGCCATGATACTTTAGCAAATAATTTTGTAAGTGAAAAGGAGAGAAGAATTACTTCCATTCTTTAAAAAAACTTAAAAATATTAAGCTATTAGGTCCACATTCATTTAGAAAAGTGTGTGCAGTTTGTAAGCTGTTTGTTAAGATTTTATTAGCACCGTGTCATCTCAAGTAAGGGTGGAGAGATCGCAAAAAATGAGGAACTGAAGATGATCAAGCCCTATGTTCCAAATATGTTGTCGGTAACCGTACAAGATGTATGATTCATATAGTAATAAAGCTAAGTTAAGGGCTAAAATCGCATTCTTTTAAAATTACTTCATAGTATAAAAACAAAAGGATTATTCAAATCAAGATCGTACTAAGGGTTCCGAAACGTTGAACTTAGACGTATCATTGCCATAGTGAACGCAATGTAGCGAATCTGCTCGTACTGAATTCTCAAATATTATGTGTACCAAATGAACATTACTCAAAAAGCGAATGGACTAGAATTGACCATACGCACTTCCTCGGCCACTTCTTCGCCACACGTGCATTCCTGGCTGCATTACCTGCTCGCTAAAGGTGGCATTCTACTTGTCCACAGTTTTGGTGACGAATTCCTGTTTTTTATGCAGTCCTTCGCCAAAGTAATCCAGAGAGATGAATGAGTAGATTTGTGGCGTTTTCTGCACATACTTACGGAATTAAATAGATGCAAAAGTGTTATAATAAACTTTGTTTCATTACCTGAAGACAAATATCGGACGTGAAAATTAGATATCAAATGACCAATGTTGCAGACTGGAAATGAGATATATCTTACTTTTAATTAAAAATAGGAAGGCATTTTAATCATCACTTTTTATGATTAGAAGAGGAACAAGAGGAACTACCACGCACTTTGTGCCTGTGTCAAATGGATGTATTACATTTGGTACTTTAGTCACGACTTGAAATGGTAAATTGTCAGCTTATCTTGTGATAACACGTATCGAAATTTCACGAAATCAGAAGCTAAAAGAAAGAAACACTACACGTCATTAAATACAAAAATGACAGTCCTGGAACCTGATATTATGCCTGCCATACATACTTCACAGGGTCCAGGTCACGGCCTGGACGACTGAGAAATCGCGGTTCAAACTCCGGCGGGGACAACATAATTTTACCTTCTCTAAAGCTTCCAAACCGGCTGAAGCCCTTTTTTTCTTGTATTCAGTGGATAACGGGCGCTATTTCCCGAAGGTAAAAGCGGTCGGTGCATGAATCTGTCACACCAAAGTCCCATGTTGAGGTTAGATTGAGTGACGATGCACAGCCATTTGCTCATAAACTTTCATGCTTTGGACAGGGACAACTTCAGTTACACTAAATAACTCAAACGACTATACAAAGAAGTCCCTTGAAAATTACAATTTTCGTAAGCTCCAATAAATTGTGTAAGATAGAGATATTAGTGAAATGGCATGTCATCGCCATTTGTACGAGTGACTGAATTGGAAAACATGAGCCATTTTGTGACCGGGAACATAGTGTATATTTCAGTAAGTTTAATGGTGAACAGGAAATTGATGTGTGAGTGAGAATCTTCTGTTGCACTCAATCATACTCCACGACGCACTACTGTCAATAGGACTCCTCTGGACGAGGGATCGGCCGTTCGCAGAGACCTCTATTTTAAAAAACAACGTTCACAAGAGTAAGACATCCACACCCCCGGCGGGATTCGAACCCGCAATCTCAGCAAGGGAGCCTCCACGTGACTACGACTTGGGTTGGACATTCACTTTCATTCGAAGAATAAACAATAGTGATGAGAAATTCCATTTGTTTGGTTGAATTGTTGTTAAAGGAAGTTAAAATATGCAACGGAGAGGTTGCATTCTGAGAGTGGAAACTGATATTGTATACAGAGGGTAGAGTGAAGAGGCTCGTTCCTACGTTAACAGACATTTGCTTGTAGGGTTACTAGAAAGACGTGGCGCCATGAAGAATTGTCGGTCGCTCGCTATGTAACAAGAGTGTAATCAGAAGTAATTGCCATGACCACTACGTAATTTGGCCTAGTTATGACTCGTTAATGAACTTCTAATGGGTTAACTCGGAAGTTTCTTATGACAGTAATGTTGTGTTTACATTTCAGTTTAAAGTCAGACATGTAAGTAATAAAGGAAAAACTATTTATTTGTAAGTGCGAAGAATAATTTTGTGATTATTGTGAGACAAGAACATTAACATTCATGTAAACACTTGGAAAAAGTAGCAAACACGAATAGACATTCACTATACATTACGACGATCTAGGTCAGTGTTTATCAATTTTTTTTTATAGTTTACAGCTGAATAGAACTTAAACATTTACCACCAATATTTTTTTGTACTTAAATAAAAAACAGAAATTGGCAAGACTGACTGACAACGGGGATGAGTTATAGAATGTTGCCAACAATGCAGCTTATTAGCAAATATATGTGGTTTATTTAATTTATTTTTTAACATTTTTAGTCTTTTTAACACTACGCGAGTTTGTATTAAAGCCGCTTAACAGTAAACTGTTTAGCCTACCAGTAGTGGTACAGGAACCACAGTGTGAGAAACTAAACTATGACATAACTGAGTTTATAACAAATATAAAGATATAAATAAAAACAGGACCTTCAACTCCATAATTGATACATGAATCTGCGCGAGAACAAATCGATTCAAATAACAAAACTTACATGATTCTCTAATGATGAAACTGCTTTGGAAGTACACCGATTCAGCTTTATAGTAACTTCTGAACGATTTACTGTAAAGTACTGCTTCATGTTTGAAAGCATAAACGGTCCCTTTAAGATGACTACAAAAGAAAGCTGGAAAGAAGTGATGGGAATAAAATGTGTGAATGGGTTTGATCTATATATTTAGAACATAATATGGACTACACACACACACACACACACACACACACACACACACACCACACCACACACCACACACACACACACACACACCACACCACACACACACACACACCACACACACACCACACACACACACACACACCACACACCACACACACAAACACACACA
>Ga0131853_10005625_pt1 | contig 22616 bp, 17 predicted proteins | sample TergutLab28metaG_FD_92764 | JGI IMG/M metagenome (GOLD analysis project Ga0131853, IMG submission 92764) | Labiotermes labralis P1 segment gut microbial communities from Petit-Saut dam, French Guiana - Lab288 P1 (version 2) (version 2) | ecosystem: Host-associated > Arthropoda: Insects >...
GCCGATAATGGAACAGTCATTGTAGAAGGCAATGTGACTGTGACTTCAGCGGGAGGACCGGGCGCAGAAGTTCTCGCGGGGGGGAATATCAGGATAGACGGCACAATAACTGCCCCGATATTTGCTCGTGTTGTAGGTGTGAATAGAGCCCAAAACAGCTTTAACACACCCACCACGTTGGCAGGCTACTTAACGTATGACAACAGGCCAACCACGCCGGTAACTTCCGTATGGGTGAGAGAACCGGCGCCGCCATCCGCAACCATAGCCAACACAACCATAGGCAACGCAGGCGGCAACGTTGTAATCACACTGACAAACGATACATTCGCGGCATCGCTTACCAATACCACAGGATGGATAACCAATCTCCCTGCGGGCATGACGCAGACCGCGGCGAGAAACAGCGCAACCCAAGTAACCATAGCCATAAGCGGTACTCCAACAGCGGCAAGCACGGCGCAGATAGCCGTGACTATCCCGGCGGCGGAGCTTGTAACCAGCAGCACAAATCTTGCGGTAACGGCTAACTCGTCGGCTGTGTTTGCTACGACTGTACCAACCTTATCCCTCAATCCTACAACCGCAACCATCACCACAAGAAGCGGAGCGGGTTCATCGGCAACGGTGAATGTGCAAGGTACGGCAGCCGGGGCAATTACTTTCACAAACGACACCACCCCTGCATGGTTAAATCTAACGCCTAACGCCGGAGTGAACACGATTGCAGTATCCCTGGGCGCGGGCGTACCCACAACCGCCGTAAACAATAACTGGACAGTGACGGTAAACAGACAGGGGCAAACGGCTATATTGACTGTAGCTGTTAATATTCCTGTAGCGAATCAAGCCCCGATTATTACCACGCAACCAGCAAACCAAAGCGTACAGGCGGGTAATAACGCAACTTTCACGACGGTAGCCTCCGGCGTACCGGCTCCTACATTCCAGTGGCAAGTCAATACCGGCAGTGGTTGGACTAATGTTGCCGGTGCAACTTCCGCAACGCTGACTCTAACCGGTGTAACCCTCGGCATGAACGGCAACCAATACCGGGTTGTAGCAACTAACTCCCAAGGCTCGGTCAATTCCAATACCGCTACATTGACGGTGACACCGGTGCCCCACATCCCGGTAACAAGCATAACAGGCGTAAACACATCCGACATGATTGCAGGCCAATCCCGTACCCTGACCGGTACAGCTAGCCCTGCAAACGCAACGAGTCAGACCATAACTTGGAGTATACAAAACGCCAGAACCACAGGGGCAACCATCACCGGCAATACCCTCCGTACTGTGTCTCCGGGTACCGTAACCATCGCCGCCATCGTAGCAAATGGCATAGCCCCGGGCGTTCACTTCACGCAGCATTTCAATATCAATGTAACCCCGGCGCATATTCCGGTAACCAATATTATAGATATCCCCACCACAACAACGATGGGAGTACCTTTGCTGCTAACCGGTATAGTTATCCCGGCCAATGCCACCAGCAGCACAATCTTTTGGAGTGTGCAAAGTCAAGGAACGACAGGCGCAACCATTACAGACAATACGCTTCACACTACAGAGGCAGGGACTGCCATCATAAGGGCAACAATCTCAAACGGCACCGCACCGGGAGTGGCTTTTATCCGTAATTTTGCCATCATCGTAACACCACTGCCCGCCCTAACTGCTCCCCCAACGATCACCGGGCCTACGACGATGTCACTGACAACAGGATATACCGCAACATTTACCGAAGCCTTCACCGTAACCGGTTCCCCTATACCCGCAGTGGCATTAAATGTCACCCCGGCAACTGATTTAATCACATGGAACAATGCGGAAAACAGGATAGATATCGGTGCAGGGCTTGCCACAGGCACTTACACCATCAGACTGACAGCCGTAAACGGTGTCAATCCAAATGCCATCCATACAGTCACTTTAGTGGTGGCGCCATCATCCGGGTTAAACGGCTGGCATCTTATCGACGGCAACTTAGTGTTCTATAGAAACGGCGTTCGTGTTGGCCAAGGGCAAGCCGGGTCAAGCGGTAAGCATTTTGCTCAAAATCTGATCACCCCGGGAGGCATAGGGGATTTCCTTTTTAATAACCAAGGACATCTGTTGACCGGTCTTAGAAGCTACGGCGGCGAATGGCATTATTTCCACACGACCCATGGCACCAGGCTTCTATCGGCAGTCAGTGGCTGGTGGGGATGGCAACTTGCTCCCGGACAGTTACGCTATTTACATGCTGACGGTACATGGGCAGAGGATGAACTGATCACCATCACCTGGGACTGCAATTACGGCGGCCCCAGTCAAGCTGGTTATTTATTTGACGCAGATGGATTTTTAGTGACTGATTTTGACTTTGATCTGGCAGGGGGCCTGAGTGTACACTCGGCATTTGGTGAGTGGCATGTGATGGCGACCCATTCGTTTAACAGGATTGGCAATTTTAATGAGGCAAACGGAGGCGGTTGGATTCAGCCGAGACCGGGTACGCTGAGATACCTTATAGAAGACGGCACGTATGTGGCGGGACCGGCAAGTGTTGTGGGTGGACGAGTCACCGTACCGGCTGATCGGATTACGGATGCATGGACTGTTATTAGCGGAAATGAATTTTTGTTCTGCGAAGATGGGTATCTGCAGTTTGGCTGGGTGTATGTGGATGGGCATCGTGTGGCTTATATCGATGGAAGCGGTATAAGGGTAGTGGATTAAGTCAAGTATTGAAAATCCTAACAAGTCCGGATTTTGTCACGTTCTTGTTAGGATTTTTTCTTTGTGGTTGTATTGAAAAGCCTTGGCGTCATGGATATAATGGTTATGGTATTTTAAAAACCATCGAAGATAATGAAAAATCCGGATATATAAACAGCTATGATTCTTATGTGTTAGCAGGTTTGGTAAAGAAGTTATACAATCATCTTTATGGCAATATTCAAGAATTTGAAAACGAAAGGGTGAGCTCAATGTTAGACGATATGTTGCTGGTGGAGTATGAAGAGGAAATTCTGAATGCTGTTTCCGAAAAAGCTGTAGAGATAGCCTCTAATTTCTTGGCAATGGGGGTATCTCCCGAAGACGTAGCAAAAGCTACAGCATTGCCACTTGAAAAAATAAAAAAATTGCAGCTTCAGTTAATTCCTGCGTAGCGATTATTACGAGAACAAGACAAACAAGTTGTAGCAAAATGTTATGATTCAAGGCTTCGCCTTCATGGTTGAAGTCTTGTTTTTTCTTTCTCTGTTTTGTAATTTGCAATTCGCTCTAAAAAATCATCCGGTTCCATTGATGGCACAGGGGAATTTATAAAATCCGCTGTGTTTCTTGTGATGATGTAGTCTGCTTTTATTCGCTTTGCGTACTGCGCAAGCAAGGCATCTTCAAAATCATCCATTGTCACATTAAATGCTTCGGTTACATCTGCTGCCAGCACATCTGCCAATGCAACCGTGGTCAGTAACTTTTGTACCAAAGCTTTCAACTGTTGACGGTCTTTTATATGCCTGCCCAAAATGAAATAAATATCCGTAATGGTGCTGGCGGTTATGATACCCGTTATTTTTTTGCTTTCCGATAGCTTTAACAATTTGGCACTTGATTGCGCGAGGCCGGGCCTGTTTTGATACACATCAATGATGATATCGGTATCAATCATTACTTTCATGGATTTGCCTCCGTTCTCTTCGTGCTTGTTTAACGGTGAGCCCATCATCGGGGATGACCCCTATTAACTCGTCAATTATACTTGGCGGTGTTCTTGGCGGTATAAGTATTGCAATGGCAATACCGTTTTTGGTGATGTGGATTTCCTCTTCGTTAACGAGGTTAAGGTATTTGCCAAAGTTGGTTTTAAATTCTGTGGCTGTGACTTGTAACATACGATGACACGCTCCCTTCGTTTTTATAGATTTTACTATACTTCAATAATCGTGCGACAGTCAAGTGGGGACTTAGATATTTCGCGCGATACAGTGAAAGGTGCATCGTGAAAATGTGCGATAAAAGCAGAGTGACGATTTTTCTGTCCACCTTCCCATGTGATCCTATGCAAATGGTTATAATGCGGTAAACTCACCGAGGTTTTACAAATACTTTGACCCATCCAGCAAAAATATCGTAAAGCACCATTATCCATATGGCGATAGCCGCTATCCCAAAACTCACCGGCCAATTTTGCAAAAGACTTTCGCGGGTGGTGTCGAGTAATATAAATTGGAAAGTATAGTAAAATATTAAACATGCGATGGAAAAAATCAAACCGGATAAGCTTTTAAGACTCTTAGCGGAAAAGTTTGTTGTTACTATCTCGCCGTCTTTTAGCCGTTTTCTGAGTTTTACAACGAGCCGCACAAACAGGCCAATGTATACAACTCCCGCAGCACACAAGATTGTAAATCCAATGTCAACCATTTCACCGATGTCACGATTGCGATTGTTAAAAACACTATCCCCCACGGCAACGAGCGCGATGTCTGCCAGTTCCTCGATATTATTCAATCTTTGGTTGGTAAGTACCACCACGGCGGCATTGCTTTCAGGGAGCAGCCTAACTATAGCCGAATAGCCTCTTCCGCCTCCGGCATGTTCTATGCGTCCATTTTCTGGATTAACATACCATCCGCCATCTGCAAAGACATATCCGCTCGCAAAAGCAACAGTAGCATCAAGATTAGGGCTGTGCGACCTTTGCACAATCCTTGCGAATGGCTCAGGCACATCGGTTAACCCAAGTTGAATCTCTGCCCAGCGCACTAAATCCGATACGTTGGAATACATGCCGCCTGATGGCGTGTTGATAAGGTTGCGGTGGCGGTCTGAGCCTCTGTCATCTTGCCACGCATGTAAAAATCCACGCATATGTCCATTTACCACTCTTCGCCCTGCGTCACTGGCTTGCTCACTATTTGTGAACGTATCGTATAAACCAAGAGGGTGGAATACCTGCTGTGTCATAAAATCATCATAGCTTTGACCGCTAACGGCCTCAATCAACAGCCCCAGAATTATATAGGCCATGTTGCTGTATGCACTACTTGTAGACGGGTAAAAATCAAGCTCCATGCCCACCAGTCGCGCAGTAAATTCCTCCAATGTTTCTGTAGGTGTTGCTCTTGGAAAGCGATCTTCGTTCTGAGCTATGCCGCTTGTATGGGTTATTAGGTTGTAGATGGTTATATCTTCGTGTGGCACGGGCACCCCGTTATAACTTACCTCAAACCAAGACAAATGTTGATTCACAGAGTCGTGTATTGAAAGCAACCCCATATCTTCCAAAAGTAAAACGCCAAAAGCAGTAAATGGTTTTGTAACAGACGCAATCGCAAACAAAGTATCGTGTTCGCTATCTTTGAGTATATACGAGGTTTCGCCGTCTTGAATTACGGCAATAGCGGCGTTAGGAATCCGTGCGCGCTTTAGTTCGGTCATGATATGTTCTTCTGCTTCGTTGCTAGTAGCCGCAAATGCGGTTAGTGACATTGAGCATATAAAGACGAGTGTTAATGTAAATGATACAAGCTTTTTCATGGTTTAATTCTCCCTAGTGATTTGTTTTTGGTTCGAGGTTTTCTAATGTGGCTATGGCTTTATCTGCCCAATCAATTCTGGCGCGATTCATTATTTCGCCATAGGAGGCTGTCAATTTCCAGTATATAGCTTGGTCAGTATACGCAGGTTCTCCTGTGGGAATATCTTCTTTGGCTTCATCAATTGCCACGATGCGAGCAAGACACACATCACGAAATGAGCGCAGTAATTCCAACGTCTGCGACTTAGGTGTTTCGCCGGAGAAAAATACACGCATTAAAAATGGGCTTTTTATGTTCACGGCGTTCTTGATGTCCGCCTCGGGTGAGGAAATCCAATCCATAAACTCCGTTTTGCCCTTGTCGGTAACAGTGTAAACACGTTTGTTGGGCTTTTCTTCTTGCATGACACGCTCGCTGGTCAGCCACCCTTTTCGCTCCATGCTATCCAATTCGCTGTATATTTGACTGCCTTTTGCATGCCAAAAGTACCCCAACGACCCTTTAAACACTTTGTCAAGTTCATAACCTGTCATCGGCTCATAGCACAAAAGACCAAGTAGACCATGCTTCAGTGACATATGATTACCCCTTCTTTGGTATATTCAATGTTTGGAATATATCAAAAAAGGGGTGCGTGTGTCAAGGGATTGCGTTCTTATTCTGCTATAAGGGGCCTCCCATGACAGCAATCTTTGAGGCTTATCTCCTACCGAAACTTGCCCAATACCACTTTATCCATTATGATATTCATAAAAAACAGCAAAATGTACGCTTTCCCATGATAAAGGAGACCACATGACAATCTACGAAACCCTAAACAACGGCATAAAAATAGTAGAATACGAACCAAGCTTGGCCCAAGCCGTGGCCGATATGATGAATAAAAGCCAAAGCGAATGGGGCGGAGGCAGCGATATTTGCACCGGTAGCCAAATAAAAGCGCAGCATTTGGGTGCCTCCAATTTTAATGTATACCTTGCCTTAGACGGTAACGAAGTAGTGGGCTACTGCAGCTTAAGCCGGTATCACAGCGATGCGGATACCCTGTATATTCCACTGCTTAGCGTACGCCCCGACTATCACGGCAAAAAACTGGGTAAGGCCCTTGTACTGAGATGTGTGGCCCGTACCATGGAACTGGGATACCCGCGTATTGATTTATACACCTGGAGCGGGAACACCGCCGCCGTACCCCTGTATAAAAAATGCGGCTATCTCTGGGAAGATAGGCCGAACAGTACGCACTTAATCAATTTTATCCCATCCATATTGACTAATGATTTGTTTACGGAATTTTTCAAAAAAGCCGATTGGTATGCGGATTCTACCCGTACTTTGGAGATTGTTCCCGACGGAAAAAAGGTGAATGGCTTTGAAGTTTTTGGTTATACCTGGGAAAAAGACGGGGAGTTTTTGGCGATAGGTTATGAGCGGTCCGGGCGGCAAATGCGCCTGGTAGAAACCAATGATTATAAAATTGAACTGATGGCGGAAGATCATGAACTGGCTTTTGGGCTTTCCTATAATTGTACATTTAGAGTGGAAAATAAAACCGGACGCGAGCTTCACATTAAAATCGCGGGACGTGAGGATAAAAATATCACGTTTGATTACAGCCTGGACACCTCGGTAACGGGAATACGGGAATATCAAGGGCAGTTTTATGTGGGAGCCATTGACGAGCCCCAGGATCTTTGGAAGATTCACCCGTGCTTGCTGGCTGATGTGGAGATAAATGGCCGGTCTGTTGCCTTTGGCCTGGGTATTGAAACTAAAAGCCCGCTGTTAATGAGCATAGACAGGAATTGTAAGGTTGCCCGGGCCGGGATGGAGCTGGAGAGCTATATTGATATTCGCAGTGCTTTACTGCATGATGCCACTGTGCATTTTGTCTTTCCGGAAAATGGTTTGATCGAATGTGCGGAAAGTAACTTTACGGTGGACATACCGGCGAAGGGCAAAGCCTCGATCCCGGTAACAAGTAAGATTATAGGGTTGGGCTACAAAGCATTGCCGGTCGATTATACGATTATTCTTAAAAATCGTGGACAGGATGATGACCCAATTTCCTTTAGTAAGCCCTGCCATTTTTATAACCAAGGCATGACCCAAGCTTTTGCTTATAACGATGAAGAGGAACACGGCATCATTAACGGCCCATGGCGATTGTCCATATGCAAGCATGGCAGCGAGGTAGGGGTCCATCATCTGCTGACCAAGGATTACAGCTTTGATTGGGGTGGAGAATTTGAACCCCCTAAATTTGGCAAGCCCTATGATGACGAATTTAATTTGATCAAACCTACCGTAAAAATGTATCCGGTTGAAGCTGATATGGTCATGGAAGCGGAGTTTATTTCTGGAAAATTCCCGGGGATGGTGCTTACTCAGATTTTTACCCTATCTGCCTCGGGGGTCATTACCCGAAGGCATCGTATCGAAAATCGCTCGACAAACAGTCGTGATATGATGTTAAACGATGCATATTGGCTTATTTTGGGTAATGAAACGACCTTTTGCTATAAAGGACAAATTACACAAAACCATAATGGTTCAAATCCCGATGGGGTCCATGACGGGCTATCCGGTATAGATGGTGACGGTTTTGAAGAAAACTGGGTGTTTGAGGCTTCCAATGTACATTCCAGGGGCTATTGCTGGCCTCCCGGGTATAAACCCGGTGGTTTTGATCATGGGTCCAGGGTCGCTTTTGAAATAGATTTGGGCAATATGGCACCGGGTGCAGTGTTTGAAACCGAGCCGGTCATGTATGTCTACGGCCATTTTACCCACTACAATGACTTTAGAGATTTTGCCGCGGGATGTTATAAGAAAGTTTCCGATACAACGGTGCCGGTTCCCAGGGTGGATGTTCGGTTAAATGGATATAATCTGTTTATGGATGGCTCTGCCCCCATAAAGCCGATATCGCTGGAAATGATCAATAACCGAGAAACCGTAATGGAAGGCAAAGTCCGTGTTTCTTCGCCGCTCTTTGATACTCAGGAACAAATAAACCCTGAGGCCGACGAACCCACACCGGGCAATGCTTTCTTATTGCCGGTGAAGCTTCCGGTGGGTGAAATAAACGGAATAGAGCTTATCAATCTGGAAACAGACCTGGCTACCTACGAAAAAAGCTTAAACCGTGCCCTGTTTTTTTCCAAAGGGCAGGTTAACCTCAAGCAAACGGGCAGTGTGTATAGCGCAAACAACGGAAAAATAACTTTTAAAGTGGATCCCGCTTATGGGCCCGGCTGTTATTCTTTGACGACTCATACGAGTAACGATGAAGATCAGGCGCAGGAATGGCTGCTGCATGAGCATCCGGATCACAAGCCATTTTCTTGGTGGAACCCGTTTTTGGGCGGTATACAGTTTAATCCCCCTGATATGAACAATATCACCATATTAAAAGAATGCATCCACGGAGATTTTACCGAGATCAAAGACCGTCACGGCAATCTATGGCAGGGGATCCGCACCACATTAACAATAAAAGAAAATGACGATTTAAAGGGAGGAGTATACGAATCTTACTTTGTGACTTTACCCGGACTTCCGGTACTTTGTACATTTTTCAGGTTTATCAACCATACCGGCGTATTTAGAAAAGATAATGTGACTCTGGATGCCTTCATCAAAGCGGGAGCCGACATAAAAGATGTATATGCGGAGCTTGCGGACAGTGACAACCGACAATATCGTTTGCGAATGGGTACGGTGGACCTGCCGGATATCTGCTTTCAAAATGAGATTAAAATTACCGATTTCAGACGGGAAAGCCTATATGCTTTTCATGGCAACCGATATAACGGCAGTAGCAATAAGGTTCATGGAAATAATAAGTATCCTGTGGCATTGGATATACACATGGAGGTTTCTACTGCCCCAAGCAAAGCTTTTGTTTCGGATCCCACATTTTTTATAATCACAGAAAAGGATCTGCCAAAAGGAGCATTGGATGATTTGGAAAGAATCACGTTTACCGGATAACTTAGAAAGAGCACATACTAAAAAGGTTCACTTCGACTGAATGATTTTAGAAAGGATCACATCTAACTATGAAAATTTTTGATGCCCATATGCATTTTTCAAACTTACAAGCGTTTTACGGTGCGGCAGATGCTTCCGGTGTGGATTATTCTTATGAGGGTTATATGAAGGAAAGGGAGGCGGCGGGCATCCTTGGCTCCGTATGTATGGGACTTGTGGAAACCGGGCGATTTACCTTCCCCGACAAAGCCGCCCTCTCACCGATGATTGCCGATTTGGACAAGCGTCCCCCGGGCTTATATACCTGTTTAGGCATTAATCCTCATACTCTAAATGATGGGGCTATGGAAAAGATCCGGCAGCTGGTAGCGGATAAAAGTGCCGGTGTAGTTGGCTTTAAAATTTACGCCGGATATTACCATTACTACATCCATGATCCTATTTATGCCCCGGTATACAAGCTGGCTGCAGAACATAATCTGACTGTAGCTATACACACAGGTGATACCTACAGTGAAGAAGGGCTGCTGGAGTATTCCCATCCCTTGGCGGCAGATCGTGTGGCTGTGCAGTTTAGGGATACCAAGTTTTTGTTGTGCCATATGGGGGATCCGTGGATTATGGACGCCTGCGAAGTGGCTTATAAGAATCGGAATGTGTATCTGGATATATCGGGCCTACTGGCCGGTGATGGGGAACTGATTGAAAACACAGAAAAACGCCCGTTGGTGATGCATCACTATGCTCAGGGGCTGGTTTATCTCAATAATTATTCTAAGGTGTTATTTGGTACGGATTGGCCGATTGTTCCCATGAAACCGTATATTGATTTTTGCAAAAAAATTGTGCCGGAATCTGTTTATGAGGATGTGTTTTGGAATAATGCTCAGATGGTTTATGGGGCTAATTTTTAAGGTGTAATCAGAAATTTTGCCATTGACAGTATATACCGCTGTCGCTATAATTACATAGCACGATATACGACGGCCCGTTGGTCAAACGGCTAAGACACGGCCCTTTCACGGCTGAGATAAGGGTTCGATTCCCTTACGGGTCAGTATATTTGGCGCCATAGCCAAGTGGTAAGGCAGAGGTCTGCAACACCTTTATCCCCGGTTCAAATCCGGGTGGTGCCTTTATAAAGAAAGCCTGTGATCTATATGGTTACGGGCTTTTGTGTTTTTATAGGATAAGTTTGGAAAATAGTTTTTGGTGCTTATTTGGTGCTTATTGTGTAAAAAATTGGCTGGTGACAAAAATGTCCCAGCCGATTTTTTTGTGTCGTTTATTTTGATTGATCTCGTATGCTTCTGTGTGTCAGCGATTTCTAAACAAAAGCAAACCGGTGTTACATTTTCTTCAGTAATTCTAAAAGCGCGGCTTTTTGCTCTTTATTAAGGGTGTTCCAAATATCAAGCATTTCCTTTTGCTCATCGTTTAGGGCAATCGCTTCTTTTCCTTCTGCGAAAAATTGCGATAGGCTTATCCCGAATCCAACACAGATTGCCTCAAGAGTAGGTATTGTAGGCTGGTTGTTTAGTCGAAACATATTATTTAGTGAACCCTCTGATATACCAGCTTCTTTTGCAAGCCTATAATTACTCCAACCTCGATCATCTCGAAGCTGCTTAATCCTGTCTAATATTGCCATTAGCATACCTCCATCTGTATCAAGGATACACGTATTTAAATGTGCAAAATACGATTAATAACACTTGCGAATACGCATATAAAAGTGCATAATTAGGCATGGCAAATAATTGAGTGTGGTTTTACGAAAGGGGATATCTGGCAATGAAAATGTTTTCAACCGCTGAATGTGAATTATGTAAAGTAGAAATAGGAAGGTTGGGATGGAAGCTTCAAATAAAAGATGAAAAAATCATATGCAGTACTTGTTACGCACTGGCAAATTTTGATGGGAAAGCTGGACCAGCAAAGAAGTTAGTGAATATGCCTTTGGATGAATTTGACATGCTTGTCCAAAAGGGAAGGGAAATGGTTGAGCAGCATAACGAGGAATTTGAACGGAAAGTGGAGGAACACACGGCCTTTACTGTAACGAAAAAAATAGGTGATATGCTTGAAATTGATGAACCCAATGAAAAATGGCGTATACCTGTCAAGCTCGGGCTTCCAAAAATTCATACCTTTGATGAAATTATCTCGTTTGAATTACTTGAAGAAGGTGAAACTATAACAAAAGGTGGGTTAGGCGGTGCGGTTGCTGGCGGTTTATTGCTAGGTGGCACGGGTGCTGTTGTGGGAAGCGTGATAGGCAAGAAGCAGGCTAAACCAATGTGTAGCTCTATGAGTATTAAAATCGTATTAAATAGCCTGGATTTTCCAAACGAATTTATTCGTGTGATTGAATCACCGATGAAACGTAGTGGGTTTTTATGGGATATTTATTTTGGGGCTGCACAGGAATGCCTTTCGGTATTGCAACTTATATGTGATAGACAAAGCGGAAAAATAAAACTGTTGAAGTGAAAAATTCCGACGCTGACGAATTGCTTAAATTTAAAGATTTGTTGGATAGTGGTGTGCTCACGCAAGAGGAGTTTGAAGCGAAAAAAAGACAGCTTTTGGGGTTGTAGAGGGAAAACGATATTCATTAGTGTCATAGTTATAGTTACTTAGTCATTGGTGTGAAAAACCATGTAATGATATGTTGAATGTGTTTTTATATCCTGATTTATGTGTGGTCTATGTGGGCAAAGACAAAAACTTTTATGAGTTATCTGAATTTTTTTATATGTAATATCGAAAAATCCTTGTATTTGAGTGTTTAAGTTTAAACGAATTTTAAAATAAGGGCAAGAGGTAAGCTGCAAAATAATCTATAATTCACGTAGATTAGAGCATCTTGCCTAATTTGCCCATTAATATTTAATGTGGAAAGTTGCGATTGCGATCTTTCGAGGATTTTAAAGCCTGATCGCAATCGCTTCAATCGGCAAAACGGAAGCAAATTTCCATATTAACATTGTTTTTTTAAAAAAATTATTACCAGTGACTTAAAAATAGTTATTATTTTACAAATTGCATTAAAACAACCGATTGGACCACTTGAAGATAGATAACAAGTAGATTAGCACGTGATTGCGTACCCGATTGCCACAGAATAGTCGCTTTATAATTAATGATTCATTGTATGTCATGGTTTATCCGTGCCATAGCTAATGATGATTTGAAAGGTGGAATTAGGTATTCTTTTTTGCCAGTGTTCTTAGATTTCTCCACTCCAAGTGATTTCATCTGTACAAGAGCTTTTCCAATCACAGGAGAACGATGGGTATCATGGTTTAAAGCCTTACAAATTCTCATTGATGTCAACTTAATCCAACTATCTTTTGGAGCATCCCAATTAAGGGAATCATATAAAAGCTCATAATCAGCAGTTCGTTGCTTATAGTTTTCATTATTCATATTAAGCTGTGTAATTTCTTTACGAGATAACCAGTGGGCCTCTTTGGCTATTAGAGCTAGATGTGTGATTTCGCCCCATAGCTGGTTTAAGTCAATATCTACATCATTAACATGGCTAATCGCAATTACCCAATTACGACGTTCACCTGCATCATCTTTCAAAAAGTTATGTGTATCAGTTGTAGCGTAAAAAACAGCTGTTCGGGGATATGTCCCTGCTTCTCGTGCAAATGGTATTCTGAATGTATCAGTGTTGTTTGTTATAAATGCTTTGTAATGGTCGGTTTTTTCAGCTGTAATATTCCGGCCGTATTCGCCTAACTCTACAATCCAAAATTTCACAGCTTCTATAATGCTATCTTTATTACGTAGATCAAGCATACGTCCAGTGCTTCCCCATCCACTGTTGGGCAATAATTTGAGCATAAAGCGGGTTTTCCCTGCTCCTTGATGTCCTACCAGTACTAAAACCCCTTGCGCCGCATCTTCTCCTTCATTGAATGGTAATAAAGCCAAAGTGATCAACCATTTCTTGAAAAGTGTGTATGCAAAATCAACGTCTTGATTTATAGCAGGGTCAAGAGTAAATATGTTATCGAAAAAATCCCTAAGTCGGCTCTTTCCATCCCACTCATCTAGACATTTTTTAAGATAATCTTGTACTGGGTGAAAAGCGTTTTTCTCAGCAATACGTAAAATATGGTCAGAAGTATCCTGCCTGCTGAGCGAATACCCCTTTTCCATGAACATGCTTCTCAATTCGGTAACGATAGAATCTTGAGATAAGATTTTGAATCGCTTATAATCGGTTTCCGGTTTCTTGTTTAATTTATTGTAACGGAAATGAATGCCTTCCTTTTCCAATAAGTACTCTGTGTTTTCCCAATGCTTATAAGGTTTTCCGTTTTTGTCTAAGTGAGGATAAGCAGAAACTTCATAACGTGTTGTACTGTCAAGTATTTTATTTAGTTCAGCTTTGTCCATAGGCTCAGCGAATATTATGTCGTTTATGGTATGTGCCACTTGTTCTACCTGATCATCATTAGCACCGTTGTTTCTATAGGCCATGAGGTGAGCAAATAATTTAGTGTTCCTACCATCTCCTTCCTTTAGATTTAGTAAGCTGTCTTTACGATTTGTCATTGGTGTGAATTCAAGAGGTAATTCTGCAATCTCGTGAATATTGTTAAAGCTACGTCCATCCATACCAAATGGTAATACGATGTACCCTTTATCAGCACATCGGTAGTCACATTTTAAACCGCAGGGCAGAATCATACCGATACGCTGTGGAAAATCTTTCTTGGTTTTGAAGAATAAATGCACTCCTTTTGGTGTCTTGGCCATAAGTGTTTTTATTTTTAGCACTTTCAACACCTCAAGGAATTTTTCTTTACCCTCGTCAACATCAACGATAATGTAACCGTCTCGTACCCACCAACCAATAGAACCTCCATCGTAGAGATGTGTTTGAGCGGATTCTATGGGAATTATAGCTGGGTCAATTCTCTTTTTACCCCGACAACGTACATATGAATTACTGCCAACGAGAGTGTCAAATTTTTTTAATGTCATAGTCAATTTTATCACCCCACAATTCGTCGAATTTTACTTTGTTTTGGTTCGTGTTCCATTTGTGGGTGATTGCTACCCTGAGTTAAAAAATTGCGTAGAACAGATTCGCAAATCAACCATTTTTTTCCGGTTCGGACTGCGGGGAGTTCTCCGCTAGCCACCCACCGCCTAATTGCATGTTCTGGAGCATATTTTGCAGCCTCTTTTACTGTCAGCATCGTTAAACGTTCTTGCATTGCCTTTTCCTCCTTTTCTTTGTGAGTCAGCGAAGTCACTTCAGTTCCCTGGTTTACATTTCCACTATTGGAAAACATGTGTGTTTTGTTGTATTAATGTTTATAAGCTGTCCATGTCTCTTTAGTAGCCAAGGATGACCCACTTGCATAATTGTTTTCCAAAATTCAACAAATTAAACTTGCTTTTTTTGTTGCTTTGAATTATAATGCAACACATAAGGAATGTCAACTAATTTTGTTTCAAAATTAGTTCATGCAACAAAATGTGGGCCAGGAGGTTTTGGATTATGGATTGCAACACAATAGGTGGACGGATTAAAACGCTACGCGAAAATAAGAAATTGACGCAAGCTGATGTAGCCAAGGATTTGCGTGTCAAACGCCAAACTGTGGATATGTGGGAAAATGGAAAGAGGGATTTGAAAACACTGTATACGATAAAACTTGCAGATTATTTTGGAGTAACGTGCGATGAAATATTGCGAGGTATAAAACCGGAAAATGTTGCAGTAAATAGAGCATTAGGTTTATCAAATAAGGCTATAGAGGTTTTATACAAGCGTACGGACTATGCAAATCAAAAAACTGAAGATAGCATAAATTATTTGATAGAAAACGCATTTAACAATAATTCCATTGTAAGTGTTATTACAGACTATCTTAGTGTAAAAACAAAAGATTATATATTAAATAAAAAAACCGGTGAAATATCAGAAATCCCTCAAGATTTGACTGAGAGCATTGACTTGTCGCATGTTTCTTTAGAAGAAAAATTCAAAATTCTTGAAGAGCTATACGATGTTCAAAAAATATCCAGTGGAATGACTCACGATTTACTGCTTATAACACAAGAAACTGTAGAAGATTCTCTTTTGATTCAACTGACACAGGTGCTTAAAAAGGTAAAGCAACGCATAAAAGAAGAGGAAAGTGGAAAAGATGGCGAACGTACAAAAAATTGAAGGTGTTAAAGGTATATCTTATAAATTGACGGCTTATTGTGGTTATGATTCCAAAGGAAAGCAAATTCGTAAGTCTAAGACATGGAAACCTTCTAAAGGTATGACGGTTAGACAGGCCGAAAAACAAGCTTTTGTAGAAGCTGAATTATTTGAAGAGGCTGTTAATAAAGGTATTACTGCTTTTGATGGGAGGATACGTTTTACAGAATACGCCGATATTTGGTTTGCCAATGCACAAATAGCCCCTAAAACACGGGAGAGATATGTTGTACTACTCCGGCGCATAAATGCGGCGATTGGGCACTTGCGTCTTGAAAATATTCAAGCGCATCACCTGGAAGCATTCTACAACAACCTCAAAGAGGACAATATAAAAGAGACTGGTCGGTATGCCATACCATGCGGACTATGTGCGTTGATGAGTGATAAGGAACTTACAAGAGCTGCTGTTGCCCGGTTATCCGGTGTATCTTCAAGGACAGTGAGTATAGCGAGGAAAGGTGGACGTATTAGCCTTGATTCTGCTGAAAAGATTGCTGTCGCTTTAGAAGTGCCAGTTAAGCAAATATTCACAATATATCAAAATACAAGTGGTCTATCAGACCAAACGATTCTTCATCATCACCGTTTATTAGCTGCTATCCTAGGTAAGGCCAAACTAGAGCGGATTATTCCATTTAACCCTGCATCTGAACATATGAATGCACCTAAGGTACGGCGTAAGGAATCTCGCTATCTTAGTGATACCCAAGCACAACATATTGTAGAATTGTTATTGCAGGAAACTGATATACGTAAAAAAGCCGCTATTCTGCTATGCCTGTATAGTGGGATTAGGCGTGGTGAGTTTGGCGGCTTGCAATGGAAAGATATTGATTGGCAAAATAGCTTGATCCATATATTACGTGCTATTCAATGGCAGCAGGGTAAGGGCGTGGTAGAGGTGGATACTAAAAATGAATCTTCTAAACGGGTAATACGTTTGCCGCAGTTGATATTTGACTTGCTTGCCGAATACCGGACTTATTGGCTAGAACAGCGGCTTAAGTGTGGTAGTACATGGGAGGGTGATGATTGGATTTTTATACAGGAAAATGGGCGACCGCTTGCACCAAACACACTTAATTTTTGGCTGAATAAGTTTATTGAAAAGCATGGGCTACCACATTTTTCACCACATAGTCTTCGTCATACGTTCTGTAGCTTGCAGATTGCTTCCGGCGTTAATATACGCACGGTGCAAGCCCGTAGCGGGCATAGTAGGGCAAGTACTTTAACGGATATATATTCCCATGCCTTGAAAACGGCTGATGAAAGGGCAAGTGATACTCTAGACGATATACTCACCCCTAAAGATCGGAAAATAGCAGTTATATCGCGGCAACAAGCATGATATAACAAATTAATTCGAAATCAGTCCTATCTGTCTCGGCATTCAAAAACGTTTTATTCGCGTTTTTGAATGCTGTTCCGTCAGGATTGTTTCTCAATTAGATTCGCTATATAATTGGAACCTAGAAATTGCAGAATGGTACTAAGGCTTTATGCATGCAGTTAAAGCATATCACAGCTCTTGATGGGCCAGCATAAGCGGGGTCTTTATAGAGAGTTAGTATTACAGCACACAATTCTTTGCGGTTTTAATAGATAGAACAAAATTGTTATCACAGTCGTAAAACCCTGTGTATTTGTATCTATTCCAAGCTTACAAGGTATACGCGATGACCATTTTGGTGACGAAACACAGTTAGGCGGTTATGTTTAACACTTTGAAAATTACTATACCAGCTCTATTTCATTCTTCGTTGTCGTTGTGCCCAGCTTCGGTTATTTTATCACCAACGTTAGTATACTTCCTTGACGGTTGTCTATTTGATTTACCGATATTAATAACAAGAAGACCTATGAAAGATGATAAGATGGTACTTGCTACAACCAAACTATTATCGGTCACCATTTGCCAAATACTCAGATGCAGAGAAAGATTATGAACCCAAGCCTCTCGAACAACGCCAAAAATGCTAACATTGAATATGCCATCTTCGAGCGTTAAGCGGCCGATTAAAGGCTCGCTATATTTTTTTGCATGGATAGGCATATTATTTATTGCAAACGATCTTATATTTGTGGATTGACTAAAATTAACACTCCCGCTATTCGTATTTAAAGCACTAAAACTGTCTACAGGGAAGTGGTGAAGTCCCTCAATTGAGGCTTCCCTATACATTCTTATATTTAAATAGTATGGCTCATGGATTACAAGGGAGTAATTATACAGCCTAACTCCGCTACTACCTTTGTTTCCGGTTACATAAATCAATTCGTTTGTGTACCCATCAAATATTTTAAATTGTCCTCTTATGTGTATAAAACTATTAATTGCAATATCTACGCTATACCTGCGCCTGATGTCGTCGTCAAGATAATACCAGCTTGATGAAAAGATGGATATACTACCAGGTGTATAAATTCTCAGATTAGAACGGTTATGTATACTCTCTCTCTCAAAGTCCCGAATCGATCGATAATGATTTGAAAATGATAAAGGCAAATGAGGGTAATCTTTTTCGACACCTAGATTGGACCATGCTCTCATACTACGAGGCAGAAGGACATCAAGAAAATATGTTGTGTCATGATAATACAAATCGTAAATGGCAAGATAATCTCCAGTTATGAAATTTCTAGTTCGTGTACCACTTTTAATTCCGGGATCTATGTGAATTTCTCCAAGAGGCCTTATAATCAGGTGACGTCCTCCGACTTTTTCGCTTCCGTATGGACCTGAGGAATCGCTGTGATGTAGATTATAGATAAGAGTAGCATGTTCGTGCCAAGTCGCTGTTTCAATATACATTCCCGTATCCTGAGGAACCTTAATAGTTCCGGTGCGTAATAAGGTTAGGCCTGTCATAATATTATCAAAAACTAATTCATCGTTTCTCAGATAAATCGAAGCTATTTCGCCTTCATATTCAAAATAAGCTTGTTGTGGTAGAGTTCTGAAAAATGCGTAAAGTATTAACGCACACAAGATGCCACAACGGAAAGTGATGCTTAAAATGCTACCTATCCACCTTACAACTTTAATGCACTTAACGATTTCAAGGATTCCTAGAATCAGCACGGCAAGCCAACCTATGAGCTTGCAGAACGATCTAATCAGCCACATAAGTCGTAGGTTCCATATGTATAAAGTGCCTCGCTTAACATATTCAAAGAACTTATTCTTACAGAGAGATTGGAAAAATCTAACTATGTCTTGCAAGGATTTATTTTTTTGAACTATAGCCCTGATGCTTTCACGGAAAGAATTTATCTTAACCAGCCTCCTCTCCTTGGCGGGTTTATGGATGAGATGAGGCGCGTCAATCTCGTTTGTAAAGAATCTTATCTCATTTTTTCTTCATTATTTTTTGAAGCACCTTGAAGATGCAATGCATAGTGCTACAAATTTTTAGAAACTTCGGTGATATTGATATTCATGACTCCCAAATCTACATTGATATTACTTATTCCAGGCTAAGTACTCAAACCCAGGTATACTGCCGAAGAGCAATATAATATATACAATACCTAAAAACAGGAAGCCTATAAATACGATTGAAAGAAAGTCCTCGGTTTTGTTTGTTAGATTTTGCACTAAGGCACCCTTATTATCAAGGCGATACCCACCAAACGAAATCGTAATTGCATATATGTATTGAAAAATCCAAAGAGCAGTAAAGCAAATATAAATGATTGACAGTGACCATTCAAGTACGCCGTTTGATGAATCGAAAAAACGCAATAACAGATACACTCCAAAAATTGTCGCTGTGCTAATAATCCGCCTTGTCCAGCCGCACATACTGCTTGAATCATCAAGGCTAAGTGTGCAATACAGCATTAAAAATAAAACAATTACGACATTGAATACCATTGTTAACACCCAGTTAGCAATGGTACCCCATGACGTAAAATAGCTCCATACATAAAAGACAATCACAAAAAAGAGTAATGTCGTATATAAAATTAATCCTCTTCCAATATAAACATTATTATTTTTTTTATTATTAAGATACATACTATCTATTCCTAGCCAGCCAAACAATATGGCTAAGATAACTGTGATGAACCAGGATTTGTCTGATTGTTTGCTCACTGAATAATGGAAATTAAAGCTCGGAAAGTTTATTTTTGGGAAATATACATTAGGTAATTTAATAATAGGACGACGTATGTTAGCTGTATTTTCTATTTTATGATTAATTTCTGATTCTTCTAATCTATGCCAAAGTAACAGCTCCGGAGTAATCGTAAATACGTCCTCTTCGGTAAGATCACTGTCTCCCATAAGTCGCTCAGAATCAAGCAGAATCAATCCAATATGCTGTAAGGCGGCTAGCTGCTTAATATATCTATTACGGCAAGATTCATAATCATATAAATAGTAACGTTCATCATGATAGTATCGATATCTACTGAAATAACGCATTGAAAACCTACACCCAATACTGCCGCAAATTTGGACTGGTATGCCTACTGATAATGCATAACCAAGAATTGTATCATCCGTATGCCTTTGTCTTCCATCAAATAGGATCGCTTTAAGGGCAGAGTCTAACTCGCTTGTTGTTAGATTCTGTTCCTCAGCTATCCGTGTTAAGAATTGGGGTTTAGGGGATTTTGTATGTTGAATTATATAGGCGCTCCTCTGTTTATATTTACGCAATTCTGATAGGATGCAAAACGTGATAATATATAGAGCCAAAAATGAACAAACAATCAAAACTGACTGTGACAGCTCACTTAATATCTGAGGAAGTAGCCAGATCGTCAGTCCACAAATGACAAAGAACCCTAAGGTAACAAGCAGGTTGGTAGTTATATTTGTTTTTGTCTCCTTTTTTATTTGAAAAATAGTTAAGTCAGATTTGAGACCTTTTGATAGAATTCCAGAAAATTGCTTCGTGAGCTCTCTTTCTATATCCTTTGCATATTCAAATGTGAAAATACAATTGCCTGTCCGGCGGCGGCGAATAAGGTTTATGAACTCGAAAATATATTTGGCGGTATCACTCTTTTCAATACTACCATAGATAATCGTATCATTATCTTGATTTTTTTGATAAGTATTGTGGTCATTATATACGCTTTGCTCAACAAAAGTCCAAACTGGTATTCCCATTTCTATTGCCTTAAGAACCTCAAGTTGTGTTATGGAAAATAAACGTTGTTCAAACGCTTTTTCAAATGAATCATCAAGAAGTGTTGATAACGCTTCCTTATCCATATGCTCGTATGCCTCTGGAACCGCTAATCCTCCAAAGCGGCGACCTATAATGAATATAAGCATATCACATTTCGCCACTTCTTCCACGCAACTAGTATGTGTGTGCAGTGCAGGGTCGTAAAAAACGTCACCAAAATCACTTAAAACAGGCTTAATACCAGCATCACACAGGTATGTATCTAACTGTTTTCGAATTTCTTTTACATCCATGCATGTAGAAGAAACAAATGCTTTAACCATAATTGACACCTCATGATATTTAGTCAATTTTTGAGACTCCATCACTTTCAAGCCTAATATCTATCTGTCAACGTTTAAATATATCCATTACCGAATATGCTGAATGGTTCGTACTGGTTGGTGGAGTGGCTACTTCTTTCCAGACAGGGATTCCACCCGTCAATGTCATTAACCTTGCTCGATCGCTCCGAAAGTTGAGTTGTTTACTCTCCTTTTTAACCTTCTATTTATGAATTCTCAGCATGAACTTATACTTCATGCCTTTACAAAGTCTATGGATAATCAGAAGTTATGGCTTAATCATAATTTCGGCAAAACCACTATGTTTAGAATTTAGGTCATTTTCTATTCCTGTCGGATTGCCAAATAAACCTTCGGGATCGTATATAAAACATATAAGACGTTCACAATCAGGATGTTTTTGATATTTTTCAATATCTATAATGAGTTGTTCGCCCAATTCTTTATCGCTCATACTATTTCTTGATTTTTTTACCTCGATCACGAGTTTTTCGTTTTTAAGCAAAAAATCCATGCGTGAACTTCCACCAGCATAACTAGGCGTCCACTCTTCGGTGCGTACATCATCAAAAAATAGTTTGAGAAGTGCGTGGAGCAAATCTTGCACATCATATTCGTCCTGAATATTTAACGTTGTTCTATTAGAGTGTCGAGAACGTAACTGTCTGGCTACATGATGAAATCTTGAAAATATTCTATACAAGTCAGATAAATTATCTGTGTCTGTATTTTCTTCAAGTGAGATAAAATCTCTTTCTATTTGCTCTACAAGACCACAAAGAAGCTCTTTACAAACGTTTGCATTCGAAAATGTGTTCCTTTCCATTTTAGAAAATTTTACAAAATAATGATTTTCAGGAGGCAAGAAACTAGAAAGCAAGTCTAGTATGTTTGTATGCCAACTTATGTAAAGTTTGTAGTCCACTGTAACTTGAAGTCCGATAACACTGCTTCCATTAGGACTGCGCTTAGTTTTCAAAATATCTGAACCTTTTGAAATTAATAAATTCAACTCACTGATAGCCTGTTGTTTTGTCATTTTCACGTCTTGACCCTCCAGTATTTTTATCCTCATAAACTTTGCGAACTATCCAAGACCTTATGCTATAATCAAACTATGTGTATGAATTGAGAATAGTTATATTCTGCAATGCGACAAATAGCAACACTATAATCATACCAAATATGACAAAAAAATCAACCCGAAAAATTGTGTCTGCACGTGAATCTAATTTACATTCCGGAGGAGAACTGCTAAACTCGCCAAGAGGTGAGACAAATAGATATATTAATGAGTTTGCAAGAAGCGATGAAGGAATTGGAACAAGAATCATGCCACGAA
>Ga0131853_10005626_pt1 | contig 22616 bp, 16 predicted proteins | sample TergutLab28metaG_FD_92764 | JGI IMG/M metagenome (GOLD analysis project Ga0131853, IMG submission 92764) | Labiotermes labralis P1 segment gut microbial communities from Petit-Saut dam, French Guiana - Lab288 P1 (version 2) (version 2) | ecosystem: Host-associated > Arthropoda: Insects >...
AGAAAGGTCCAAGGGGGTTATTTTTGTGTAAGAAACGTGTAAAAGGGGCGGGGGGGGGGGGGGGGACAGCTACAACAAATGGATTTAAAAATATTTATGATACCCCGATACAAAAGGGGTTTTCGGAGGGAAAGGCTCGAGAGAATGTGTGTTCAAAGTGCGTAGAAATAAACTGATGGTAGGTGTTAATCTCGTGGAAGTGACAGGCTTACACCGAACGTTGCTTGCATTGGCATGGCTATATATTGCTGTATTAAAGAAACGCGCGAGTGCTGAGGTCAGTTGCGGGCTGGATAAGAAACAAAGTAAGGAAAGCTAATTCGACAGACTTATTACAGATGTTTAAATTTAGTAATGGCGTAGGCTGATGTGTTGAATACGAAAGGAAATGTTAGCTTCAGAAGGACTGTTCTGTGCGAAGGTAGATGGCATGGGCCTAGACCGAGAAACTGAGGTCAGCTTAGAAGCGTGAGAGTTGATGGCATATCGTGCATCCTGCCGCAGTAACTGGGACGCTGTTTTATACGGCGTAGCTAAATTATAAAAGAAAAGATAACAAAATACATATTTAATAAGGTTGCCACGTTGAACTGGCGCAGTCGATGGGCCACTGTAATTATTTCAGATGCTACAAATGTATATTAATACTGTCACTCGCACAGATCATGTTGCTTTATAATCGTATTGTACTGTACATGGAGACTTGTTTTGGCCTGTGATGTGGGCTATCATGAAGCCATCACACAAGACCAAGAAAATACTACAGAAACTCTAGGTACAATGGGGGTTGGAGATCTCCCCATTTTACGTTAAAAGTACATTATAAGTGTATAGAAGGTGTTTATGGGTGTTTGTTTAATTACAAGACACCTAAGTATATATAGAAGCTAAAGGGTTCTGTAAAAAATATCGCTTCACCTCTTGTAATTAGACAAACACCCTTACACACCTTACATTACAAATACACTTACAGTGTATTTGTAATGTAAGAGGGGGAGATCTCCAACTTTAAGCTACATAGAGAGTCTGTGTATATTCGTGTTCTTGTGTAATGGTCTGATGATGGCCCACATTCAGGGTCGAAACTTGTTGCCATGTAGAATGCGACTATAAAACAACGTGATATGTGTGTGATTGGAAATTTTAATGTTTACGTAAATAACACACACACACACACACACACACATATATATATATATATATGTGTGTGTGTGTGTGTGTGTGTGTGTGTGATTGATAGGCCAGCGGGGAAGTTTCATATAAAGATTTCAAATATCGTTGACTGCACATGTATCGATGAGTTAGATTTGCGAGCTTTTGTTGCGTGATATAGAACAGAGTAAGGTTCGTAAAGTAATGTTTGTTGCTGTTCTGTGCGCAGTACGTCTTTATTATTGTCTATAATGGTTAACCGCTCCATCGGATGCAACCTTACACTAAGAGCTTAGTAAAAGTGAAAAGTAATAGCTACTAGACATAAATGCCCCTCTGTTTTAATACCCGGTTGATTGTAGGCCCGACATAGTAGGTAGGAGTATTGTATATGGATAAATTAGGTTGTGCGTATTAGTGTGTTTATTAGGAGTGTTATGGTTTAGGTTTTTTTTATGGGTTTAAATCTTCTAACGTGATGACCGTGCAAAAGTAGCCTAAGTAGCACGATATTAGGGAAGGATTCTTAAATTGTAGGACTGTGAGCCTGTCCAAACTCAGAGGAAGACCACGGAAACTGGACCTCTTCCTAAATTGAACCATTGCGCTAGAAATTCACAGACAGCAATTGTCGTGACCATGGTCACAAAATTTCGAAACTTTTATCTGTTCTTAGTAACAGAGGAAGTTCCGCAGTGATCGGCAAGTGTTGCTGTTTGTGGTGTGCTTTCTTATGTTTTGTATATGCCTCATCGTATTATTCACTTCTGTGTCTACGTTATATTGTGATTTTCTGACCTTGTGTCAGACTACGGTAGATTCACAGCAGCTGTGGAACTTAACACGCTGGTACTCTTACTGCACTGCACACAGTAAACCTGGAAACACGAAGTGGAGAACATAAAAACCGAAATTAATTACGTCATTCAGTAGGTCAAAAATTTGCGAAGTGGAGAACATAAAAACCGAAATTAATTACGTCATTCAGTAGGTCAAAAATTTGCGTCATAAAACTCAAAATTCCTGTTACCATGTTGAAATTGCCAACAACCATCAGGCGCTGAGTCCTGACGTAAAATAATTCTGAACACTGACCTACTTCACATATAAAACGCAAGGTATTTTCTTCCACATAGGCTTATCATTAATTGGTATATCCTGTTCTTAGAGTTAATTCCTTGTATAATGAAAACTTCCTGTGTGATTACTGACCCTTCAGGAGAGTGCTTTATCTCAGTGCACATCATCCTCTAGAGTGTTTTGCAGTAAGTAAGAGTAAGTTCATTTTCGGAACTCATAATGCAAAGAATGGGGACCGAGAGCAGAGCAGGAATGCGGGCTACAGGGCTGTCTGGTAATCGCACCACGACTGAGTAGGCCCATAGGCCTGTCCCTATTCTTAGTTCGTACGCAAGAAATAAACAGCTATAATGACAGGAAGTCTGCCCCGACGCGCAAGTCCACACACACACACACACACACAAGCCGTTCGTCATTATTCTGAGAACAAAATCACTACTGGTTCCAATTTCTGAACACGAGTAACCGTTTCCAATGTAAGGTCTTTTTCACACTGTTAGTTCAGTTCATTCATTAGGCCTGTAAGGCGAGATGGTTGTAGTGTTTTCGACGCTTTTTTTACGTTTCACCAACAATAAGTGCTAAAGGATTTATAATTTTTCTAAAACTTGTATCCAGATCAAATTAACTGGCCCTATTTTCGCGCCTGCGTCGGAAGTTCTCACAGCCCGGCACTTTGGTGTTGTCCATGGCTTGGAGTAAGTTGAAGTGACTGTAGTGCCATGCAGCTCGTGATCTAAAGAGTGTCACGAAAACCGTTGACTATTTTAAGCAATAAGTCATTCGTAGGCTAGATACTGGCTGACGTCTACCGCAAACTTTAATTCCCTTTCATAGAAGGAGATAAAGGTAAGAACGGACCACAGTACGGTATTCCGAACCTGCAGGCCTAGGCTCTGTGTCTTGTAAGTTGTGAGTTTTCGGACCGGCTGGGCCTTCGTCGAGCAGGCCTAGCTACTGTTGCTGCAGAGTGGATAGGTGAAATTAGCGTAATGTTGCAATCATGGTCTGTTAGGCTGGATACGCAGGCCTGTCAGAGAGCTCGTTAAGACAGCATTTTGTCAGCTGCGTTTGCAATGACCGCAGTGCGAAACCTGATCACTGCCAGCTTGTGGTTTGTAGACTTATTAAAATGTTTCACGGTTTGTCGCAGACGTTCTTTTGTATTGCACTGTTTGATCTGCACATTTAAGACTGAAACGATGTATTTTATTAAATTCTAATTCCTTACGCACAAACAGAATTGCTGTTTTGAAAGCCGTAGCTTTACTGCAGTGAAAAGTCCAATAGGCCTTTGATATTACAACCGACGTGCTTCCATTTTGAGCCAGTTTGTGGCCTGATTGTTACTGTTTAGTGCTAACTGCTTTGTATTACAGGACCCAATTTCCATATATTACAAGAACTTTAAACTGATGCATTTATTTAGGCCAAGAGTTGGAGGGAACGGGATGGGGAGTTAAATTATTCGTAGGAACTAATGAGGGTTCTTGTGATTAGCAATTTTTACGAAATACTGAGTCTATTTGAATGATAAAATAAAGAATGACGCGATGAAGGGGTTATGTATGCTATCATGCAAGGTGGAGATGAGAAATTAATACAGCATTTTGGTTCGGAAATCTGACTGGAAGATCTGAGCGTAAATTTGACGATGCTATTTGTGCGCGGGTGTCAAAGCTACGTCTTTTCGCTTTATAGATGTGGAGGTGTACGCTCGATTCGTTTGGCTGTGGATTTGCCCGCCTTCGGATTGAGTGGAACTAAATCTATAATCGTTCCTTTTGCCGAAGCGTCGGTTCGGGAGCCACAACCCGTTGGACGCACATTCGACGCAAGATGGACGTAACTGTAGGTTCGCTATCGGCCGTTGAGTCGTCGGTACCCGGTGGATAATGGGTTAAGACCAGAGCAATTCTGGACACGAAACAGTTCGTAACACTGCGGGTTGTCGAATGTCAGTAGTAAAGTCAGTGAAATGTCGCAGCTCAGAATATTACTGGTCACACAACTGTAAGTAATTATTGTTCTGACCCGGCATTTGTGTGCGTCCTGGAGTAATATCATTGTTTGATACTAAATAAATTAAAGGGTTGAGAAAGGACGTAGGATAATAACATTGTTATACATCGAAGATTGTATTAGAGGGGCGTCTTTTTCTGATATGATGTGATATATTTGTTAACTGCAATTGGGTTGACACCCGGTGGCAGTAGTACAGTACACGTTTACACGCAAACAATACATAGAACAACACAGTTAACAACAAGAATAACACAATTAACAGCCAAATTGGGAAGATTGCGGGCCGTGCTCCGTCTTTGCGAATTTTACCCTGGCATTTGCCTTATAACTGAGAAAAAGACACGGAAAACCCTCAGTCTGGATAGCCGAAGAGTGCCAGTTGGCACGATGAAAACACAATATACAGAACAATAAGAATACATAAACAATAACAATGCTAACCCAGAACATTTTCAGTTCGAATATCTGGGTCCACAACTTGCCGTGCAGAAGTCTTTCCTCTTGATAACGCGAAGCGTTGTGACAAAATAGCATGTAAAATGCTGTGGTGAAATAGTCAGCGTCTATATCAGCAGCATTATTTGCTTTGTAGATACTCCACAGTTTCTGTAATATTAAATGATATAGAAGTATTGTCATTCACATTCAAAAGCACTCCCAACTGGAAATCTGGTGGTGCGTTACGGTCTGCGAATTGCGAGCCAAAGACATACGAGAATCCGATAGGATTGGCCAATGGTGCAATGTCAGCAGCGTTTGCTCATGTTACAAGTTAATGCATTTCATCTTATGGTTGCAGATTCCTTTCGTAACCAAGTGCCAAATTAAATCACAGTGTAAACAAATAGCTGGGAAATGTTGGGGTGGGCAGTGTGTTGCGTGGCAGAGCGAGAGGCTGAGAGGGCGTGGAACCCCCCCTCCCCCTTCCCTGAAATCTGCGGCTGTCCAGTAGAGCCGAGAATAGCCGTGATTGGTCGACTTCCCGAAAGAGGAGGCTCCGCTTTCTACCAATCATGGGAGTTCATCCCACTCACAAAGATGATGTTTGGAGATTGTGCAACAGCAGTGTGTTATTGTTGTCTCTTTTTGGGTAGAATGGAGTATAGCAATTCAAGCACAGGGCGATTCGTATTTCTATAGACTACAGCAGCAAGGCTCTTCAACTAGCAGTTTAAATGTACCGGGTCGGATTACTACTGCGCGACAGATGTGTTGGATATTGCTACACGCCATTAGCGCTGCTATTACCGATGAAGCTGCTGTTGTCTTGTAGCTGATACAGCGACGTTTCAGAGGAACCTATGCCTACGACAGGATTCCCTGGAACCTTGGTACACATCCTTGTTTGACAGGACTCAGTAGCCTGGCTACCGAACGTTATTTCTGTTTGTTGTTTTGTGTACCCTGGTTTTTCAATCCAAGGGTATGAAAGACAAGGAGGAGGATCTTGCAGTAGTGCATATTTCTGCGTGTTTATAATTCCAGCATTTAATAAACGAAGCAACATAACATAGCATCTACGCGAAACCCCCATCGGTGTATGTTATACCAAACACTCCGGTCTGTTTTGTTTCTCAAAGGACTGTATTCAAGGAGTAATAAAAGTCATTGAGAAAAAGCGCATGAAATACCATGTACACGTGTATACGGGGATGCAGACATAAACGGTGTACATGCAAAAGATGTCGGTTGGTGTCGGCCAAGGTTCAGTATTTTAAGCTGCCATTAGGAAGTGTACAAACTCATTACGTTAGACAAAAGTCGTGTTGTATTACGTGTTTAAAAATATTTGCGATGATACTGTTGAAAAATGACAGGTCAGCACTAATTTAAATACGTATTTAGAAGTTTGCATTCAAACGTCTGCTGGTTACAAATTACTGAAGCATGTTGTCCAACAAAGTATAGATATGCGGTGGAAGCAGTGAAAATTCTGAACAGAGACAGTGCTTAGTGTAGGAGAAGAATATGTGGATGTAAAAAGAGGACGATTTGGACGCCACACAAAATTGCATAATAGTATCATAATAATGCTAGCAGACATAGAGAAATGCTCTAGTTCCAACGGTGTATATGCAAAAGATGTCAGTAGTCAAATGTCATAATAATGGTAGCATACGCTATCGTTATTATGCTGCTGCTGCTGCTCGACTCTGGTAATTGCATGTAATTTAATTACGCACATCGATTGTAGGACTGCTTGCAAATGAACAGGGAATTTTTTTACTTTGGGCTCTTGTGTAACAACTGTAGAGTGAAACTACAAGGTCATGTTTTATTACAGCACTATGGGAATAATGAAACAAACCACTGTGCGGTGCAGTCTAAACCTCAGGGGCATAGGCTCTCAGAAAATCTAAGAGGCGCCTCAAAATTGTAGGAGCCATGGAAGTGACAGAAGCAAGTTCCATACGGACGACCTACAGGTGTTAAGTAGCGTCGTAAGAAAAAATTAGTGGCCCTGGTGGCCTGGCGCCCGGAATTATGCACCCCTGGTCTGAACGTAGTCTTGATCACAGTTCATGACAGCCCTTTATTATGGCAAGATAACGTTTTAAAATGTTGCGTCTGAAATCGTTAACTGGTTCTCCAGCCTGCCTGTCTTTTGACAGAGGCCACCCCGTTGTATAGTAACACATTTGTACAATGTATTATATTCCGTCAATACACAACTATATATCAGTACAGTGGTATTGGTGCAATAAAGTGAGCAGTCAATGGGATCCCATTTCGTTTACAGTAAAAGTTAAAATAACGTATGATGAAATTCTTATTTATAACTAAAACATTAAAGTAGACGCCTATTTTAATATTTTAGTTATAAATAAGAATTTCATCATACATTATTTTAACTTTTACTGTAAACGAAATGGGATCCCATTGAGTGCTCACTTTATTGTACCTTAAAAATGTTTTCTATTGGCCTTGAAGATGACCGTTTACGGTCGAAACATGTTGCCATAATGTGACCTCAGTGTATATGTAATATCACTGTACTGATATATAGTTGTGTATTGACGGAATGTAATACATTATACAAATCTGCCTGTTGTTGCCGCATTTCTGTTTCTCTTTCTTATCTCGTAAACGGTGAGATATTATCGTAGATCTTCACGTAAAGTACCTGTCGTCTTTGTCAGATTTTAATTAAAATGGGACGTATGGAAAAATTTTGGTAAATATTTCCAATACAAAATGCCAAGAAGCTGACAGTCGCACTTCGCAGTTGCATCGCGAACGCGCCGAAAAGCGAAGCAGTTTCTGCGAACTGGATTCTAACTAGAAAAGTGCACATGCCTGTCGTGTGTCTGTGCTGTTACGCCCTCCCCTGTCGGGTTTATTGGCACGAGCTGCCTCGCGGGCCCTAGGTTTTATCTCCGTGTCTGTCAATATGAGCTTACCAATATTGACTGGTTGCATACCAGCGGTTGTGTGTTGACAGGCCTCTTTTTCCATGTAGTGTACAGGCTTGCACCTGTAGGTCGCTGTCTGGCTTACCCTTTCATGCGCTTTCAGAATGCAGACAATTTCACGCACTTGTAAGAAACTAAAAGCTTATTTCTTTCCCTAAAGATAACGGGAGAAGAGTTATTTGGTTGATATTTATTCTTATTCGTACGAAAATATATTGCTTAACTTCTTTTAAGGAGTCGCATGTGGATAGTTTTTCTCCTGTTTCTTAAGCACGATCCCTATACAAATGACTAGAAGATCTAGATATAGAGACTTGTTTTCCCTTTTCAATTCAATAAAAACTCTAATGGTTTGCTTGAAAACGGCTGCCTGTACTTTGTAAGCTTAGTTTAGAGGCTATAGACTTCTGGCTTCGCGTCCCTTAGTTTCGTATTTGCCATTTGAGGGAAACTGTTTGTTTCGTCACTGAACTGCGTGTTCCAAGCGTGTTCGCGCACGTCTTATTTGAAAACAGAAAGGCAGTAGGACCAACAGTACTGTTAATTACCGCCTGGCAGTACGGTTTCATTTCCTACTAGCCACGGTTAGCCGCTGCCGCAGTCCCACTTCGGAATCAGAAATACCTTACAAGTTCGGAAGGTTGGTGCTGAAGAAGGACGGAGGACATCAGTTGGATCGATCTTGTAAAAAATGAAGAAATATTAGAAAACAGAGTCAAGGGAGAACGGAACATTCTGCTTACAATAAAATAGCTTAGTCAGTATAGCGACTGGCTGCGTGCTGAACGGTCCGGGGATCGAATCCCGTTGGAGGCGAGATTTTCCGCACTCGTCCAGACCGGCCCTGGGACCCGCCCAGCCTCCCTATACAATGCGTGCCGGGTCTCTTTTCCGGGAGTAAAGCGGCCGGGGCGTGGCGTTGACCACCCACTCCTATCTAGCGCCGAGGTTAAAGAAAGTGTTGAGCTGTACCTCTGCTTTCCCTCTGGACCTTCGTGGCCTATTCTAGGGTGAACTTTGCCCTAAAAGAAGGAAGGCGAACTGGTCATATATTGCGTAGGAAGTGCCTGCTAAAACATACATTATTAAAGGAAATATCTAAGGGAAAGAAGACGAAGAAGAAGATATAAGCAACTTCTGGGTAATCTTGAGGGCAAGAAACGCACTTCCTGGAGGACTTGTTATGTTAGAGGCGATGGACCAGACGCAAGGAATGTAGGAGTGCACGGGAGGGGGCAGGTGCAGACTTTTTTTACGTCGGCATGAAGGGAAATTCCTGATCTTGCGAAGTATATAAGCTGTAGCACGTTGGGCTGTAGCCAGTCCAGTAAGCTGACAGCATTAGCAGTTGAACTGGACTGAATAGGATCTAGGATCGGAATGTTTCTACATATCTAGATTGCCTGTAAAACCGGCATCAGGACATACAGGCCTAGAAGCTTAACCGGCTGCATAGCTCTCAACTTTTCCGGGAAATTCAAAAGCAAACCGTTAACTATCCGTCTAACACAACTCCCTTTGTTTATTCACAGCTACATGTTTCGGTCGCTAACGGCCGTCATCGGGCCATCAGTAAAATATCTGAAAGTAAGGTAAAGTGCAGTTCAAGTGTATTGACTCTGTGTGATCCCACATATTCACAATAATTGTTACAATATAAAATTGTAAAAGCTGGATGTAAACTAGATGGCGGTTGTAAAATTTTAAGTCATCCTAAGACGTGTAATGGTAATATTGCATTATTAAGTTGTTAAAATAAAACTTACGTGTGTGAAAATTAGAGTGGAGGCGTTGGCTACGGCATGTCATGTGGAGCTGGTGGTGCTGTGTGTATATCACGCCGGGACGGTGAAGTTGGCCGTATAAAGACGTTGGATATTTTAACTTACGTCATATATATCAGGCTCTATCTTGAAATGCGTCATCCCATTACTGTGTGTTCCATGTGTGAAGATCTCGTTAGTATGCATTGTACAGTGGTGTTAGAGTCGGCTTGTTTAGTTGTTGACGTAGCACCTGACAACCTGGGAAAACCATGGACAAATGAGTTTCTCTTTGTGGAGAATCACATAGCCGGTACCGATTGTATTTCTGCGCAGTGGACACTTTCATAAATATATTATACCCTCTGTACCGTCATTTCGGGTCTTACTTACTTACTCCATGGTGCAGAGTCCTTCTTGAGAAGCTAACTGGTTTGCTGCTAGTCAAGAAATTCCCCGCATTTTACGGAACCCGAAGGTTCATTACCGCACTCACAAGCGTCCGCCACCTATCTCTATCCTGGGCAAGCCCAATCCAGTCCATATACCCACATCCTACCTCATGGAGATCCTAAATTGTTAAATATATAGGCCGTTCATAGAGGGAAGGCAGAAAATGACCATTGCGCTCTCCCGTCTTCAGCATTCATTCGGTCGCTGTACAAACTAGCGCCAGTCGATGTATACTATGTTAAGGGAGAGAAGTACTCTGTAGTTTCTCTCTCAAGCCTTTGTGCAGCATGTCCCATTCAGCCATGGGCGTAGCAACTGTTAGAGTGACTCACTGATGTCAATGCGCTGGAGGAAGGTTATGTTCAATGGACTTACGGGGCGTAACCAGCGCTCAACAGGGGTGTATGTTCCAACATTGTTTGCAGTTATCAGAAATGATGTGGTGAAAAAGATAGCCATGCTTTATTACAGGCCTAGAATTGGGGGGGGGGGGAGAACAAGGAACTGTGAAATGCAAATCATTCGGAATCAGAACAAAACGCAGCAATATGTCGGATACCCGTGATTTATTTATTTACTTAGGCCCATTTATTTGTCTAATTGAAGAGTGTTAATTGCAGATGGAGCATACGTTCGAGGCCATTTTTTAAAAATTGTGTTTAGGACAAGGTCCTTCAAAAGTTTTATCAAATTACGTCTTATTTCTACCAGATGAATTATGCCCATAAGAAAACAGTTTTCTGATCTTGGCAGGTGGTTTAAGAAGACACCAAAGGAGTCACTTTTAGCTGGGTAGCCTATAAATATTACCTGTGCTGTTGATTCGCCGTGGAATCCCCAAAGCCTCAGCACTCTTATCTTCGTCTTCTGGTTGCTGACTGTTTATGCTTTTGGTCCTGTGTTAAAGGTTGATGACTTGAAATGGACAATCTGTAAGCATCGAACGTGAGGGCTGTAAAGAGTGCAGGATGGGTACCTGTTTTGCTTGTAGACGTATTTTGTCACAACTGTATTCCGACGGGCGTGAATGTGTCGTTAGACGGAATTGTTTATTGCAACAGAGACGCGCGCCTCGACGTCATTCTTCGGCGCTGTCACGGGCCACATTACCACTGTCCTTGGTCGGGGCAAAGACTAGCAAACAGACAGAGAAGCTCCTGTCAGTGTGATAGTGTACTAACCAATTAATATTACCGCCAACGGAACTTAGGTGTAATTACATGTAGGTAAGTATGTAGGCAGCCGATCCCAGTGGCCGTGCGGTCTGAGGCTTCGCTATGCGGCCGCTCGCCTGCTGGGATTGCGGGTTCGAATCCCGCCGGAAGAATGGTTGTCTGTCTTTTGTGAGTGTTGTGTGCTGTCGGGTAGAGGTATCTGTGTCGGGTCGATCACTCGTCCATGGGAGTTTGGTGTGTGCGCCATTAAGTATAATTAGGTGCAACAGTAACCCTCTACACCAATAATAAGTAGGTGGACGAAATCAGACTAAGAAAGAAAGGAAGGAAGAAAGAAAAAATGTTCAAATGAAACAAGTTTTACTTGAAAAGATTTCCCTAATCCTTCTCATGTTGCCCATACTAATGTATAAGCCTAATAAAATAAGTGGATACAACATAGCTTTATTCCGTTCTTAACCATAATTTTATTACAAAAGCTATATTTTCTTATCGCACGATTTTTCAACAATATACTTTTCAGATCCTGCAACACACGTTTTTTATACAACCTTTGCTTTTTTCATCCCCCATGGCGCAAGGGCCCTAGTGGGGCAGAGCCTCCTCATTATCGAGGATTCATGATCACACTCAGACACACCACACTCGGTAGGACTTCTCTGGACGAGTGCAGCCCGTCGCAGAGACCTCTACCTGACAGCACACAACATTCACGTGAGACAGACATCCGTGCTCCCGGCGGGATTCGAACCCACAATCCCAGTAAGCGAGCAGCCTCAGACCCACGCCTTAGACCGCGCGGCCACTGGGTTTGGCAACCTTTGTTTTTAGTCAACATTATTGCTAATCATCTAGAAGGAATTTGTTTAGACTTTTATCTATTTAATATTTATTACCTTTTGTAAGATTTTAAATCATTTATATTTGCATGCATTTATGTAAAGATAGAGATCTCAGTCTGCACGAACAAAATGCATGTTAGCAGAGAATGAAGGGATTGTGACAAGTGCTCAGCCTGAAATGACAGCACGTGGAGTTTTGTGGAGGGTAATATTACTGCCTTCGAAGAATCTTAACCAGAGGCACGACCAGATGCACACGATCAAAGTCACTGCAGTAGCATTCGGTTTGTAGTAATGTTTTCTTTTTCTCACAAAACGTGAGAGAGAGAGAGAGATGAGCGCGACTGTTTGTTTGTCATAACGGTCTGCTTTCTTTCTTGCTTTTCCAAGTACTCGCACTAGTTAGCCCCTCTATCTCGTGACTAGTTTGTGTCCCGGACAATTCCTGTTGCGATTACGGCCGCAGGTCTCGATAGTCCTTGTAGGCGACGCATGTTTGGTGGGCGTATAGACAACGGCGCCTTGTCCAGATCCTGCTGACTCAACTTTGACCATCCTGACGTTTTATTGCATGCTTCACATATCCACAGTATCGCAGGACACCGAAATGAGCCATCCAATAAATCAAGACCTAACTGCCTTTTGTGTTTGGTCCATTATTATCTTCTGAAATTAGGCTGGCATCGTTCTTTCGAAAGCGAGGAAATGTAGCTAATTGCCATTCTGCGACGGAGGAAGTAGACCGAATATTAATTTTATGTCGCTTACCGTTGTCTCTTGTTATGCAGAATACTGACATTCAGCGATTCAGGCTTGTTTGTAGGCCTAAGTAGATAGGCCGATAGTTTCGTGTCGCCATTTTACTCTCTTTAAAACAGTCAGTGTGGACTAGGTTTTTCCTATCATCATCATCGTCATTGTCATCCTCATTCTTTCCTAGTGTTTTCTCTTTTTCTAGTGAACCGAAGGCATATGACCCTTTCCTCCATCGATTCACTAGTCGAATCTAGGATTTGGATAATCAAGAACTGTTCCTGTAGCAAAACCAACCAGATGCACCATTGTATCAAATTTATTTTATTTTGGAATAACACTACATGTTTCGGACGGTCTCTCCGTCCATCATCAGGAGTTCAAGACTGTACATACAGCAACATGCATATGTCAAATTGATACTGCTACTGCTAGCTAGTGTTCCCGCTAGCAAGCAGTCGGCAGTATCTGTTTGACATATGCCTGTTGCTGTACGTACAGTCGTGAAACTCATGATGGACGGAAAGACCGTCCGAAACATGTGGAGTGTCATTCCAAAAAAAAATAAATTTGATACATTGGTGCATCTAGTTGGCTTTACTATAGAAATATATTACGATGCACGGCCCTATGAACGTCAAGAATTGTGCATTCCCATATTCCAGTTCTCCCCTCTTGGGCCCACTTTTGTTTCTTGGCGTAGCAAAAGCGTAAGTCTTATTTTAAGGGAGGGAAGTAAAATGTTATTCTTATCATTTTAGTAACGCTGTTCGTCGCGCGTTGCCAAAGAGATGAGGTGCAAGTATGCACTTAAAACTGTATAGTGAGAAGTATCGCCAGTTTCAATATCACAGGATTCTGACGGTGGTGTAGCACATTTGGAAGCATTTACTGTGTCGACTGTGCCTTGCCTATCGGTCAGTGTTACAAACTAAAAGAGACAATGTACGTACTACAAAGTTGCATTGTGGTGCGTTCTAGTAACCATTGTTGTCATGGAAACGCAACAATACGTTCCATCTTTGTTGTTGGCGTAGATGTAGCTGTCAACAGTGTGAAGTGTTCAGTGTTTCCACGGAAATTGAACCGTGGGCTTTCTTTGCACGTGATGTCGAGCTACAGAATATCTCTTACTGCTGTCAGCGATGCGTATTAAATATAATGAGCCTGTGTCTGTGTTCCTGCCTTAGGTATTCGGCACGCAAATCGCATCTTTTCGGCGCCGTGTAACGTTGCCATCTGTGGACTGTCTGGCCCTGCCGTATTTTTACACATAAGTTTTGAATATAGAATGTGCGTTTTGATATTCTCTACAACTTTTGTCTCGAACACTTCTCATTCTAAGTAGAATTCAGTGAGATTTATCATAAACGGACATAGGTCTTCATGTAAAGTACCCCCTTATTTTTGTCAGATTTTGTGGACACTTGAATTTTGTCGACAGATTTTCGAAAAAAATACTCCGATATAAAATTTCATGAAAAATGCGTCCATTGGGAGCCGAGTCTTTCAATGCGGACAGACGAACAGAGGGACTGACATGACGAAGCTAATAATCGCTTTGTAAAAACACCGTGTTTCAGGGACAGGATCAGTTGCCGTCCCCAGGCTAATAATAAGACTATCCGCTTGCTCAGCTGGTTGCGATTGGTGAAGCTGTTCTCACTTTCTGGACCCAAACACGGGTATCGATCTGTCCTCGGAACGCAGTACTGTTATTTTTAACACGCGACCATCGTCGATGTACATAAGATAATAATTCAGAAACCCGTACTTTGAGTTTAGTGCATGCGCTGTCGTTCATGATCCATATGTATTGTTTCGCTTTAATGTCGTTAGGCCTAAGTAATTTCTTCCTCCATGGCGCAACAGCCCCTAGTGGACCAGGGACTCATTATCAAGACTTCACGATCACACTCAGACACACCACACTCGTCAGGACTCCTCTGGACGAGTGATCAGGTCGTCGCAGAGACCTCTTCCTGACAACACACAACACTCACAAGAGACAGACATCCATGCCGCCTGCTGGATTCGAACCCTCAGTCCCAGCAAGCTGGCGGCCGCAGACCCACGCCTTTGAGTGCGCGGCCAATGGGAGTGGAGGCCTACGTAATACACAAATAAGTTTTATTTAACTTCGTTCGTGTGCCATACACGAGTTCCAGTGTATTTGGTAGCAGTAAATGCACCCGAGGATGGAACATATTTATCGAATGCATTTTGGTCCGTGGTTATACTTCGCCGTTTGTACGAACATGTCCACATGCTACCAGGAGAATGTGTGGGTCTACGTAAAGGTACGAGTAATGTTAAAGAAGCGGCTGTTCTGTAGAATGTTTAACTTGAATCGTATCCATCTAGCCTTACATCCACGATAGCTCTTCTAAGTTAACTAACTAGCCAACTAATTAACTAACTAACTAACTCCATGCAGCAGAGTCCTTCCTGAGAAGCTAGCAGGTTCTCAGCTAGTCAAGAAATTCTCGTTTTATGGAAGCCGAAGGTTCATAGCCGCATAAACGAGCCCACCACCTATCCCTATTTTCAGCCAGACCAGTCCAGTCTATGCTCCCCCCCCCCCATCCCACTCCCTGACAGTCCACTTTAATATAATCCATCTACGTCTGGGTCTTCCAAGTGGTCTCTTTCCCTCATGTTTCCGTACCAAAACCTTGTATTTGCTACATATCCCGCCTATCTCATTCTTCTCGATTTTATCAACCGAAGAATACTTGGTGAGGGGTACAGATCATTAAGTTCCTCATTATGTAGTTTTCTCCACTCGCCTGTTACATCCTTCCTCTTAGGCTCAAATATTCTCCTCAGCACCTTATTCTCAAACACCCTCACCCTACTTTCCTCCCTCAGTTTGAGTAACCAAGTTAGCTCTTGTAGGTTACTGAACCAATTTTGCTGTTATTCTTGTAGGCTGCAATCATGGTTAAGCCTGTATGTCATGTATCCCTTTGTTTCAGCAGGCTACAGCCACCTGCGGAGCCCCGCAGTGTGCGGCACAACCCGCGATACCGCGGCCGAGTGCGGTCGTGATGAGGCGTCACCTCCCCCTGCTGCCCCACCGACAGCAGGCTTCATCCACCTCCGGAGCCCCGTGTACCAGCTCAAAGAAAGTAAGACATCGTGATTGTTTTAGGAATGTAAACATTCCAGGGACGGAACTGGCAATGTATGCGTCACCAGCTTTATAAAGCCTGTGTCCAAGGCGTGGAACTGCAAAATTATAACGGCAGGCAGGATTGCTGTCTGAATATTCCCAGGAAAAATCACTGGGTTTCTTTGGCAGTCACACTTAAATGGTCTGTAGGCCCTAAACTTTTTTTTTTTACTTCGAGGAAAGTGGCAAAAATTAGGCTTGCAGTGTCCGAGTCTCGAGGTTGCGGTACTTAAGCCTGCATGGAGCGAAGGTCGTCTACAGCGTTACCCTTCAGAGGAAACGTTTTGATGCGTCCGCTGAAGGAAATTTATTGAACTGTTTTAAATAAGTTAAGTTAACCCCATAACAAATAATAGTCGAAGTAGGTTGTGCGTGCATCTGTGTGTGTGCTTGCGTTTTTAAACTTTAGGCGTGCCTTGTGGCTGAGACAGAAAAGGAACGTGTCTGGTTGTAACTTCCCGTAAAGTGCCTAAAAGAACAAAACGCGCGCGAATATGGATAGTGTCATGGAGGCTTATTTTTCGGGAGTGACTTGGTCATAATAAGTATACAACAGACTTACAGTGTATTGAATGGTTTTGGGCCAGTGGAATTTCCAAACGGACGTGCGAGTCACTAATGTAGCGTCATGTTTCGTCTAGCGTCTTCTGTATGCCTCCATATGTACAGTTGACCTAGTCACACTGAAGCTCCAAGCAAACACCCACCCCTCTACACTTCCCCACACCCTGTACGCCCGTCCGCCAGCCCCGTTCAGTCCTCCACCAGCCAAAAACCACGCACTGCACTATATCTATCAGTTCGGTGCAACTGTAAGCATTGCGTTTGCATGCAGCAGACATTCCCATGAGAAGCCTACACACATGAATGCATGCTTGCAGGTGGCTACAGTCAACTGGGGGACGCCACCATGCAGCAGCTGGGTGGCGGGGGTGACCTAGCCGGCGGGTCAGCGGGGAACGACGACCAACCATCTGCCGGTGGTGCAGTGGGTTACAGCACCGTGACGCCCCAACACCAGGGACAGCACTACGAGCCTCCAGATCACGAATACCACTCTTTGGATAGTGGGAATCACCACCCGAACCCCTACATCGACAGTTCCCCGGAATTCTACTCGGCGCCCGCACCCTCCTCGCTCCTGGACACAAAGTATCAGCCGCACTACGCCAAGAACTACCCGCGCGGTAAGTAATTTCAGTGCACAAATGTGCGACTGCCGAGCGGACTGCATGGATCAGGGGCTGATAGACATAACACATTCCCACCGCTTAGAGACACGAAAGCCCGTTACCGTGTTCACAGAAACACACCACCGAATTCAGCCCGGTAAATCCACTCAACATACTTCTACCCTATTTCTTCAGTTTCGTTTTAATATTATTATATTTTCTACATCTGTATCTCGCAAGTGCTTCCCCCCCCTGGATTTCTGATCTACTTTTGGTGGGCATTTATCAAGGCACTCATGCGTGTTGCGTGTCCTTTTGAACTCAGTAATGTTTGGAGATGGGTACAAATTATGAACGTTCTTATTTCTTAGCGCATATGTGCAGTTGTGACCGTTGTCATGTTGCTTGCTCTGTTAGACGTCCAGTTCTGTGTTGCAGCATTCAAAGAAAGTTGAGTGTATGGAATTTCGTTAATACTCTTTCGAGAATATCTTCCTTACGGATGTCAATTTGTCCTTCCCGACTGTCGGTTTAAATGGCGCATTCCCATTTACATAGCTCAGGATAGGGAGAGGTGGCAGGCACTTGTGAATGCGGTAATGAACCTTCGGGTTCCATAAAATGCGGGGAATTTCTTGACTTGCTGAGAACCGATTAGCTTCTCAAGAAGGACTCTGCTCCATGAAGTGAGTAAGTAAGTAAATAAGTAAGAAAGAATTTCCATGCACATAAACCCATGCACCGTGTCTCACAAATAAGCTCCCTTCTGACAGAAAGAACGCCCTGGCACATCAGGCAGAGCCGATGTCTCTAATGTACTGTAGCGACAGTGGTCACTGCCTCACTGAAAGCAGCCAGCATCATAAGGATCTACTCTACTAATTCATTCATCACATAAACTATTTGTCATTGTCTGAGAGCTTATTATTTCTGTTCACACAAGTACGTCAAGGTTAGTGTCAGTTATGCATCAGTTTTCTGTATAAAATCTGCGACGCCCCTCACGGTCAGCCTCGTATGCAGGTAAAGTACCAGAATATTATTTTGCACAGGCAACTCGCAAGAACCGCAGCAAAGACATGCGCCACCCGCGTTGTGGCCACTCCTGTCACTTAGCCTCTTGTATGAACAGCCCACATCTCCGTGACTAATGAAATGCAACTGTTTTGATTAACATGACCCGCTGGTAGAGGCAACCTTTTGATAGACCTGCTGCATAAGTGACAGTACCTCGTGCCTTGCTCGTGAAGGTCACTAACATGTCCATTGTAATGCACTTTGATAACGAGAGCTGTCGACCTCAAAGCATATCGCTATACAACAGAGCTACTGTGCTGCCGTCTGCTGCTAGTCATGCTGAAATAAAGGCTCATTACCGTTTAGACGCTACAAGTAAAGGTTGATGCACTTTCTCCAGGCCGTGTGCCAAAACTTCCGAAAATAATTACTTTAGATACGTGAACAAAATTGTAAAAGCGTTGAAAAATTTTATTATTGGATTGGTGATGTATTTTAAATGATTAATTACGAAGTTCGAGAGGGAGTTTTGCTGTTGAGTCTTGGCCACTGTTGTCCTTATGTAAACTTCGTTACAGAGCCAGTTCAGAGGTACCCAAACAATAATGCTGTCACCTGTAAGTCAGTTTGTAAAACTGTATTTCGTGTTATCCATTGCGTGAAACAAACTTCGGTGTGTTTAAATCAAAAGCTGTTAGCGACGCCGTTATCATAAAGTGTAAAATGTTGGCAGAGTGCTTCAGGCTTTTCTTTCTTGACCTTGCACTCTAGCACTTCTTTGAGGTGAATGTCCTTCTGAATGGCAAAGTTACATTTCTTTAGCGCAGCACACCCTGCACACAAAATTGTGCTGCCTTGTGATTCATGTAATTCTGCTTCACTCTTAGCCAACAGTTCGGTCTCACATTTCAAGCTCCGCGTTTTACAGTGTCTCAGCTTTTAACAGTTAAGAAAAATTTGTTGTTGTATTGAGAGGCTTGTAGTCCGAACATCATGAGGAAAACGTTCCTTCTGTTGCCGTAATGAGTGTGTCTGAGAAAGCTTTCAATTCTTGCATCTCTGAGCCTTGAAGGTTTTGCTTTTCATTCAAGGAAAATCCTTTGATATAGACCGACGACTGTGCACTTTGCGTTGGTATAGGCTATTTGGAGTACCTTTCAGTTGCTGTAATGATAGTAGACATGAGGTAGGTTGGCTCTCTTAAACCTTGCAATTTAACACATAAATCAGTCTTGTGAACTCACAAGTCTGTGAATAAAAAACCTCTAGCTTTGGCGTTTGTAGGCCTACAGTGTTAGAATTCTTCAAAAAATTTTGCCTAGACCAGAAAGCCGTTGCGTGTGGTTTGTCCATGATACTATTGCTTTCTTCCCGCCAAAACAGTGTGATTTCATTCAGACACTCGAGAGATCTCTAAAGCTGTCACCCACGAGTAAGCCATCGATCCAGCTTGTAGTTTCGTGAGCAGTCTGACGTACGCCGAATCAACCCCAGTCAAAAGCAGATGTATTTTGTTGAAGGCGGGTGGAACAATAAAGTTAACTGCTGAAGCCACAGTTTCCATATTATCTTCCATTTAAACGAGACTGCACGTGAATGGCCGGCGATTTTTTACGAATGATGATGTAATTTTTAGTCAACCGTCTCCTCCACTGTATTCCATAGATAAATATGTCAGTACCCACACATTGCAGAGTCACAGAGATACTGCACATACCTGGAAGGTTAATTTTGAATATGCTGAAAAAAAAAACAGCCTTGAACATTCCACAAGTTATGGTCCTTAGAATTGGGTGGTGACAGACCGACAAAACTCTTTGTGTGAGTATTACGAAGTGTTACAAAGAGCCTTGGACTTCGCCGGGTCTTGTGGATATGATAGATGTTCGGGTTTCTTAGAAGGTGGGGAATTTCTTGGACGACTGACTGCTTCGTGAGCGAGTTTCTCTTGAATATTGTTGTAATAAAACCAACTAGATGCACTAATTTCTCAAATTTATTTTGGAATAAAACTCTACATGTTTCGGACAGTTCCTCTGTCCATCATCAGGAGTTTTTCACTGCACACACAGCAATGGTATATGTCATACGGGTTTTGATGACAGCTCGCACGCTGTCAGCAAAACAAAAGCGATAGATCCGCTCGTGTGAGACCTCGCCTGACAGAAAATCGCGTACTAAAAGTAGGGTCAGAGCAGAACAGATTTTGATCGTCGTGCAAACTGCAATCGCGGATGCTTCTGCGAAGTTCACGTTGTACAAACAAATGTCACCTATTCATCACTCGTGTTATAGCCAATTCGTGTTAACGAAATAGGCGTAATAGCAGAACTGACTGTACTTGTACTATGATAGAGATATTTAGAAGCGTAAGCGCTAGTGGCGTCTAGCTGCTCCAACTGCATGATTTATTTCTGGTATAAGCATGACAAATGTGTGAACGCGTTTGCAGAGTGTACTCCTATGTGACTTCCACTATAATCTTTGGTACTGGGCGTGATGTGGGAAGCAGATCTAAACAAAAACAATCTTCAGAAAGTTGTTGCGGCTCTGTCGTTATTTAGTTGAACAGCCACGAGTTACGTGGCTGTTCAACCCTGAGAAATACAATAACTGGTAAACAGTTCCCACGGTCATCTGAATGAATGCCTTGCCAGTTTCAGAACCGTAGCATATATTTGCGTGCATTCAATGCCCGCACGACTTGATGACTTCTGACCTCGAGAAGTGATGACCTTTTCGTGTTGTTTGTTGTCACGTGATAGTGTGAAATGGGGTACATGGCGAAGGAATGCAGATGTGGTGCGGATGTTCTCGAGACTTGATTGTTATTGTCAGGTTAATACCATTTTGCTTTTCAAAAGGCCGTTTGTCTGCGTCTGTATATTGTTGTGTCTCTTTGATTGAAGATCGTTGTTTGGTTTGCAGCTGTAGCAATACTATTTGTACTTCCGACAGGGTTTAAGTTTTCATTTGTTCCTCTGCATTTTGTAAGAAAGTTCTGTTTATTTTATAGTTAGTGACTTTTCATTGTTTTGTTTGCGTAGTTGCGATGGAAGATGAATTGAAGGTGAAATGGAGGGTTGATGAATCTTTGTCAGGGGAAACCGAGGTGCTAGGAGGGAGATCTGTTCCGATGCCACTTCGCCCGCCACAAATCGCGGAAACAACGTTTAGGCATACACAAATTAAGTTCGCTTCCGGTGCAATGCGCAGTAATGGGCGTCCTCGCCTCAAGTACGTCTTAGAGGAACAGATGTTAACGCCTCTCACTTGGTGTCCGTTTATTGTGGCTGCCAACGCACCGGGACTTGAGTACCTTCCTGATCTTTTATCAGTACAAAGGTGAGGTCAAGTTCAGCCTAGAACAGGCCACGAAGGCCCAGAGGGGGAGTAGAGGCATAGCTCTACTCTTTCTTTAACCTCGGCGCTAGATGGGGGTGGGTTGACAACGGCACGCCCCGGCAGCTTTACTCTCGGAAAAGAGAGCCGGTACCCATTGTGTAGGAGGCTGGACGGGCCCTAGGGCCGGCCTGCACGGGTGAGGAAAATTTCGCCCCCCTCTCCTCCCCTTCCACCGGGATTCGATCCCCGGACCGTCCAATCTTTTATCAGTGCAAAATTCAACTCGTGACGTTGCCATGTTTCAGTAATGTAGCCGTTGGCGTAGTGTTGCTGCAGTCCACCCGAACGTCGAGGTCTAGTAGTTAGCATCCCCCCCCCTCTCTCTCTCTCTCTGCTGCGAAGTACCTGGTTTCGAATATCAGTCTGGTCATAGGCCTCCGTGGCTACTGGTTGTAATGGTTTCTAACGTTACTGCAGTGTAAATGCAGGGACAGTACGTTAAAGTGAACCGTTGCATAGCGCAGTTGATAAACAAATTGTTAAACATGTCGAATATAACGATGTGATATTTTTTGTCTGCGTGGAGAGAACTGAATTTGTGACTTTCGAAAACCCGAGTCATGTTACTGACACGAAGAAACGCTAGCTTGGCAGCGATCACAACTTGGCCTATGGAAATTGTCTACCGTACTGATAGAAGGTAATTATTGTAAGTTACGATTTTCACAGTCGAAATGACATTAACTTGCGCCATTATTATAATGTCTGTGACAAAGACACAAAAGGAACCGACAGACAGTTCGACGTCTTTTGTTTTCAAGCCTTATTCTGGTAGCCTGTCTGCTTGTTTCGTAATCCCTTTAAATAAATCAAGATATGTCGTGGTGACATATCAAGGCCTCGCGGAGGCGTTACGAACTCTGACATTTTCCGTTTTACTGACGTTTGAATGACTACATGTTACTGACTGCTTATTATACTAACCAATATTTTCTCAGCGTTCTTTCGTTCGTCAGGGTTCTGTCCTACAATAGGCTCCTATTTTTTATTTTCTTTCTCCCTGCACGAGTTCCGACCAATACTGTTGAAAGTGCACATACACCTTTTTTTGTTTTCCTCTTGTGTTTCTGCTCGTCTAACATTTCGATTTGTACTGTATTGGGGGGGGGGGGGGCAAGTAATTTTTCCTCCCAACCCACCCCTGTTGCCCCCCCTGTCTTCCGTTAGGTGGGTACCGGGGTAAAGCGGGTG
>Ga0131853_10005629_pt1 | contig 22608 bp, 17 predicted proteins | sample TergutLab28metaG_FD_92764 | JGI IMG/M metagenome (GOLD analysis project Ga0131853, IMG submission 92764) | Labiotermes labralis P1 segment gut microbial communities from Petit-Saut dam, French Guiana - Lab288 P1 (version 2) (version 2) | ecosystem: Host-associated > Arthropoda: Insects >...
ATAAGTGTGTAACAGCTGTCAAAGTTTCAAACTTCTCTGGCCATTATCTCCGTAACCATTCAACTTTGGACATAGGTGTTTTGGGTTATATCGGTATACTTTAACATAAGGAACACCCTCCCGTAGTCTGGCACATTCCTCCTGGGACACCCTGTATATATATATATATATGTGTGTGTGTGTGTGTGTGTTATTCCTGGTAATGGCAAGGAGATTCTCTGCATAAATAAATGCTTGAGTTTCACTACGTAAGAACTAGAATGACAGTACAGAACAGATTTAAAGAAATGGCTGCCACAGTTGAACACCCTGTACATAGTTCTGCAAACAAACGACGACATCGCCACGTTTGTTATATTTCTTTGTCAGTATTCAGGGTACTTAAATTTGGCATTAAGACGCATAATCACTGCTTAATGTTATACATATTCCGCGCAGATGTTTCTGCACACGAGCTTTGCTTCCAGCTACCGCACCAAGCTAGTTTTTTACGCCCCTATATGCTTCGGCCACCTATTGCAGCCATCACTATGGAGCTATACTATTATAAACATACGAGTACAAGCAGCGTGCCATATGTCAGTAAATGCTAAACATATATAACTTAGCATTATACAACAATCAGGCCATGCAAGATGTGCAAAGACAGCTTGTTACATTCTGACATTTTATGCTGTAATACTTCACTTGTATTTAATTTTAATCCGACTAATTCTATTAATACTACACGTCGACTGTTTGTTATATAATGCTAAGTTATGTACGTTTAGCATTTACTGATATATGACACGCTGCATGCGTCTTTGTAATATTATAGCTCCATGATAATGGTTACAAGAGGAAGTGGAAACATGTAGGAGCATAAAAAAACAAGCTTGGTGCAGTAGCTGGAAACAAAACTCGTGTGCTGAAGACAACTGCTTGTTTGTAATCTCAATAAATCCGTACAGAAGTACTATAACATTCTGTTATTCGCCGGTGACAAAAGACTCGTACAAAGGGAAGTTATCTTTATTCATTTCATATTATTTAGTTCTTCTCTGAAAAACGAATCACACTTCCATTTTAATTTTCCTGCTCTATCAGCATGCAGTGCAGTGCTCCAACACGAGTCATCCATGGAAGGTCACTTCTGCAGCATGCAAAATTCCGTGCATTTTATAACGTTTAAGAAAATACAGCCTAACTGCATGAGGCAGGGCCTTTACTGAAGAACAAACATCCCCTCGGTTGTCAAGAAATCCTCCACAATCGTGGAACCAGACTGTTCATCACCGTGTATGCAGTAACTTGGCACTTATCCTTGTCCTGTGACGGAAGAATCCCGTCCACACCTCATATTAAGAACTCCTTAGGATCCATCTTCATATTACGCCTAGATTTCCCCAGTTATATCATTCGTTTAGACATTCCAACTCACATTCTCTTTACACTAGTAACCTCTCAAGCGCAGCCTATACCTCCTGCCTCTTACATCTCCTTCATTTGGCCGTAGTAATAATTAATGAAGAAAATAGATTACGTAGCTCCTCGTTATGCAGTTTTCTTCTTCATCCTATTACCTCCACCCTCTTCGGAAAAATAAGAGGCTATATTAAAAATCTGCAGTAAAATAAAGACATTAACATTAAAAGGAACACAAACAATATCCGTAATGTAAGCACGTAAATTAACGACATTTGAATCTGTGTTTGAGGGTAAAATGCCATGAAATATATACATGGAACGACGGAATAAATGATTGAGCCAGCCATGATCTCGGTATAGTCAGCGCCACTCCCTGGCCATTTTATGCCGGTATTCAACTTTTATATGAAACTTACAGTCTCCGGGGACATGGCGAGGAACAGAACAATTCTAGCCCATGTCTCAGCTCAAGGTCCGGTCTTAAGCCTCGTGTATACTACTACCGCTGAACTACCCCTTCTCCTGTTTTATTAACAAATTTGGAACTTCATCAACACCACTATCAGAACCTCACGTGTCGCGTATATTTTATGTTCGTAATTATAAACATACCAAAACAAGCACTACAATATCAACAAAAAGGACGAAGGAACATACGACGACCGAGGAAGAGATGGAGGGACCAACTTCATCTTGAGGATTAAGGAACAGGAAACACGCCTAACCCTTCATAAACATGATGATGATGATGATGAATTAAAAACATGGCGACGAAAGGAACTTTAACTCCATGTCTGACAAATGTAACGGTTTGGAAAATTTATTAATGGACAAAATGAAAATAAAAGGACCAGTAAACTGCAGTCATGAATTAAAAGTTCCGTTAGTCAAACAGACTTGGCAGCTCTACAGTCAGAATATTTGACACGCAAAAGCGCCACGGCATGTAGGCCGTAGCAACACGATGACTTTCCACCAAAGGAAAAAGGTAAAGTCCAACCTAGAACAGACCACGAAGGCCCAGAGGGGATGGAGAGGTATAGCTCTACTCTTTCTTGAACCTCGGCGCTAGATTGGGAGGGTCAACACCACGCCCCTGCCGCTTTACCCCCGGGAAAGAGACCCGGTATACCGTTGCACAGAACGTTGGGTGGGCCCCACGGCCGGTCTCGAAGAGTGTGGAAAATCTCGCCCCCACAGGCATTCGATCCCCGGACCGTCCAGCCTGCAGCCAGTCGCTGTAACAACTACTAAATCCCGGCCCACAATGACATTCCAGTACGGCCTACAAAACAAACTGCTTTTAGGGCGTGGACTCGTGCGGTGCAGTCGGGCGACCCTCCCGTCAAAACGAGTTGACTCGCAACGCGCAAATTTGCTTCAAGCTGCAACATTTAAAAAAAAAACCTCCCTGTATGTGAGTTTCTAAGTTTACGCAGCGGTGTGGAAAGCCAGCCGTTCTTCTAGGATACGATAACGCGCCACTGGATAAGTAATTGCCCAAGTTTAGACCCATAAAGTTTGAAATGCTATGGAAAACCGTTAGTGATCAGTCACTCCCTTGGCTCGCAACGTCGGGAACCAGCTACCTAGCGGCTGGGCATCATATCCCAGATACCCCATATCCTTGTACGCCCATACTTCATGTCACGGTGACATTCTGGTAACAAAAGTATTCAGGCGCGTTTAGCAAAGAAACAAATAATTTTTTAAGGCAAACTACCCATGATTCAATTTGACGGAACTTCAAATAACAATAACTGAACCCCTAAATACGCCGTGTTCAAAAGGCACATCTCCCATCTGACATTATTGGCAGTAATCAAATTCAGACTCCGAAACGGAGTAGCATTATTTTTCTTACGTTGAGTGGCTTCAAATTTATGTAAAAGGTAAAGCAGCCCCGTTACAGGCCTGAGTGACCCAGAGGGTTCCACGAAGTTAAGGTTCCCAGATTTCATGACAACGGCACAGGATGGTGGCCAGGCTGGCAGCCTTAAGCACCGGCCGCCTTTACCCCCAGGAAGTGCTTCTGGTACTCATTTCTGTTAGAGGCTGAGTCGACCCCAGGGCCATAGTGCGAACGGAAGGATTTTATGTCAATGAAAAATCAACTGACACCAGCTGGGATCGAACCAGCGACCTTGCGATTTGTAGCAAAGCGCCTTAACCACTGTGCCACCGCGGTCCCCTTTCAAATTTATATACCAAACAAAAAACACGGGTTGTCATCCAAGCTACGAAAGGAAGCAATATTGGGTGTGGTTGGTACTTCGAGTAGTGACCTTTTCGATCACGACATGCCGTTAGATAACCATTTTTCTTTTATATCTAGTCTACTTTGGTGTGCTTTGTTATTCTCAGTGTGTGGGTAAAACACAATGCTTAAAGCTCGGGAGACGTGAGGGTCAATACGTTTCCTGAAAGAATTGCTTTGAACGTAAGTTGCACAGTCTGTTATATAACTGTGGGATTCTGTACCACTGTGCAACGAATGACACCAGGTGTAATCGCTCAACAGTCCTAGGAATTAACTGCTGTTACGGCACCAGCGTTTATATTGCCATGGTCACAAGCCCACACGTTACATAATAACATACAGAACAATGCTTAATAAACAGCTGTCCCCCAGCAAGGGTGCTGTAAGAATAAACACCGTAGCAGTCTAATACTTTTATTCATTTTGGGATGTGCGATACGCCAAATTAAATTTTAATACAATTTCTGATGGTCCAAAGGATCCTTCTGATTTTCTATTAAAAACTGCGCTGGTTACTCATTTAATTACCATTCATCAACCCCCTATAGAGATAAGTGGAAATTACTTTACGCCCCTTCCAAGTATCGACTATATTACACATGTCAACTCCAATATCAGCACTTTGTGTCTGCGAAATCAAATACGCTGCAACTGCTTCGTGTTGAAACAGCGGTTAGGCACGTAGGAGGGTTCATATACATGAGTATAGAGAGAGACGTTTCCTGCACACTTTATGGAAGCTATCCAGGTCAACTCTCAATGCAACCACAAGAGGTTTATCCGACCAGTCTGTCGCAGTCTTTCCTTTACGTCTCTGAACAATTTTTTTTTTTATTTCGAAAGTCCACCATGAAACAGGACTGTAAGCTGCATACAAAAATGTCCTAAATGTACCTGTTGCCGATCCCGGTGGCCGTGCTGTCTAAGGGGAGGTCTGCTGGGATTGCGTGTTCGAATACTGAGAATGACATGGATGTTTGTCTATTGTGTTTGTTGTGTGTTGTGTAGCTAGCGTCTTCTGCGACGAGCTGATCACTCGTTCAAAGGAGTCTTACCGGATGTGTGTCTAGTTGTGTGTGCATCTAGAAACCCCAACAAAGAAGCGGCCTAGGCCCGATTTCGGCTGTTAGCCCCCCCCCCAAAAAAAATTATTTGTGTACAAAACTGACCCAGCTCAAGGTGAGGGTGAATACCCATGATCCATCTGTTTGCACAGAAACCGATAATGTTACTTATCTCCGGAATCTACGAGCATTCTGCGATCCGTATTTCAGACTGTACAGCACAGATGGTTCGATGACTTGAAATTAACAGAAGGCTGAAGAAAACTGCATAATGAGAAGCTCTACAATTTATATTCCACGCCAAATATTATTAGGGTGTTCAAATCAAGGACAGTGGGATGAGCAGGGAATGCGACATGCATGACAGAACACGAATGAATGCAGAGTAGGCTTACTGGCGGAAAACCTGAAAGATAAACCGCTTGGTAGACCTAGAAGCAGATGGGTAAAAAAAGGTAAATCAGTCCCATTACAGGCCCGAGGTACCCAGAGGGTTCCAGGAAGTTAAGGTTCCCAGATTACGTGACAATGACCCAAGAAGCAAATGGGACGATATTAAAATGGGTCTTAAAGACACATGAATGGAGGAATTGGACTGCACTCTGTATTCATGTAGTACATGATCGGTAAAGTTTGCGGACTGTTTTGAACCGTGTAGTTCCATAAAACGTGAGCAACTTCTTGACCAACTGACGAACAACTAGCTTCTCAAGAACGATTCTGCTCCATGTGATTAGACGGAAGGTTGACTAGTGAATAAGAGAATTTGAGCAAGAATGCTCGCGGCCGAATCAAGGTGTTATCCCGAAATTTTCCTGGAAGTACCGTGGAACACTCCGGAGAGTATTATAAGAGCTGCTGTCCCGGTCGAAAATCGAATCCGAAACCTCGCGAACAAACGTCCACAGCGTTACCACTACACAGAACTGCACGGTTTATTGTTGATGCCGCTGGAACAGCGACGACATCTATAAATCTTACCACACCGTGTTTACGGCGGTTCAGCTGCTCTAGTCTTGACATTTGACTCGAAGAGCGACAAGCAATAACTGCCCACATGCTCATAAGAATCCAATATCCACCTCCCACTAACTTATCTCATGCTGTGTGTAGCCTCCATTGATTCTCACGCCATAAAATTACGCCCGGCTATCACCAAGCCCCTCATAATAACAACGGCACGTCACTCATTTTGCGGTACTTCCGCCGACTTACATTTCTGCGGCATATTTGATTCAGAAACTACATTACTGTAGCTGTTGGCAGTTCTAAGCCTCACTGTTCGTTTCAGACAGGGCTGCTTTATCTTCCTTTCTACACGAAGTTTCGAATATACTCTTTTTTCCATCTGTTTGGCGGGATGCACTGATGTGTAATGACGATCCTGAAGAGAAATCAAGTCTTTGAACGGTGAAACAAGCCTTAAGGGAGAACGTGTTTGTAATATGCAGATACTGAGGGGCAAGCTAACCTAAATCGATAAATACAATCACAATTTTTTTTTTGCATTTATAAACAGCAAATCGCATCTAGAGTCACGCCGGGTGGGGGAACTCATGGCGGTGAACGGAAATACGGTTCGTTACTACAAAAAATACTACTGATATTACTGATGATAATATTATTGCTACGTATGCTACTACTTACTTACTCACTTACTTACTTATTTACTTACTTACTCACTCCATGGAACAGATTCAATCTTCAGAAGCTAACCATTTTAGCTAGTCAAGAAATTAGCCGCATTTTATGGAACCCGAAGTTTCATTACCGCATTCACAAGTGCCCGCCACCTGTCCCTATCCTCAGCCAGCTCGATCCTATCCATACCCCCAACATCCCACTTCCTGAAGATCCAACTTAATATTATCCTCCCATCTATGTCTGGGTCTCCCAAGTCGTCTCTTTCCGATTCCGGACGATTTAAAATTTCTAGACAAATATTAAATACATATAATCTCTAACAGTAATCTTGTTTAGTGGACACGACAACCAGCACTGGCAATCTGCCTTGCGTTAGCCTAATTCATGTCAGAAATGATGCAGTGAATTGAATCAATGAATAATTTATTATGTTCGCCCATATTAAACGCGTACACTATACAAAACATGCAACGATGCGCCAGCTAACAACCAGCTTTTTGCAGTGCTCAGTCAATGTAACATTATTAACTAATACTAATTTTCTATTAACCTTACCCTAGCTCTCACATTTAATAATATTAACATTCACTATGTTTCCTCCGCCTCGCCTTATCTTATCTTCGTAAGAGACTCCCAAATGCATCTCATTAAAAATTCTCGAAATTTTTTAAATTAAGTAATAATGGTACACCAGGCAATCTTAATCGCAAACACTCCCCGATTTATGCAATAAATACGTTCCGAAAGGTGCGGCGCAAGGCAAATTGTGCGCGAGTTGGAACCGAGTATACAGTATGGTCAACTATATAAGTATCTAAAACGGAGTCCAGATGAAATGCAAACTCGACCCACCAGAACCTGATCAGCCGCAGCACGACCGCCCTGCACGCTGTGTTATCGCCCAACAACATTCTTCCGCCGCCTTCGTATTAAGGTACTGTCACTCCCGCAAGTAAAAAATTAGGCGCGTGTTTCAAACTTATCATTTGTTTTTTTCTTTAAAAAAAGAGTTCGTAATCTGAAACTGAGTAACTTGAAACTACGTAATTCGAGGAGTGACTGTACCAGCTCTTCATCTAAACTTAACCATTTCCTTTCCACAAATGTTTCTCTCCAACTCTGAGTCTCTGAAAATCTTAGAAGTATAAGAATGACATTCTCCTCAAGTCGGCACAACGGACGTATTCCCCCTGTCACCCAACCCCTTAACTATCGCAATTTCCAAACCCCAGTGATAAATCGAGCTATCCCACTGCACTCGTATCTATTACAATGTACTACACAACTTTCCCTATCACAACCTTCTTGAACGTCACAATAACACACGGACGGACATTTAACCGGAACACCTGCCATATGCAATCAATTTTACCTACGACATCTCTTGTTTGTTCCCTTGTAACGTGAGATTTCAGCACCAGTATTTACCTCACACTTCGAAGTCCGTTCGTACTCCATAAAACTGATCGAGCCATTTAATTCCCAAGAGGATTGGCGGGCAGGTTTTGAAAGACAGGACGCAAAACTTCTACAGAAGCTCATCACGGATAGTACTTGTCTTCGGCGTCCACCGTACAGAGTGAACCAAAACGTCATCACTTCACTAAACAGTGAAATTCCTCTCGGTCCGCCTGACAACAAAAACACTTGCAATTGACGTCAGGTTTCACTTATTTATAAGACACATCGACATTACGCCAATTAGTTGACTGACCGTGCACACGCATTATAGTGAATTCCAATCAACATGAACTGATAGTTACTGTCCACTGTATTTCCTACACTAGCCTAACCATGTTTGTGTCACGTTATGGAGAAGCTAACAGTCACTTAACTAAACAAGATGTTTCCTGACTTGTATGAAATATTATTCATTACAATGCTCGTTAAGACGTACGTTACGACGTACAACAGACCGGCCCAAGTTCAACGTCGTTTGTGCTATGTTCAAACAAATAGCGTTTGGGCGTCTATTTTTGTCGATCACAATGTGACTGGGGTAAGGTACTGGACATTCCGGAGGGATTCGATACGCCGATATGACTGCGTTAGAATAAGATCCTAATGACACACCATTCCGGCATGGTGAAGTGTAATGCATTTGCACATTTTACAATTTCGGATTTTTTTTTCTATAAAAAGGCTACCTCTCTCCCCTTACACCACATTTCTTCTGGCGGTGCATGAAGGGTGCTGTACACGTTCCGCCATTGCCCACCATTTTGCCAGAATTTGCTGCGAGGAACACGATTTGCTGCGTCTGCAGGTACACCGGCCATGCTTACAGACTGAGTGGACTGAACTTTAATACGGACATGATGTGTGTGTGTGTGTGCGTACGTGCGTGGGCCGGGATAATCAGGATATCAACGAGCATTTGTAATCTTTTAAGTGTAGATTTTTTGTTACTCATACCGTGCACGTTTCTACATCAATATATTTTCCGACAAAAGCCCTTCATGTCACAATATACGGAACACACACAAAAACTCCTACATGTTTCAACATCCAGGTGCCATCTTCAGTGAGTTACTATGAAGCAAACTGCTGATTTATTAAACAACTTGCTACTTTATTATAAATTAGCAGGTTGGCTCGTACATCTTTGTCATAGCAACTCCCTGAAGATGGCAACTGGATGCTGAAACATGTAGGAGTTTTTGTATGTGTTATGTATACTGTACCACGAAGTGCGTTTGTTGGAAAATATTTTGGTTTTAATTGTAAGTCACAAAGATTTGACCGTACTGCCTACCAAAATGTGTTTTGTTTTGATTCCTAAGCCTCCTACTTTTCGATCAATGCCACATTAAGATCCTCTACATTTCACGTGTTCAACCTGCATTTCATTAAAATTGACACATACAATAATACCTCAAATAAAGGACCTATGCAACAGGATTTTACTAACTATGAGAAATTATGGGCAGTGGCTAGACAGAGTTCATTTACTTTCGATGAATGTCGAGAACGTAGTATTGACGAAGCAGAGATATCTGAAGTACCTACCGTTTATTGATGACATCTATTATACTTGTGACTACAAAAAAAATAGTAATTGCTTCGCAACTACAGAACAGGAAACTTCCCCCCCCCCCCCACAAATATTGACAGCTGCAAGTTAACAAAGTCAGGATTTGTTTATAGTGAATTTCAGTCATCCAAATGCAGCAAACAAATTAGGCGAGACAGACTATTAAATAAATTAGTGTAAACATGCGCCAAATAATCATTGGAACAAACTCTATCCGCTTTGTACCCTAGTTAAATTATGGCCACCAGTATGGTACATAATTTATTCTGATTGTCCAGGCATTAACGTAAACCTGTAAATAAATCAATTTACTGGCAAACGTGCAATATGCAATACGACAAAGTTCACAGGATGGACGACTGTTCGTAGTTTATTTCATAACGGTGTAAGTAACTGACTAAACGGTAAATGCCTCAATGAGAGTGAATTATGAATTGCAAAGGATGTGAAAAGAAGTGGTCGTGGCATAATTTAAGGTACTACCCCGGTACCTGAGGGTAGGGACTGAGTAAAAATACCTGTCAGAATAATCCGTGTCCCGGCCGAGATTCGAATCTGGCGCCTTCTGAATACAATCTGAAAGCAAAAGGTCCGTAGTTCGTGTCCCGTCAAGGACAAGAGTTTTTCTCTTCTCCAGAACGTTCGGACTCGCTCTGGGGCCCATCCATCCTCCTATTTAATACGAACCGCGGTTTTTTCCGGGGTTAAAGCGGCCGAAGCGTTATGCTGACCACTAATCACCTAGCGTTGAGGTTAAAAATGGGCCGAGCTATACCTTTACTCCCCTAGACACCATCATGGCGTAGTCAAGGATAACTACTTTTGTACCTTTCAAGCATTACCATTTGAGCCAACTTGCTCGGTTAAGTGCTTGCCATTTTCGACTCTGTGTGCGTGTGCGTGTGTGTTTACATGTATGTGCAAGACTATACCCGTATACAAGTACAGTTCCAAAACAGAAAATAAGAAAAATTCTTGAAGAGAAACTGAACCCGTTAGTCGCACAGTGTTTCTGAATAATTTATCACTGTAGCACATAACCCTACACACAGACCTTCGTCTCTCCACTTTATCCCGTTTGTCCGCTCCACACTTGTTGCTGTTAGACGAACATGGTCATTCTCAAAGTGCAACAGCGATCTATTCCAACCGCCGTTTCGTTGTTTCCCAACTGTTCAACACATACTGCAAAACTAACATGACACTTCGACTATAAACATACAACTGTCAGAGGCAACATGCCCGACATTCTTAGGACTGTCATAATAAATGTGTTCACTGAAGATTCAAGTCTTCTGACATGTTAACGTCGTATCGACTGGTAAACAGTTAACGGCGTTTCGACGTATCTACGTGCCTCCATTTTTAGTGTTAAACATTCCAAAAAAGGACAAAGCTTCGTTTCTTGGACTACCTGATCCTTTAACTTCGAATCGTCGTGCAATTATTTACCAGTCAACACGCGCCATATTCCTGAAGACTTACATCTTCAGCATCATTGCTGAAGGAACCTTAATTCTCGTAAGTATTTTTCTTATTTGAATATTGTTTACTGGAAGAGAAACTGGAGATAAACGGCCGCTTTCTCTATTATTTGTATCATTATCACGGAGTATGTCTTACGAAAGGTCTGTATCCTCTTCCACAACGATTTCTCCACAGAGTGCGATCTAGAGCTTCCTCTTTCAATTTCCAGGCTCCTTTCTTTTCCTTAATATCACCCAACAGTTGCTTACGTCTTCTTCTTCGTCTTGTCGTCAATTTTATCCTTTCCTCCATCTTTCCTTCAGTAACGTGTTTTTGTGTGCATTTCCTATACCAGATGGGCCCAAACCAATTAGCCTTCCCTTCTTTATTTTATATATGATATCCTTGTCATCCCTAGACTCTTCTTCTACGTATCTCACACGATCGGTCCAACTGATCTTCTACACCCTTCTGCAGCACATTTAAAAATTCTCAGGTGTTTCCGATCTTCTTTTCGAAGTCTCCAATTTTCAACACCACACACACACACACGCACGCACACACATATATATACATATAAAGTTATATTTATTTATCTCTGTTTGTCCTTATTTGTTAACTCTGTTTGTCCGCAGTGTTTTCGGAGTACCTGAGGTCAAGTGGATCAGTTACGCACAGGCGAAATACCACACTCAACGGATTCCAGGTGCCATGGAAAGAAGCCCACGAGCTCTTGCCACTCACCAGGTGAACAACTACATTACCGGCATCAGGACCTGAACATGGTCCCTCGGGAAGTGCAACTCAAACGACAAAAATTTGGATTGTGAGGTTAACCGTGAAAGAGTCACGGGATAACCGCAACTGCGTGTTTCATGGGACAACATGAAGTAACCTTCGACCTACATCTAAATATCTTATTAACTGTCAAACCAGTATCTAATACTGTTTCAACAAAACATGAAGGTTCAAAACAGCGCACCAAAGCCCCCTACTAGCCACGCTCCTCAGCAAACTCTCACGAGTATCCATGTCAGTTACGATCACGGTGTTACACGTTACGCCGTGTAGGTAAGTACAAGTATATCTCCGGAACATTGGTGCCTATTTACCAAACTACATGGCGCTACACTCCAGAAGATCTTAAGCTTAATAAAATCACAAATATACGTTAACACAACAAATAATTTTTTATTGGAGCATATAAGCTACATGTTTCGACCTGTTAACAGGTCATCGTCAGGCCTCCAGCGGAATAAGTAAAAGGTGCTGTTTTATATTGGGATCCCAACATATTTTACAATTGTGAAGAAGTATAAAATCTGGTATTGGGTAAAATATCATACATACATTATTTAATTAAAACAATTACAACATGAGTATGTATTTGACATCTAGGACAGTTTTTTCACCATAAAGTTGTTTGTTGGAGTAAGGGTGCTACTGTATTTTCTCTCGGAGCGGTAGAACTTGTGTGGAACTGCCTCTCAAGGTTGCCCATTATTTATTAAGCTTAATACTGAACGCCCGGAGACCCTCAAGCCTCATACGTCACCTCCTCGGTTACTGTATTTGCAAGGTTTTCCCAATAATATTTCTGTATATATTCACTGCTTCTCGCGTTATAAACTTATACCCATCGCACTGCAGCGTCCTAGATTTTACCGTCCAGACAAAAAGTCACCTGTATGAACAAAGTTCTTTGTTACATAACAAATAAAATTTTCATGATATGAATATTCTGCAACACTGCTGTGAGAACCGAAAATCTCGAGATAAGATATTCATTATCGCATCTATCCTCAGAACTCTGTTTTCAACACTGCGGGTGGGCATTCATCCCTTTAAATATACCACATTTTTCCCACTGTAGAAAACTGTGCAGGGTCGTACTCACTGACATATATTGCAAAATACAAAAATCACACGTGTCTGCGCCACAACAGTCTTAATATTGCATGGGACATCGTGTGACGAAAGAACTAAAAATGGTCAAAGGTCAAATAATATTAAAGTGGATCTCACAGAATTATAAATTCTAGGTGCAGACTGGGTTCGTTTGGCTAAGGATAAGGACCAACCACGGTGCAGGTGAACACGATAACGAAACTGCGAATTTTATTCAAGGTGGGGGGACGTACTGACAAGTTACACTTTGATGATACACGTATTTCGGGATATTACACCGTGTTGACTGTTGGCCTGGATAGCGTGGGCGGTATGGCAACTCGCTACGGACTGGATAGTCCGGGGATTGAATCCCGGTGGAGACGAGATTTTCCGCACCCGTTCAGGCTGGCCCTGAGGCCCACCCAGCCTCCTATAAAATAAGTACCGGTTCTTTCCCGGGGGTAAAGCGACCGGGGCGTGGTGCTGACCACCCATACCCATCTACCGCCGAAGTTAAAGAGTAGAGCTACATTTCTACTCCGACTGTGGTCCTTCATGGCCTGTTCTAGGGAGAACTTTACCTCTTTCCTTTTACACCGTACTGAGTGGTGCCCTCATATTTAGGGTCAAGCAGCGCACAGCTTTGTACTCCATGACGCCGAAGATAAAAGTACTACAATCCTTAGCAACGTCGGCAACTATCTGCCGGTAGACACGGTGTAACATTCCACACGCGCCACGAGAACCTGAAATTTCGCAGCCGGTCTCCGCCCTAACAAATGTTATCAAGCAACTACATACAGCAAATTGCCTGTGCGTGAGCGACTGATAACGCAGGCCTATAGTTCGTTTTGTTACATTCAACCGTTGTCGAGGAAATAAATTAAATGAGCCATCGCTGTGGCCATCGCCGCACTGAACAGCAAAACAAACATTATTTCAGTAAAACAGTTTCTACAGACAAAACAGTGCATGTCACACTTCTTAGTGTTAAGTTTTCGTTGCAAGATCTACAAATCAGTAACCCACCTAATTCACATAATACTGCGTTCAAATGAAGCACCTCGGGAGTATCTCAGTTCGAGTAAGTCGATAAAAAAGAAACGCGTAACGACTAACCTCCGGGAAGCAAGATGTAATCACATCCATCCGTACTAATATCGCTCATTTGCGACAAGAGTGTCACAACTCAAAATGCGTCATTTTTCAGGAGAAAGTTTTAAAGGTTTTGAAGTGCTATAATTTTCTATGAGCGCAACGACGACAAAACCGATCTCCAGCGGCGAGTTTTGCAAACTGCGTTATGACACTAGGCCTGTAAAAAGTGCAGCTGCAAACGTTTTTTCTATACCAATAACCCAAAAATGCCAAATTTTGAGCTGTGACACTCTTGTCGCAAATGAACGATACATCTATATTTACAATCGAAAAAGTACAAGCACTACTGAATAGTACATGTTTATATAATCGAAACACACGCTGTAGTTTTCGTGTTATCAGTTTCTCCAGGACAATGCTCCAGTACTGTCATATAAGAGAACAGATCGTGTGATGTCCAACAACCCTGTCAGTTCACAATTTAAACACACCCCATCATAACATTTGGTGTTACTGTCTGAACAACAGCGCTAAAGGAAACTGGATTGTAACGTTAGTGCGACTGGAATGAGGTGGCTCTCGGTGTCCAGATGCAACAGCATACACGTTCTGAATCCAAAATCGGGTAGCGACCTTTTCACCATATAACATTATAAACCATTCAAATTCCAGTGCTAAATAGAGTTATTTACTGTACCATTTAAAAACTCTGCACTGTGCCCATGCAGTGTACTTATGTAATTCGTATGACTGTTACAATAAACAGCGGTTATTTCCTTAAATGGCATTTATCAGTTGATCTATATGGTGAGCCGGACTGTTCTCTGTGAGGTGGGAAATGAACCGTTATAATTACAAATTCATATTAATTTCAGTCTTTAAACGATTAATGGCAAGCGCTTTATCGGATGGGCTAGCCCGTTTTTATATCAATATATACTGCCAAAAGGTCTATGAATAAATAAAGACACAGAACGATGTCCTCTGTGGATATCGGTCGAGGTCTAAACACGAAAGAAATGGCATGCGTAAACGAAGAAAAATTCCATATATTAAGTCTGTAAAAGACAGTTCAAGTGAAAAGTTTCGTTTTGAAATGCAAGAAGACGACAGAGTTGATGGAAACATCTGCAGGTAAGTACGCGTAATAGAAAGTAAAATCGGGGCTGGAGAAAATTACATAACGAAAGGTTACGAAATTTGAATCAAACAGAAGGATCATACATGACGCAGGGGGAAGAGGGCGCAACTGGTAAGCTTACAGACACCACATAACAGAATCCCTGTATGCAGGAGATGACTTCTGAAGATCGCCGTGGATAAGAGAATAATTATTAAGATGTCAGATTCGCAAAGGGATGATAATGTGGTCTTGTCGGTTGTGATGCCGTGTACTTTGAGTGATAGGTACCAAACTGTCAGAGGAAACGACAGCCTCCGTCTTCTGGGTAAAGGATACTGAAACTGGGAGAGAGAGAGAGGAAGAGAGAGAGAGAGAGAAATCGACCGGCTGTTAAGGTGTAGACTTAATGCGACTGGTTCACGATAGTGAGATAGCGTCCTTTGTAAATACGGCAATACACAGCTCCGGAATCCAACAAAGGAGGAGATTTGTGGGCCGCGGAATACGTTTCTCGTCAGATAAAATCATCTTGGGGTAAAAACAGGGGTGCACAAATCCCGGGTTACAGGTCGCCGTGGCGACAAATTTCTACGGTGCCGTCCAATGCCCTTGTGCTAAGCCTTTTTGCTCCAACTCCCCCTGTTAATTTCAACCACTACTTAATTTGCGCACATTTTAGGTTTAACGCCCTTTCGCTAGCTGCGTTCTATTACCCTAAATCATTATTTCTGACGGGAATATAATTTTTGACTTACGATTTTTTTATTTACGCCCACTGTTTCGGGAACGCAAACAGGGCGACAAACAAGAGCTCGGTGTACGTGTGGATCCTCAGCATGGAACTTGCTGCATGTCACCAGAAGTCCAAGTGGCCTCTTCCCTGAGGATTTCCTAACAAAACTCTGAATGCATTTCTCCTCTCCCCCATACGTGCTACATACCCCGCGCATCCCATTCTTCTTCATTTGGTCACCCGAATAATATTTGGTAAGGAGGTCATATCATAAAGCGCCTGGTTATGTGGTCGTCTCCACTACTCTGTCACCTCGTCCCTCTTAGGCCCAAATATCCTCCTCAGCATTCTATTCTCGAACACCTTCAGCCTACGTTCCTCCCTCAGTGTGACAGACCAAGTACGAAAACTTTAAAAAGTAGTAGTAACAATAATAATAATATCACTTTTGAAACGCGCGCTAAATATTTCGTTGCGGGAATGAAAGTGCTTTGAGACGACGGTGGCAGAAGAATACTGCTGGGCGATAACACAGGCGGCGCGGCGGTCATGCTGCGGCCGATCAGGTTCCAGTATATCGGAGTTTGCATTTCAACTGGACTGCGTTGCATGAACATACGAAGTTCAATATGCGCATACTCAGTTCCGACTTGCGCAAAACTGGACTTAAGATAGACCTTCCAAAACGTAACCGTTGCGTCAAGTCTGGGAGTGTCTGTAAGCTGAAATCTTCGTTACGTCTAGCTCACACCATTCTCGATACTCTTAACTGTCAGTGCACCGCACAGGTCACCAGCCTTCACGCCCACCGACTACAAAAATCGGGTCACAGGTCACTCCAATCACTAATTACTTATTTACTCCATGCAGCAGTGAACTTCTTGAGAAGCTAATCGGTTCTCAGCCAGTCAAGAAATTCCACGCATTTTATGGAACCCGAAGGTTCATTACCGCATTCACAAGTGCCTGCCACCTGTCCCTCTACTGAGCCAGCCTGATCCAGTCCATACCCCCACATCCCGCTTCCTGAAGATCACTCTAATCCTTACGTTTCACAATATAACCACCACTCCAAAGAGAATTAAAAAAACCAAACGTCATGGAATGGTGGTTCAGAATGTTCACAATCCTTCTTGCTCAATTCTGCTAACACCACATTTACAGAAAATTAAAACGGCTATTACAGGTACACTTCGTCTGATACTTTTAACTCGGCATTCACACATTTGATAACTCTGTCAAGTCTTTTTTTAATTGGCCTGTCCAACAAAAAAAAAAATAGGGCCACAATTTTCAGAGGGACTGATGAGACACCAAATTATCGTGGTACAGCCGACCCATCATTTAGGGTCTAAGCTGTGTTTCAGACGAGAAACATATCAGCACCAGTCATTATGGGTGTATCAGGTGAAATTATGTTCTGAATGCCTCTAAATAAAAACTATGGGTTCAAATAACAGCCATAAACATTATTCCGATAACAGCCTACGGCGAAACTGAGCTGACACATTAATGCCCTTGTCTTCAGTCACGTTCAATTATGAATTAGTAATGCACAGCCGTAATCAATTTAGCTGTCATTTATGTACAAGCACATATTAGTTAAAACGGTTAATGACACTAGGCCAGATATTTAACAAGCAGGACAAAGTGCTGCTCGTCAGGCCTGCATGGGCACTGTTTCTGATAATTTAATTTACCGACAAATGATGAATAGGTGTGTTCCACAGAATGTGATTACGATGAGACTTCAGATAACCACACTGGGCATTGAATCAAACTCACGTGCCACGATGCTGTAAGTATCTCAAACTACAATAAAATGTAATAGCTTGTCGACACACTAAAGCTTTGCAATGGCAGAGATCCCAAAGCTGTGGTAATTAATATGCTGGCTGGCAATTCTAGTGCCCAAAATCAAGCACAATAACAAACTGTTGTCTTTCGAAAGTCAACGGGATGGCAAACTACTTAAACGTAATAAATTACGCCCCGATATCGGGCTCTGATAGTGGAAGAGATAACAAATATGAAAGAATTTTGGCCTGAAAAAACACGTCCATCTGGGAGAGCTAGACTTAGATGGCAAGATAATATTAAAACAGATGTCAAGGAAAAAAGTGTGAGGGCTTCAAAGGATTCATCTGGCTCAAGATAGGGAAACCAATAGTGGGATATTGTAAATAAGGTCATAAAACCTTCGTGGTGCATAAAAGGCGTGGAACTTTTGATCAGCTAAAACACTGTAAGAATGTCAAACGGAATCTGTTACTAGTTAATCAGTAGCTACAATTTATGAATCTCTGCATTACCTATTTTTGCCATTCTGCCGTTACTTTCGCTTATGTCCAAATATCTCCAGGTGTTTACCTGATTAAATATAAACATGAAAATTAAGGTAAAGATGTACTTAACAGTGATGTCGGTTTACATCGCTACATATGCGGGGACGAAGTTTGCGAAAACTAACGATTCACAGAATGGTGATGGAGTAATGTAGAAAGTCGACTCAATGTCCGAAACGTCTAACTGGTTAACAATTATGATGGAATTGTATTCTCAGATTGTATGTAGCTATATCAGATGGGATGACGAACTGTCAAGAGACCGGAGCTCTGAAGCCTTGGTGAGATTAAAACTATCCCACGGAAATCAAAACTAATCTGTACACACACAAAAAGGGAATACCATTTCTTACTCATAAACATAAGAAAAAACAAATGTCTCATTCATAAACATTAGAGAAAATGTAATCACTTCTGGTAGTTCGCCAAGGCAAGTCCTGCAAGTTAATGATGCGTTAAAATATCTAACTTCATGGATACTGTGAATACGTGTACATGACAAACCCATGTGTAAGCAACTGAAATCGTCGACTTACCTGCATCTCCTTCTGCCGGCAATGGACCTACTGTTCCGAAGAATCGTTTATCCAACACCTGCAGAAGCTGAAGAGCAGTTTCATATACTAGAGTCCTTGGACATCCTGTATTCATCAGCGTCACATTGATGACAGCTGTGTAATGGTCACATGGATACTCCCTGCCAAACAATAAAAACCAATCTTATTTTGGAAACCAGCAAAATTTAACTTCTAAAAATCAAAGTTTTTTTCCTGTCCATGCCATTAAGGCATATTGGGGAAGCAAAGGTACAGCTCCATTCATTCTCAACTGCGGTACTAACGGTCGTGACTGGTCAATTTCACGCTCCAGCCGATTTATACCTTTCAAGAGAACCATGGTATTCACTGAACATGAGGCCAGGTGGGCCCCAGAATTGGTCTGGACGTTTGGAGAAGATACAAATCTCCTGTCCCTGGCAATCTTGCAAACACCAGATTCAAACCCCAGATCCTCCAAACCGCAGTCTAGTCGCTACATCGACTACGCTATACCGGCTCCTGCATAGTACTTCTTGAGATGCTAACAGTTTCTCGTACAGTTAAAAATTTCTGCGTTTTATGGTAACCGAAATTGTATTACTGTGCTCGCAACAGCCGGCCAATTGTCCCTATCCACAATCAAATGAATTTGGTTCACACCAACCCAAGGTATTTTTCTGTCCGATAAAACAGATATCACTATACCAATTATGTCTAGGTGGTGCAAGTGGTCTCTTCCCTTCAGGCTTATCTCTTCTCTCCAGCGTGCACCACACACTCAGTCCATCTCATCCTTCTCGATCTGACCACCCTAATAACGTCTGATGAGAAACAGAAATCGTGAAGCTTCTCACTATGTAATTTTCTCCAGCCTCGTGCCACTTCCTTCCTCTCAATTCCAAATATCGTACAAACCCCGCTGTTCAACACCATCATAACTACGTTCTTCCTGCATGTCTCAGAGACCAAGTTTTTAGGCTAAAGAAAAAACACATAAAGACCAATAAAACTGAGAAGAATCATATCTATAATCTATAAACACACTAACCGCTCACAGATGCTGACAAACAAAAGTGGGCTGTAGCTGGTTGAGGGGGAGGGGCGGGGTTGCGGCGGGGTCAACCAACAGAGTCAAAGAAGCGGCAAACTAGGTGGCAAAAAGAATATTTTAACTAAAAGCAAGAGTTCCTGCGTTCAAAAATTTTTTACATTATTGAGCCAAAAAAAATTAATTAAAAAATAATCGTGTTTTTTAAGGTTCGCAATTTCTGCTAGCTACAGCCACTGTGATCGTTCGCCCTGGGCGCCAAAAAAAACCTAGCTATGTCACTGAATGAAACTATTCCTTCGTCAGCTTAAGGGAACACATAAACCTATTAATGTTTCCAATTTCAACACATCAATGAAAACTCTGCGCTGACATTCACATTTTTTGCCCCGAAATTTCGTAGGGTTTTCGACTGAAATAGCCACATTTCTTTTTAAGTAGGGAAACAACCTCAACATCTACACTTCCAGTCGGACTCAACCGTCGCTCTGAAATCACGTAGATTGCGACAGGCTCAGTTACTCTGCAGTGTATGCACAGATAAGCTGAAGGAGCAGCACGGCTTCTGTTGGAAAATCGCTGCCGGCTTTTCCTGTAAACTGCAACGTATTTGACGCAAAAGCCTCGAGGATTAGCATGTTTTAATCCCTACACTTTTGAGGACGCCGCGAAATAAAAAAAAATCCTGACATCAACTCTAGCTATCATTCCACGACTTTAGCCAGGTCTTTCATTTCATTAGGAGTATCACTCGCTTTGCTATTGTCGTACTTAAGTATCTGCACTTCGCAATACTATTACTATGAAATAATTCATTAACTATTCCTTATCACGATTTCATGAAGTGTTCTACTGACGCCACGTAACAAATACACCCAGTTATATCTGCTCATGTTTTTAGACCAACATCCTTAGGTTACAAACTTATCTGTCCACTCTTCTTTATGTCTAAACCGTGACAGCAATAAGTGGAGCTGCTAGATCAAACATCCTCACAACAGTGTACACTTAAGCCTGAAGATAATCCGAATTACATAAAAAAAATTCAGCTGTTATCTATCTGAAAACAGATTCTACACCACAAAGACCAACTGGTTAATGACATTTAGGGTCACAATAGCTGTTTATTCTGTTAATCGTATGGTACCCGTAAACAACCCTGTGAAAAATGAGGTTACTTAATGTAACAACATATGACACATACTAACGACAACTCTTATTTAATTTAATATTGTAACAGTCACCCATTCACTTGGACCTTACTTAAGCATTGATGAGAAGCAATGGTGAAATACACGCCCTTGACTGAAACCATTATGCAGTTTAAATTAACCATACAAATGTTTACAAGCACGAACATTTTCTACGGGTTACAGCCAAATACACTGTAATTATCCAGACTGGTTTTCTGGACAGACAATGTCTATTAGATGCCGCAGAACAGAGGAATGATAGGAAGACCTTGAGTGCGGGTTGGGCGACAAGTGTAGGGATTTTACTTTTCGTCACTGCTTTCAGATCAGCTCAGGGACCTGTCGGAATTCCCATGCGATGGACACGGAACCTCTTTCTCTGGGGGTAAAGTATACGAATCATGAAACTGACCGTACACCTGCATCTACTGTCGAGGTTAGAAATTAATGAAGAGTAAGGTGATTACGAATGATTAATCAAGAAGAGCATGCTTTCATTCTGAAGTGGGGAGGGGGTATTTGGATTATTCACAATAAAGTGTTCTATCAATATAAAGAAAGGCAGTTATGTTCGACAGATAGTAAGCGATTTGTTTTTGAATGTTCCATAAACCGAACGGGGTGTACTCCATAAAATTAGTATTAGCGAGTCGGGCTCGTATCGTCAACCAGTATAAGAATTTGAAACGCAGGGTTTTAAAATGTAATGCAAATATTCACTTTGACTAACAGTCTTAAGGAAAAATTAATACCGAATTATGTATGTATTTAAATAAAGAAAAGTAGTTGTGTTCAACGCATAGTAAACGATTGGTTTGTAAATTGTCCTGGAAGGTTTATTCGAGGATATTTACTACAAAGTGAGTAAATAACAGAACTGACGTTAATAACGTGAAATTGGCAATTACATGAGAGAAGTACGTATCCTGGTTTTAAATTCACTAACGTCGGCAGACTTCAGTGCATGTTTGTTGCGTATAACGTGACTTAGAACGTATGAAAACGAAGTAACGAAAAAAAAAAAAATACAGTCGGGCTGGAATGTACAAACAAGCCAGGCTGCTTTCTTTCATGTACACAACTTCTTGTCGCAGCAACATCCGCTACACTAAATAATACCGCCCCTTACAACTGGCGCATATGAAGGAAAGGCGTGTATATTGAGCATGACGACAAGATTTATGACACAAATAGGTTCCCAGTAACCACATTTGACATAAGCTTTCCTTTAAACTGTGTTGCGACATAGATTCAAATATATACGTCTCGGAAGACATGCATGTATATAAGTATGTATGTATGATGTATGTATGTATGTGTGTGTATACGTGTACACACACACACACACACACACACATACTGGTTCAGTTGCAAACGTCACTGTAAACGAATTTTTCTCCTTCTAACAAGATGTTATTTTTCTTTCGCTTATAATTTCCATACTTCATTTTTAGACAACTTCGTACTAACGTTAAATCAATCACACAGCCATACGCTCCTACTCCTCAGAGCTCCTGAGTAGGTAACTACGCCTGAAGCAAACATGAATGGAAGGCACATAGCTTATTCAGCTACGCAGTACCAAAGCAACTATCGTTAGCAATGAATCGCATGAGAGAATGATCTAGTTCAGTGCTATTGAAAAGGCTTGAGAGGAAAAAGCTGTAACCTGTTTCACGCTAACACCATGGCATTCCCTCGATAATAATAAAAAAAAAACAAGAACAGTAAGGATGGTCATCAAAATGGGGAGGGGGGGGGGG
>Ga0131853_10005631_pt1 | contig 22603 bp, 19 predicted proteins | sample TergutLab28metaG_FD_92764 | JGI IMG/M metagenome (GOLD analysis project Ga0131853, IMG submission 92764) | Labiotermes labralis P1 segment gut microbial communities from Petit-Saut dam, French Guiana - Lab288 P1 (version 2) (version 2) | ecosystem: Host-associated > Arthropoda: Insects >...
ACCCTGCAACCCCTGCGGTCCAGCCGGCCCGATTTCACCTTGCGGCCCCGGGTCACCCTGCAATCCCTGCGGTCCAGCCGGCCCGATTTCACCTTGCGGCCCTGGGCTACCCTGCAATCCCTGCGGTCCAGCCGGCCCGATTTCGCCTTGCGGCCCTGGGTCACCCTGCAACCCCTGCGGTCCAGCCGGCCCGATTTCGCCTTGCGGCCCTGGGCTACCCTGCAGCCCCTGCGGTCCAGCCGGCCCGATTTCGCCTTGTGGCCCTGGGCTACCCTGCAATCCCTGCGGTCCAGTCGGCCCGATATCACCTTGCGGCCCTGGGTCACCCTGCAATCCCTGTGGTCCAGCCGGCCCTCGCGGACCGGGCGGCCCAACGCAACAGCAATTTTTGCAGAATCCACAAATTCTGCAACACGCGAAACCATGTCCGCATTTATTTGAATGCCATATAGCCATAGTTAAAAACGCCCTGTTCATAAATTTGTGAATTTCGATACTTGCTTGCTATCCTATTGTATTGCCAAGGCGTTGGTTTTGTGACTTTAAGTAAGGCGAAGCAAGAATATCAGCTTCCGATTCGCTGGTTTGTAACAATGTTTGTTTTCCGGCTCACGTTCTCATGCCCATTCGATTTTTACACCGGCGGGAACAGCTTGTTGTAGAACTACGCAACTCTTTCGCAACCCCTATTTGTTTCCAATTTGTTACTGATAACGTGTTGACATATTATTGTGATTTGTATAAAGTTATGGAAGATTGCCCTGGAGGGAGGACAAAAAATGAAGCTGTTTAAAAGTGTATTTTGTTGTTTGTTAGTAGTCGCTATGTTGGTGTCGTTGGGAGCCTGTGGTGGCACTCCGGCGCCTGTCCCAGCGCCAGCTGCTCCGGACGCAGCCCCGGACTCCGCTGAGCCAGCCGAAGCCCCTGAAGAAACAGGAGTCCTTGTAATCTACACTCCGTTTATTCCGGACACCGTAGACCCTATTTTGGAAATGTTCTACGAAGAGACCGGCATTCGTGCTACCGCCATTCAGGCCGGTACGGGTGAGCTGCTTTCCCGCGTGCGCGCGGAAGCCGTAAATCCGCAAGCCGACATTTTCTGGGGCGGAAACATGACCACGACCCTAGCCTCGTATTACCTGTTTGCGGACTTCCAGTCCATTAACGAGCCCTATGTTCCCGAGCACTTTAGAAATGTCGAAGGCCCCTTTACCCGCTTCGACATTGCCACCAGTGTACTTATGATCAACACCGAGTTCATCGGCGATATTCCGGTGCGTGGCTACGCAGACCTGCTGAACCCGGAATTGAGAGGCAGAATCGCCTTGACAGACCCTTCCGCTTCCGCCTCTGCATTCATGCATTTGGTCAACAAATTGTATGCGATGGGCAATGGCGACCCTGAAGCCGGCTGGGACTACGTAGAGCAGTTCCTCGACAACGTTGACGGTGTTATGCTGCCCGGCTCTTCTGCGGTTTTCAATGGTGTTGCCAACGGCGAGTATTGGGTCGGTTTGACCTTTGACGGTGCACCCCAGCCCTTCATTCAAGCCGGCGGCCCTGTAGAAATGGTTCACATAGCAGAAGGCAACGTGTTTGACGCTGGCGCTGTGAAGATCATTAACAACGCCCCCAACCGCGCGAGTGCCGAAGCGTTTGTAAACTTCGTTACCGGCCAGCAAGTCCAAGACTTCATTGACTATCGCTTTTTGCGCCCAGTCCGCCAAGACGTGACCGGTCACGGTGTCTTTGCTCCTCTGGATGAAATCCTGATGATTCCCGCTGAAATAAGCGACATTATGGACAACCGCGACGAGTGGCTGGATCGCTTTAGGGAGCTGCGCGAAGGATGAGCGTAACTATTTCCATAAGCGGCGCCGTTAAAAAGTATGGAGAAAACACAGTTGTTCGTGACTTGGATTTACAAGTGAACAAGGGGGAGCTCTTTACTTTACTGGGCCCCTCAGGATGTGGAAAAACAACCCTGCTACGTATGATAGCAGGGTTCTCCACGATTGAGGGAGGAACCTTTGCGTTCGACGATAAAATCATCAACGACATTCCTGCTCATAAAAGAAACATCGGTATGGTTTTTCAGAACTATGCTATTTTCCCACATCTGACTGTCCGCCAAAATGTCGAATATGGCCTGAAAATAAGAAAGATCCAAAAGGATGAACTTCGCAAACGCACGGACGATATTCTTGACGTGGTTAAGATCACAGATTATCAGGATCGCTTACCGGAGAACCTTTCAGGGGGACAACAGCAACGGGTGGCGCTTGCCCGAGCCATCGTCATCCACCCCAGCGTACTGCTGATGGATGAGCCGCTGTCCAATCTGGATGCTAAGCTTCGTGTGGAAATGCGGGGCGCCATTCGCGAGATTCAAAAACGGGTGGACATCACCACCGTTTACGTGACCCACGACCAGGAAGAGGCTTTGGCTATTTCAGACCGAATCGCTGTCATGAAGGAGGGCGTCATCCTGCAGATTGGCGCGCCGGAAAGCATTTACACACGGCCTTACAATATCTTTGTTTCAACTTTTCTTGGGCACTCCAACATATTCAAAGGCAACATCAAGCCCGAAGCTGACGGATATACGGTTAAAGTTGCTGATGGTTGCTCCGTGCACATGGACAATGTAAGAGGGCAGCTTGGGTCAATCGATGCCCTTGTGGTTGTACGTCCGGAAGAGTTTATCCATTGCCAAGAGGGCGGCATTGAGTTTGCGGTAAGGAGCAAAGTTTTCTTGGGTAAGTACACCCATTACGAACTCGAGTTTGCAGGCATGGAAGACAAAGATGTTCCGATCCAATACACACAGGATATTGGCCAGGCAAACAAGATTTATAATGTTGGTGATACTATCATGCTAAAACCAAACTCGGCTAAAATCAACCTGTTCTCTCTTGACGGGGAGAAGAGCTTGATACAAGGGGTTGAGTATAATGCTTAAACCTTTTAAGATTGACTTTTGGTTGTTTGTGCTGTTGGGTTCTATCGTGCTAATTGGCCTGTTTGTGATATATCCGCTTTCTTCGCTGTTTTCCAGTGCTTTTCTGAACCCGCTAACCGGCGAGTTTTCGTTTATGCATTTTGAACGTTTTACCTCGAGAGCTTTTATTTACAGGTCTCTTTTCCGAAGCCTGCGGGTGTCCACTTCAACAATGGTGTTTGCTTTGATTCTTGGATCCGCAATGGCGTACATCACTACCATGTATAAGATAAAAGGCAAAGGAATTTTTGATATTCTTTTTATCGTTTCTATGCTGTCTCCGCCTTTTATCGGTGCGTATTCTTGGATTTTGCTTGCGGGGCGCAACGGATACTTAGCGCGCCTTTTCCGCGACACTCCCATAGACCTGCCTTCTATCTATGGGTTCGGGGGCATTGTGCTGGTTATGACATTGTCATCTTTCCCACTTATCTATCTTTTTACAAAGGGTGCGCTCAAGCAAGTAGACGCTTCCCTTTTAGAAGCTGCGGAAGGTCTTGGTTGTAGCCAGCTAAGAAAAGCAGTGACGATGACAATGCCTTTGATTACGCCGACTGTGCTTGCCGCCGCGCTGCTTGTTTTCATAGATGCGTTTACAGATTTTGGTACACCTATGCTCTTGGGCGAAGGCTATGTTGTTATGCCTGTTTTGATTTTCAACGAATTCATCGGCGAGCTTGGCAGGCATCCGAACTTTGCCGCGGCGCTCTCCATGATCATGGTAGCGATTACAGCCGTTCTGTTTATACTGCAAAAATACCTGGTGAACAAAAAGTCGTTCACCATGAGCTCTCTGCGGCCTATTGTTCCCAAGGAGCTAAAAGGTTTATCAAACGTGCTAGTGCACGCCTTCGTGATTACCGTAGCAGCTCTGGCAACAATCCCGCAGATGTTCATTGTGGTCTCATCGTTTCGCAACACGATCGGCCCAATGTGGGCGCCCGGTTTTGGCTTTGATAGCTACAGAAGGGTATTGGGCACATTGGGTAGTACCATTCGCAACACCTATGTTCTCGGCCTAGCCGCGATTGCGGTTATCGTCGTTGTGGCTCTGCTTCTTGCGTACCTGACCGTGCGCAGAAAGAGTTGGCTGACGCATGTTGTAGATTATGCTGCCACACTTCCCTTCGTAATTCCGGGCTCGGTCATCGGTATTATGCTGATTATGGCATTTAACCAGCGGCCCATGCTTCTGATGGGCACGCCATGGATTATGATTTTAGCTTTTGTGGTTCGGCGATTGCCATTTACACTGCGCTCCAGTTCCGGAATTTTACACCAGATAAGCGTGTCGATCGAAGAAGCGTCAATCAGCCTTGGGGATACCCCTATGAAGTCCTTCTTCAAAGTTACCGCAGTTATGATGATTCCCGGTGTAGTGTCCGGTGCTGTTTTAAGTTGGATTACCATAATAAACGAGCTGAATGCCTCGATCCTGCTGTTCACACCGCACACCAGAACCGTAACGATTGCGATTTATCAATCGGTGCTAATGGCAGACCACGGTGCGGCGTCGGCTTTGGCATCACTGTTGATCTTTACGACTGTGGCGTCTATGCTGCTGTTCTTCAAGCTTACCGGAAAGAAAGAAATCAGCTTGTAATCACGAGATTCGGCGCGAGTTATCGTAGCCAGATTCCATTCGACACAGAAAGAACCACGTCCTTAAGGGACGTGGTTCTTTCTGTGATATAACACGTAGCTAAAGGGTGAAGTTTGATTTTAAAGTATCAAAATAGAAACAGGAAGGAGCAAACAACAAACCACCGCCCTGTTAAGACGGTGGCAGTGTTTATGTGTATTAGGTGCGGGCTTATCGCCACAGGCCTACAAGAAAATCGATACCGTACATTATCCCGAGCAGTGCAGGCTGATGAAGAATGTATATATAGATAGTCCGCCTGCCGGTAGCCGCCAAAAAGCGGGAACGACTGCGATAGAACAAGTCAGGCATATCCCGCCGGACAAACGCTACCCCGACAAAAGAACCGGAAAGGAACAAAAAGAGCCAGGGCAATATCGGGAAGTGATCGGCGCCGGCAGCGGTAAACCCCAGAGGTATAAGCCAGCCGATGTCAGCCCACCCGGCGGGAACCGCGTATGTCCACATACCGGAAAGCCCGAAGAATCCGTGGGGCACGTTCACCGTTAGGGCGAATATTAAAGCACAAATTAACAAGCCAAAGCTCGGCATAATCTTATCCAGCGCTGGGCCCAGAATAGCAAATAGAATCATTGCGCTGCCCATAAAGTGCAGTATTCCAAAATATATGGCCTGCTCCGGCATAAACGTTAGGGTGGCAACAGTTATAGCAAGCCCAAGCGCCAATACAATCAACCCGCGTTTTAAGTTGCTACGGGAGTATCGGCAGGCAATGCCCGAAATAAAGATGAAAATTCCGGCCACAAAGGGTTGAGCAAATCGCATTGCGGGCAGATACCAAAGTGAGTGAAGCACTCGGGTGCCGTCCGACAAAGTGACATCCCAGCCAAAGAGGAAGATTACGTTAAAGAGACCATGATAAAGCACCATAAGAATGATGCATAAACCTCGGGCCTCATCCAAAAACTCGACCCGTGTACGCGGACCGGTTCTCGCTGAAAATACGGTGTTACCGCCGGAGCTATACCTTCTCATAATCAACTCGGAAGGTACTGGTCTAAGATTTCTCTTGCCGCATCGTTGTCAGGCAGCATGAGCATGACCAGGTAGTCGCCTTGGTTGAAAATTACCGCACCCGAGGCAATAGAGTAGGAACCCAGAATATCGTAGTTGCGGAAGGATGCCGCACGGGACGCGGCGTACTGGTTGAGCGCCTCGCGGGCCTGATCTTCCATATCGGGTGCGGGCATAACGATGGCAATATCCCGCAGTCCCCCAGAAACATCGGATACATAGGCGACAGCCTCGACCACCATGTGCGGTGCAAGGCCGAATACTTCGTCCAGCTCTTCGCCGCTTACGCGTTGGGCGCTGCCCCCCTCAAGGCTTTGATAAATTGCCTCTACCGCTTGTTCCGGGGTGGCGTGTTGGGTAGGTATCTCATCAGCTATGGCTATAGCATCATAGGCCTTTTCCGGCTCGCTGCTGTTGGTTTGCCCACCACATGCTGCAAGCGACGCAACCAAAAGGCCGCAGGTCAAGCAAATTGCTACCTTATGCATTTCAATATTCTCCGTTCTCCAGGTTGACAAAAACTGACGACGCCCAAACGGCCACACAAAATACTGCGCATGACAGGCCGGCCGGCCATCGATAGCGTTCTATAAATGACACACATAATAAATTTATACCAAGAAGGGGGTGAAAGTCAAGGTTATTCCGGATAATTTACGTCTTGTTTATTATTTTTACATTTATTCCCTGTCACAATTGGCAGTTTCTTCTTTTGCGTTTATGTGATATAATTAACCATGGACAAAAAACATTTCTAGGAGGTCAAAATCATGGCACGTGTTTATAACTTCTCGGCGGGTCCTTCTACTCTACCGGTAAAGGTTCTCAAACGCGCAGCGGAAGAGCTGGTGGAGTACGGTACTGCCGGCCAGAGTGTGATGGAGATGAGCCATCGCTCGGCGCCGTTTGAGGCGATAATAGGCGAGTGCGAGTCCCTTCTGCGCAGCCTGATGGGCATCCCGGATGGATACAAAGTCCTGTTCTTGCAGGGCGGGGCGTCCACACAGTTCGCGTCAATACCCATGAACTTGATGGGCGAGAACGGTAGCGCCGACTACTTCGTCACCGGAGAGTTTGCCACACGGGCAGCCAAAGAAGCCGCCAAGTATGGCAAAGTAAATGTTGTTGCCAGCAGCAAAGACGACAACTTCACCCGAATACCTGACGTTGACGCCGTCAAGCTTGACCCCGGCGCAAGTTATGTCCATATCTGCGAGAACAACACCATTTACGGCACCCGCTTTACAAAGCTGCCAAATACCGGCAATGTGCCCCTGGTTTCCGATATGAGCAGCTGCATTCTCAGCGAGCCTGTAGACGTATCGAAATATGGGCTAATCTATGCCGGCGCGCAGAAGAATATGGCTCCGGCCGGGCTAACAGTAGTCATCATCAAGGAAGAGCTGCTTGGCAAAGCGCTGCCATTTACCCCCACAATGCTCAACTACGAAGTGCAGGCCAAGAACGATTCGATGTACAATACGCCCTCCACTTACCCGATCTACGTCTGTAAACTGGTACTCGAGTGGCTGCGCGACGACATAGGCGGGCTGAAAGCAATGAGCGAAATCAACAAGCGCAAAGCACAAAAGCTCTACGACTACTTGGATGAAAGCAGCATGTTTAGCTCCCCCGTAAATAAAGCTGATCGCTCTATCATGAACGTACCTTTCGTCACCGGAAACGAAGACCTTGACAAAAAATTCGTAAAAGAAGCCGATGCAGCCGGGTTTGTCAACCTCAAGGGTCACCGTTCGGTAGGCGGGATGCGCGCCTCCATTTACAACGCAATGCCGGAAGAAGGCATCGCTGCGCTAGTCGCATTCATGAAAGACTTCGAGAGCAAAAATAAGTAGTGCCTAACCCCTGTGATGCGGAGCATGCAGGGTTCGCCATTTGGGCCCGGAGATGCGAGCAAGGAAAAATATGGAGGTGCAACCATTGTATAAAATTAAGTTGCTCAACAAGATAAGCCCGCTTGGGCTGAACGTTCTGCCAAGCGCAAAATACACCTGCGCCGAAGACATTGACGCCCCGGATGGCATCATTGTCCGCTCGGCTTCAATGCACGAGATGGAATTTGGCGGCGAGCTCCTGGGCATTGCCCGGGCAGGCGCAGGAGTCAACAACATCCCGATTGAAAAGTGCACCGAGCAGGGGATAGCCGTATTTAACACGCCCGGCGCTAACGCAAACGCCGTCAAAGAGCTGGCTGTGCTGGGCCTGCTGATGAGCGCGCGCAAAGTATTTGCCTCCATGGAGTGGGCGCAGGGACTGAAGGGCGAGGGAGACAAAGTTCCCGCGCTGGTGGAGAAGGGCAAAGGCAACTTCGCCGGCCCCGAGCTAAGCGGCAAAAAGCTGGGCCTGATCGGCCTTGGAAAAATTGGCGCGATGCTCGCGAATATCGCCGTGGCTCTCGAGATGGAAGTCTACGGCTACGATCCTTACCTTACGCCGGAAGCCAAGAGCAAAATCGACAGCAAAGTGAATCTGATTGGCTCTGTAGGGGAAATATACTCCCAGTGTGACTTTATCTCCCTCCACCTGCCCTCCACCAAAGAGACCAAGGGAATGATAAATGCGCAGCTAATCTCCAGCATGAAGCCGGGGATGCGTATTATCAACTTTGCCCGCGGCGACCTTGTCAATAGCGCCGATGTAATAGCCGCTCTGGACGCCGGCCAGCTGGCTTGCTACCTGACCGACTTCCCGGACGAGACGCTGCTGGGTCATGCCGGAGTGCTGGCTATCCCGCACCTGGGCGCGTCCACCCCTGAGAGCGAGGAGAACTGTGCGGTAATGGCAGCCGACCAGATAAGGGAATACCTGGAGCACGGCAACGTGATAAACGCAATTAACTTGCCGGGGCTGGTAGTTCCCCCCAGCGGCAAACCGCGCGTTGCGGTAATCTGCAAAGGCAACCCTGGGGCGGCAGACCAGATCGCCAAGCTAGCGCCGGGCAGCCTCAACAAAGCCGAGAAGAGCGACACGAGCTACATTATCGTAGAGCTGGACAGCGCGCCGGCCGCCGACCTTTCGGATAAGATCAAGAGCGTACCAGGTGTTATGCGGGTGCGCACACTGTAGGGGTGCCGCTTGTTGCGCCCGTCAATATCACACAAATGCAGGGGCGGGGTTCAATCCCCGCCCGTTTCTTCACATCTTATCCCAAACCAGGAGGATAGCAGCCGAATTTGAATTTACACGATAACGAACAAGCGGCCCCACGAAAAGCGGTGCTAGCAGCTGTCGATATGGGCGAATACGACCCTGATGTCTCCTTGGATGAGCTTGAAGAGCTGGCGGCCACCCTGGATATAGAGTGCGTAGCTCATATAGTGCAAAAGCGAGATAAGCTCGACCGTGCCAGCGCGATAGGCGTGGGCAAGCTGCACGAGATTTCCCTGTTCTGTCACAACACCGGCGCGGACTTGGTCATATTCGACCACGAACTGAGCGCTTTGCAGCTGCGCAACATTGAAGAAGCCTGCGAGGTCGACGTAATCGACCGCACTATGCTGATTCTGGAAATCTTCTCCCGCCGGGCAAGCTCGGCCCAGGGACGGCTTCAGGTCGAGCTTGCGCACAGCCGCTACATGCTCCCCCGGCTGAGCGGCATGGGCACACAGCTTTCCAGGCTGGGTGGCGGCGGTGGCGGTGCCGGAGCGGGTGCCCGTCGGGGCAAGGGTGAGACCAAACTTGAGCTTGACCGCAGGCATATCCGCCAGCGCGTCCGCGCCCTCGAGGCCCAGCTGGAGCAACTAGCGGGGCGCAAAGCCAATCTGCGCAGCCGCCGCAAAAAGGACGATCTTCTCACGGTCGCTGTTGTGGGCTACACAAACGTGGGCAAGTCAACGTTGCTCAACACCTTAACAGGGGCGGGCGTTCTCGCCGAGGACAAACTGTTCGCTACCCTTGACCCAACTGCGCGTGGCCTTAGCCTGCCCGATGGCCGCACAGTCCTGCTGATTGACACGGTCGGGCTGGTGCGCAGGCTGCCACACCACCTGGTCGAGGCCTTCCGCTCCACACTGGAGGAGGCCATTTACGCTGACCTTGTGCTCAATGTTTGCGACATCTCAAGCCCTCAAGCGGGGGATCAGATTCAAGTTGCAAGAGACTTGCTCGAGGACCTCAAGCTCAGCGACACCCCCATACTCAACGTGCTCAACAAGGCAGATAAGCTGGCCGAGCCCCTCAGCGTAATGGGTGGGCATAATGCGCTGATATCAGCCAAGACCGGGGAGGGGCTGGAAGACTTACTGCGCAAAATCACCGCTCTTCTACCCCAGGGCAGCCGCCGGCTTAAGATGCTCATCCCATACGAGCAGGGCGGGCTGGTGGCCGAAATACGCAAAGAGGGCAAAGTGTTCTCCGAAGAGTTTGTGGCACAGGGTACCCTGCTGGACGCGCTGGTAGCGCAAAAGCTGATAAATAAGGCGCAGGGCTACGTGGTTGATTTAAAATAAGAATAAGCAAAGAACGTTGGCAATGGCGGAAGATTCCGCTTGCTGCCAACGTTCTTTTATTTTTAATTACCCTAATTATAGGTTGCTATATGAGCGCGAAATCTACTCGCCCGGTAAACACCTCAGCTGCCAGCACCCTTATTCTTACGGGGTCACCCAGCCGAAGCTTCTTGCCGGTAGCTCTCTCGACAAAGGACATAAAGCCGTCGAATTCCCAGTCTCCGGGCGGGAAGTCGGCGCGGTGCACCATACCCTCGCAGGTGTTCTCCAGCTGGACGTAAATCCCGCGGGAGATGCACCCGGACACAACGCCCTCCATCTTCTCGCCCAAAAAGCTGCGCATAAAGCTGGCCTTATAGCAGCTCTCGCAGTCCCGAGCAGCGCCGGCAATCGCGACTTCCCGGGCGGTACTCTGTGCGGCCGCACTTGCAGCAAAGGCTGTGTACCGCCGGGTAAGGTTTTCGGGCTTGGCTCCACTCAGCGCGGCGGAAAGTATCCGGTGAATGGCGAGATCGGGGTACCGCCGGATCGGCGAGGTGAAGTGGGCGTAGTTGTCAAGCGCCAGGCCAAAATGCCCGGTGTTTTGGGGACTGTACCGCGCCTTGGCCATAGAGCGCAGCATCAGCGTGTTGGCTACGCCGGCGCAGGGACGGCTCTCGATTTCTTGCAGGATTTTTGAGAGACCGCTGCTCAACCCCGGCCCAGCCTCCGGCAACGTAGGCATGAAAATACTCAGCTGTTCGAGCATTTGGCCCAATTGCTCAAGCTTTGGAGGGCTTGGGTTATCGTGCACCCGGAAGACAAAGGGCAGCCCTCTCTCAAGTGCAAAGCTGGCGGCAGCCTCGTTCGCCTGGAGCATAAACTCTTCGATCAGCTCTTGGCAAAAGCCGTGCTCCCGGGAAACAATGTTCTCAACCTTGCCGTCCTCACCAACCACGATATGGCTCTCGGTGCTTTGCAGCATCATCTTGCCGGCGGCCTGTCGCTTTTTGATAAGCTTTCTAGCCAGCGCGGCCATCTCGATAAAAGTGGGCCAGACCTCGGCATATTTATTCTTGAGGGCGGCGGCACCGCGTTTTTTGCCATGCAGGGTGTTCAGTTCGGCATAAACCCCTTTAACCCGCGACCGGATAACGGTCTTGACAAAGCGGCGCCCGGTTTGGTTGCCCTGCTTGTCCAGCGTTATAAATGCCGAAAAGGCCAGCCGGTCCTCCCCGGGGTGGAGCGAGCAAATCCCGCTGCTGAGCTCATGGGGCAGCATGGGGACAACCTTATCGGCGTAATAAAGGGAGCTACCCCGGCGCAGAGCCTCTTCATCCAGTGGTGTGCCCGCCCCGACATAATGGCTGACATCAGCGATATGCACGCCAAGCTCCCAACCGTTTTCCTCTTGGCGTAGACTGATAGCGTCATCTAAATCTTTGCTGTCAGCCCCGTCAATGGTGAATATTATCTGCTCGCGCAAGTCCAGCCGCGCCTCGAGCTCCTTGGGGTGAATACCCTGGTTGGCGGCAAGGACAGCTTGTTGCGCCGCCTCAGGCGGGAACGCGGTTGGGATACCCTGTCCCTGCAAAACCGCGGCGCTGCAAACGGCGGGATCCCTTGAGCTGCCCAGATTTTCGACTACCTGGGCGGTGTGCTCACTGTGGCGCTCCCCGCGGTAGGCAAGGTCGGCCAGCACTACATCCCCCGGCCTGGCCCCGGAAAGGCAGCCCTTAGCCACCGGCAAAGGTTGCTGTAGCAGCTTGTTGGTTTGAAGGGCATACACCCCGCCTTCTACCTGAAGCACGCCGGCAAATGGGCGCTGAGAGTGCTCGATGATTCGAACAACTTCGCCCTCTCTCAGCGCGTCTGTGTGCACCTCGCCGGAGACAAGAAGCAAAACTCGATCCCCCGGAATGGCCCCGCGCATCAGCCGCCCGGGGAGGAAGACGTCTTTTTCCCAGCCGTCCGGGCGGGCAAAGCCAAAGCTTGTGCTAACCCGAATCAACCGCCCGGCCACAAGTTCGCCCCCGTCAGTAGAGACATATCGCGGTCCGCGCGCGAACACCCTGTCCTTAGCGATTAAGCTCTCAAGCGTGTCTGTTAGCTTCTTTTTTTGCATGCCGCCGAGCTTGCGCCGCTGCTTGCCGGCCATAAGCTTGCGGACGATTTCTTGACGGGTCAGGCCGTGCTCCGGGTGAGTTTTTAGTAGTTCCAGTATTTTTTTGTCCATGGTTGCCTCCTTTGAGAGGTGGTAAGTGAGAGAGTGGGAGAGAACACTATTCTTACCTCGGCCCTCTGATTCCTTTGTGGTTTACCCCCGCTGTGCATTCTGAAAACGCCCCCCGCCCCCAAATGGCAGGACTTCCACACCCGCAAGGTCGGGGGCCAGCGCGTAATAAGACGTCTCGAAGTAGACCGGAATAATAGCGGTGTCCTCTAATAGGATACCCTCGGCGAGAGCATACAGTCTGGCGGCCTCCTCTGGGGTGGTGGCAAGTCCGGCGGCGCTTAGCGCATGGTCAAAGCGCGGGTTGTTGTAGCCGAAGTGGTTGCCGCTGTGGAAGCTGCGCAGAAGTGTGCCAGCCTTACCGTCAGTGGTGTAAAACGGAAGCAGAATAACGGAGTAGTCGCTGGTTACTATCCGCGGGAGCAATTCTTCGTGTGGGACAGGCTCAAAGGCCGCTTCCGCGCCCAGCTCGCGCATCCAGGCTTCAAGCATGAAGCTAAGGTGTTCTTCGCGGTCTTCCTGGACAATCACCGCGAAGTCTGGCAAGCGGTCGTAACCAGAGGCAGCAAGGCCGCGCCCAAACAGTCGCCGGGCCCGGTCGGCGTCCAGCCCAAGGGGAGAGAGCTCGCCTCCTCCGGCGCGGAAGCTCTGGCCGTGCACCAAGGTGTTGGGCGGCACAAAAACGCCGGTAGCCGTCAAGTTGGCAGGCAGGTCTTCGGCGTGGGTGTCTTGGTCGAAGGTGAGGGCCAGGCTCTGGCGCAGCAGAGGATTGCCCCAGGGCCGGGTATTCTGGTTAAAAACCAGCCCCCAGGTCGTCGTCTGTGCGGGGACAAGCTGGGCTGAGCGCCCTGCTATCTCATCCAGCCGGTCAGAGGGGACGAGCACCATATCGCTGCGCCCGTCCAAAAACTGGCGCAGAGGATCCTGCCTGCCGATGTACAAAGTCACCCGCTCCGAAAGGGCCTGCTTTTCTTCCCTAAAGTATTCGTTCCGGTTTAAGTGGAGCTGAGAGGCGTTCCACCTGCCAATGACAAACGGCCCGTTTGAGATAAGATACCTAGCTTCCAGGCCATACCGCCCCATCGACTGTTCAAAGGCGGCTTGGTTGCAGGGCATTGCGGCTGTGTGGGCAAGACGGGCGAGAAAGCCGGGGTCGGGGCGCTCCAGAGTAAAGACTACAGTCTGCGCCCCTCTGGACGAGATGCCCAAGGCTGTGGGAGCGGCGTACCCTTCCACTACCTGGGCGGCGTTTGCTATAGCCAAAAAGTTGTCCGCAAAGGGAGAAGGTGCATGTGGGGAAAATATTCGCCGGAAGGCAAAGACAAAGTCCTGCGAGGTAACAGCGCTACCATCCTGCCAGCGAGCGTTGTCCCGCAGGGTTAGGGTGTAGATGAGCCCGTCGGCTGAGACGCTGTAATCCGCGGCTACGCCCAGCCGCAGCTGGCCGTCCGGCTCTTGTACCATAAGTCCTTCAAACAGGTTGGCGATTATCATCCGGGCGGTGGGGTCTGTGGCGAACTGCGGGTCTAGGTTATGCACCGGTGTGCTTATATCCACCCGGATAACCGATGGTGCATCCTGCGAGCAGCCGGCAATCAAAAGCGCGGTGGCAAAGGCAAAAACCAACACCGGAATATTCAGTTTGAGCACGCACTCACCTCCCGGCGGTGTAGAGAAGCAGGGCAAGGGCAGTCTTAGCGTCGATTATCCGCCCGTCAAAGCAGGCTGCCAGCGCGTCTTCAAGCAGGAGCCGCTCAACGCTGAGCACTTCGTCAGGGTCAAGCCGCTGGGCAGTAGGGGTGAGGTCTTCGGCGGCATAGAGGTAAAAAATTTCGCCCAAGTAACCAGGCGACGCGTAAAAGCGGCCAAGTTCGCGCACTTTGCCCGCTCGGTAACCGGTTTCTTCCTCCAGCTCCCGGGCGGCACAGTGGGCGGGGTCTTCGCCTTTCTCCAGCTTGCCGGCCGGCAACTCCAGAAGGTTTTGACCGGCCGGGTGGCGGTACTGGCGCACAAACAGGACGTCACCGTCCACCACCGCCAAGGCCACAACTCCGCCGCTGTGTTCGACTACTTCCCGGCTGAGTAGGGTACCATCGGGTGTGGCTACCTTATCCAAGTAGACGTCTATTATTCTGCCGTTGTATAGGTTTTTTCGGTCTGTTGTGGTGAAGTTTTCGCCCATATAGTTTTCTCCATTATAATTAGTTTGCGTATAGTCAAGCTCTTGATGAATTCGCTGTCTATCCTCTCTCGTCATCGTAGTCATCATAGTTGGCGCTCATGGGAACTTCCACCCTTGGTAGGTCCCGCAAGGTAGGTAGGTTTCGGATGCTGTCCCATATCCAAATATCATCGAAGTCCCAGCCCATTGTCTCACGCCAAAAAACTTCGGTGGCGAGTTTTTCAGGGGCGACCGTTTGACCAAGGCGATTATTGCGATTGCCAGCCCCCGTGAAGGGCTGGCCGCCTATGTATATGTGGATGGCAGACGAAGCGTAGTTGCCTGATACGTTATCAATTATTCCATTGCCCCAGATTCGAAATGTGAAGCCTGTCGGACCTTCGACAGCAGTATTCATAGCAACACTTGACAGCAACGCTGTACTATCAGAAAAAGTAATACCCATTGCCAACAACTCTGCGTCGCCAGAATCTGCGTCTAAAGTCGCCCCTATCAGACCGCCTGCACCATTGTCGGCATGCGCAAATCTTTCAGTATGTTCAGCATCATTACGGACATGCCCGGTGGCGTAAGTGTTTAGCACCGTGCCTAAATTATGTCCAATCAACCCACCTGTGCCCACCTGCCCGCTTACATTGCCGGTGGCGTAAGCGTTTAGTACCCTGCCTAAATTATGTCCAATCAATCCACCTGTACCAAACTGGCCACTTACATACCCGGTGGCAAAGCCGCCTTGTAATTCGCCGGCTGTAATTCCTATCAAGCCCCCCACCATCCTATCACCGCTGACAGCGCCGGAAGCGTAGCTATTCCGTACTGTACCGCCCATGTCCATTCCGACCAGCCCTCCTACAACGTCCCGGCCTGTAGCGTCACCGGTAGCGTGGCTGCCCTGTATTGTTCCGAAATTACTGCCAGCCAAGCCGCCTGTTGAGAAATCGCCGCTAACATTACCAATGGCGTAGCTGCCTTGTATTGTTCCCATATTGCCTCCAACCAAGCCACCCGCATACTCGTCTCCTCTCACATTACCGGTAGCGTGGCTGTTAATTATCTCGCTGTCAACTGCAATCTCAAACACTCCATTCATACCAATCAAGCCGCCTGTTGAGGAGTCGCCGCTGACATTGCCGCTAGCTTGGCTGTTAAGCACTCGGCCGTCCCAACTTCTTCCAACCAATCCACCAACAACACTTTCGCCGCTGACATTCCCGGCAGCGTAGCTGTCTTGTACTGTGCCAAAGTTTTGCCCAACAAGACCGCCGGCCTCGAATTCACCTGTAACTTCAACGTATGCAGTGCTATCGGTGACTTTGCCGTCGTTTATCCCAGCTAAACCACCAGTAGCTCGTGAACCTTCTACGCGACCGGAAACAGTGAGGCTCTGCACAAGACCATTTTCTCCAATCTGCCCGAACAAACCGACATAATCATGTCCGGGCAGGTATATGTTCACTGTTATGGTGTAGCCGTTGCCATTGAAGCGCCCCTGAAATATATCGGGGCTATCAGCGTACATCGGGCCTGACCCTTCTGGAACAGGTGCAATTACCAAGTTGTCCGGCGCGGTGATATCGTTCACCAGTAAATAATACCCCGCTAAGCGTTCGAGGTAATCCGGGTCAGCCATCCACGCGAGGTGCTCTGGTGTGGAAATTTGCCACGGGTCGCCTTGTGCTCCCGAGCCTGAGTTTGGCGGGGCCGTTTGGAAGCCGAAAGTTGTTGATGGGGACACTCCGTGCACCGGGATATAACCTTCTTCAGGTGCGCACGACGTAAGGCTAACTGTCAGCAACAGCATAAACAAAAGTACGAAGAATCTATCTACTTGCGTCATTATGCTACCCCCCTGCAAGATTTTAATTTGTCCGGCGGGATGATACAACCTTTGTCTCTCATACCATAGATGTAGGTGGAGAGGAGATGTTGCGCCGTGTTGGAACGCTTTTACGAAAATCCGCCCTGTTGCGAGAATTTAAGTCATGCTATCCGCGAGATGGCGGCGCGCTACCATCAACTAAAAGTCTTCTCAATAGGCAAAAGCCTGCTGGGCAGAGAGATAACTGCGCTTAGCATAGGCAACCCTACCGGAGCCACCTGCTTTGTAGGGGCTACCCACGGGTTGGAATGGCTGACCACCACGCTGCTGATGAAGTTCTGCCACGGGATATTACAGGCAATGGACAGCGGGGGAGATCTTTCGGAGATAGACGTGGGCGTTGCGCTGCGCAGCCGTTCACTTGTGATAATCCCCTGTCTCAATCCGGACGGGGTAGAGATAGCCATTCACGGCGCCGAAAGCGCGGGCAGATGCCGCGAGTTTGTAGAGTGCGCGGTCGGTGAGCGCCGCCCACAGGAAATCTGGCAGGCAAATGCGGCGGGTGTGGACCTAAATCACAACTTCGACGCTGGCTGGCTGCTACTCAAGCAGATAGAAATCGACGCCGGGATAATCTGCCCCGGCCCCACCCGCTACGGCGGGCAACACCCTCACAGCGAGCCGGAGAGCATCGCTATTACCACATTCTGTCGCAGCTGCCAGCCGCGCAGCCTCTACTCATTCCACTCTCAGGGGGAGGAGATTTACTGGCAGTACGGCCCGAACACACCTGGCCGCAGCAAGATAATGGCCCAAATTCTTGCGTCATCCAGCGGGTATGAGCTGGCCAAACCGGCGCAGCTTGCTTCCCATGGCGGGCTGAAGGACTGGTTTATCGAAAAACTGCGCCGCCCGGCCTTCACCATAGAGATTGGCCGAGGTAAAAACCCGCTCCAGCTCGACCAGCTCGGGAGCATCTACCGCAAGACCGAGGAAATGATGATGATTGCAGCGCTGTTGTAGGGACGACCGCCCTCGGTCGTCCGCGGCTCTTAGCATTACCAAACGACGATGCGGTTTTTACGATTTCAGCTGGGCGGTCGTCCTACAGGCACTATCTCAACGAATTTCGGTCGCTAGCGGCCCCGTCCCTTTCTATACGCCAAATAACTCTCAAGCAGGATGGTAGCCGCAACTGCATCTACCACCTGCTTTTTTTTGCGTCCTTTGGTTGTGCCGGCATTCAAGGCGGTGTGGGCGGCCAGTGTGGTGCCGCGCTCGTCCCAGAGCTCGACTGGTATACCCAAAACCTCCCCCAAATCAGCCGCGAACTGCTCGCTGATTTTTGCCCGCTCGCCAGCGCTATTGTTCATGTTTTTGGGGTGGCCGACAATCACGATGTCGGCGCGGTGCTCCCCGGCGGCGGCAGCGACTTTTTCTAAGATTTTGGCTGGCGAGCGTTCGTGTATAACTCCGGCCGGGTAAGCCAGCAGCTCGCCAGCGTCGCAAATGGCAAGTCCGGTGCGAGCGTCGCCCAGGTCAACGGCTAAGATTTTCATGTTTTAAGCGTAAACTCCTCTGGGGATATTTCGTCAAGGTGGGTAAGGTCGTTTTCGCAGTGCAGCGCAATTTGGCCATCCGCGCCATATGTAATGTGGAAGACCCCGGTGTTGCCGCTCCACTTTGTCCGGCCCAGCGTTTGCAAGGTGCCACCCTGTGCGTGACAGACACAGCAACGGATAAGACAGCCATGGCTGACAACGGCCACGGATTGCCCAAAATGTGAGGAAGCGATCTCATCTAAGACATCGACCGCCCGGGCGTAAAGCTCCGCGATATTCTCGGCTCCATCAAAGCCCTCGTGGAGGTGGGGCTGCTCGTCAAACATCCGGAACTGCTCCGGGTTGCGCTCCACCAGCTCGGTGAACAGCACACCCTCTATGGAGCCGCCATGCATTTCGGTAAGCCCCGGCAAAATGCGGACAGGCAGCCCGTGGGGTGTGGCTATGCTTGCTGCCGTTTGCTGTGCCCGCTCTAGGGGGCTTGCATAGACTGCGTGCAGCGGTACGCTCGTAAATCGCCGGCTCAGTGCCTCAGCCTGTTCCAGGCCGAGTGGGGTTAACGGGGTGTCAATCCGCCCCTGGAATCGCCCGCTCAAATTCCCAAGGGATTGCCCGTGACGGATAAGGTAGATGCTAGTTGCCAAAGCTGTATCCTCTCATATGTAGGCTGTCAAACGTCCTTGATTTTTCGGCCATATTGCAGTATAATGTACCGGTTAAAACTTCTAAGCCGGAAGGGGTACCTTTTGTCATGAACTCACTGTTGTCAACTAAACGGATCGCCGCTGTAGCCATGATGGCGGCCATGTACGTCGCTCTTGTAATGGCTCTGCCCTGGCTGAGCTTTGGCCCTTTTCAGGTGCGGGTGGCTGAAGCGCTCGCCATTCTTCCGGTGCTGACCCCGTTTGCCATTATTGGGGTTGGGCTGGGCTGTTTTATTGCCAACCTTATGAGCCCATATGGTGCGATAGATACCATTGTAGGTACCGCGGCCAGCATCATTGCGGGGGTTCTGACTTATCACCTGCGCCATATTCGCTTTTGGGGGCTGCCTATTCTGTCGGCGCTCTCTCCGGTTATCGTGAACGCGGTTATCATCGGCGCAATGCTGAGCATAATGTACACAGGCGGCTTTAACCTGGTAGCATTTGCGACATATGCCGTTTCGGTGGGCGCCGGGCAGATGGTAGCCTGTGTCGCTCTGGGGCTTCCACTGCTCAAGGCGCTTGAGCGCACAAACGTACTCGCCGCAGTATAGCACAGCTATATTCTACATGATTTTGCCTGATATAGCAACTCAGCTGGTGTAATCTTCTATCCGATCCTGAAGTTCTTCTTCTGTGAAGACAGGCACACCTTCACGTAACTGTATACGGTCGTAAGTGGGTAGGTGATGAACCATTCGCTCCAGAACCATTTCGGGGGTGCTCTCACCCCGGGCAAAGACCGCCACCCGCCCGTTATGCTCCCGGATGACGTAAAGGTAATCCGGCTCGGCAGGGGAAACATCAGCCCCGGCCACTAGGTTTATAACCTGTGCGGTCTGGCTATAATTCTGGTAAATGGGGTCGTATGAGAGCAGGGCTGCCGCGCCGGAAGCGGCCACCACCACCAAGAGCGAAGCGCAAGTAATCAAGAGCCGTCTGTCAAACATTTGGCAAGCCTCCTCAACGGTAAATATTTACCCTTAAGTGTTGGCAGCTTACGGGGAAGTATACCCCAATATTTGCAAAAAGAGGAATTTTTGTGTTATAATTAAGGGCAAGGGCTCTTACATGTCTCATAATATTTTGGGAGGGTTAACCGCTTTATATGAATAGAACACCGCAAGACCGGGCAGCGAGCGCACCTTCTCCAGACGGCGGGCCGGCTCCGGCAAAGAAAATATCTCCGCTAGCGCCACTGTGGCGGGTGCTGGGCATGATTGGTCGCACTATTGCCACATTTGTTATGGTTACCGTTATCACCGGCTGTATTGTAGCCTGTGTTGTAGCTGTTTACATCCTGCAAATGATTGCCAACGAAGACGCGATAAGCCTGAGCGCCGTCAGGATGGGATACACCTCACTAATACTGGCTGAAGATAGCGAGGGCGAAGAAGTAGTGCTTGCCCGGCTGCACTTCGGTGGGCAGGATCGCACCTGGGTAGACCTTGAAAACATAAGTCCCTGGGCAATACACGCCGCAGTAGCAATTGAAGACCGGCGGTTCTGGGAACATGGCGGGGTCGATTGGCGCAGAACGGCCGGTGCCGGCATAGGCATGTTTATGCCTATTGAGGGCACTACTACAGGAGGCGGCTCTACAATAACCCAGCAGCTTGTCAAAAACGTTACCGGGGACGACGACTTCCGCGTTGACCGCAAATTGCAGGAGATTTTCCGCGCGCTTGAACTTTCCACCCGCTATTCCCGGGAAGATATAATGGAAGCTTACCTGAACCTTATCCACTTTGGCAATGGCACCAACGGAATACAAGCGGCGGCAAACTTCTACTTTGGGTTGGACGCACACGAGCTCACTGTTGCCCAGAGTGCCGCGCTGGTGGGGATAACTCAGTTTCCGGGGCGCTTTAACCCTTTCGTAAACCCCGAGGCTCACAGAGCCAGGATGGATCACGTTATATGGGAGATGCACGAGCAAGAGCTTATTACCAGCACTCAATTTCAGCAGGCTATGAACGAGCCGCTAGTCTGGCGCAACCACGACGCCGAACCGGGTGCTCCGATAGCCTCTACCAGCTACTTTGTCGACCATGTCATAAACGACGTCATCGCGTTCTTTATGGAAGACAGGGGATACACCAGGAGCCAGGCCCACGGTTTGCTTATGTCGGGCGGCTTTAGAGTCTACACAACGGTAGACCTAGAAATGCAGGCTCACCTAGAGGAGTTCTTTCTGACCACTGAGGGGTTCCCGCCGGTTACCACCATTGGTAATGTCTACCCTCAAAGTGCCACAGTGGTTCTCACTCCCCAGGGTAGAATACTTGCCACGGTCGGCGGCATCGGGGAAAAACACGGCCAGCTGACATTCAACCGGGCCACAATGTCCCGGAGGCATCCGGGCTCGGCTATCAAGCCGATTGGCCCATTTGCTTGGGGTATTGAGCAAGGTACCATAACTTGGTCTACTCTCATCTCGGACAGTCCCGTAGTCGGCGCGCCGGGAGGCTGGTCCCCGGTCAACCACGATGGCGTGTTCAGGGGTCCCATAACGGTAACCGAAGCCATGCAGCGCTCGGTTAACACAGTGGCCGCCAAGATAACTCAAAGCCTTGGTCCAGAAAACGTGTTCAATTTTTTGCGCAACGAACTTCACTTTGCTGCTCTGACTGACAACTATGTGCGTGACGGAATGGTCCACAGTGATATAGGTCTCAGCCCAATGAGCCTGGGCGCACTTACCCACGGGGTTTCTCCCCTTGAGATGGCGGCTGCTTACAATATCTTCTCAAATGGCGGGTGGTACTACCGGCCCTACTCCTTCACCAGAATCGAGGACGCGGCCGGTAACCTTATAGTCGAGTGGAATCCGGCTGAACACCGCTCGCGGGCCGTGAGCGAAGATACCGCGGTGGTGATGCGCAGAATGCTTGAGCGTGTAGTCACAGTTGACCCAGGCACCGGGCGACGTGCCCAGCTGGACGGCGGTATGCCAACCGCCGGCAAGACCGGTACCAGCCAGTACAATACCAACCAGTGGTTTGTGGGTTTTACGCCTTACTACACTGTGCCGGCTTGGCTTGGCTTTGACCGCACCACCAGAATAATCGTGGACGCAAACGGCCGCCGGCATATAGTCCCCAACGAGGTGGACTGGCGAGGGCACCAGTACCCGCCGCCGCTGCTTTGGAGAAGCATTATGCAGCCCCTGCACGAAGGCCTCGAGCCAATCCCGTTCCTGGATTCTCCAAACGTGGTGTCCTTCACTTACTGCCGGAGAAGCGGAGAGCTCGCCACTTCTTACTGTACGGCTACCGGTTCGGGTTGGTACAAGACCAGCAGAGTTCCCGGCCAGTGTCTAACTTGCAGATTCGGGTCTTTAACCGAAGCGGCGGAAGATAACGGTTCAGGTTTTGGCAGCTTGTTCCCAGGAGCTGACAGTGGACTCAGTACCCCACCTTCCGGTTTCGATGTTGGCGCAGGTTTGGACAGCGGCGCAGGCACAGATATTGGTTCTTTCTGGGGTTAGCGAATCCAGGCGGATCGCACCGTTTAATAAAGACCGGATTCCAGCTTGGTATAAAAATATTGAGGGCGACAGACACAGCGCCTTCACTTAGGAGAAGGAGATGATAGTATGAAAGATTTTATATGCAGTTCCAAGGGCAACAACGTACTGGGCATTGTTATAGCGCTTCCGATCTTTCTGATTTTACATTTTGGTGTTGGGCTGGGCGGCGCTATAGGTGGCGCAATTTCCGGTGGCGTTGGTGGTGCTATTGGGTTCGGTATAGCGGGTGCTATAAAATCCAAACTTACTAAAGAGACTGAAGACGATTCCAAATAGCTTGGGCCATATAAGTAGGGGCGGTGGTTAGCCGCCCCTACTTACATGCTACCGTGGCTCAGCAGGTAGAGCAGCTCACTCGTAATGAGCAGGTCACCGGTTCGAATCCGGTCGGTAGCTCCACCAGGGCAAGCCCTGGACGAACAGCTCGCAACTCCGGGCCACAAGG
>Ga0131853_10005633_pt1 | contig 22598 bp, 12 predicted proteins | sample TergutLab28metaG_FD_92764 | JGI IMG/M metagenome (GOLD analysis project Ga0131853, IMG submission 92764) | Labiotermes labralis P1 segment gut microbial communities from Petit-Saut dam, French Guiana - Lab288 P1 (version 2) (version 2) | ecosystem: Host-associated > Arthropoda: Insects >...
ATATATATATATATATATATGCATCAATTTCAGCACATTTCTGATCCCACACACAATTACTCTCATGTATAACTAAACGTTTAACATTTCATTTATCATTGTTGTAGTTTTCCCAGTCCTCGGGTTTCTTCTCCCTTGCCTGATAGGATGAGGGTGAGAGGTCAGATGAAGAGAGATACCCTGGTCCTCCAGGTTGGGAGTTGAGCGTTGGACCAGCACTCCAACACTCGCTAAAAATGTTCTATAACTACAAACCATACACCAAAGCCTTGGAAACAGATTGGATCTCAACGGTAATGACTTTGGCAATTGAAAAGGACTATTAGGATAGCCACTTTAAGTGTTCAAGGATGTAACACATACACTCTACATAAATATCTACATTATTTAAAAAGTGTCAAAGTAAATTCTTCTACAGATTAAAAAGAGTAAGATAATGCCTTATCTTCTATTCCTGGCTTAAATACTTACTCACCATGATTTAAAATTTTTAACAGTAGTTTTAAGATTGCTGAGATACTTCAATCCTGCATGGTACATGCCTTTCTGACAAGCGGTGAGAGTGACATTCTGCAAACTGAGGTCACGCTCATGTCTTGTGTTTGTATTCCATCTATATTTCTTTGAAACTTGTCTAGTCAATTTTATGTTACTCATACCAAGTATTTTCTCGTATTCAATATATTAACCAACAAATGTACTCAAAAATGTACAATAAAATACATATCACAAAATATAATTCATGGTACATATCAACTCCTACAAGCTTTGTCACAAGAGTCATCTCGGTGGGGTCTATTAAAATAAAGAAACACCAGCCCAACATGCCAATCGAAGTACTGATCACCCTCACCATCACCACCAAAATACTACTGAAATTCTAGAATACACAAACAAATCTGACAACAGATACTGTGACACCAAAGCTAATATGTTAGGGAGCCCTGCAGCTGTTTATATTTTGCCTGGAACACATACATTGAGACAGATGTTGTGTACATGCCCCAGACAAAACATAAACAGCAGCAAGCTTGTACTTGAAGAGGTTCCCTAACATATTAGCTTTGGTGTCACAGCAAGGTGGATATCTGTTGGTCAACTTTGTATACTCTAGAATTTTAATATTTTGATGACAGTGAGGGCAGCAGCCAGTACCTGGACTGGCATGGTTGACTTGTGTTCCTTAAGTTTAATAGGCTCCCTAAAGATGGCACTCTGGCACCAAAATATGTAGGAGTTGATACCATGAATTATATTTTTTGATTTGTATTTTATTGCATTCTATTCAGTGTATTTGTTGGTTAATACATTGGATACTGTCCAGTCAATGTCAGTAATGAAAGACACAATTTCCTGGCAACTAAAGTATATTAAATACCTTAATCCCACATAATTCCGTATTTCAGACTTGCAACACCTGTCATTATTCACATTATCTTTAGGGTGCCAAATACATTTTTACTATCTGCCATTTTTCCCACAATTACTCCAGATTATGCGAAGTAGTGGAAACAAGCAAACTGATTTTGCAGAACCTCTGTCATGACACTTTCATTTTCAATGCAATACAGCCAAATACGCCAATCTGACTAATTTGCCATAACCCTAATAAATATAATAATATTAACAAATACATATAGCCATAAATGTATTATGTAAGCAGCACACGAAACTCTTAGTTACAGTCATTACAAATATCACCAGTCACCATTTTCAACCACTGTAACATTTAAAATTATTGGCTACTTCGCTACCTTGTGTAAATTCAGAGGTGCTTTTGTGACAGGAATGTGCGCCATAACTAAACTATTTACACAGTACAATTACAACGTATTTTCGGAAATAATGCCATTAAACGCACACCTGGACTGTATCACACATGAATTTGGGTTCCTACACGCTATTTTTAAGAATTATATGAATACATCAGTAAAATATTTACAAGAAAATATTGTTATGGTTGGTCCCGTTTTAATTGGGGCAATGGATAAATGTCGGCATGTCAAAAGAATAGTTGGAACCAGAATGCTACGTTCACAAAGAATCAGGTGTAACAAGAGCTTACCATATTCCCATGGATTTGCTGGTTCTAAATACCCGGTAATTAACTGACTATCCTCTTCTGGAAATGAAACTTTACGGGGTTCTTTCACTTTAAGATTTTCTGAAGATCGAAGACAAGGTGCTAATGTTTTCAAGGTCGGTGATGCTTCCACAGATTTTGGAAGCATTTCTGATTCTTTACTCATAATTCTTCACTTTTAATAACGACATGTGTCCTAACACTGATGTGCACAGCCTACAAGTTACAGAACACAGCCAACAAAGTTTCACAGTAGCCAGCCACAACACACCAAACCACCAGGCGCCATATTGATGGAAACATCTGTTCATTCACAGAATAACTTTTGCTTGTCGCAGCATCACGGCAATCAGATGAACTATAACAATGGGTTATGAATCACCTACATTACCCGACGGTAAACACAAACAAAGACAGATTGCACTCGCAGTCTGGAATCTTCTGCCATCTATGACATGCTTAAACATAGGCGGCAATTTCAAACTTAAAAACTTCACTTCCCATGGTTCTCCAGTAATGTATTCCATTATTTTCACATTGGTTTGGAGGTCAGTCCATTTCGGCGCTCACTTATATTTCAGCTGATGAATTATCATTTGTAGTTGCTACATGCATAGAGCTGGGAAAAAAACCGTGCCCAACTGCTCGGCATGGAATTCAAAACAATACACAAACCCTTTCAAGATTAAAAAACTTATTTTATTCCAGACATTTTTTAACATAGCAAATTCTCGAGGAAATTTTTTCAGATTCTTTTGCAGTATTATCTAAAGTACCATAGTCCTGAAACAGATGAATCAAGCCTTCCAAGATGTGACACCGTGTCACTGAGCAAGGAGTTACCCTTCCACCTTGGACTGCCTGATCCAGATGATGAAGGCACTAGGATTTGTCATGACCTTCTCTTATGTGAGAACAAAGAGTTGGGTAGACAGCCATCACTTTGGAGGAATCTTCTGCCTCCATCTTCTCCCCAAAAATGCAGGCAAGTGGTTTCTCCAAAATGCTGGTAGTACCTATCTACCAAATTATACACATGGCATAGGATTCAAGGAGACTGTGATCCACACACCTGCCACTATGACAATCTCAAACTCATATATATATAACAAAAATATATTGTAGGAGAAGATTCGAGGATCTTTACAAAATCAACTTTCAGTACTAAATTATTTTACAATATCTCCACTTTCAATCCATACATTCATTACAAAGCAAATGTACACAATATGTACGAATTTCATCAGTAATTGCAAACACTTCACAGATGGTTTGCTGGAATGTTTGTCCGACGACCAGGTCCTGCCAGCGGTTTATCTCTTTCATCCCACAGTGTCACACCATCACATGCACAGATCCTCTTAGAGTTCTCAAACATGCCAGCTGAACGAGCGATAACACCACATGCTAGCCTACAACATTATGAAGCATGTCACTATGAAGCCTATGGATAGACACAGCCTAAATACAGTCTGATTTATTTCAAGCGTGTATGTTGACACATATACATCAGAAAGCAAGGCATCACATCCTAAAAAGACAGCTACCTTCATAAATAATCTATAACCCACTCATATCCTGCTTTAAAAACTGTAACTAAGAACTTCATATTCCCTAGTAGAATTGAAACTCTTTCAGTCTCAAACCTTCCACCTCCAAGTTTTTCAAGCATTGGCAATACCGTCACTAAACACACTTTAACCACTACTATTGTTCTTGTTACTCTCTTCACTTTGCCGGTAAAAATTAATTTCCTCCTGAACCCATACGTTTTTAAAACATGCAAAAATACATATCATCAAATTACATGCAACACTTCGAGGTTTGAGGTTCTCACTGTATTGCTGGAACAGATGCAGTTCTTTTGGGATGTGACATTATGTCAAATGATGAAGCAATGCTGCATTTCAGAAAAGCCTGCTGCCCCCATTGTTGGGATCCAAGAACAGGAAAGGCTCGATAACATAGATGGCTTTGTAAAACTGATGTATCCTGTGCACCGCTCATCACATCATGGCAGGTTTATCACACTGAAAGCCTGCATCCACCCAGAACTTTGAGCCTGTTTTTACCCTACAGTTCAACCTACCTTATTTCACACATGAGTCACAAAGTGCCAACCTCCAGTTTCTAAGTAGATCTTTGCAACTTCTGAAAATATTTCTCAACACAACAAAACTCTTGTCTTGAAACACTAGTAATCTCTTTTCCAGTACTGTCTTCTAGTTCTTGCAGGGCATACAGACTGTTCCCATGAACTCTATCTTTCAGTGTACCCCACAAATAACAATCACATGAATTCAAATCTGGAGATCTATGAGGCCACATCTAGCAAACCACTTAGTGTTTCTTCAAAAAACATGGGTGCACACACAATGCACACTTGACTCTGACAGCAGGATTATGTGGTGCGACCAAAGAGTTCCCCCACTACACATACCTTCTGACCAATTATGCCTGCTTCAATGTATTCTCCATGGGACGTTCTACAGAGAACCCAGGGATGATATGGAATAAGTCATTTTGTGTTCAGACATAAATTCAGATGTAGGCAAGGATGAGTGGGCAGACACAGTGTCAAGGTGGAGAAACCAATCCCCAAATTCCACTTACCAGGCTGTTTTTGCCACACATTTTTCCACAGACAGATGCTGGTTTACAGTATGTTTTCGTCAAACAAATGCATAATGCACACATCCAGGAAGGTTGACAAGCAATGAGCAAGCATTTCACACCTGAGCAAACTTGTCTTTCTTTTTTAAGCTGTGGAGATGAGGGGTTCTTGCACTGTGAAAAGTGTTACATGTTTTTCTGGAACACACATGTGAACCCATGGTTCATCATGTGATTATCTCTGTAAGGAATCCTGGGTCTTGCTCAAGCCTCTCTTGAAGATCCTGGCACACGCTGACATAATTATCTTTCTGGCCCAAAAGCAGCTGGCTGGGCACAAGTTTTGCAGCAACGGACATGTGTTCAGATTATCTTTCAATATGACTCACAGTGGCCCTATTCTGAACCAAATGACATTCCCAGTGTGTTAGCAACTACACTGATAGTGAAGATTCTATTTCTGAAGCCAGGTTCCTTCATTTGATCCACATTTCCATGTGTTTTGGTTCTCAACAAATGTCCCCAGCATGCAACATCTTAAACAGCAGTCACTTCTGAATGCAGCGCAAAACTTCTGCTTTTCCAATTGCCTGCTCCCCAAATGTTAATGTCAACATTTTCATTGTTTCGGTAGCATTTTTTCCCATTCATTCAAGTTTGTCAGTCTCTAAAGGAACCTTAAAATCACAAATGAAACAATAATACTTGTACTTAACAAGCCACAATTCAACAATCGCATATGCTACAGCCTTATTACAAGCTGGAAATGACTGGGCAGACTACTCCACTCTACCCTAAAGCTAGTGATAGAAACCTGTGCTAGTAGCAGTACAAAAATATCATCTTGTGGTCAGTCCAGAAACTGTATGATCAAACCATGTACGCAAAGGAACTTCATAAACTGTGTATGGGTTTTTGGAACACCATTATCTGTTATTCTGGATGTTTACATTCCCACTTAATATCAGCCATGCTTCAACCGAGAAAAACAACTCCTGAATCAACAGATACACTTGCTCCCAATTCTTGATAACACCTGCAATACTAGCTCCTTTTTTCCCAGACAAGTTGAAAGAGTTATCTGGATTAATTTTATACTGCCTAAGTTTTAAAAGTTTTGTTGCCATGTACAGAACGAATTGCAGCAAAGCCTTTCTGGAGTTTGTTCCATTCTGACACCTATATTATCCATTTTCTCATCAGTCAAAACAGACATCTGTTATATATGTCTTTTTGTCTGTCACAACCTGTTGTTTGGTACTTTTCCATCATTCTGTACATTTACATAACACTGCGGAGGAAGGACGTTTTCAACAAAAATTTTGGTGACTTTTTCACAACACATACTTTGTGAAAGTGTCACACATGAAGACTCTTAACACAACACATTTCCCACATGCAATGTACACTTGCTATCTACAACTCATAACATGATTTATTACCCACCTCAATAAGATACAGAGTGTGGGATAACTTGCTTAGCCAAACCAGCATCATATTTTCCAACATTTGTGGCCATGACTATAGGGACTCCCCTATTTTATGAATGCTACCAACCTCTGTCCAGAGTTACCATCCTCTGACGAGCGTGGGTGAGTTCCCCGACCAAGGTCATCAGCCCCATCTGTCACAACCACTGCACGTCCAATCGCATCCCACACTTTGAGAACTCTGTCTGTGAGATGAAAAGTGGCTCGACCATCTGGACCAGCAGTGATGTTACCAAGATCTCCAGCATGCTACAACAAGGCACATATTTTTAAAACAAAGACATTTGAAGCAGCATTCTTTAAGTAGGACTGAGACAAGATGAAGTCCCTGAGTGCTACAATTTCACACAGGCCTATTGTACTAGCTCAAGATGACAGAAGAATGACAGGGCAATGATGACACAGAGTGCTGTGTAATGGAAGTGGGGCTGCAGAGATAAGATGTTAAATACACTGCACGTGCAAGCTACCTGCAGTACGCTTAATTATGTCAGCCAATCAAACCATTAAACTCGCATTTCCTCAAATACAACTAAGAAAACAAGAGCAGTTAATTTGTCTGTGACCAAAACCTGACCCAAATACTCCCCAGTTCTGTAAGCATGTGCATCCAATTTTGTACAAGTTATATTTCAAACAGCACAACAGCTGCAACATAATTTAGTAGCCCCAAGACACTTACACACAATATTAAGTTCTCTGCCACAACACAGCCCCACCCTACTTAACTAACATGTTATAAAGTAAACATACTCGTTCATTCTCCTCATCATCTGGGCTGCCATGCCGTGTGCTCCTGGGATTGAAGTGGCCTCCCACACTGTAAGCAAATAGCATTAACACACGTAAAATACAAGAACATGAGAATGCATAACATGAAAATAAACAGCTAAGTGATTAAAAATACTGATATGCTCCAGTAAGTACTCACACACACATGGTTTTTGGCCCTACAATTATTCACGGTTATACAATATGTATAGTTGTTAAGATATTTCAATGGATGTAATGCGTAGTTTCTGCCCTGGACAGTGATTAATTACCGAACATGATAAACACAGCTGCTATATAAACAACCAGCACAAAACATAGGTCACTGTCAATTTAACCCTAAGAGCCACACCAGACATGTAACAACAGTCAAGCTATTCAGTAACGACTGTTGCTACAATCTTTAAAAGAAAAGGCAGCTTAATGCACTTACAGTGGTGCCTGATAGATCAACAGCATAAACATTGGTGGTCATCAGATCACCCACCCAGCACTAAGAGGGTTAAGAACAGCTGAACATTGTAAATAGGGTGAATGATGCTTCAACATTCCTAGCAAAAATGCTGCTAAAAACCTTGGCAATTCTGAGTCAACCTTAAATACATTCACATCAAACTGAAACACAACAATCACACAGCCTATACTGTAGCTGAACATTTTTGATATATTTGTTTCTTAGGTTTGCTGGTGTCAGTTATGGACAGTTCATGGCCATGCATTTTGGGTTTAATCTGTCCACGTATGTTTTGAACCACTGATGATAGGTAGGAGGGGTTTATGGGGAGAGATTTAAATGGCAAAATGGTTGGGAGTAGATAACGTACATAGCAGTGCAGTGTGAAAGCAGTCGCATACAAGAGTGGTGCGACGGAGTACAGAGAAGTGACTGTGTCATTTTCCTAGAAAATGACCTAGTTGTTTAACTGGATATAGCACTCCATTTATTATATCAGGAATAAAATTAATAAATAAAACATATGTAAAAAAGAAAATAACTAAAACTATATGAGATTCGGTGAACCACACCCATCTCCCAGTAAGAGGTTCTCCTTTTGGACTGAGCACGACGGGACAACCAAGTTAAAAAGGGTCATCATGCAGAATACATAAATGCATAAGCTGGAAAAAGATGATGGCAAAACACGAAAAGGAAGAAATGGAACTTACGGAATATGTTGTGAAAATTCATTCTTCACTTACCAGTTGTGTTCACAAAAAAAAAAAAAGTCACCCTGTGTTTAATAGTGTATGAAAGCACTTTAGATGATAGGGTTCAAAAGTGGTTTGATGATGAATCATTTAATGCGGGAAGTTATACAAAATAATAACAATAATCCAGTACACGAAACATCAATTTCAATACAGGATTACAAACCAATAACATTTGCAGACTTACCCTTTCATAACTTTTCCTGATTAATAAGCCTAATTCACTAAACTGTTTTGAAATGACTTATGAATATTTCCCTGTAAATGCAATTACCTGTCACAGCCTTGTGAGATGTCACCACACTCATGAACATGCAAACCATGAAGGCCTGGTGTAAGCCCATCCAACGTCCCTTCCACCAGACAAGTATTCTCGTCAGTCTGTAGGAATCTTACGACACCTTTCACTGTACCAAAGCCACACCCAGATGCACTTCCCAGCATAGCCACTGCAGCACCAAGGTTGTCAACTCCTACAATAAATCACACAGTTATCCCTTAATAATCCTACTCTCTGATAAGCTTGTAATTTCAGTTTTACTTATACAACATAAACTAACAAAAAGCACACTTTCTAAATTGTGAGGGTTATCCAGAAAGTAAGTTCCGATGGGCTATTAAGAAAAAAACAAGAATATATTACAAACAACGTATATTGCAATTTGATGTACATACCATACACTACTTTTCGACATATTTTCCACCATCGTTGAGGCACTTGTCATAGCGTTGCATCAGTTTTTGTGTCCCTTCATCGTAGAATGATGCCGCCTGCGATGCAAAGCAAGTGGTAACGGCTTCTTTGACCTAAGACACAATTTTGTGAAGAAGTGAACGAGAAATTTTAGGAAAATGCAGGGAAAGTGGCGTAATGGTGAATCATCTGTTCTCCCTAATCTTCCCTTCAACTGCACGCACCAAATCTTCATTCACCACAGACAGCCGGCCGCTCCGCAGATCATCATGCACATTTTTGTGTCCTTCATTAAACAGTCGCACCCATCTCCGTACCACTGAACTACTCATGGCACGTTCTCCATACACACCACAAAGTTGACAAATTTCAACCAGTGTCATGTTCTTTGCATTCAAGAAACGGATGAAAGGCCGCATTTCACATGCAGCTGGATTCTCTATTTTCTTATACATTATAAACACACAGCACGATGCGTAAACACTGTTCGAATGTCTGCAAATTCCATCTGTGCCTTGCCACAGAATCAACAAACTCGGCACCCATGTGCACCATCGTGACCGCAACACTGCAGAGGCAATATTCGCAAATGGAACTTATTTTCTGGATAACCCTTGTAATACTTTATTTATTTACTTTTTTAATTTTGACATCTTCTACATTTCCAACCCAGTGGTTCATCTTCAGGAAGACAGGTGTTTATGCAGTTATGAACCTGTGGGCTCTAAACGTGTAGAAAACATCGAAATTAAAAAATTAAGTATTAATGTGGAAAGTGTCCATTTCATTAGTATATGTTGTATAAATATATTACAATGCACGGTGCAAAAAATCATAAAATTCAATTTTACTGTACAGTTAATAAAATACCAAATGAACACAACAAACCACAGCCTCCCCCCCCAAAAAATCCAAATGGAATTTTAGTATTCTGAGCAATGATAATTTGGTCTGTGATCTTCCAAGGATTTAAATCATCCAGGTTATGAAAAAGTGTCACTGCATGAGTGGTTCCTAATATTTTTAAGGATCATATTGTCTTCACTTTCACAGGTAAGCAGATCTACAAAAATGTGACTACAGTCTCTAGCTTACCGACATTTCAGAGGGATAGATATCCTGTGATTATCAATAGTATATACCCCCAGTCCCTCCATGAAAATGCCAGAGCCTAATATCAGTAATAACTGCTTCCATCCATATCCTTTCCACCATATTTTTCATTAAAGGTTCATCGCTCAACAATACATAAACTGAGCTACTGAAAATGTCAGAATATAAACCAGACAACATAATGTACAGGGTTATTCGATATGACTGTTGGGGTTTTAACAACTTGTCAGTTTGGAAAGAACTCGATTATTATGTTGATGTTTGTAGAATCACAAAGGGTGCACATACAGAGCACCTGTAAAGTATGCAACAAAAACTTGGAGTGTTGTTCTATTAAGTAAAAAAAATAAAAAATCTCAAGTGCATTGTATATGACAAGTTGATAAAAACCCCGACAATCATTTCGAATAACCCTGTATATCTGACAGCCATGATGTTATGGCACTGCCATCGTAACACCTCTTATCTTAGATCTCTGAGAGCTAATAACCTCTCAAAACAAGTGCAAGTAGGTCAGACTACTGTTTTTGTGGTGGTTAGGTGGAAAAGATGGCATGACAATTTAATGACAACTGAACCTACGATCTATACTCACGTAACAAATTCTTTATACGCATGTATCACGTTGAAAGTAAACCACTTTACGCACCTCCATATCCCTTCAGTACAGCTCGTCGTCCAGTGGATTCTATTTTCTGCTGCACTTCTGCTGATGGCAGAGACGTCTCTACAATTACAGTCTCCTTATCCAGTAAAATATCAACATTTTCAATTCCTTTCACGTTGCTTAAACTCTCTCTGATTTTATTCACACACTTCTGACATGTCATCTGAACAGTAAACTCAATCTGGAATAAAGTACACAATCATACTTACATTCATACATATATGCACACACAGTTACAAATTTTGAAAACTCATAGTTGCTGTAATTGTATTAAAAGACTACATAATACTACATGACTATAGAAATGATCATACCGAAATCAAGTGTGGCTTGTTTTGCGGCTACAGCCATTAAATCTTTTGTGATGCAGGATACCTTGAAGATGGTTTACCATTCTTACTTCCATTCTATTATTAATTACAGGATAATTTATTGGGGAAATTCCTCATATAGTAATCTTCTTCTTCTTCAGGCAATGAACTTCCTTTAATGGTTGAAAGTTATGGCCTTCTCAACGACATCTTTCCATTTCCCTCTATCCTGGACGCAGGTTATCCAATTTTTAACCTTCATTTGGCAAATGTCCTGTTTGACGTTATCCTCCCATCAGTACTTGGGTCTTCCTTGTGATCTTTTGGTTAGAGGATTCCATTTAAATATCTTCTTGACTGTTCTGGTATCTGGCATTCTCTGTACGCGACCAAACCAGTTTAGTCTTTGAGCTTTAATATAACTGACTATATTTTTATGTTTTATCAGTTTATCTAATTTTTTATTAGTTTTAATCCTCCATATTTGATTTTCTTTCGTAGGCCCAAATATTCTTCTGAAAATTTTCCTCTCAAAGACCAGCAATTTCTGAACTGTGGTTTCTTTCAGCACCCATGTTTCTGAGGCACATGTCACTATTGGTCTTACGACAGTTCTGCATAATTTTAATTTCGAGCTCTTAGTGACTAACCTCATATAGTAATAGTATTTTCAAACTACAAAAGAGAATTATTAGAATTGTCATGGGAGTAGGAATCAGGGATTCAAGTGGAGGATTGTTTAAAATATTAAATATCTTACCACTGGTATCACAATACACATTCCCTCTCCTATTCTTCATGGTTAATAATAAAAATCAATTTCAGATGAATTCTGATATATATATATATATATATATGTCAATAACAGGAACAATTCTAATTTCTATCAACCATTGTCACATTTGACTATTTATCAAAAAGGTCCCTTTTATATGGGTATTAAGGTATATAACTGTCTACCAGCTGAAATAAAAGATTTGTCTCACAACATTAAGAAATTTAAATCATTTTTGAGAGGGTTTCTTCACCAACTTTCATTTTATACATTGGAAGAATATATCAATTATAAAGAAGTTGTATGATATATTTTAAATACTAAATTGATATTATTCTGTCTCTTGTTTGAAATTATATATATATATATATATAAATATATAATAAGGCTACTACTTATTAATTTTTCATTCCATTTTATATTACATTAAGGATGATAGTGTGGCATTATACGCCTCCCATAAATCCAACCCCTCGTCTGTACTTCAGGGTATCATGGACTCATACTCTGCTCTACTCTGGGTCACATGGAAGGCGGTAACAGTTGTGGAGGGCATACCCTGTTGAGGGTTGCTATGACACAGGCTGGCTAACAGGGCTTTGGTCTACCCAAGCCAAGGTGGAAGGTATTGTGCTGAAGGCTGCATGGCACCGGGGTAGAGACTGCAGTGTCTTAAACGATCCCCATGGGGAACCAGGCCGCACCCCATTGTATGTAGGCCTTCTGTCCACATGGGGCTCCATGGAAGGTGACTAAATATTTTCCCTGTTTTATGTGCAAGGGCTCCTTATTGGGGACTCCGACAGATATAAATGAATGAATTAACCATTGGCTCCGGAGATGAAGCTTCTCTCTTCATGGGGACCCTGATGGGGAACACGGAGTGGGAGGCCATTTACCGGGGACTCTGAGGGAGGAGAGTTCCGCAATAGGGGACTCTAGTAAGGATTCTACGGAGGGCTCCAGTTAGGTAGAATTCCGGTAGAAGGAAACTATACATAGTAACTTCGATATTCATATCTGGGTTCCTTCTTTTGGACCTGGAGGTTTTTCCCTGATCCTGCGGGATTGAGATTGAGAGTAATTTAGAGTTTATGGAGAGCTCCACATTAGGGGACTCCAGTTAAGATTCTATGGTGGGCTCCAGTCAGGTGGAACTCTGGTAGAAAGCAATCATACGTAATAATTTTGAAATTACACCTCCCGACATTATACCTGGGTTCCTTTTTCTGCACCCAGAGGTTTTCTCCTGATCCTGCGGGATTGAGATTGAGAGTCACTTGAAGTCCATGGAGAGCTCCGCAACAGGGAACTCCAGTAAGGATTTTACGGAGGGCTTCAGTTAAGTAGAACTCCAGTAGAAGGAAAGTGTACATAGTAACTTTGCCATTTATACCTGGGTTCCTTTCTTTTTCTTTCTTTCTTCTTCTTCTTCTTCTTCTTCTTCTTCTTCTTCTTCTTCTTCTTCTCTCTCTCTCTCTCCCTCTCTCTCTCTCTTTTTCCCCCCCTCAGAGGTATTTGAAAATTAGGTATGAGGGGGGGGGGGGCATCTGGAACTTTGGTGCAGGAACAGGGCTCCTTTTAACTTAATACAGAATATGGGGCACAAAGGGCCTGTTTTAAGGCCTAGGTGCATCGGGCCCAGAAGGGCTCGAACCCAAATATTATTCTTCTTCGTAGCATTATAGTTTTGATAGTGATATTGATATTTTATTTAACGCTCCATAAATCCACAATAAAAACAATAGGTAGGATACAGAACATGTCAATAGTAATACATTATGTAAAATTATATAATTATATAAATGTTTGGAATCAAACAGATTCCATGTCATGTACATGAATAATGTTTAATACAACCAGAACAAAACCACTGTGTAACAAGAAAAATACAGAAAGATATGGCTACAGTTACAAACAGAGGAACAAGTCAGACACAGACAACAAGCAAATTGTAGCAAAATGAATACAGACAGCAATTATACACATGTGAATAACATTTAACATGACAAATGTAAAAAAATTTTTTTTTACGAGGCTTAGTAATAATAAACATAGATTATTACGACTATATATTAAATAAATGGGCTTATGAAAGACATTAATGGTACATTTTCAGCTTGTGACAGATTTATATTGAAAATATTCTTCTACGGAGTAAAACGAATGTATATGTAGGAATCATTTTAAACAAATTTCAAATTTCCTGACATTAACTGATATATATTTAATGTATGGAGGAAGATTGTTGAAGACCTTAATGCCCATGTAATGTACTCCCCTTTGGTATGTAGTACGGTTATGGGCTGATAAAAATTATTAAACTGTCTTGTACTTTTTGTATGATTCTCTGAATTCAAAAAAAAAATTTTATATAGCTTTGTTAACTGTAAATATTTGTTAATTCCACATTGTTACTTATAAGTAGTTCTATATTCGTATAGGAGGATATTTATCTATAAACGACTGGTTCCGTAACCATTGGTTGTTGCCGACTAGGGATGTTTGGAATGAGCGAAATAAATAAGTAAATATCGATTTACCTTAGCTAGAACCATTCTTCAACGCCTACCACCAACTGCTAACACTGTACCTCTTTATGACACTAACCACGAGGCGCAAAACTGTGCAGTTTGGAATTACATCCAATCATCATGAGCACACATTAATACGCCTCATCATGGATTACCTCAAACTCAACTCTCACAGATTGGCAACACCGAGCAAATTTAGAATTACAGCGCCATAAGCGGTGTGGCTCTGTGGGCGCAGGGAAAGAATGTTCCTGGTGGTAACACATGGAACTATGTAATGCAATATCGGTAAAGCAACTTCCTCCAATACCGTACAAGGGATAAATATGTTCTCTAGTCTTTAAACCACACTGTCCAAAATTGCACTAAAAAATAACAAACTACGAAATTATTACAAACTAACTAAATACAGTATTAGGGAATACACCTTATTATTCAAAATTTGTAAACTAATAAAGTATATTTATTGCACAATATATACATTCAGTTGGTTTGTAACAAATAGGGTAGACATATTGCATGGAGAGTGCAGAGTATTAAGATTCAAAATTACAGTCTTCTGGGTTATGGTTCCGTGTAATATCATTGGTGGGTACCGAGGTTATGGCCGTAACGTACTGCCTTCATCTCTTGACAGCCTGTGAAGACAGGCCGACAATGATCCTTCAAAACATTCACAAGTAGGTACCACACAATGAGATGTCCTAACCGAGATCGCATTATGAATCCTCATCACTTTGAACACCTCAAATCCTGTACCAAAGAATATTAAGAACATCTGAAGCGGGGAAAGAAATATCACATTCAGAAAATTGAATTACAGAAGAGCAGTGTGCTTTTACAGACACAGCATTTAATATTAGGTACTTCTACTTTTATTTTTTAGAATCACTCTACTTCTTCTTGACGCTTAAGGATGGCACCAATAAGTTTTTCCGAAACGCCAGTACGGAATTACCGCTCTGAACTGTGTAATAAGCGCAGATTTCAAGGAACGTGGATATTCCAGTTGCTGTACCATTGTGTTGAAATTGTAGAGTGTGGGTTTCTAATATCTTGTGTTACATGATGGAAACAAAGATACCGAAAAGTACAGTTACGTGAGTGATGTTTACTACGAGAGTGCTGATAAGTCCTTAGCCTGACCAGGAAGGAAACAAGTTACAGCGACCAAACTCGGGATTTATTCAACGAAGCCCAATACACCTTTTAGCCCGTTGCTCTAACTTCTGCGAGCCACTCAAAAAAATCCAGAAAGTTGTCCGCCCAACCAGGTCTCCGCGGCAGCAATGATATCTGCGTCGGACGAAAAATGGCGACCATTCAATTGTTTTTTCGGTCCAGGGAACAGATGGTAGTCCGATGGGACCAGATCCGGAGAATAGGATGTGTGATCAAGACACTGGAAGCCTAGGTACGACAGTTTCTTCTGGGTTGCAAGTGCCCGGTGAGCTGGGGCATTGTCGTGCAAGAACAACGCCCCTTTGGTGCATCTTTATACCATTGTTATTAGTTTTATTATGTAAACTTTCATTGCCAGTGGTGGGTTTTGTGTATGCTTTCTTTACCAACATTTGTCTGTATTCATCAGTACGTTTTTTCTTTGCCATGAAACTGACAGTGGCATAGTGGATTATTTTCATTTTATTACCGTGCAATGTGATAACAATATTTATTAAGACCAATAATAATTAATAAATATTGTTGGTCTTAATAAATAAAAATAGTGGATTGTTTTTGCGCTAACAGATAGAGCTGAAGTGTAGTACTCAATAGAACTGTTGTAACTAGCAGTCTGTATACATCTTTGATTTGCAGGGACCTCAAATTAAGTAATGTCCTTATCGATAGTGATGGGCACTGCAAGTTAGCGGATTTTGGATTATCCAAGTTAGGCGTCTTCGATGGACGTAAAATTGAAGCCTGTGGTGGCACATGGTGTTATATGGTCCCAGAGGTAATTATCACTTTATTTGAAATGTGAATGCTTTGTATTTTAATTAGTGATTATAATTTTGTGTTATTGTTATTTTGATGTTGAGTTATTAATTGTTTTATCCTTTTTAAAATGGCAAGCAAAAGTGTTGAGTTAATTTACAGTTAAAGTTTATTCTCTGGTGTGTTTAGATGTTGCAGGGTCTGCCATGTGGCCAAGAAGTAGAGTGGTGGGCCCTGGGGATCATGACGTACGCCATGATGGATGGAAGGCTGCCATTCCGTGATCCTGATAAATACAGGCTGCAAGAAAAAATCAAGCACGACGAAGTGAAATATCCGACGTGGATATCAAAAGAGGCTGAGCTGTAAATGAGGGGGGTAAGTATCATTAATATCAAGACTGAGGCATTGCATGTGCTACAGTAGGGCTACCGTGTGCTTTCCTTTTCCCTGGACATGTCCTCTTCTTAAGACCCCAAAATTTCCTTCGATGTTGATTTTTAAAATTTAGTGTGATGTGAAGTTTTTTTGACTCTTTGTTGTTTCTTAAACTGTTCACATATTGTATTGGGGCTGAAATGCAAAAGTTTTATTGTAAGGAAGTGCGTAATTATGATAGTATATTTTCATTGTCTGTGTCAAAAAAACCTGAGTTAAGTGGTTGAGTTTTTGTATGTCAGAGAAAAGAGGAAATTTGGGGGCCAAAATTGTGAGTAACTTGAACTTGGTGAAAAAACATCTCACTCATATTTTCATACACTTGAAAGTTAACGAAGTACGAGAAGGGAAATGGTTGGAAAGGACTTGATGAAGAGTATGTCAAACTGACAGTGGGATAAATTGTATATATGGCACATGTGTAGAATATTTGGACAAGTGGATGGAACAGTGTAAACTGTGTACAACTACTAGACAAGAGCCAGTGTAGAGAGAAGTATGAATTGACATGTCAGAAAGAGTATTCCTACATAAGTAGCAAGATAGCATACAATGTATGTATATTTTATACAAATTCCAATAATTTTTGTTTTTGATTTGTTATATTGTTTGAAATGATAATGCTGTTTTTCAATTTAATAAAATTGTAATTTGTGATATGTTCTATTTGGTATCCCGTTTGACACTGATGTGTCCTCTTTTTGTGGTTGATAAGTTGCAAATGTCCTTTTTTCCTGTGATGGATACGTGGTAACCGTACCATTGACTCTCCTGTAAGCAATTTTATGCCAACTTATGTGCACTAATTGTATTGCCATTAATTAAATAATTTATTAAGAGGTTTTTTGTTTTTGGATGTTTTGAATGGTTTTGTGGTGTTCTAGTTTGAAGTTTGGACATGACAGGTGGCATAATTATGGTGAAAACTAGTTTCAGTCAGCAGTGTTTTGTTGAAAGGCACACAGTTGAATTTATATTGTCTGAGGGAAAAATTAAGAAAAGTTTCAAGTAAATAGTATGTGGATTTCACAGCATACGCTTTATTAACTAATTATAAGACTCAATTAATCGATAATTAATACTAGTAGTGAGAAACATGCTGTGGTATTGTGTACATATGATATGTATGGAATGCTGGAACGAACCTCACCTCAGTGTTACACTGTTAGAACTGTAAATAATTATGAACATTTTCAGTTATGGAAATTTTGTTCAGTAACGTGCAGCAGTTGTGAGGGGCACAGTTGAAGTGAAGGAAGTGTAAATGTACTAAGTATTTCTTGTTCTTTCCAGCTTTTGACAAAGGATCCTTACGAGCGGTTGGGTGTTTCCGGCCGGCTGGACAGTGTGAGAGAACAGCCATTCTTCAGAGGAATTGATTGGCATGCCCTACAGGAGAAGAGGGTAAAGCCACCACAGAAGCCGGATATCATGAAGGTAAGTAGCACAGACTCTGTGTTCATTTCCTTTCATAAGCAGTTTTTGTTAACTTTACATGTTAACTTTGGAAATACTGATTTTATAACAAGGATCTCTTTCATATAGTAGTGAATCTTGATTGATCATGTGGGTTGGGTGGTTGACATATTGATGGGTATGGCATAGACATTTGCTTTTATGTGTGTGCATGTGTTTCTTGAGTATATTAGGTACTGAGTAAGTGCCTTTTATGTTTGTATAAAAATTGTGATTACTGTGAAGTATAAAATTTTTGTATGAGTGTGAAAAGAGCAGCTATATTCTGCTTTAGGTAAATGAAATTTTGTGATTCATTCTGGAATCAGATGTCAAATTTCAGATAATTTTAAATATAAATGAATTATAGGGTTTTGAAGGGTTTGTTGTATGCTGTATTGGTCTGTTAATATATAGCCCTGTGGTATGATTCATTCCATTTGTTGTAACTGACACAATGTGTGATTGTATTTTGGTAACATTTTATATTGAACACTGAAAAGAGAGACTTAAATGTAACTTCCACACGATTTATAAAAAATTAGATTTGTAAGTGAAGATTCTTTCCGTAGGGGGCTATGATGTGTGGCTTGGTAGCTAGGGATACCTTTCTTTATATGCATGGTATAGGAGTGTCAACTGTTGTACCATGAAGATGTAGATAGACAATTTGTTCGGAACGTAAGCTAACCGATATCCTAGAGTTTGTTAAATGCACATAAATATGTCGCATTTGTTACGCACTTTTCGCTCCTTTCAACCTGGCCAATGGTATGGGAAGTGCCCAAGACATGCAAGTGAACAAGTAAAGAAATCCATGAGAATTTAACTGAAAAAGAATTTAACAAATAACGTCAGTAAAAGTTAAATAAAAAGTCTGCTGTAAGAATTGTGCGTAATTTTAATGCTCAGCAAAGTACTGAATCAGCATTGTGACTTGTTGATGTGGATAAGCCATGGTTACATTTTATATATCATTATGAGCTCCAAAAGGTTTCCTCTGTAAAGTGCCATCGGACGAGTTGTAAATTTAAGTTGAAATTTGCTTCATATTTTACCTTTTTATGTTTTAATTTTTTGCTTATCAGTTTAATTACTAATTAAATAACCACTGGTACCACTAACAGTAAACTGCAGCTGTACAGTTTGATGTTTCTTTGTGTAGGTTGGGAACCCTTAAAGGAAGTAACATGTGCCTACATTCTTATACATTTGTGTTCTCATTACAGGAAACTGAAGAAAATTTGACATTTGATGAGCTCTTGAAACCTGATTATAGATCTTACAGGATCAACCAAGAGATATTTGATGGATTCTCATTTGTAAATCATGGTGTGCCGCAGTGATACATCGGACAGGCAGATCTATAGCGTGCAAGAATTAAGCAATGGTGAGTTGAGTCATTCTTACCTGTGTCACATACTAGCTGTCGCATTATTCATTACATGATGCTATGAGTATTACTGAGGTTTTTCACAGCCTCAAGTGCACAGCTGATGACGTGAGATGGCAGGCCACATTTTGTGACAGTGATGTGACCATGACAGCAAGACTGCATGATACCTTAGGTTGGAAATTACCTACTATAAAGTGTTGCAGCCTTATTGCTTTCTTTGTAAAGCCAGTAAAGTCATGATGTCAGGTTCCAGAATAAACAAGGGCCACACAGTTACATGTTTTCTGTCCACTGGGAAACTAAAACAGTATTCAACAGAATGGGAGGACAGCCAACGGAGACGTGAATTTGAAGAACCATCCCTAGCGGTTATCGTATTAGCATTATTTTCTTGAAGGTCTGAGTTTAAAACCCAGCTGCCTCAAAATAGTTGTTATAAAGATTAAGATGAAAATACCAGATTTGTGGTTTCTTTGCAGAGGCGATGAGATATGACATACATATGTATGTGCACTGGAGAGGACATTGGTACTGTGCCAGCAAAAGCTGTGTGTTTCAAGAGAATGCACAAAAAGGACTTCATTATCTTCCTCAACTCTACACTTTATTGTTTGAGCAATATATATAGAAACTCCCTCCTATACATTGTTCATTTGAATTAGAGTATAATTAAATGTCTGTTGCATTTATTGTTTATAAGATTACAAAATGTAAGGTAATGTTAGAGTGATTTGCATGTTTGTATGTAATTATGTGTATATATATATTAATATAGTTATTTCATTGTTGAAATGAGTGACTAGCAACAGATACTGAATGTTTTCTTGTTCCGAACCTGCAAAGAGGGAAATAATTACTCAGAAAGTAGTGTTATGACAGGCAACTTGCTAGTCCCATCTTCAAGAATTGTCATTGGGCGCAAGTTTTTGATGCCAGGGCAGCCAGTCAGCATACATATTATTAGGCTAGGAATGAATGTAGGGAATTAATCAAGTCACAATACAAGAAAGACATCCAAATTCGGAAAAACTGCCCACTGACAATACGCCAACATTTAATTTTCCACAATTTGACATAGAGTGTGTACTTTAAAGAGGCCTCACTTCATTGTTTGGGGCATCTGAATGTGACTTAAATTTTGGAAATTTATTTTACCAACAGATAAAAGTAACATCAGTCCTGAATTAAATAGACCACTGCTGTGATTCCAGAGGACACAGCCAGTAAGTCCTGTTTCTGCAAATTTATACAAACACCTGACTTTACTACTTCTTCCTAACCCCACAAAACGCTGTGTGACCTATATCGCTGAGCCGGACAATGCCAGAGTAGAGACTGTGTATGGAAGCATGCAGTAGCAGTGAAGGCTGAGGTTTATAATGCTGACTGCTCACCCTGCATCACAATTATTTATCTGTATCACAATATTCACTCTGTCACTAGACACTCAATAACATAATCTAGAATTTACATGACTTATGTTGGGTATACTGCAGTACAGTAAACCCTCGTTAATTCAGGTTAACTGGGGAGAAATGTCATTTGGATTAAGCAATAATTCAGATTAACAAAGAGAAAATAGCTCTAAATCACAAAAACGTAGAACAACTACAAATGGAAAATTTAATGATATGGGTAATGATATTCTTGAAATTAAATTAAATAGTCTCATTTGGTAGCACAGCAGTGCATGTTCACAAAGTCTGTCTGTGTAACTATACTGACATTACGAATGTCTAAACCAGGATCAGAAAATTTACAGTTTACAGAGAAGCAAAATTCTCCACACTGTACCCCAAGTTTTGTTTTTAGCAGGTGTGTGAATGTCCTGTTTTGTTAAAAAAAATTGTAATGGCTAACCATTTATTCTCAAGGACCTTTGGTCATTCTCACTGCTAATGCATCTCATTTTAGAAATTAGCTCTGGTTAAAATTACTACAGTAATAATGACATCACTGCTCACAAGGTTATGAAATGACATCTTGAAATAATATGAAGTTAATATCACCAGGGTTACTTTCAGTAACATTCTGGTTACTTGATTGTATCACAGAATTTGCAAAAAATATGTCGTGTCAAGAATGTTACTTGGTTTTTAAAAATACAAATTAGGGCAATTCAAATAAGTGATTACCTTGTTTACATAAAAGTCCAAAGGATATCAAATTTGAGTGACATTATGTGTCCACGTGCTCCACATTGAACTTTGAATGAACATAACACAGTGTAGAGACATTTTCTGTTCAGAGTTTCACGTGATACTGCATTATGCACTGGTGATAATTTCTGTTGCGTTTAACAAAGTAACCTTGTGGACAGAAATAGTACTCAAATAGTACTCAAATAGTACTCAAATAGTACTCAAATCACAATACATATGAATATAAAGCATATAGAATCCATTGAAATTCAAGATTACATAAGATTCAAATACAAACAGTATTTGAATCTTATGTGACCCCACCGAAGGTATCTCTACTTTGACGTAGTGGTGGGGCTTGTGTGGTTAAATGATCCAGAAACCTATGCTGGCGGTAGCGTAGCTACTAGTAGGGCCTCCCATGCCAGACATGTTGAAGGTGATGACCCTGACCAAAAGGGATATCCTGGTCCTCCAGGTTTTGGGTTTGTGAATGATGTTGAAGCTTATACAAAAATCCTGTGATGCTGCAAAGTCTGAAGTACACTTTAGGATGTCCCAACACCATAAATCAGTATATTCTGAGCAGCTTTTAGTTGGTAAAGAAGTGTTTTGTTTTTATGGAACTCATGGGATGTTCAGAGCAACTGATAAAGTGCTTTACATCAATGTATGATCTTACCTGAAGCAATTGCATAGTGGTTTATACAAGACAGCTTCCTGATATGGTATTTGAATTTTTGAATTTTGAAAACTTGTGAGCTGTTTATTTATGGAGACATACAATAATAATTCAGAGTGTAATAATTTGTTAAAAAAATTGCAGCATCCTAGCATAGGTAATGAATTGCACATTTTTATAGATTCCTCCTGTTACTGTAGATGTATAGACTTACACTCAGATAAATGTAATCATATAATTATATACTTATGCATATTTGAACACAAATCTCTTCACTCTTGTTTGTTA